>Ga0208820_1000388_pt1 | contig 35070 bp, 31 predicted proteins | sample June2015DPH_16_5_FD_184713 | JGI IMG/M metagenome (GOLD analysis project Ga0208820, IMG submission 184713) | Peatland microbial communities from SPRUCE experiment site at the Marcell Experimental Forest, Minnesota, USA - June2015DPH_16_40... | ecosystem: Environmental > Terrestrial > Soil >...
CGTGCGGCAGGTCGAGCATTCGACATTTCTTGACGGTAAGTTTGGGTCACAAGGAGGTCCCTGTGACCCATTGACGAAAGTTGACGCTCGATGAAATCGCGGGTCGCAATTACACCGAAGGTGCGGGTTTACCAGCGCCAACTGGCTGAATCGCGCCGGGAGCGGCTTTTCCTGACGTCGATAGGATATTTCACCGCTGCCCTGGTCGTGCGTGGAATCACGTTCGCCATTCACAATCACATTGGGCCTTTCCACGACGTATCGATGCACGGCAGGCACATCCATCACCTGGTATGGGGTATAGCTCTGCTCTTGGTGGTCGGCTACGGATGGCTTCTCCAGGTCGGCGCTGGCGCGGCACGCTCAAACGTGTGGGCCGCGCGGACCATGTGCATGGCTTACGGAGTGGGCGCCGCGCTCACGTTGGATGAGTTCGCGCTGTGGCTCAATCTCCGTGACGTGTACTGGGAGCGGGAAGGGCGCGAAAGTTTCGAAGCGATGGCGCTGTTCGCCGCAGTGCTCTGCATCGGAATCTTCGGCCACCCGTTCTTTCGTGGGGTCGGGCGCGAGTTTGCGGCGATCATTCGGGGGAAACGCCACTGAAGAAGGCGGCAGACAGTGTCCGATAATTCCAATTAACGCTCGCGCTGGGTCTAGCGCCGTTGTTGGTTGGACGAAGCCCAACCCCGACCATGTGCTGGCATCATTCCCGCCGCCACCCTCGACTCTGAATCGGAAGGATCGGCGCCGACTTATGGCCAGGTTGCTTTGGAGCCGGCAGCATTGGCACTTTGCGACCGCATCGTCCCGAGCGGGGCGGAATTTGCGTGTGGCCGGGCCAAAGGGCCGTTTCAGGAAGAGCTCAAGAACACTGCAGTTCGGACGTCAAGAGTTGGCGGCTTGTGATGAAGTCAACCGAGTTCGGGAGCCAAATGAAAACCGCGGTTGTGTCTAGACCGGCCGCGACAAGACCGGCAGAGCAGGAGGGGCCCCGAGGTTCAAGGCCAGGCCTACGCCACCATCTCGCGGAAAACCGGCTCGGGGGAAACCACTTGGCGAGCAAACAGCTCAAGCCCGCAGATTCTTTCCAGTCTTGGCGTGGCACAGTCGTGGCTTTCGCAATGCTCGGCGATTTCGCGCAGCACATCGTGCCGGTACTCTTCGACCCGGCGCAGCTCCGTGTTGGCGCACTCGATGTTGGTTTGAGTTACGGAGTTGCGCAGCCTGTGCTTCGCCCGGTCCACTAGATCGAGAACCGCAAGCATTGACTTGCCAGTCCTTCACTAAGTTCGCAGTGCATTATTGTTCCATCTTTTCTGGCAAGAGACATCACGGACGGACGGTTCAGCGGGCCGGGAAAAATACTCTACTCCGCTCTTGGTGGGAGATGCCAGCTTTGGTATAGCAGGTTTAGGAGGCGGTCCGGTTTGTTAGGTTGCCGGGATGATGCGGCGCGACCGGTTTGTATCGATCCAGGGCGCGAGCTTGCGGTCGCGGGTTCGGTGCCCTCAGCGGCTGCGCTCGCGCGGCATCATGGGCCGCAGCAAGCCGAACGCGACGGCCGCGACCGATCCGGCCACCACTAACGTCACCGAAAAGAAGAGGATAATACCCAGGATCAAAAGCAGATGCTGGGGCCGCAGCAGATCCTCAATCATAATGATGCTCCCCCTTGCAAGATAGCACGACCCCACGATTGGTAGTTGTATCGCGAAGCGCCGCCGCGGTCAGACGAGGGTTGTCGCATCCTTGAAGCGCTCGGACCCTAGACTGGACCGCTGGACTGGCCGGCTTGTGCGCGGTTCATGATCTCGTCGGCCAGTTTGTGCGGGTCGTCGACGTTAGCCAGGGTCAGCCGGCTGGCTTCGCCGGCGGTCTCGATGGATAGATCGCCCACATTGAACACGCGCTGCATCAGGCGCTGCTCCACGCGCACGTCCTGGAATTTGGAAAGCTGAATGGTGCGCGTGGACTTGGCGGCCAGGCCGGTTTCGTAGCGTAGCCGATCGCCCGTCACTACCGTTCGCGTGGCTTGCCGGCGCAACCAGCGCGCAGCCGGCCAAAGCAGCACCAAGGCCGGAAAAGCCATAACCCAGTGGCGGGGGTACTGGCTCGCCCACAAGGCCAGATAGGCGATCTCCAACCCAAGAAACACGAATGACGCCGCGATGGCGCCCGCCCTCAGGAACTTCGTGGTGGGACGAATGACGATGTCAGGCACGGATATGGCTCTCCCCGAGCGATCATCGTAGCGCGCCCGGAAACGCCAAGCGTACCGGAGGCACAAGCAGCCGCCCGTAACCGCGGCCATCCCCGGGGCTCATCAAACGAATTGCCGGGACTGGCCGCTCCGTCTGACCAGTCCCGGCTCTCGCGTCGCCGTCCTTTATGTGTTCCTCAGAAGTAGAACTTGACGGCAATCTGGACGACGCGCATGTTCTGCGCGTTGTTGTACTCCCCAAAGTAGGTTCCGAGCGGCAACGTGCTCCCGGCCGGTCGCAGATTATTCGAAGCCACCAGCCCGGTGAAGTTGCTGAATATGTTGTTTCCGGTCGCGCCCGCGGCGTTGGTCACGTTGCTGGTCAGGTTGTAGCCCGACATCTGCGGATGGTTGGGGGCGTTGAACACCTCTAGGCGAAGCTGCAAGTACCGTTTCCCTTCCCCGCCTAACGGGATGTTCTTGAACAGCGAGAGATCCTGGTTCACGATCCACGGGTTGCGCAGGTACATGCGCGGGAAGGGGCCGGTGTCGCCGAGCCCCGGAACCTCCAGGGCCGACATGTTGATCGTCCCGCCGGTTTGTGGATCGCCGTTTAACAGGAAGCGCATTTGGTTCCCCGAGAGATTGCCGGCGGTAGGCGTGCCCAGAAGCCGCGCCCCGCTATCCTGGCCGGAGATGCTAAGACCAACGTCGGTCGGCTGCCCGGATGCCAGCGTGGTCACTCCAGAGAAGGTCCAGTGGTCCAGGAACAAGCCCACCGCCTTATTTCCCTTGGCAAGCTTGCTGCCCTTCGGCAGATCCCAAACAAAGTTCCCGACGATGTAATGCGTGCGGTCGAAAGCGGCGAGCCCGTAGTCCCACGATGGGTTCGCCAGTCTGGTAAATGTGCCATCGTCGGAAATGGTTGTCATGGTCTTCGACCACGTATACGCGATACCAAACGTGAGTCCCTGCGAGAACCGCCGATTGACGCCCACCTGGAGGGAGTTATAATTCGCGTCGGCGTCGAAGGCGTAGTTGGTAATGTCGCTGTACCCCTGGTAGGGGCGCAGGAAATCCGTGCCTAAGATTTTCGACCCGCTGAAATTCACACCGGCGGCCGAGTAAAGCGTCGGCAAAGAGGGTTCCACGGCCGGAATCACTCCCCCGGCGTACTTCGTCGGATCCTGCGCCGCCGCCGTGAAGGTGGACCCATAGGCCGGCGTGTTCAGGTTGTCCTTGCGCGGTAGGTCCCGCGATTTCGATCCCACGAACGAGACATCGAGCACCGTGCCCAATCCGATGTTGCGCTGCACGCCCACGCTGTAGGAGTACACGTGCGGAAAACTGATATTCTTGGTCACGGCCGTTATGGACAGCGGCGACAGAAGGCCGCCCCCGCCCGGCTGGATGTCCTGTAAATAGCCGTATTGAAGCGTGGGCTGGAACACGAGCGGCGGGTTGCTGGCTCCAAATCCGGTGACGCCGCTCTCGTACCGGTCGATCGAGATTCCGAAGCCGCCGCGCACCACGGTCTTGTGGTTGCCGGTTACGTCCCACGCAAAGCCGACGCGGGGCTGTGGCAGAATCTTCTGCGTGGTAACGCCGCCCTTCGGGTAACCCGAACTCACCAGCACCATCCCGTCGGTGACGCTGCCGGCGTTCGGCACCAGCTTGCCCACGTAGTAGCCTGGCTGGGTGTTCGCCAGCGTCGCGGGGCCCGTCGTGTCCGGGTCGATGGCCCGGTAGGTGGCCGCCCCCAACGAGCACGTCGAGGCGCCCACGCAGACCGGCCTGTACAGGCGCGCCGCGTTGGCGGGGTTGTATGCCGAGGGGTCGAAGTAGGCCGCATCTCCACCGGTGTCGTAAACCGGCTGATACCAGGAGAATCGTATGCCCAGGTCGAGCGTCAGGCGTGGCGTGACCTTCCAGGTGTCCTGCGCGTACCCGGACATGTCGTGGTAGAGGTAGTTCTGATACACTTTCGCGCTCCACTGCGTGTAAGAGTTGTACACCCCCAGCAGGGCGTTTGCGAAGGGGTCGCCGGTAGTGAGTGGGTTGGAGCCGCTGGTCGTAAAGTCGAGGTCGCTCTGGACGTGGGCTTGACTGTTGCTGGCATTCGAGGCGCTCTGGAAATAGAAGCCGAACTTGAACACGTGCGAGCCGTGAACCTTGATCAGGTTGTCCATGACCTGCCAGATCAGGAATCGCTGGTTGAAGGGCCCGAAGAGGCTGGTACTGGCGGCCGAAGAGACGCTCGCGATCCCGCCGAAAGTCAGGCTCGGGATGTAGCCGGGCGTGTTAGCGTTGGGGTACAGCAGCGGTGTGTCAATGCCCGACGCCGCGCGAGTGATCGAGTTGCCCTCCGGCGCGATCGTTACGCCGCCTCGCCCAATTCCGAATACGGTTTCGTTCACCACGGTAGGTCCGAAGTTCTTGGTCAGCGAAATGCTTGGCACGCTGCCCGGACCGTTCTTCCGGTCCGTGATGGTCAGCGGCCAGTTCCAGGAAGCCGTCGTGGTGCCGTAGGCGAATTGCTGATCGTCGTGGTTGTAAACCCAGCGCACGCTCAGCCGCGCGTTGTCGTTGATTGTCCAGTCGCCGCGCAGGATGGTCTCCATCCGGGGGTAAGAACTGGGCACCTGGGAAGAGTAGTTGTAACCAAATCCGCCCGCGGTGGTGTTGGACGGGGGCAGGAAATTCAAGATGGCCTCGCCAGGCGCGTAGATTCTGCTCTGCGGGATCATATTGTTCTGAAACGGCTGGCCGGTGGTGGGATCGGTGATGGTGATGTGCTTTCCCGAGCCGTCCACCGATTGCGAGAAGTCGCCGGTTCTTTCCGCCGCCGTGGGCACCAGAATGTTTTGCGACGTAGTCTGGGGCACCAGTTGCCGGTAGTATTCCTGGCTGACGAAGAAGAAGAGCTTGTTTCTGCCGTTATAGACCTTGGGGATCCAGACGGGGCCTCCGAAATCCCACCCGTAGAAATTGTAGCGGTACAGAGGGCGCGAGTACGACGGCCCCTGGCCGCCGCGCTCGTCGTTGAAGTAGGTGTTGGCGTTCATGCTGTCGTGGCGGCGGAAGTAGCGCGCCCCGCCGTGAAACTCGTTGGTTCCCCCGCGCGTGGTCAGCGCGATTACGCCTCCGCCCGATCGGCCATACTCCGCCTGGTAGTTCGACGTCAGCACCTTGACCTCTTCCAGCGCGTCGGGGTTGATCGACACCAGCGCTCCGGTGTTGTTGCCCAGGTTCACGTTGGTGATCCCGTCGATCGTGTATTCGTGTTCCAGGCTGCGCGTGCCGTTGACTTGGAAACTGCCCGTGATGTTGGTCACCGTGGAAGCCGCGTTCGCCACCAGGGCGCTCACGTTGACACCGGGAATGAACTTCATCATATCGACGATGTTTTGGCCGTTGAGCCCGATGTTCCGAATGTCCCGGTTGGTCAGGACGTCGGAACGCTCGCCCGAATCCGCCTGAATCTGGATGGTCGCGGCATTGGCTTCGATGGTGATGGTATCGGCGGTGCTGCCCACCTCCAGAACGATGTCGCCCACGCCCACCTTGGTGGCCACCGGCACGACGATGTCTTTGCTCTCGCTCTTCTTGAAGCCCTTTACTTCCACAGTGACCGTGTATGTCCCCGGCGGAAGCTCCGGGAAAATGAAGTTCCCTTCCGTGCTGGTAGTTGTCGTCTGGCGAAGAGCGGTTGCCTGGTCTACGGCTACCACCGCCGCTGCGGGAATCACCCCGCCCTGCGAATCCTTGATCGTGCCGGTGATTGAACCACTGTTCTGCGCAAAAGCGCAGATCGATAGGGTGGCAATCGCGATGAGCCCGCCGATTACAGTTCTAATGTTCCTCATTGTCGTTGCTCCTTGGTCAGGCCAAACCTTTCCTTTCGGATGTTCCGGCCGACTCCAACGTACGCTCCATAAGTGTTCTCATGCACCGGACAGAATCGGGCAAGCGGTACTTTCGAACCTGATTCGGTTACAACCAGTAAGACGAATCCCGATGTGCCATCCGTCCATACTCTCGCCGTTGAAGATCGATACCCGACCCTCGTCGGGCTCGGACGCAGACAGGGGTTCCCTGCTCAGCAAGGACGCGCCGGCGGCAACAGCCACCACGGCGACGAAGCAAACTCCCATCCGCCTTGTCACTGGCCAGAATGCTAAGCCATGGCGGGCTGCTTGTCATTACACTGCGGTTTACCCCGACATATGCAAATGTCATAATTAGGAACTATGCGGATTGACTAGTCGCCATGCCTGAGGATCGCGAGGGCGACATTGGGGAGCACGGCACGCGGTTGATTGCGGGTGCGGCCATCGGTACGATTGAACGAAACACCCGAAGAATGTTGACGAAAAGGCGATGCCGTGGGAGGTGGAAGCTTGTCGCGCTGTTCAGCCTAGCGGCCATTTCGCCGAGGCCGGCGCTGTGCGCGTCGACCGCCCCGGGCACCCCACTCCACTCAGCCTGGCATCAGGAGAACGCCCGATATGGAGTCGACTTCTGGCGGGAAGCCGAAGGGTTCGCCCAGTCCCGCGTCAGAGCCATCGTCCAAACCCGGGATGGATACATGTGGTTCGGGACCGATGGCGGGCTGGTTCGGTTTAACGGAGAAAGCTTCACCGCATTCAATACCCAGACCGGCGCGCTGAAAGACGACGAGGTGTGGGCGCTCGAAGAAGACGACGACGGCGGCCTGTGGATCGGAACCTATGGAGGCGGCCTGACTCTCCTCAAGAACGGAAGATTCCGGACCTTCACGACCGCGGACGGCCTTCCCGACGATGTCATCAGGTCTTTGGCCAAAGACGGCCAAGGCAACATCTGGATGGTTACGGCGCAAGGGCTGGTGCGCGATTCTCACGGGGTATTCGCGCGCTTCACGCCCGACGATGGATCGGCCGATGCGCGCACGGCGGTGTGCTGGTCGTCTTCCGAAGGTCTCGTGGCGGGGACGCGCAATGGAATTTATCGCTTCGCGAACGATAGGTTGGAACGCTTTCTGCCGAAGCCTGCACGCGATAACGCCGTGCTGGGGCAGTTGCTGTGCGGTAGCGACGGCTCGTTGTGGATCGGTTACAGCGACGGAGTGATCGAGCAACGCAGGAACGGCGTTTCGAAGACTTTCGGCGCTCCGCACGCCGGCGGCCCGATCAACAAACTCTATCAAGACCCGCAAGGGGGGGTGTGGGCGGTGCGGGGGAAGCAGATTACCAAGCTGCACAACGGGGCCTTCGAAGCGGTTTCGGTGGAAGGGGGCGCCGGCTTAGGCGGCATCTACACCTTGTGCATGGATCGCGAGGCGGGCATCTGGCTGGGCTTGCAGTCGAACGGGCTGGCACGATTACGGACCAGGCAGCTTTCCACGGTATCGGTTGAAGATGGATTGCCGGACGACCGGACGCGGGCTGTCTTCGAGGACAGTCGCGGCGGCCTGTGGATTGGAACCGTCGACGGGCTCGCCCGATACCACGACGGGCGCTTCGCAACATGGACGCACGTGAATGGCTCCCGCTTGGGCGACGTCAGGTCGATTGCCGAGGACTCGATCGGGAATCTCTGGATCTCGGCGGGCAAGGACCTGCTGTGGATGAAAGACGGCCGCTTGACGCCGGTGCCCAATTGGACGGGCACCTTCGAAATCGAAGCACTCTACAAGGATGCCGAAGGCCGCATGTGGATCGGCACGGATGGCGCCGGCCTCTTTCAGTATGCAGGCGGGGTGTTTCGAAACTACCGGACGCAAGATGGCTTAGCCGGCAATCAGGTTCGCGCCATAGTGCGCGACCACAGCGGCGCTCTTTGGGCCGGCACGCTCGGCAAAGGCTTGAGCAGATACTCCAACGGCAAATTCACCAACTTTACAACCAGAGACGGGCTGGCAAACGACCGCGTCGTCGCCGTCCACGAGGACGAAGAGGGCGCTCTCTGGTTCGCCACCCGGCGCGGACTCTCGCGGCTTAAGGATGGAGTTTTTTTCAACTGGACTTCCGCCTCGGGGCTCTTGACGGGTTTTGTCTACGCGATCATCGACGATGGTTATGGCAACTTCTGGTTCAGCTCGGCCCAGGGAATATTTAGGGTAAGCAAGCGGGATCTCCGGGGCTTTGCCGCGGGTACGGTCAAGAAGGTTGTCTCGGTTGCCTACGGCGAGAGAGACGGCATGAAGACCAGAGCGGGCAACGTGGGCAACCAGCCGCTCGCCTTGAGAACCTCCGGCGGGCAGCTCCTGTTCACCTCGATGAACGGACTGGTGGTCGTCGAGCCGGACCGGATCTTCCCCAATACCTTTGTCCCCCCGGTCTATATCGAAAAAGCCATTCTGAACAAGCGGGAGCAACCGTTGCGGCAGTACGCCGAGTTGCCGCTTGGCGCGGGCGATTTTGAGATTCACTATGCGGCCCTGGGCTACTCCGCCCCGGAAAAGATGCGGTTCCGATATACACTCGAAGGCCTTGACCAGAACTGGATCGACGCGGGCGCCAGGCGGTTCACTTACTACGCCAATCTGAGTCCCGGGAGATACCGTTTCCGCGTGGTAGCCGGTGAAGAAGATGGAGCCTGGAACAAGACCGGCGACGCGTTTTCGTTCTATCTCAAGCCGCCTTTCTATCGGACGCCGCTGTTTGCCGCCATTGTCATTCCTTCCGCGATGCTGTTTGCCTGGCTGCTGTACTGGCTCCATATGCGAGGATTGAGAGCCAGATACTCCGCCGTGCTCGCCGAGCGCAACCGGATCTCGCAGGATATACACGACACGCTGGCGCAGAATCTCGCCGGTATCGCGCTGCAGTTGGATGCCGTGCACATGCACCTGCCGGACGTCAAAAGCGATTTGCGGGAGCGCCTGGACGAGGCTTGCAACCTGACAAGATATAGTCTCGCCGAGGCCCGCCGGGCCATCGCCGACCTCCGTTCCGACGAACTGGAATGCCCGAATCTGGCCGCGGCGCTGCCCGAAATCGCCAAGCAGTTGGCGGCCGCTCTCCAGACGCGCATACAGGTTGTCGGTGCGCCGCGGAAGCTGAGTCCATCGACGGAGATAAACCTGCTGCGTATTTTTCAGGAAGCATTGGCGAATACGGTGAAACACGCTCATGCCCGGACTGTGGACGTTGAGCTGCGATATACGCCGGATTCGCTCGCGTTGCGCGTGCGCGACGACGGCCGTGGCTTCGATCCGGAACACCTCTCTCCGTCCGGAAACGGGCATTACGGATTGATTGGAATGCGCGAGCGCGCTGAAAGAATCGGCGGCCACCTGACGCTGAAAAGCCGGCAGGGCGAAGGGACCGAGTTGCTTGTCGAAGTGCCGATTGGCGAGCGGGCGCACGGAGATTATTAATGAACCAAAAGAACAATGCCGGGCGAATTCGCACCATGATCGTCGAGGACCAGTTCGTTGTGCGGGTGGGGCTAAGCGCGATCATCAACAGTCAACCCGACATGGTGAACGTGGCTGAGACCGGCAATGGGCTGCAGGCGGTGGCGCTCTTCGAAGAGCACCAGCCGGATGTCACGCTGATGGATTTGCGGCTCCCCGGATTAAGCGGGATCGATGCGATTACAGCCATCCTGGGGAAATTTCCGCGCGCGCGGATCATGGTATTGTCTTCGTACGGCGGAACCGAGGATGTGTTTCGCGCCTTCCAGGCCGGGGCGCGCTCGTACTTTCTGAAGGATGTAAAAGGCCGCGAATTAGTGGATGCGATCCGGGCGGTACATGCGGGCCAGCGCCCGCTTCCCAAGGAGATCGCGTCGTGCCTGGCCGAACGAATGCCTTGCCCCGAACTGAGTCCGCGGGAACTCGAGATACTCAAGTTGATTGCCCACGGAGAATCCAACAAAGAGATCGCGAGCCGGCTGGCGATCAGCGAGGGAACCGTGCGGGTTCATGCCAGTAATGTGTTCGCCAAGCTGGGATGCAACGATCGGGCGCAAGCCGTGGCCGTGGCGTTTCATCGCGGAATCATCTGGATCGAGTAAGCGGAAGCAGAGCCGCGACCGAAGGGGGTCGCCCGGTTATTTTCTGACAGGCTCTTACGCTCGCGCGCCCCGAAATGAGCCGGCATTTATAGATTCGCCTGCACCTGGCCCATCGCCCACTCGGTTTCGAGCGCGGTGGCGCCGCTCGATCGCGGTGGGCGGCCTTCCAATACGGCACGCGCAAAATCCTCGACGCACGGGTAGGCAGGTTGGCGGCCGCCGGCACTTCTTCGGCGCCTCCGGGAAACTTGAGCGCGGGCGCGTTCAGCGGCGTCAGATCCATCTCGCCGTCGGTGCCACGAATGCGGAACTCGTCGCGCGCCACCCTCGAGTGCCAGCGCACATCCACCATTCCGCGCAGGCCTGAATCGTGCTCGATCAGGACCGTGGCATTGTCTTCCACCGCGATTGGGTGCACCAGCGTGGAACGGTATCCGGTGGCCCGCAAGGGCCGGCCGAACAGACAATTCATCAGGTCGATGCGGTGGCAGGCGATATCGTACAGCGGGCCGCCGCCGGCCTTCGCCGGCCAGGAAAGCCCTTTGTACGTGCCGCGATCGCCGCCGCTGTGGGAGATGATCTGGCGGAATGAGTCGACGTCGTTGAAAGTGTGCGGGGTGCTGACCGTGGTCCAGGATGAATCATCGAAGCCGAGAGCTTCCGCACCGGCCACATCGTCGCGGATGAATTTCCAGTTCAAGTCAAAATTCAATTTGACACGCGGCGATGGCGGTGGAGTATAAGGGGTGGTTTGAGCCGCCGCCTGAATCGCAACGGCGCAAAGGATGAGTGCCATTGCATACGTTCGGTGAGTGGCGGTCGATGGGCTCAAGTCGATCTCCTGGAACTGAACTTATCGCTGAGAGCTTATCACCGCGCCAGATGCGTGGCAACGAGTCCGGGTGTCCCGAAGCTTGATACAATCACGACCGTCACCGGAGGCAGATGCATGAAGCTGAGAGGACTCACCGGAACGCTTGTACTTTTCTCATCCACGGCGCTGGCGCAAAGGCCGTGGCAAGAAATCACGATTCCCACCTTGCGCGAGGTAGCCGCGAACTTCAAAGCGCCACCCCGCGAATACGGCGCCATCCAGCCGTTTGCCAGTTGGAACGGCCCCGACCCGCAGGAAGTTCGGGCCAGAATCGTCCGGGATTTCGACCGGCTCGCGGCCAATGGCATTTTCGTGGTGAACCTTTCGCCGGGGCGTGGCTCACCGAAGTACCTCTCGCCCGAGCATATGGACCAGGTGAAGTTCACGGTTGAGGAAGCGGCGAAGCGCGGCATGCGGCTGTGGATCCAGGACGAATCCGACTACCCGAGCGGCTTTGCCGGGGGCAACATCAGCAGGCAGTACCCGCAACTCGCCATGCAGGGCATCGTCGCCGATATCCGGGTCCACGTGGTGCCGGGCCAGACGCTCACCATGCCGGCGCCGCCCGACACTTTGGCAATTTTCGCAACCAAGACGTCCACCGACGACAAAATACAGGGCGTTATTCCCATTCCGGTTCCGCCGGACGGCCAACTCAAATGGACCGTGCCAGCCCAAGGGTCGACCCCCAACGAGCCCCGCCTTTCCTGGGAAGTAGTCTTCGTGAGGCACGTTTACGTCAGTTCACCGACACGGAACTTCAATCGCGAAGATGGGACGCGGGCAAAGGATGCCCTCTACTCACTAATCGATTACCTGGACCCGGAAGCCACCCGCGCCTTTCTGAAGATCACACACGAAACTTACCGGCAAGCGGTAGGCGATCGGTTTGGCAAAATCGTTCTGGGCTTCTTCGGCGATGAGCCGGATTACAGCAGCGCCATTCCATGGACTCCGAAATTGCTGGAGGAATTCGAGCAGCGGAAAGGCTATGACCTGAAGCCCTACATTCCCTCGTTCTTCCCCGGCAGAGGGATGGAGATGTCGGAAGAGACGCGGCGAGCCAGAGCCGACTACTACGACGTGTGGAGCGCGATTTTTCAGAACAGCTTTTTCGGAGAGCAGGCCGAGTGGTGCAGGAAGCACAACGCGGAATACCTGGTGCACCTGAACCATGAAGAGACCATGATCGCGCTGGAGCACAGCGAAGGCGACTACTTCCGCGACAACCGGTACGTGGAGGTGCCAGGAATCGACAACCTCAACCAGCTTGTTCCGGATGCCATACACCGGCCGGACGGGACCTGGAACATCAACAATAATTTCCCCAAACTGGCGTCATCGGCGGCGCATCTCTTCGGCAAACCCAAGGTCTGGGCCGAAGAAGGCGGCGGGGTGGGCATCGACGGCAAGTACCAGTTGGATTTTCAACTGGTGCGCGGCGTAACGGCTCTGCAACTCCGCGTTCCCGTGTTGCGCGGCGGCGGCGACCCTTCCACTCCGGCGCCCGCGACGTTCGCGGCGCCGCCGCAGGCCGCGATGGTGGCATGGTATGCCAATCGGGGCGGCTATCTGATGGCCATCGGCCGTCCGGCGGCGCAGGTCGGTCTGTACCATCCCGGCAACAGCATCTGGATGGGCGACCAGGAGGCCGACCGCAGCACGACCAAGCTGGGCTGGCAGTTGTTCGAGCATCAGGTGGATTGGGATTACTTCGACGAGCAGTCGCTCAGCTCGGTAGCCACAATCGAGCATGGTGGTTTCAAGAACCTCAGCGGCCAGGTTTACAAGGCGATTGTCTTTCCGTCCATGACGGTGATCACGCGCTCCGGCCTGGAACGGTTGAAGGCTTTCGTCAAAGCGGGGGGTAAGGCGATTTTCGTAGGCAAGACTCCGGGGCTGATCGTAGACGAGACGTTCCTGCATGCCAAGGACGTACCAGACTTAAGCTTCGCCACTCTCATCGAACCCTCCGGCGACATCACCGCGCGTGTGCTGGCAGCGCTGCCTAAGCCGGATGTGAAGCTGGACGCCGAGTTCGCCCGGCTGACGTACACGCACCGGAGCTGGCGCGACGCCGAGATGTACTTCTTCTTCAACGAGAGCAACCAGGCGGAATCCCGCGTGGCAACTGTCGCCGGCAGCGGTCAGGCGCAAGCATGGGACCTGGCAACTGGCGAGATTCATCCGCTCTCCGCCGCCACTGCCGACGGTGATTCGGTGCGCTTTCCGCTGATGCTCAGACCTTATGAAGCCAAGGTCCTAGTGATCGGGCCTCTTCCCAACGGAGTGGGCGCGTCGGAGCCGTCTTTCGCAGCAGGCACTATGCTGGCGGAGTTGGCCGGAGACTGGACGTTGGAGCTTAACGGCAAACAGATGACCATCCCGCTGAAATCGTGGGAGGATCTGGGCACGCAATCGTTTGCCGGTCCGGCAACGTATCGCAAGCAGTTCACGGTTGCCGCCGCGCCCGAACGGAAGCGTGTTTTTCTCGAGCTTGGCAATGTAAACGACTACGCGCGCGTGAAACTGAACGGGAGAGAATTGGAGACCCATGGCTGGCAGCCCTATCGTTGGGAAGTGACCAATCTCGTGAAAGCGGGCTCCAACGATCTCGAAGTGGAAGTGCGCACAACGGTGACCGGGCGCGGTCCGGGTGCTCCGCCTGCCGCGTCGGTAAGCGATCGCGGGCCCGCATCGGGCTTGCTTGGCCCGGTCCATCTGGTGGCGCGCTAAAAGGAAAGGCATTGGAGCTACAATCGACGCTGTCCGGAGCGGCAAGGACGTTTTGAATCGCTGTTGCTGGTACGCCAGACGTTGGGATGGGATGTCTCATGGCAAGGCGGTGTGGTGGACGCGTTGTGCCAAACGTAGCTCGCGGTTGGGAGGCGGCAAAGGGTCGGCCGAAAGAGAGGAGATAAGCCGGTAGGATCGCAGTGCAGTGAGGAGCTCGGTGGCGAGGGCGCACGAGTAGCGACCGCGTGAGGAAGCGTTGGATGGTCGGCAAGGAATCGGCTTTAGCATCTCAGGCAAGGTGGGCTTGCGGCGGAGACCGGAGCTGGATCTGAACAGCAGTCAGTCGCTCGATCAAGAACATAGGGCCGCCGCAAAGCGGGCAGGTCGGGATGGGAGGCGACAAGCAAGAAAAGGGCGGCCGTCGACCCCTCCTGTTTTTCCGTCCTTTCATTCGCACTCGATTCGATCGAGCGATGCCGGCTTCCGATGCATCCCACACTATGTGGCTTGTGCAAAGACCGCCAAGACCATGGTCCCGTTTAGGCTTGCCCGCAGACCCCGGCAGCCGACTGCGCTTGATATCCCAACCGCCCCGAGGTGAGGTCCAAATGGCTGCCGATAATGCCCATACTGGGTATGCACTTGACTCAGGTAGCCCCAAGATCTTGTGGTTGTCGGCGGACCGAGGCTCGCAACAGTGTCCAGGGACCGCGCCGGTCGTGCGTGTGGGAGGCGTTCGGCGGCCGATTAGGCCGACGGTGACGGTTTTCCGGGCGCCAAGCCGTCGGGGCGGCGCCCGATGGACCGATGCGCGCTGCTGCGCACAATTTCGGAGGGGCCGGTCGGCGATCGCAACCGCAACCTATAGTGGCTACCTGAGTCAAGTGCATAGCCAGTATGCCCATTATGAGGACCCTAAATGAATGATTTGGTTGTAGTTCCGCAAACGAGACAGTGGCACAAACTCAAGGCGCTGGTTCTGGACAGCGTCTCCTCTCCGATCACCAAGCGCGTATACAACCTCGGTCTCGACGAGTTCTTCGCCTGGTTGTCCGTCCAGGAACCCCGGCCCGGCTTCACCAAAGCCACGGTGAGCGCTTGGCGTGTTGCGCTGGAGTCCCGCGGGCTCGGCGCGGTCTCGATCAACGTCCGGATCACCGCGGCATCCAATTCATCGCCATTGGATTGGCTGTGTTCACCAGAGGCTGGAGATCCTCCGACGAAGCCCGTGCGCCCTTGACAGATTTCGATTCCGTGGTCCAATAAATACAGCCAGTTGATGCTTCGATGTTCAGCGGAATCTTGGACACGGAGCGATGGTGGAGTGGATGATGAGATTCCCACGACAGCGCATACAACGCTGTCGTGACGTGATTCAGTAAGCCCTTGACGGCCTTCAGCACCGCCAGAAGCAAGCCTGAAACCAAAGCAGTGATCGCACAGCGGAGCGCCGTCTTTTGGGGCCCGGAAGGCTCATAAACGACAGCGGTCCACCTCCGACAAGCGGCGCTGCCCGGAGAAAAGGAGAGTGAAGTACCAAGATCAGAAGCAGATTCAGAACCAGAACGAAGAGCAGTTTGAAATCTTAGACGTGCGGGGAGCGGCGGCATTGCTCCATTGCTCACCATCGCATGTCTCGAACATCCTCAACGGAAAAGTCCCCAACCTTCCTCCAATCCCCCATGTTTCTGCAGGTCGATTGCGCCTGATTCGCAAGGACGCCCCAATAGCGTGGTTCAAAACGCAGGAAGCGGCCTCGCTGGAGACTGCGGCCAAATGCTACGCTCGAACTACCCGAACCAAACATCTGCGCCTCATCAGGAGAAATCGATGAAGCGTAGACGATATCAGAAAGGAAGCCTCCAAAAGCGGAGGCACGGAAAACAACGTGTATGGGCTGTCCAATACTACGATGCGGAAGGGCATCACCGCTACCATACGCTCGGCCGCATGTGCGACATGAACAAGACTCAGGCGGAACAGGACCAAGTTGCGTTCATGCGCGAGATCAACGGCGGCGACGCCGAGCCGGATCGCGTCCGGCCAGTGCTCGTCAGCGAGTTCGTCAACCAAACGTTCTTGCCGTTCTACCGGGGCAAGTGGAAGGGGTCCACGAAGGACACTTCCGAGAACCGGATTTTATTCCACATTGTCGGAGATCTCGGCAACAGCCAAATGGAAACCTTGACCCCGACAGGACTCCAAGCGTTTTTGGACTGCAAAGCCGTCAGCGGTGACTTTTCGCTTGTGGATCACCTTCGATGGGATCTCAGTTCGATTTGCGAGTTGGCGGTCGCGGACAGGGTGATCCCAACGAATCCGGCGAGGGCTCTGTACACCCCGAAGAACGCGAAGAAAGGAGCCTGTCCGGTAATGACCGCCGATGAAGTAGAAGAAGCGGTAGAGCCGTTCAGTTCCGTGAGAAGGTGATTCTGCATCTCGCGCTCTTTTCGGGCTTGCGTCCCGGCGAGATCCTGGCGGTACGACGGCGCCATATTGCACCCGATCGAAGTTCCGTTACGATCGAGCAACGGGTGTACCGTGGCGTACTCGACGATCCAAAGAACAGCCAATCGCGTACCGTCGCCGTTCCACCACGCACGGCGGCACTGTTAAAGGAATGGCTGGACACCGCGGTCGATCCAGACCCGGACGCGTGGGCGTTCGCCTCGGAGAACAGAGAAACGCCGCTTTGGCGGGACAATCTGCTCCGTCGCCATGTCCGGCCCGCCTTGAGAAAGGTCGGGTTGGGGTGGGTGGATTTCAAGGTGATGAGGCGAACAAACGCGAGTTTGCGGCAAGACGCCAAAGTCGATCCGAAGGTGTCGGCAGATCAGCGCGGTCACGGGATCGGCGTATCGCTGGATGTCTACACAAAGACCAGCATTCAGAGGAAGGCGGAAGGCGCCCAGCAGCTTGGAGGACGCCGTTTTGGGCCGCAAGGTGGTGCCGATCCGCGAGAAGGTGGCGTCATGATGGATCGGCTTCTTAATGTAGTGCAAAAGAGTGTGTGTTTTTTGGGGTTTTCGCGCCGGCTGCTAAGCCTTTTTTAATCATAAGGTTATGGAGCGGGAGACGGGGCTCGAACCCGCGACGTCCAGCTTGGGAAATTGACCATAGATTGAAAATACAGAATTTGGCGTCTGCCGGGTTGATTGCTGACGATCCCAAGCCACTGATTTTACAGGAGTTGTTTTAGGCGATCCGTTAATGGACTCTTATTGGACTCTTATTGGACTCTGGGTTCTTCTGTGGCCCTCACGGCGTGACAGCCATAGTTACCAGCTTTTCGTCTCGGCAGGAAGCTGGCCTGCCACACTCACCAGAGCGCGCAATAGAGTCATTTCGATTGCTTCGATTGGTTGCGTTTGCTTCGATTGCGTGCTAGTGTAGACTCAGGACTGAAAAGAGGAGTGGGCAACATGGCACAAGGAACACCGGCACCAGCGCTTCCCTCTGAAGCGGAAGCGATACTTGCCAAGGAAACGAGCAGGGTTCTCGCTTCACGCGTGGAGACGGCGGAGCCGCTCCGACTTCGCATGCTCGACGATCCGGCAAGAGGAACAGTAAAGATTCCGGCCTCTGCTGTACGGATGCTGATTCACATTCTTGAAGAGATGGCGCGGGGAAATGCCGTCACGCTGATCCCGGTACACGCCGAACTTACCACGCAGGAAGCGGCGGACATGCTGAACATTTCGCGGCCTTCTCTGATCCAGCTTCTCGACGAGGGAAAAATCGAATTTCGCCGGGTAGGCACGCATCGGCGTGTTCGATTCGACGGGCTGATGGCATACAAGCGCCGTGCTGATGCTGATCGGCGGGCTGCACTTGCAGAGCTAGCGGCCTATGACCAGGAATTAGGGATCTAGAAACCGTGGCCGCGTTCACCGCCTTCTATGACGCCAACGTCCTCTATCCGGCGGAGCTGCGGAACCTGCTCATGCACCTTGCGCTCATAGGGTTGTTTCGTGCGAAGTGGTCGGCGGACGTTCACGAGGAATGGATTTCCAATCTGCTCAAAAAGCGGCCCGACCTCACACGCGACCAGTTGGAGCGCACGCGAATGTTGATGGACAAGCATGCTGTCGATGCGCTTGTGACCGACTACGAGGATCTGATTCCCGGTTTACAGCTCCCTGATCCAGACGACAGGCATGTGCTGGCGGCTGCGATTCGCGGCCATGCAGATGTCATCGTCACGATGAACCTGCGGGACTTTCCTTCTGACATCATCGGATCGTTTGGAATTGAAGTGCAACACCCGGACGAATTCGTCATTGGTCTCCTGGATCTGGCGCCTGGCGCTGTGGTGGCAGCGGCACAGAATCATCGCCAGAGCCTCAAGAACCCTCCTAAGACAGTGGCGGAGTATTTGGAAACGCTTGAGCGGCTGGGTCTAATTGAGGCGGCATCGGTTCTTCGAGAGTACATGCTCTGAGGAGTTTTGTTGGGTCCGTCCTGGCCGCTGAGATCCTAGGTGCTCGACAGGGAACGCATGACCGTGGCCGCGCTTGAAAATAAAGAGCAACACCTGAATTGCTAGGCCGTGACGAACGTCGCGCAAACTGTCCCGCGAAGGAACGTCCTCTGCCATCGACGGAAGCAACAAGGCGGCTCTTGTGATATTGTGGTTTCGTTCTGCCTGCAGGGCAGCCACATTGAAGCTAGCTCTTTGCCTTTAGCAAGGGCGCATGGTTCGTAAGTTTCCGCAGTCGTCGGACTGCGGCCTCATTAGCCGCCAGGCGTCGCTCGATGAGATTGGATCTTGCCCAGAGAGCACATCGTTTGTTAAGAACCTAGACCCGCCGGTCTAGGTTTTCTGCAAACTCGCTTCTAGCTGTTTGTATTTAGATATTCCTTGACACAAAACCCGGATGAGAGTAATGTAAACCCAAGTCCAGTTCCAATAAGGCGCAAGTTCGGCAGCATGCCGCAAGCTCCTCTACTGGGCGTACTTTAGTTGTGTTAAGGAGATTAGAAACCTAATGTCTGAAAATCTGACGTTGGCGGCGCTGACGGCCGCTATGGGCGGGAGCGCGGCTGCGTTCCGGTCGATTACAAAACTACAACCGATTGAAGGGGAAGGCGGGAAGGTGTTTCCCGCGACGTACTCCGGCGGCAAGTACGCCACGGAGAAAAGGCGGCTGATTTCGGATGATGGAAATGAACGCGAGGTCGAGTGTGTTCTACTCAACTCGGTTCAGTCGGAAGCGAACGCTGCCGAGCTGGCGCTGCTGAACGCCATTGAGCACGAACAAATCAGTATCCCGCTGATTGAGGTCGATTTCAGCGAAGCCAATACACAATTCCAGAAGGACTTGCCGAACCTGACGAGTCTCGAAGTGCCCCATCGTCTGGCCGATGCAATTTTGCGCGACAGCATGTTGTCAGATGGCACGCGATTTTCCAAATCGCAGTACGCGACACGATGGCGGCGCTCCAACCTTTGGAACGCGACCGCCGTTTATGAGTTGTGCCCGACGGCGCTGGTCTTTGGCATGTGGGGATCTCCCGAAAAGCCGGGTGGGCTTGGCGCCAAATTCGAACGCGCCTACATCTCAGAGATCGTCGGAGTGGATGCTCTAGTTGTAGAAGATCGTTCCGGGTTTCGTGTCGACCCGATCAGTGCGAGCAGCAAGGTCCCGCTCGTGCGAACAGAGGACGGATTCCAACTTGCCGGCGAGAACGCCAAGAACGCGATTCGTCCATCGGAGCTCAATCACGGCAACATCGTCTTTGATAGCACCAACGGTGGCGTTCGTTGCCGGTTTGCCGAACAGACAACCGTCGTGTCCTTGGGTGCTCTGCGGAAGCTGCGTTTTCCTAGTGACGGGACGAATGACGCGAAGCGCGACCAGACCGCGCGCACGGTGCTGGCAGCGATCGGGTTGTGTGCAGGCGTGCTGGCGAGCGAACGCGGCACCAGCTTGCGGTCACGTTGCAGTCTGAGACCCACAGCACCTCGGGTTTGGGAATTGCTCGACGGACCCGGTGCGGCAGCTAAGACTTACACGGTGGATGGTGCGGCGGCAATAGCGCTTCTGAACGAAGCTGTGGCTGCGGCGAAAGCAGCAAAGGTCACCTGGATGGAGAACAAGTTGACGCTGAAGCCGACCCCGGAACTGACTGCTCTGATCCGGAAGAGTCAGGAGGTAATGTCGGCGGAGGATGAGACGGAGGCGTCATGATCGCCCTTGGCATTCGTTATCTGACAAGATACGCGGCGGCATCCAACCTAGCCCAGCAGCAGCCCGAATGGCCACCGCACTGGGGCCGAACCTTCATGGCAATGGCAGCGGGACATTTCGAGAACGGCGAGGTACCTGAGGAACGAGCGGCGCTCGAATGGCTGGAAGCTGCGCCTGCGCCGGCCTTGCGTGCGAGCGATGCCGACGAGCGAACCACCGTGAGAGCCTATGTGCCGGTGAACGACGACCATGGCGGGATTCTGGGCCGGGCGCGCCAGGATCGTGCGTTTCCGCGGACGCGCCCTCGCGAAGAATGCGCCTACTTCATCTGGGACGGCGAGCCGGGCGCGGAGATTCGCTTGGCATTGGAACGGCTTTGCCGGAAGGTAACGCGAATTGGCCACTCCAGTTCGGCGGTACAAATGTGGGTGGCGGCTGAAGGGCAGGAGCCGGTGCCCAACTGGATCCCCGGCGAAGGACTCGAGGACGCGCGCATGCGAGTCACAGAACGCGGCACATTGCGCTTGCTGGAGGCTGCATTCAACGGCAGAGCGATTCAGGAGTACGCCGCGCGTGCCGAGGCTCTGGACGGCGCGAAAGGGAGGCAGAAGACTGCCCTCAAGAACGAGCTGAAGGCGCAGTTTCCAAATGGGCAACCGGAGTCTCGAAGGCCAATCCTCGTCACTTGGCAAGGGTACGGCCGGGCGCGCGTTTCGGATGCGACCGCGGTCGAGGTGGATGGTCCCTTCGACGAAGACTTTGTGGTGTTGACGAAGTTTGAAGGTATGAGCTTAGGGCTGGAATCAACGCTCCAGCTTACTGGCGCTTTGCGAGATGCAGCGATGAAGGCGGCGGGCGAGCCGCCGGAATGGCTGAGCGGCCACGACCGGACAGGCTCGCCGAGCCTGCAGAGGCACGCGGCGTTCTTCCCCCTGCCGTACGTGGGTTTCGAGCATGCCGACGGCCACGTCCTGGGGCTGGGGATGGCGCTTCCGCGCGGTTTGAAAAACTCGACGGAGCTGCGATACGTTCTCGGTCCGCTGTTCTTCGATCCGGGCACTGGCGAAGAGCGACCTGTGGAGGTATGGAAGCGGGATCGTCATGGAAACATGATCTGGAGGTGGCACTTGCGGCGCGAGAACCGCGAACAACCTCCTGTAAACCTGCAACGCTCGATCTGGACGAAACCGAGCCGCGTGTGGGCAAGTGTCACACCAGTGGTGCTCCATCATTACCCGAAGAAACGGGAGGGCGATGTGGAGCGAATCGTCAGGGAAGCTTTCATCTCCGCCCAGTTTCCGGCGCCGGAGGCAGTACAGGTGTGCAGCATCTCGGCAGTTTTGGGTGCTGGCCACGCGATGGCGATGCCTCCCTTTGCAGAAGGCGGCGCCAATCTGTGCCGACACCAGACGCACGTGACGGTGAGATTCGCCCAGCCGGTCCGGGGACCGATGCTGGTGGGCCGCGGGCGATTCCGCGGCTACGGGCTGTTCCGGCCCGTGACGGAGGATCGGGCATGAACGACGAACTGAAGTCCAGCAACTTTCGTACGTTCTTTCAGGAATTGCACGGAGACGGTCCGTTCCCGTGGCAGGAGCGGCTGGCGAAGCAAGTGTGCTCAGGCGATTGGCCCGAGGCTCTCGACCTGCCCACGGCAACCGGTAAGACGGCTTGCCTGGATGTGGCGGTATTTGCAATGGCGGTGAGGAGGCGCGGTCCGCGGCGCATCTTTTTCGTTGTGGACCGCCGGGTGGTGGTGGATGCGGCGTTCAAGCGGATGCAAGAGATCGCCGAGAAGCTGCGCGTTGCAGAAGGCGGCGTGCTAAAGGTGGTTGCCTCGCGGCTTCGGGAGATGGCGCAGGACGAGTGCCCGCTGGACACCTACCAGATGCGCGGTGGAATCTATCGTGACGATTCGTGGGTGCGCAGCCCGCTGCAACCGACGCTGATCGCGAGCACGGTGGATCAAACCGGATCGCGGCTATTGTTTCGCGGCTATGGTGTTGGAGAGAACACGCTGGCAATTCACGCTTCGCTGGTAGCCAACGACTCCCTGATTCTCTTGGACGAAGCGCACTGTTCGCGGCCGTTCTCGGAAACGATACGAGCGGTCAGTGGCTATCGCGAATGGGCAGGGACCAACGTGGAGACGCCCTTTGCGTTTGTGGAGATGACGGCGACGCCGGGGCGCGAGTCGGCGCAGACCTTTCGGCTGGAGCCGGACGATCTTCAGAACCCGGAATTGCACAAGCGGCTGTACGCCTCTAAACCCGCGAAGGTGATGGTTAGCAAGGCCCGCATTAAAGACTTCTCAAAGTTGGCCACAGAGCTGGCGGATGAGGCGGTGCGGTTGTCGAAAGAGCCAGGGCTGCGGCGCATCGCGGTGATGGTGAATCGGGTTAAGACGGCGCGGCTAGTGTACGAGGATCTGCAGAAGAAGCGCGGGCTTCCGGCGCATCTCCTGATCGGTCGTATGAGGCCAGTGGACCGCTCACCTTTGCCGGAGGAGATCCAGGGGATGCTCTCCGGCAAACCGCGAAAACCGAATGGCGGCCCCACGTTTGTTGTGGCAACCCAATGCCTGGAGGTTGGCGCGGATCTGGATTTCGATGCGATCGTGACCGAGTGCGCCAGTATCGATGCCCTGGTGCAGAGGTTCGGCCGGCTGGACCGGGTCGGGGATTTGCGGGCGTCGGGGGTAACGGCGCGGGGCCGGGTGGTGATCGCATCGCCGATGACGGATGAAAAATACAACGATCCGATTTACGGCGACGCATTGACGAAAACGTGGCGCTGGTTGAAGACGGCGGGCGGGGAGTTGGACTTCGGGATTTGCTCCGAAGGCGGCGATACGACCGTGCGCGAGAGATTGATGCTGGCTGGCGAATCGGCTGCGGGAATGCGGCGCGAAGCGTCGCACGCGCCCGTGTTGCTGCCGGCGCACCTGGATATGCTGGCGCAGACTTCGCCGCGGCCAGCATTGGAGCCCAATGTGCATTTGTTCCTGCATGGAAAGGAAGACAGAGGATCGCCGGAAGTGCAGGTTGTGTGGCGAGCGGACTTGAATGGCGCGCCGTTGGATCAGTGGGCGGAAATCGTGGGGTTGTGCCCGCCGGTTTCGGCGGAGGCGATGCCGGTAACGTTGCGGGATTTCCGTGCGTGGATGACCGGAAGCGGAGCCGAGGGCGAAGCTTCTTCGGACGTGGAAGGCGGGGACGACGAATTTGATGTTACGGAAGATGCCGCAAGAGTTAGAGCCTTGCGGTGGTTTGGGAATGAAAGCACGCAGGCCAGCCAACCGTGGGACATAAGGCCCGGCGACACCTTGATCCTGGCGGCAGAGGAAGGAGGTTGGGATGATTTGGGCCACCGGCCCCCTTCGAGGCAGGAGGATGTAGCGGAGTTAGCTCGCTGGCAGATGCGCCGGCGGGGCTGGGTAGTGCGACTCCATCCGAAACTGGTGGAGAGCTGGCCGGAGAACGACGCCAAGGCGGAGTTGTTGCAGCCAGTTGCAGATGGCGAGTCCGACGAGGATTGCCTAATCGGGCGCCTCAAGGCTTACGGCGCACAGTTGAACGTAGATGCGCCGGAATGGCTGCGGGAGGCGCTGACGCGGATACCGAAGGGCGTCAAGGCATCGGCATATCCCGGCGATAGGGGTTGGATTTTGTCGCAGCGGTTTGTGGAAGCGGATTCTGGAGGCGATGAGAGTTCGGCCGGCAAGCCGGTTTGGTTGGATCGGCATTTGGGGGATGTGACCAGGAAGCTGCAGGAAACGGCCGCTTCGCTGATCCAGAAGGATGGCGTACGTGCAAGCTTGTGGCGGGCGGCGCGGCTGCACGATTGCGGCAAAGCGGACCCGCGATTCCAGGCCTTTTTGCTAGGCGGCGATTCACTAGCCGCGCAGTTGGCGCCTAAACTACTGGCAAAAGGCGACGGCGCAAAACAGAGCCGGACGGAGCGACGGGCGCAACGACAGCGGAGCGAGCTGCCGGGCAACTTCCGTCATGAGTTGGTGTCGCTGCTACTCGCGGCACAGGATGCCGAGGTCGCCGAAGACGATCTGGCATTGCACCTGATCGCGAGCCATCACGGCCGGTGCCGTCCGTTCGCTCCGGTAGTCGAGGACGAAGGAGCGGACCTTTCTTTTAACGGATGGCATCTCTCGGCGCAGCAACGGACGGAACAGGCAGCCCACCGGCTGGGGAGCGGTGTGGGCGATCGGTTCTGGAAGTTGACGCGAAGCTATGGATGGTGGGGGCTGGCGTATCTGGAATCGATCCTGCGGCTGGCAGACTGGAAGGCCAGCAAGGAGGAGGAAGCATGAGTACGCTGGTGTTTCGCGGAATCGAAGGATCGAATCCGCTTGCGTTCCTAGCGGCTGTGGGTGCTGCGCGGATTTGCGATCTGCTTTGGCCCGACCGGGGCATTCGGATGCGGTGGGTCCGCGATGGCGGATGGCGGCCGGAAGCTTCGGGCCTGCCCGTGAAAGATGAAGCGGAGCTTTGCCGCGCGCTGCACGAGGGAGCGCTATGGGCGCCGCTGGATGCTTTTAGCCGGCTGGGCGAGAACCTGACCGTGGAGCCCGCGCGATTCGAAGAAGTGGCCGCCGCCATCAAGGGCTGTGTGTCCGCTGAAGATCGGAGGGCTGCCGATTTCGCCACGGCTTTCGGCAGCGAGGTATTTCCAGACGAGAAGAAGGGCCGCATTCAATTTACCGACCTATGCTTCATCACCGGCTCCGGCCATCAGGATTTTCTCGGAACGGCAAGAGGGCTGGCCTCATGCTGCGAGTCGGAACATCTGCGGGAAGCGCTGTTTGGACCGTGGCGCTACGCGGACGCGGGCCGCTCACTGCGTTGGGATCCAGCCGATGCGAAAGAGTATGCGCTGAGATGGCGCAACCCGAGCATCGGAGGCGTCTCGACGGTATGGGGCGCCAACCGGCTGGCCTTCGAGTCCCTGCCATTATTTCCTACGCTGTGCCCCACAGGGCCGGGGGCTAGGCTGAAAACCACAGGCTTTCAGAAACGGAACCGGACGCACGAATTCACGTGGCCGATCTGGACCCAGTGGGCGAGTGTGGATACTGTCCGATCACTGCTGAGTTTGCGGGAGATCCAGGAAGATGAGCCCGAGCGCCGACCATTGCGTGCGCGAGGGATTGAGGATATCTTTCGGGTTCAACGAGTGCAAATCGGCCAGGGTGCGAACTTCAAGGTTAGCTTCAGGCCTGCGCGCGCAGTGTAGGGCTTATGCGGACCTCCTACCTTGTGTGTTACGACATCTGCGATGACAAGCGGCTGCGCAAGGTCTTCCAGACCATGCGCGCATATGGCGACCATTTGCAATACTCTGTGTTCGAGTGCCAACTTACCGCCATGGATCTTGTGAAATGCCGGGCGGAATTGGCGGCAATTATTAACCACGCCGAAGACCAAGTGCTATTCGTCAGTCTCGGTCCCGCGGAAGGTCGCGGCGACCGCGTCATCACAGCCCTCGGCAAACCGTACGCCGCGATTGACGCGCCGTGCATTATCGTGTGAGGCCTTATGGGAGCGCTGCCGGTTGTTGATGAGAAACTGAGGGATCTGCCGGACTATCTGCCGGCGCGGATGGTTAACGAATTCTGTTACTGCCCACGCCTATTCTTTTACGAGTGGGTGGAAGGAGTCTTCGTGGAGAGCTCCGACACCGTCGAGGGCTCGGCTCAGCACAAGCGGGTCGACCGCAAGGCTGATGCGTTGCCGGCGGCCGAAGATCTGCCAGAAACGATCCATTCCCGATCAGTGACGCTTTCGAGCGAGCGGCTGAGGGTGATTGCCAAGCCGGATCTGGTGGATGCCGAGGCAGGAGTGGTTACGCCGGTGGATTACAAGCGCGGCCGGCCGCGCGAAGGTCCGGATGGTCTGGAGTTGTGGCCCTCCGACCGCGCACAACTGGCGGTGCAGGGAATCGTGCTGCGCGATAACGGCTATAGGTGTGAGGAGGGCATCGTCTACTACCGCAAGTCGGGCCAACGCGTGCGGGTGGTGTTCGATGAAGAACTCGTGGCATCGACCGAGGCATTGATCGCACGGGCCTGGAGTACGGCTGCGGAGGGTGTCATCCCGTTGCCGCTGGAGGATTCGCCGAAGTGCCCCGGATGCTCGCTGGCGGGCATTTGCTTGCCAGACGAAACGCTGCGCGCGGCAAACGAGGAAGAGGGCGAGGCGCGGCAGCTAGCGCTGTTCGATGGCGCTCCTCGGAAGCCGGTGAGGCGGGAGGTGCGTCCGCTGGTGACGCCGCGCAGCGAAATGCGGCCGCTCTACCTGAATACGCAGGGTGTCCGAGTGGGCAAGTCGGGCGGTGTTCTGCAGGTGAAGGAAAACGACAAGCTGGTGCAGGAGGTGCGAGTCGGCGAGACGTGCCAGGTGAGCCTGATGGGGAACGTGCAGATCTCGACGCAGGCGGTGCAAACGCTGTGCGAGGCGGAAGTGCCGGTCTGCTATTTCTCGATGGGCGGGTGGTTCTACGGGATCACTACGGGGCTGAACGAGCGCAACGTGTTTCTGCGGCGAAACCAGTATCGAATGGCGGAGCAGGAGTATTTCGCGCTGGCTCTTTCGCGCCGCCTGGTGGCGGGGAAGGTGCGCAACCAGAGGACACTTCTGCAACGGAATCACATCGAGCCGAACCGGAATACACTGGCCGGATTGAGGGAGATGGCGGAAAGGGCAGAGAGGGCGGCGCGTTTGGACGAACTGCTGGGGATTGAGGGCAACGCCGCACGACTTTTTTTCGGCGACTTCGGCGGGATGATTAAGCCGGACGAGGCGGAAAATGCCGCCGGGTTTTCTTTCGACTTCGAAGGGCGCAACCGCCGGCCGCCGCGTGACCCGATCAATGCGCTGCTCTCGCTGGGATACAGTCTGCTGGCGAAGGATCTGACGGTAGCATGCTATGCGGTGGGATTCGATCCGTACTTTGGCTTCTATCACCAGCCGCGCTTCGGTCGGCCGGCGCTGGCGTTGGATCTGATGGAGCCGTTCCGTCCGTTGATCGCCGACTCGGCGGTCTTGACCGCGGTGAATACGGGGATGGTGTCGCCGCGCGATTTCGTGCGTGCCGGCAACGCCGTGGCGCTGACGGCTGGCGGCCGCAAGGGGTTTTTGCGAGCCTATGAGATGCGGATGGATACACTGGTGACCCATCCTCTATTCGACTATCGAGTGAGCTACCGGCGGCTGCTGGAGATTCAGGCGCGATTGCTGGCGCGGGTATTGGACGGCGAGATTGCGGAATACCCGGTTTTTACGACGCGGTAGGTGGTGCGAGCGTCGGGGCGCCGCCAAAATCCGGGCAGGCGCTCGCGAGGCGGATCGGGTTTGGTTACGGGAGGTTGCAGGTGAAGCGTGACGATAGTCCATTGGGCGCGGAAGAGTTGACACATACCCCTCGCGTTGTGGTGGAAAGATCCTTGACAATTGAATAGGATGGAGGGGTGGCTATTTCTCCGCGCGACCGGAGCCTCATTGAAGCTTGAAAAATAAGCAGCCGCACTCTTCTGACTGCCAAAATATTTCTCCGCGCGACCGGAGCCTCATTGAAGCTTGCCCAGAGCCCCTGGTGCGCCGTACTGTGGACAGCCATATTTCTCCGCGCGACCGGAGCCTCATTGAAGCTTGTGCAAAGGCACCGGCTTCTCCCGCACAATGCCTGATTTCTCCGGTCGCGCGACCGGAGCCTCATTGAAGCCAAGAAAGCGAGCTCCGGCAGGTCCGCGGCTTCGCATATTTCTCCGGTCGCGCGACCGGAGCCTCATTGAAGCCACATCGCGAGCAGTTCAATCCCGTTCGCGTCCCTCATTTCTCCGGTCGCGCGACCGGAGCCTCATTGAAGCCCGCTGAGGCTCCGCCGTCGGACGGTTCGTCGGTTTATTTCTCCGGTCGCGCGACCGGAGCCTCATTGAAGCTTGATTGGAATTGCCCGGCTTGAAGCAGAGCTACGTGATTTCTCCGGTCGCGCGACCGGAGCCTCATTGAAGCGCCATTACGGGTCTCGATTGTCGATAAGCGATTCAGATTTCTCCGGTCGCGCGACCGGAGCCTCATTGAAGCTGGGGGAGTAACGAGCGCGGCGAGCTACGGGTAGACATTTCTCCGGTCGCGCGACCGGAGCCTCATTGAAGCAAGGCCGAGCCGGTGATGCCTATGCCGAGAGTTTTGATTTCTCCGGTCGCGCGACCGGAGCCTCATTGAAGCTCGCAGGGTGCATGGGTTCCGAGGCCAACGGGCGTGATTTCTCCGGTCGCGCGACCGGAGCCTCATTGAAGCACGAATAACCAGGGTTGGAGCTATAACGGCATTCCGCATTTCTCCGGTCGCGCGACCGGAGCCTCATTGAAGCCGATAGAGATGTGCTTCCAGCAATCGCGGACACGCCATTTCTCCGGTCGCGCGACCGGAGCCTCATTGAAGCGGGACAGGATGACGGTGGCGGGATTTCTCCGGTCGCGCGACCGGAGCCTCATTGAAGCTAAATACTGGATGTTTCTGTGTACCCACCATGCTGATTTCTCCGGTCGCGCGACCGGAGCCTCATTGAAGCTAAATACTGGATGTTTCTGTGTACCCACCATGCTGATTTCTCCGGTCGCGCGACCGGAGCCTCATTGAAGCTAGACAAGTCCTCACCGCTTTTGAACCTGTTGGGGCATTTCTCCGGTCGCGCGACCGGAGCCTCATTGAAGCCTCACAACCCGGTTCCACCGGCAAGGGCCGGCTTCATTTCTCCGGTCGCGCGACCGGAGCCTCATTGAAGCGGGTAGGGCTCCCCGGTCGCTCACAATGGGCGGGATGATTTCTCCGGTCGCGCGACCGGAGCCTCATTGAAGCAATAGAACCTCCCATCCGCGTCCTTGAGCTGGATGTATTTCTCCGGTCGCGCGACCGGAGCCTCATTGAAGCCAAAGCGTAAGTGATCTAAATAATTGGCTGCAAAGATTTCTCCGGTCGCGCGACCGGAGCCTCATTGAAGCCAAGTCGCGGCAAACGAAGTTGAAGCTGGTGTACCCATTTCTCCGGTCGCGCGACCGGAGCCTCATTGAAGCGAAGTGATCGACCGGCAGCCGGACTACCAGAACGGGATTTCTCCGGTCGCGCGACCGGAGCCTCATTGAAGCTTTCCTATCGGGTGGCTACTCAGCCACTCTGTAGCATTTCTCCGGTCGCGCGACCGGAGCCTCATTGAAGCTCGGAGAGGACCGTTATGCTTATGCAGTTTTCCCTCATTTCTCCGGTCGCGCGACCGGAGCCTCATTGAAGCGAATAGTACTTCCCAATGGCGTCCTTGAATTGCACATTTCTCCGGTCGCGCGACCGGAGCCTCATTGAAGCCAGCAGATCAGCGTGAGGCCCTGGTACAAAAGACTGATTTCTCCGGTCGCGCGACCGGAGCCTCATTGAAGCTCAGAAATGTCGAGGTTCCCTGGGACCGCCACGTGATTTCTCCGGTCGCGCGACCGGAGCCTCATTGAAGCTCCCGCCGCATCGGAGGATAAACGGCGGCAGATTTTATTTCTCCGGTCGCGCGACCGGAGCCTCATTGAAGCAATAAACTCCCCTCGCTCATTGACGGCGCTACTCCTATTTCTCCGGTCGCGCGACCGGAGCCTCATTGAAGCGAGAAGGGTGACCAGCCCTACCTGAAGCACAAATGGATTTCTCCGGTCGCGCGACCGGAGCCTCATTGAAGCAGGAATCGCCCACCGAAGCGGCACACCTGGGCTTCAGATTTCTCCGGTCGCGCGACCGGAGCCTCATTGAAGCTGAGTCGATGAAGCAATTGCGCGACGTGCTTGAGGAATTTCTCCGGTCGCGCGACCGGAGCCTCATTGAAGCACAATGTGAACTACCCGAACCTGTTGAGTTCGCCCTATTTCTCCGGTCGCGCGACCGGAGCCTCATTGAAGCCCAATCATGGGGTTTGCACTTACTAGGTATTCCTTGATTTCTCCGGTCGCGCGACCGGAGCCTCATTGAAGCGATTGCTTCTTTCATTCATTGTTCCGCCTTCTTTTATTTCTCCGGTCGCGCGACCGGAGCCTCATTGAAGCGATTGCTTCTTTCATTCATTGTTCCGCCTTCTTTTATTTCTCCGGTCGCGCGACCGGAGCCTCATTGAAGCGCGCGGGCTCTGGCTTAGTCGCTTTGCGGTTTGCATTTCTCCGGTCGCGCGACCGGAGCCTCATTGAAGCGACCTGGCCGGTTGCTTGGCCTTGTGCGGTGTTGCGATTTCTCCGGTCGCGCGACCGGAGCCTCATTGAAGCAACACGAACACGGACGGCGCGTTCTTTCGCGGCTTGATTTCTCCGGTCGCGCGACCGGAGCCTCATTGAAGCAAAACGCAGGCGATCGGCATCCTACGCGATGTATCCATTTCTCCGGTCGCGCGACCGGAGCCTCATTGAAGCGTGGATACCTTCAGACGGGTCAAATCAAACAACTTATTTCTCCGGTCGCGCGACCGGAGCCTCATTGAAGCCCAGCCAGCACAGCTCCACGTAATCCCCCGCCGTAATTTCTCCGGTCGCGCGACCGGAGCCTCATTGAAGCCTTCTTGATGTGGTACCACTGGGAGCTCTTCATGGCATTTCTCCGGTCGCGCGACCGGAGCCTCATTGAAGCGGGATGAACGCGGGAGATGCCGTAGGGTCCAGACCATTTCTCCGGTCGCGCGACCGGAGTCCTGAACGTGAAATTCATACTCTTTGGTGCTGCCCAGTTCTGCCGGTATCCTTCGCCAGTTTATCCAGCTTAGCGTCCTGCACCGCCCAGCGAGCATCGTTGTGGAACCGTGGCTCGTGGGCGGCTTGTCCCCGAGCGCAACACTCGTCGGGAAAGCGTTCCTCAAGAAACCTGTACATTTCCCGGTTATTGAAAACCCTGCCTTTGGGTAAGTCCCGAATCCAGCCAAGTACCGCTTCGCGAAGTTCAGTGTTTTTGAGCATTTTCTCCTCCCGAATGGCCGGCCAGACCAGGGTAGCCCACTACCATCATTTGGGCTTTCGCCCGCTGACAGTGCCCTGGCTGCGGGCGGTGGGGACCTCCACGTCATAGTTCGGGCCGCCCGGCGCCCCCGGTCTGACTCCTGTACTATATGAGCCCAAAAAAAGCAAGTTACAAGATCACTAGAGGTTAATGCCCTGTCTTTCCAGTGGTTAACGGTTGTCAGTAACGCAGCAGGATGGTTAACACTATCTTTGCCGGCAGAATCGCACGACGACGCGCGAACCGTTGCGCTAAGCGATTTACGGGAGCGGCGCCGGTCTTTTTCCCGCAGGGGATCGCCTCCGATGACGACTGACAATATCGAACAGGAAAGCACGTCGATCGATCTCGGAGAAATGGCAGTCAAAAACTTTAACTGGGGAGTTTCGACTCTGGTATGCGAGCATGGTCCGGAAGTATTAACCGAAGTAATCAGATCCGGGCGACACGCAGTGACTTGTAATCCGGACGAATGGACGCTATACCTGAAGAGCGGCACTCGCCGTGGAGGCTGATTGAATCGGCGCGTGCCGCCGCGCCGGTTGCGAGGTGGAAGCGGAAAGATTCTTGCCGCTGCTGCACAGAAAGGAAGGCTAAAGGATGGATTCGCAAGTTAACATGCCCCGGAAAAGGAAGCCCCGTTCGGTCGACATGTTGCCGCATTTCAAGAGGGCCCTACAAACTTATTGCGAGCCGTTCGGAATCTCAGTAAGCAAGCATCGGGGCAGCTATACAAGCGAAAATGTAATGAAGCTGGTCAGTAAAACTCGGCAGAACATAATCCGAATCTTGTATGTTAAGATTCGCGGATCCGGCGCCGGTTTCTGGGGGCTCAACACAAATCAAGTGCGTGCGTTCAAAGGGCAGGGGCATCAGTGGGACGTTGTACTTTTGTTGGGCACGGGCGAGCGCAGCTACCTCGGAACATCTCAGAATGTGGAAGAAGGTTTTAAGAAGTGGGGCAGCTCAGCGGCCGACTATAAGGTGCACGAACCTGAAATTGAAGGCTCGTTTGCTCAATTTGACAGCTACGCAGAGCTGTTCTTTCGGCTGCTGCCACCAGCAACATTAAAGCAGACCGTGGCGCTAGATCGTACGCCTGTGCGCACTTTGGGGCCCGGAGTAGCGGGTGGTGAATCAGCCGATTTTACAACGCAGCTTTCGAGAACGCACTGATGTCGGCGCATCATCGGTTAGGGAGCGGAGAGACGTGAGGTAGTTGTTCGCTGAAATGAGCCAAACCGAACGCGTGCTGCGAATCCAGCAGATGCTGCAAATCAAAAAGGTCATCCCGCGGGACGAATTCCTCGGCGAGCTGGAGGTGTCGATTGCGACATTGAAGCGTGACCTTGAATTCCTGCGTAGCCGGTTCCAGGTCAACATCGAGTGGAGCCGGGAACGCGGGGGATATTACTGCGAAGATCTCCGTTCCGGAGGCGAAGCAAGGAATATCCCGGGCCCGATGTACAGCGCAAGCGAGATCCACGCACTGCTGCTCATGCAGGATCTTCTCATCCAACTCCAGCCCGGTCTGCTCGAAATGGATCTCACGCCGCTCCGGCAACGACTACAACTGCTACTTGGCACCAAACATTTTGAACCTGACCAACTTCGACGGCGGATTCGCACCCTGCACATGGCATCGCGTCCGGTCGATGCCAAATGTTTCCAGTCAGTGAGCATGGCGACATTGTCCCGGCACCGCTTGCAGCTGACGTACTTCAGTCGTTCCAGCAACGAGGAAACCGTTCGCGAGGTCTCACCACAACGTCTGGTTTACTATCGGGCGAACTGGTACCTGGATTCCTGGTGCCATTTGCGCAACGATCTTCGCAGCTTTGCCTTAGACATGATTCGTGATGCTGAAATCAGCGACACGCCAGCGGATGAGATCCCCGATGAAGCACTCGATGCGCATTTTGGCAGTGGCTACGGGATCTTTGCCGGCGCGGCCCAGAATACCGCAGTTTTGCGCTTCGAACCCCAAGTTGTACGATGGGTCTGCCGTGAGGTCTGGCATTCCAAGCAGACTCAGCACATAGAGGCAACGGGCCACCTTGTCCTGTCCGTGCCATACTCGGAGGATTACGAGCTCGCCATGGACATTCTTCGGCATGGCGCCAACGTCGAGGTCCTTGCGCCTGACCACCTCCGCCACCACGTGAAAGAGCAACTTCGAGCCGCTGCCGACCGGTACCTAGTACCCCCCGTACAAGCATCCACCATCTAGCTCACGCCCTGAGCTACTCTCTCCAATAGAATTGATTTGTACTGGCATTCATAGGTACCGTCACTTGTCATGAAGGAGAGTAAGCCAATGCAAATCAAGTTGAGCATTCTTGAACACGAGGTACAACTCGGGTGGGAAGCACTCGAATCGCTGGTCCGCGATCTTCCAAATGATGACGAATCGTTGGCCGATCTGTTTCATGGATTAGCTCAATCGAATATAGCCGCGGTGCGAGCCGCCGTGGCCTGCAAGGCCGTGATCTCGGAGGAAACCGTCGCAACCTTGGCATCCGACTCGAGTCCGGAAGTGATCGAGGCACTCGTGAATGCCCAGTGCCGTAAGCTCAGCGGATCGGCCATTGCGCAAATCATTCAGCGCAATTGGAGCGGCATAAACCGGCAGATTGCACAGAACGTGGAAGATTACTACGAACAGTGCGACATCGGCGCAATATCGAAACTCCTCGCAGCTACCGCTGATCCCTCTGTTCGAGCCGCCCTTGCGTCTAATTCCAGGGCGCCCAAGCTTATTGTCCGGGACCTTTTAAAGGATCCCGATTCCGAAGTCCGGCGGTTGGCCCAAAACACCCTGAGGCAATGTTAAGGTTATCCATTCGCCCAGAAGGAGTGTAACCAAATGCAAATCAGATTGGCAGTTGATGGGCACGAAATACAACTCGGGGCAAGCGCACTCGCCTCGCTGATTGGCAATCTTCCGGATGACGATGAATCGTTGGCTGATCTGTTTCACGAACTAGCCCAATCGAATATAGCTGCGGTGCGAGCTGTTGTGGCCAGCAAGGCCGTGATCTCGGAGGAAACCGTCGCAACCCTGGCATCCGACTCAAGTCCAGAGGTGATCGAGGCACTCGTGAATGCACACCGCCGTAAGCTTAGCGAATCGGCCCTTGCCCAGATCATTCAGCGGAATTGGAGCGGAATAAACGGGAAGATTGCATGGGGCGTGGAGCGCTGCGATCAGAGCGCCATCGTCGCAGTAGCGCAGCTCCTGGCGAGTAGTGCTGATCCCTCTGTTCGTGCAACTCTAGCGTCTAACGGCGACGCGCCCAAGCTTGTTTTGCGGCAGCTTTTGAGGGATCCCGATCCCGAGGTGCGCCAGTTGGCCCAAAATACCCTAGACACCCTAAGCACGCGATATTAACCTCTATTTTGGACGAAAGGACGCGACACGAAAATGACACAACGAAATAGCGGCTTCCGAACGCCGGTACGGTGCTTAGTTGCGGTGCGCCCCGGCGATCACTTCACCATTACCGGGCTTACGGGGACTTTCCTGAAGATCGGCGCAGCCAGTCTCTTAGCTCGAGCGGCCGTCGCCGCGGGGACTATGCTGCTCGTCCTGATTTTAATGGCAATTGCATACGTGGCTAGGTAGCCCTGAGGTCTTGTTGGAAGACATTCGGGGCAGAATATCGATTTCAGAACTGGAGCTAACTCATGAGATCCACAAATGATGGCACGTCCAAGGGAAGTCTTGCTGAGGGAACGCCACAGTCCGGAGGGCTGTTGTCTCCTGACGAACTGGCGCTGCCTGCGATCTGTGGACAGACCGGTAAAGCGTTTTTGATGGTGGGTCGCCGGCAAGGGCGCTGGGTGCTCGAACTGATTCGAGCGGTCGCGATTGCCCCCGTGCCTTCGGTGACAGGTATGCCTGTGGCAGTTCGCCTTGCGACGTCTGCCTGCACAACCCGGAATTTCTGCAGCGGGTGCGGACGCAAGTTGGATCCTACCTGGACTTTCTGTAGCGTGTGCGGCAGGAAGTTGTTACCTCAGCCGCAAGCCCCT
>Ga0208820_1000389_pt1 | contig 34968 bp, 34 predicted proteins | sample June2015DPH_16_5_FD_184713 | JGI IMG/M metagenome (GOLD analysis project Ga0208820, IMG submission 184713) | Peatland microbial communities from SPRUCE experiment site at the Marcell Experimental Forest, Minnesota, USA - June2015DPH_16_40... | ecosystem: Environmental > Terrestrial > Soil >...
CAGATCATCGTTTTCTCACTGCGCATACCAATCCGAATGCAGCGACCATCGACTGCACGAGAGGCATTGGGTTTCTGTCCACTGGTGCAGGCAGGCAGGGCACACCCCACCCGTATCGAACGTGTTCCACTCATTCCCGCAGGTGCAGAACCATTTGTCTTCTTTGCGGGGCGTCCAGTCGCAGAGTGGGCAGCGGATGCGCGGGGGTGAAAAACCATGAAGATGTCGTTGGTACTGATCGGTTGGCCAGGGGTTCTTCCGGGAAAGAGCCACTCCCTGGGTTGGTTGTATCGCCAATACTGCCGCAAGGTGTCAAGTAAAACGGGTGACAACATCACCACTCGATCCTTTTGGCCTTTGCCTTGATGGACGGTGATGGCCATACGCGCCGAGTCGATATCGTGCACGCGTAAGCGGGACAGTTCCCAGCGCCGTAACCCGGCCGCGTAGAGGGTCATTAACAGGGCACGGCTTTTGAGACTCCTAGGGGCGGTGAGGATTCGTTCCACTTCCTCCTTACTGAAGATCAAAGGAAGTTGCTGCTCCTTCCTGGGGAATGGAATGTCCGATAGCAGAAAGGCACGCTTCAGAGTCTTGGCATAGAAGAATCGCAAAGCACAAACGATCTGGTTGTAGGTTGACCAAGCTAGCTTCTTCTGCTGAATGAGGAAGAGTCGATACTGACGAATCTGCTCGGCTCCAAGTTGATCGGGTGAGCGGTGAAAATGTTGGGCAAAATCGGCGACGTGACGGAGGTACAATCGAATGGTTCCGGAACAGTAGTTGCGCCGCTGGAGTTCTTCCAGCATGCGTTGTCGGAGCGGGGTCATCATAACGCCTCCTAAGCGTGATGGCCCCACTTTATCCCTCTGAACAAATACGGTTTTGTCTGTTTTCTGCCGCGGAGCGGCTTCGTTCAACAGGCGATAGCGCTCATCGACCTTGGGGCTGGGGCAGCGTAGGTCTTGTGCCCTGTTTATAAACCCCATAAGTGATCGCAACGATCAATTGTTTGCGTTTCCCTTCCTGTCTGAGATGCGTTATCAATCTGGCAGCTCCGAGAGGCAATCCAATGTCACACCCGAATAGCCAGCCATGGCGAAATTTGCGTTCCCACGGCTTCCGAGCCAGCGACCTCGACAGGCTCCTCAATGCTCTCCGCGCACTGGATCGCACGATGGTCGAGATTTCCATGCACATTTACAAAGTCCCTCCGCGCGATCGGACAGCCATGCGCAAACAACATCGCTGCATGCACGACACCATCCGAGAACGCCTGACCCGATTCCTGTCCTAACGCCTGCGGGGAACCTAACTGTCGTAATCACGGAGATAGTTGACGAGAACAGGCGATAGCACGTTTTGACCGCTGGTCAATGCATTATAAAAGAGCGCCCCGCTTCAGAGGGTCGCGGCTGTGATGTGCGCCGCCTCCGCTCTGCTGCGCTGTGCAGGGGCTTCGCTCCGCTACGGCGGCGCTTAGGGGAGTAACTGCTGCGGTGTAGGCGGTGGGAAGAACTGCAGAAGGACATAGGCAAATCGTCTGGAGAATGGCATTTTTACCTTGAGGGGAAAGAGAACCGTTAGCAGGAATACTTCCCCCCCAAGGAGGCAACTCAAATGAGTTATGACGTCAAATATATCGGAATGGACGTGCACAAGGAAGCGATTGTGATCACTGTCCTGAATGAGAGCGGGAAGCTGGTGATGGAGTCGGTGATCGAAACCAAAGCCAGCAGCATTCTGCAGTTTCTCCACGGTCTACGGGGCGAGCTGCATGTGACCTGGGAAGAAGGCACCTGGGCGGCCTGGCTATATGATCTGCTGCAGCCACAGGTGCAGCACATTGTGGTGTGCAATCCGCGGCGCAATGCCTTATTAAAGGAGGGCAGCAAGAGCGACAAGGTGGATGCGCAGAAGCTGGCCGACTTGTTACGCACCGGGATGCTGCGATCGGTCTACCACGGGGAAAACGGACTACGGACGCTACGCGAGTTGGGGCGCAGTTATCAGACCATCAGCAAAGATTTGACGCGCGTGATGAATCGACTGAAGGCGCTGTATCGCGGTTGGGGCATTGCTTGTGCCGGCACCCAGGTTTATGCTGCGCGGGCTCGGGAGGAATGGTTGAGCAAGCTCCCACAAGCCGGGGTGCGCCGCCGGGCGGAGCTGCTCTATCAACAGCTGGATGGATTGCAGGCCTTGCGGCGAGAAGTGCGACCCGAGTTTTTGGCGGAGAGCCGGAAACATAAAGCCGCGAAACTGCTGCGCCAGATTCCCTGCATCGGTCCGATTCGAGCCGCCCGCTTGATCGCGCTGATGCAAACCCCGCACCGGTTTCGCAGCAAGCGGCAACTATGGACCTACAGTGGGCTGGGCATTGAGACGCACGACAGTGCGCAATACCGCTTTGTGAGCGGACAACTGCAACGCTCCAAGAAACCTCAACAGCTCCGTGGTCTGAATCGAAATCACAACCACGAGATGAAAGAAATCTTCAAGGGTGCGGCCACCCGGGCCAGCTGTGGCAGGGGACCGTTCCGCGAGTTCTACACGGGGTTGCTGGCTAAGGGGATGAAGCCGGAGATGGCGCGTCTGACACTGGCGCGCAAGATCGCGGCCATTACTTTGACACTTTGGAAAAAGGAGGAACGTTTCGACGTCGAACAACTGAAGACGCAAGCCGCTTGAGTATCGAATAGAACCCAGGTGATCTCCCAAGGTTTTCATGCCTCGGTGGTGGCCAATCGGTTCTTGCGATGCTCCGGTTCGAGGGAGAGTATCCATTCGCTCATTCAGGCACTTGTGTGCTGTAGTCCAGCACCGAGTCTCCGGGTCAATCCTATGCCCCCTCGGATAACCGAAAAAAGCTGTAGGCCTCGAGCCTCAGATAGGATCTTGGTTGGCACTTAAGCCAACGCTTAAGCTTGCGTAGCTTCGGAACCGAACGGCGTCGTGCGCCACTGACTTCATGAAACCGTCGAGTTGGGACAAGCAACTGGGGTTGGCATCGCCGCGGGGAAGTGCGGCGAGCCAAAGCGACCAAACCAATAACCCCTCTAAGAATGAGGTGAGGAATGAGGTGGGGCTGGATGTAAGTCACCACGCCCGCATCTCTCAGAGGGGCGGGGAGAAGCTTTTTTCCTTGACATCCTCTTTTATAGGATAGGATGAGCGACATGGCGATATTACAACAGCTATTTAGGCGTGAGCCTGATCTAATTCCGTGTTGTTGACTCTGTTGCTCCTCCGAGCCTTTTCCCAACGCGACGAAGATAGGCTCTAACCGATTGAGCAGCGCCTGCTGACACACGCGATCATAGATCGCGGGTATGCCGAGCATTCGATACTCGCCCGGTTTGTCCCTCTTCGGGATCGGGTGTCGTCGAACCGGCAGAGGCTGATAGGTGCCCTCTTTCAGCTCCCGCTGCAGCCGATCCAACTGCTGTTCCAGCTGCGCTTCGAAGGCCTCCAGATTCTGCCCATCGACTCCTCCACTTCCCCGATTCGCTTTCACCTTCTCCCAGGCTATCTCCAGGTTCTTCCGCTTGTACACTTTGTCGATTAATGAATGGACCTTCTTAGCGCCCGTCAGGTTGATCCAGTCCACCAGTCTCCTCAGACGAGAGCGTACGGGTTTTTCACTTAAGGAACTGTTCCAACCTCCCTCATCTTTACTCATCTGGTTTCCTTTCTCTTTCTGACCATCTTCGCCGGCTGCCTTCCCCGACCCAATTCCGTCGCCAGCTTCCCGGTCACGTGGCTTTCACCACGCTTCATAGGTAATATTCAGCCGTCCGACTACTGACAAAGCGTCGCTCGCCACTTCGCTTTCGCTTATAGGTCTGCTTACTCCGGTGCCACCCGAAGACTCTGCCAGTTCTCCTGAGGTCACACGCTGTTCTTCCGTACCGTGCCGCCCGCAAACACCTTGGTGTGAGTGGGTGAATGAGAACGCCTTCGCCTCAATAGTGCAGGCTCGACCTGTCCCACCTTTGGCCGACCGGTTCATCATTGGGCTTCCCCATTGATTGCGGCCCGGTACTTCTCCTCAAGCCCTTCAGATTCCATCTTGCGATACTCACTTGATGGACACCCTGCCCTCCGGAGTACAGCAAGCAGTGGCTCTAGCTCCGCCTTGGCTGTATCCAGCTTTCGCCTTCGTGCCCGTTTAGACGTCTGCATACCTTCTGCTTTCTCCGGCCAGCGAGGTTTTATCCCCGCTTGTTGGATATGGCGCCCCTCATTTGAGCGCCAGAGGGACTTTAACCCTCCTGAACAGGTTGCTGCTCAGCACGCACTATTCAGCCGTCCGACTACTGACAGAGCGTCGCTCGCCACTTCGCCTCTGCTTATAGGTCCGCTTACTCCGGTGCCACCCGGAGACTCTGCCAGTTCTCCTGAGGTCACGCGTTGTTCTTCCGTACCGTGCCGTCCGCAATCACCTTGGTGCGGTGGGTGAATGAGAGCGCCTTCGTCTCAGAAGTGCAGACTCGACCTTGCCCCACCTTTGGCCGACCGTTTCATCTTGGGTTTCCCCATCGATTACGGCCCGGTACTTCTCCTCATGCCCTTCAGATTCCATCTTGCGATACTCACTTGATGGACACCCTGCCCTCCGAAGCACAGCAAGCGGTGGCTTCAGGTCGGTCTTTGCTTGTGTCCAGCTTTCGCCTTCGTGCCCGTTTAGACGTCTCCATACCTTCCGCTTTCTCCGGCCAGCGAGGCTACGAACCCCGCTTCTTGGATATGGCGCCCCTCATTTGAGCGCCAGAGGGACTTCAACCCTCCTGAACAACGCGCTGCTCAGCGCGCACTTCCTGTTAGCCGACGATCCGGACAGAATCGTCGCACTTGGCTGTAAATAGGGGCATCCTTACGCATCCTTGGGGGAAGAAGAGTCGGACTTCAGAGTTCCGACAAGTCTTTCGATGCGGGAGCGTAGCGACGCAGAAGTGTAATGGAAACTACCAGTACAAGGATCAGCAGACCCAACAAACCAAGTTCAATCATCGAAGAGTGGAAAATGGCGCTTGAGCCTTCGGTCGCCCATGCACCTTCTTTCGTGAGCGTGGCTGCTTCCAGGGTAATCACCAAAACGCGGCGAATTGAGGCAATCAGTCCGACGATCAGAAAGGGTTCTGTAACCAGAACATGGGAGCGAATGGAGATACGTACTGTATGCAGAATCTCCACCAGCATCAGCACAATGAGGAGTTGGTTCAATACCCTCAGAGTCTGGGCTGCAACCGTCCAATGACTGAGACCGATCCACAGTATTTGGCCCGCGGTTGCGATGGTCACAAAGGCCGTGACAGCCAGCAACACCGCGAGAACGGAGTAGATGACTATCTCGGTCTTGCCCAGATAGTAGTCAAAGTGGTGGCGTAATCTGTCCTCGACCATATCAGACTCAAGTTTGAAATCGAAATACGAATTGCTATCGCTGTGAAGGGGAGCGCAGACATAAGTGTCCGCGCTCCAAACCCCTTCTTTTCCCTTCTTTGCCGTCTCGGTAGCCTGTTTCAGAGCGTCCTCCAGCACTCTCTGCCCTGAAAGCAAGTTAGCGCGAGCGGTGATCGCGGTGTTCTTCCACGCGGGGGCGTCCTTCCCGCGCCGCCGTGCGCTCACGCTCAGTGCGCTCGTGTAGCACGTGCTGTTCGGGAAGCCGCTCTCCCACCCCGTATCGCCGGACCCCGTAGGGATGAACATACTCGTGCCGGTTGATCCAGGTCCGCCGCCAGGGTGCGTTGTTGATGATCACCACGTGCGAGCCCCAATCAAAGCGGCAATATCCCCAGCCCCACGGGCGAAAGAAATCCCCGATGGTCACGAAGAATCCAAAGCGGATCACACCGCCGACCACGATTCCGGGCGCCGGCGGAAAGAAAACAATTGCTGGGTCATAGTACGGCACCGGGATGAATGCCGGATGCACGGGCACGATCGTGATGTACGGCCCACCGCTGACGATGATCTGGGCGTTGCTCCGCAGATATCCGTAATCCCTGGCCTTCTTGCGCTCTCTTTGCACTGCATCCATCACGTCCTGCTGCTGCGACAGAAATGCGTTGCCGAGATCGGTGGTCCAGCTCATGTCGTTGGCCATCATCTCCAGTACCGAGGGGAATGGCAGGAGCGCCTGCACGCTGGGATCCCACGGAAGATGATCCGCCTGGATCGCGTCGGCAAGGGCTTGCCCGGTGAGGTAGTGGTGCTGATCGGCCCAGCGCGCCGCATCCGGAATCTGGTCAGAATAGGTCGCGGCCGCAAGCACCTGCGCCAGGAGCGAATCCGGATACAGCGCAATGCGCGCTACCAGCTTGTCGAGTTGCCCCGGCGTGAACGACGGCGCAGCCGTGTCCTGCGCAAAATTAAGAACGGGGACCACTGCTAAAACCACCAGAACTGCCAGCATCAGAATTGCTTTTTTGGTCTTCATACAATCCTCCTAAATTAGGTCGTCAATTAGGCTGACGAAAATTAGGTACACGAACCTCGATTCATTGATTGGCTACCAGCAGGTGATTCTCGACCGAGAACACCCCGGTTATCTCGCGCGCTCGCGTCTCGGCAATCTGCTTGTCCATCGCGCTATCCACAACCCCGTACAGCTTTACATTTCCGTTTTCAACCACAATGCGGATGGGAGCCTGTGGATCCAGCGAATATTTCTGGAGCGCGGGATCATGGTAGATCGCCATTGCCGTGCGTACGCGCAACTCGTCATCAAATTCAGAGAGTGGCAGGACGTTAATTTCGTCCCTCACGTCACGCACGCCAGGAGTGTCCTCCACAATGCCGAGGGCGGAAGTCTTGTCCGGGTAGCTCCGGGCCTCGCCGGAGATGGTTACGACGCCATCTCTTACGTCTACTTCGAAATTGTTAAATGTGATCCCGTAGCCAATGCGGTCATAGCGAAGCCGATTGGCAATGGTCTCGCGCAGTTCCTGATCCGAAACCGGGACAATCGGTTGCACCGCGATGAAATCGCGCACGCCCTCAATTCCGTGGTGCTTGCGCGCTAGGTGCTCGGCATCCATCTTTTCGCGATAGGTCTCAACCGAGCCTTGCAACAGCGCGACTCGATCGTCAACCGCGACGGTGACGTTGCGGAACTCCAGGCGGTTGCTGAAATCTTGCTGTAGTTGCTGAGTAAGAACGGCGTCCTTACTCGCCGCAGTTGTAGTTCCTCCATCGCTCCCCAGCGCGGAGCCAGAAATCCCCAGCAAGAGCGCGAGTAGGAAGAACCAGAAGAATCGTTTTAAGTTCCTCATATTCATACCTCCATGCTAAAAATTCCCTTTTTGAGCTTCCAGGGGGCTTGTTTACCACGGCCTGCCCAGCCTGGTTTTTTCGATCTGGATAGATGCACGACGGCATGAAAAAGTTTCCATGATCTTAGTCGATTGATAGCAGATTTTATTAGTGTCTTAGCATAACGCCGCTAGGACACTCATATTTGTGCAAGTTATTGATATAAAGCAGTTTATTACATTATTCCCCTGGAACGAAAGCCCGATATTACTGCAACTTCGAGTCAATTTGAGCAGCGTATCAGAGCAAAAAGGAACCCATGCCGCCGCTGGGCCAAGCGGTTGAGATTAAGTGTTGCCTGGGCTAATCCATTGAAGCGATTTGAGATCAGCGTTAGTCTCTGTAAGCCCAAGGATTGGGTCTATCTGAAGGTGACGGGCGTGAATGAGGTGTTCCAAACTGGTGGTCACTTGACGCTATGACGCCCTCCCGATGGTCGACCGTTCTTCGCAGGGTCACGACCGAAGGCCCCTACATCAATGAGAGGATGAGCGTTCTGGTTCTCACCGTTGTGGTGCTGGCGGGGGTCTCTGCCGTGGCCTACGCGGACAAATCCGTGGCCCCAGTTTCGCTCGCTCCTCTGTATTTCCTGCCGTTAGCTCTGAGCGCTCTGGTCCATCCGCTTCGCATCAGTCTTGCGCTTTCGATTGTCTGCCTAGTTCTGCACGATCTTGTCGGTTCCGTGCGCGATGTCGGAACCGAACACTTGTTAAAGTTAAAGGACGCGATAACCCTCCTTGGATATGTTTTCGTTGTCGTCGTTGTGAATCAACTGGGAGCGCAGCGACGACGGCTTTGGCTGGGTACATTCGCGCCGCGAAGTCAAAACCGGGGACCTGTGGAATGGAACGAGGCAGGATGCCCTGTTGCACCTCGGCAGCCTAGCGTTACCGAAGATTTTCGGGGATCACTGCTTGCTTCAGAGATGCGCGAGTCGTGCATTTGTTTGCTTTGCTGGCAAGGTGACGTCCCAGCGTAGACTTCATTCATGCTCGCCATTTCGCCCACTGATCGGGTGTTCGTGCTTACCGGAGCAGGCGTAAGCGCCGAGAGCGGGATACCGACGTTCCGTGGCGTCAATGGGCTCTGGCGGAACTACCGGATCGAGGAGGTCGCCTCGCCCCATGCGTGGCGTCACGATCCCCGGCTGGTCTGGGAGTTCTACTCGATGCGTCGGCGGGTTGCTTCGGCAGCCAAACCGAATCCGGCGCACATCGCACTAGCGAAGCTTGAGCAAAGGCTAGGAGATTGCCTCTTCCTCTGCACTCAGAATGTGGATGACCTTCACGAACAGGCAGGATCGGTGCGGGTCGCCCATATGCACGGCGAACTCTTCAAGAGCCGCTGCGACAGGTGCAGCCGACCACCATTCCACGATACCAACACCTACGATCCTCCAGTCGATCTTCCCCAGTGTGAGTGCGGCGGACGAATTCGCCCACACATCTGTTGGTTCGGCGAAGTGCCGTTCGACTTGGATCGAATCCATGCTGCGCTGGATGCCTGCACACTGTTCGTAGCCGTAGGAACTTCAGGCGTGGTCGAACCCGCCGCCAGCTTTGTTGCTCAAGTCAGTGGTGGTGCGCGGACAGTCTACGCGGGACCGGAGAGCCCTGCGAACGCATCCTCGTTCACGAAATGCTATTTGGGCAAAGCCGGGGAGGTTTTGCCTGACCTGCTCGGCGCAAAGTGTGCGTCGTAAAACCGCTATTGCAGCTTCGCGTACTTGGCTTGGCTTCTTTCAGGATGGGGATGTCGGGGTCTGCGTTTTCCCAGATGCGATCACGATTCCCCTGCTGCGCTGGCCTGCTCCTTCCATCGTTGCACGTTCACGCCCATCACGAGAAGCCACAGGTACACCGATACGTCCCCGAGGAGGGCGCAGCCCAGATTGTAGGGGGACAGATGGTTTACGAGCGGGTTTGACAGATAGGTCAGCCAACTCAAACCAGCAAACGCCATCAGCCCGCCCAGAATTCGAGGCAGGAAGGTAGACCTGAAAATGAGATACCCGATTAGGAGGCAATAGAATCCGTGAAATACCAAGGCTAGGTTTAGACCCTGAGGCTGCAATCGAAGAGCCTCAAAGGTGAGTCCCACGAAGGCGAAGAACACCGCGAGCAAAGAGAGTTTTCGGTTCACGGGCTTCAAGATGTCATATGAGATCAGCGTCATGGCAGCCATGCCCGCAATCGCGACGTAGCCCCCTGCGTAATTCAACCTGCCGCGAACAAAAGTCTCGGTGAGCCCTGCCGTCAGGAGACTGAAGAAATAAAGGAGCCCTGCAATCCGCGCCTTGAAACGCGGTGACGCTTCTGCAATGCGTTTCATCATTACTGCTGCGCTCATACTCTTTCCTCCTTATGCGTAGCCGCACCGTTAGGGCGATAGGCGGCGGCTTTCAATGCTGCGCTGGCCTGTTCCCTCCATCGTTCGACGTTCACGCCCTTCACAAGGAGCCAGAGCATCAGTGATGCTTCGGCAACGATTCCTAGAATCTCAATGTAGGCGAGCAGAGAGTTTGCGAGCGACGGTGACAGAAACGTCAGCCAGCCCAAGCCGGAAAGCGCCATCAGCACTCCTAGAAATCGAGGCAGGAAAGTCGACTTGAAAATGAGGTAGCCGATTAGGAGATTAAACAGTCCGAAAAATACCAAGTAGATGTAGGTGGCCTGAACATTCAACTTGATAAACATCAGCGCCACGGCCTGCAACTGGTCCGCCTTAAATACGTTGAGGTACGGACTGCCTTCGAGGACGGCTAACGGGGCGACTTGAAAGAGGCTGCCGAAAGCCTGAATAGCGCATCCCACGAGGCTGAAGAACGCTGCGAGCAAGGAGACGGTCTTGCTCACAGGCTTAAACAAGCCATAGAAGAGAACCGTTACAGCGATGTATAAAGCAGTCGCGATAAGACCGACCGCCACACTCAACCGAAACAGTCGCTCGTGCGTCAGGATGTTGGTTGCGGTTGCCGCAGGGTCGCTAGACACAATAATGCCGCGAATGAACAACTCGCCGGATATGGCCGTCAGAAAGTAAAGCAAGTAAACCACACCCGTAATCCTCGGCGCGGGGCGCGGCGAAGCTGTTGCAGTCCGTTCCGACAACACGGGCGTGTTCATACTCTTTCCTCCTTATTCGAGCGATTGACCCAAGTGTGCACGGCGATCTTGAACGGGAGCCTAAACGACAGCTGCCGATACCCGCTCGCCTGACTGCTTTGCCGGAGCCAGCGCGACCAGCACTACACCGATGATTGCGAACACAACCACTCCGGCGAGTTCTCGGCGCTCGATCACATTGCGGTATTCCTGCACAGCCATTACCCCAGCATGCGCAAGATTCGCCCATCCGCCGAAGGCGATCAGGCTGCGGTTCACCGCTGGGTCACGCACCGCCAGCAGCAAGAAAATTCCGAGTGTGACATAGATGCTCATTATCATGGGCACCGCAGGTTCTCGCGAGAAAAACATTGTCAGCGGGATTACTCCCGCCGTAAACAACAATCCCACAACCACAAGCACAACCTTCAGCGTCCGATCTCTACGCATGGTGCTCTCCTTCGTGTCGCCGCAATCAGGACATGATAGCGCGTAAAGCTATCGCAGCTTACCGTACCCGGCGTGCGCAGCTTGAACTAAACAACATGGCGGGCATAGAATTCGCAGATTCCGTCTGGGGGTGACGCATGGGGACAATGGCGAGAGTTCCAAAGCTGGACGATGCAAAGCTCAACGAATTCATGGGGCGTGCAGTGGCGGATATGGGCGCAGCTATGCATGCTGCGCTCGTTGTGATCGGCGATAAGCTGGGTTTGTACAAAGCGATGGCAGGCGAGGGCTGGATTTCATCAGCAGAATTGGCGGAAAAAACCAAGACCGCCGAGCGGTACGTGCGCGAATGGCTCAACGCCAATGCTGCCAGTGGATACGTGTTGTACGACCCCGGCACAGCGCGATACCAATTGCCGCCAGAACAGGCTTTCGCTTTGACGGTGCAGGATTTGCCGGGCGCATTCCACATCATCTCTTCCTGCTTCAAGGATGAACCGAAGATCACGCAGGCTTTTCGAACCGGAGAGGGAGTTGGCTGGCACGAACACGATGCTAACTTATTCTTCGGCACCGAACGTTTCTTTCGACCCAATTACGAGAACAATCTGTTGAGTTCGTGGCTCCCCTCGCTGGGTGGGGTAGTCCAGAAACTCAAAGCCGGGGGAAGCGTAGCGGACGTGGGGTGCGGGCATGGGGCTTCCACCTTCCTGATGGCTAGGGCATTTGCGAAGTCTCGTTTTTATGGCTTCGACTACCACAGTGGCTCGATTGAATATGCACGCCATGTCGCAGGTCGAGATGGGCTGCTCGACCAGATCACATTTGAGGTAGCTAGTTCGAAGAGCTATCCGGCGAACGGTGGCTACGATCTGGTGACATTTTTCGATTGCCTGCACGATATGGGCGACCCCACGGGGGCTGCCGCACACGTCCTCTCCACGTTAAAGCCGGATGGCACATGGATGATTGTCGAGCCATTCGCAAATGACCACACCGAGAAGAATCACAATCCCGTCGGGAGAATCTATTACTCGGCATCAACGATGATCTGCACGCCAGCCTCTCTTGCGCAAGAGGTCGGAGCGGCTCTCGGTGCGCAGGCTGGTGAAGAACGCATCCGCAAGGTCGTGACAGCCGCAGGTTTTACGCGTTTTCGCCGAGCGGCTGAGACGCCGTTCAACTTGGTATTTGAAGCTCGTCCATGAGCGAAGGCAGTCTCTAGCGCGAGCCGCTATTGCAGTTTCGCGTACTCCGCTTTGGCTTCTTTCAGGATGGGGATGTCGGGGTCGGCGTCTTTCCAGAGGGTGAGGAAATCCTGATACGCAGCTTTCGCTTTGGCGGTGTCGCCTGCCATCGCATATGCACGACAAATGTAGAGATGGGCTAACGCGCCAATAGGCGCATTCACCACAATTCCCCGATGGTCGAGAATCTTCTGGAACTCAGCGACGGCTTCGCCGCCGCGATGCGCGACCAGATAGGCTTCTCCTCGCACGAACACTGGATACAAGTCCGTCCAACCGTAAGCACTGGATGTTGTTGTCCCTAGCTCATACGGCGTGGCGGCTCTAAGACTCTCAATAGCCTCAGAAGCGTTTCTCCGGCTGAGCGCAAGTTTTGCGCGGAGAGTTGGCAGGTAATTGAACCGCACGATTGTGTCTTCCGGAAACCTCTTGCCCAAATCCTCGGTGAGCGTTTGCGCTCCCCTGTCGTCCATCGCATACGCCAATGCGAGCGCAGTGCCGTACTGCACATCACGCCCTGCCGAGCCTGCCGTTGACAAAGCGGCCCTCCGTCGTGCTTCCTCAGCGTTACCGAACAAGGCTTCTCGCAACCCAGACGCCGCGGAGTACGTTGCGGCAGCCTCCTTTTCCCCTGCCCGTTCGGCGGAATCCATCGCACGTCGAGAAAAATTACGGGCATCCCTGAGTCGCCCGGAATAGGCGGCAGTATCGGCTTCCAATCCAAGCAATTCGTCCTCGTTTCCTTGTGTGCCCACCGACCGTGCTACCTGCTGCTCCATGCCCGCTGCGTCGTTCTGCAAAAAAGCAATCTCATATAGGGCAACTTGGAAGAGAGGGTGATTCAGTTTGCGTTCGAGAGCTTTCCGATATGTCTCCTTCGCCTCAGCGAGGCGATTCAAAGGAATGTAGCTGAACATGAGAACGTCGTAAGAAATGGGAGAGCCCGGATTCAAACGGATTGCCTCGGTACCTTCTTCCGCCGCTTTCTCATACTTTCCAAGCACCGGGAGAATTATCCCCGACAAGAGGTCGTGCGGCATCTCTGTGCGGGGATAAGCCTGTATCCAAAGTTCGCAGGTTTGTTGAGCCTTTTCTATGTCCCCCGTGACAGTGATATGGAACGATGACGTGATGAAAAACTTTTCAGCTTCGCTGGCTCGGTCGCGGAGTTCATAAGCCTTTCGAGTGTAGTCGGCAGCCACGCCGGACTCGCCCATATCCCCATACATTCGCCCCAGCATTGCGTAGGCGAGCGCGAAATTCGGATCGAGTTCGATTGCATGCTTGAAAAATGGAATCGCCGCCGCCTGCCCTGTTGCGTTCAGAACTTTGCGACCTGAACTGAAAGCTTTCAGTGCTTCGAGTGACGGCGTAGTGGCTTGTTCAAGCGGAGTATCAAATTTCTGCACCGTGCCTAGCGACTCGCCCAGTCTATTGCGAATGTCCGAAGCTATCTTTCCCAGAGCATCGAGCACATGGTTCTTGTCGCCCGCCTGAGCTTCCGTACTCGCCAATGCTTCGTCGCTTGAACAATTAACCGCCTTCAAGGTCAGAAGGTACTGCGTGCCGATCTGTGCTATCGAACCATCCAGCGCAGCGGCACTCCCCGTGCGTTGGCAGAGTTCCCGCGCCGTCTCCGGCGTAAGCTTCGCATCCGGTTTCTCGCCCATCATCTGTAGAGTCTGCTGGATTCGCTCGTCAGAGATAATGCTCAGAAATGGTGATTGCTCCAGTTGCACAGAAAGACCCTGCCGCAAGGTGCCGTCGAAAACAGGATCACCCGTCGTATTTACGAAATCAGCAAGCACGATGGTGTCTTTCTCAGTGAGCTTGGCTGGATGGCGAAAAAAGAAATAGCCTGCGAGCATGGCTGCCGCTATCAGTACCAGTGCACCAGAAACCCAAAGTGTTCGTCTGCTCTTCCTGACAGTTGCACTCTCCATCGCAGCTGCTGATCTGTGGGACTCCGTGTCCCGCCTGAGTCGTTGCAGGTCGGTTCTTATCTCCGAGGCGTGCTGGTAGCGCAGGTTGCGATCTTTGTCCAGACACTTGTTGATGATCCGTTCTAAATCGGCTGGCACGTCGGGGTTCAACCTCACGGCTGGAGTGTGCGTCCCATCCAGAATGGCTTTGAAGATCACCCCTGTGCTTTCGCCACGGAAAGGCAGCGCCCCGGTCGCCATCTCATACAGCACAGCGCCAAACGAAAACAAATCAGTGCGGGCGTCCAATTCCTTGGCTCGCACCTGTTCGGGTGACATGTAGGCAATGGTTCCCACGGCATTGCCCGGACTGGTTAGGTGTTCTTCTAACGTCACAGTCGATGCGGCGGTCGCGCCAGCGTCTCCCAAGTTGCTTAGGACAGGCAGAACCTTTGCTAGCCCGAAATCGAGGACTTTGGCGTGCCCGCGTCTTGTGACGAAGATGTTCGCAGGCTTGATGTCGCGATGCACAATGCCAGCGGCGTGAGCGGCATCGAGCGCGTCTGCGATTTCGATAGCAAGCGACAGCACCGTCTCAATCTCCAAAGGCTTCCCGCCAACCCGATGTTTCAGGGTCATGCCTTCCAGAAATTCCATGACGATGAACGGCTGATCGTCTTGCTTTCCAATCTCATGGATCGTGCAGATGTTGGGATGGTTTAGCGCGGAAGCAGCGCGAGCCTCACGTCGGAACCGTTCCAAAGCTTGCGGGTCGTGGGCGACGTCCTCCGGCAGAAACTTCAACGCGACGAAACGACCTAACTCGGCGTCCTGAGCCTTGTAGACGACACCCATCCCGCCGCCGCCCAGCTTCTCGACGATGCGATAGTGGGAGATGGTTTGTCCGACAAGCTGGGTGGATATGCCCATTGGCAGGAATCATAGGAGGGTAACGGCACAGGGTCAATGAGCACAGGAAAACTGCCAAGAACTGTCCCCACTCATTGTTTTTCTTCGACTTGCAAGCTGGTGGTCAAAAAGGGCTTCGCCGCGAGAGCGGCAAACAAATGATTCTATTGATGCGAAATTTTCGAACTTGCTAGTCCGCCCGGTATACCTTTTGAGCGTCGTCCCTGAGATGTGTTTATTACATAGCTGCTGTAGGTGACGGCGGGGCTTCCACCGTATAAGTCCTCATCAAAAGCGCCTGAGCAGCGGCGTGGTCTCCGGGTCGGGCAAAGAAGTACCCTTGCACGAGTTCGCACTTCATCTGTTTGAGCAGGCTGACCTGCGCCGCATTTTCAGCGCCCTCGGCTACGACCCTTAGACCAAGGTTGTGAGCTAGCATAATGATGATGCGCACGATCTCGCTAGTTTCACTGTCCGTATCCATCTTAGAAATGAAGGCGCGATCAATCTTCAAGGTGTCCACCGGGAATCCCTGTAATCGGCTCAGTGAAGAGTACCCAGTTCCGAAATCGTCAATACTTAGGTGAACTCCCAATGACTTCAGTTCCGAGAGAACTAGGCTCGATCTTTGCGGGTCTGCCATCACGATGGTTTCCGTGATCTCTACATCGACGCTGCTCGGGTCGATTCCAACTTCGCCCAGAATGGTTCCGATCTGAGCCGCCAAGTCCTGCTGGGCAAATTCTTTGGGTGTGACGTTCACGCTTATTACCAGCGGCGGATCGCAAGGAAATTGAGAGTGCCATGCACGAAGCTGCAGGCAGGCTTCGCGCAGCAACAGACGGTTCATTGGCAGGATGATTCCAGTCTCCTCAGCGATCTGGATGAAATGGGCAGGTGGCACGAGGCCTTCAGGTCGTTCCCATCTGCTGAGTGCCTCGAATCCAGTAATCTTTCCGCTCTGCAACGACACAATGGGCTGGTAGTGGACTCGGAATTCGCCCAGTTCCAGCGCTCGGCGTAGGTCAGTTTCGAGGCGCAATCTCTTGACGGCAAGGGTGTGCATCGCGTTATCAAATACCTGACAGCGTGCTTTTCCTTCCCGCTTGGCTCGATACATCGCTATCTCGGCATCGCGTACCAAATCTTCTGAATTGGTGTACGAAGTTGTGCAAAAGGCGATCCCGATACTGGCGGTCGTCACCACCTCTTGTCCTTCCACAACAAAAGGAATGCCCAGTCGCTCCTGAATGCGCTCCGCTACCCGAATGGCATCGCCGCAATCTCTGATGTCCTCCAACAGTATGGTGAATTCATCGCCGCCCAGTCTTGCTAAACTCTCTTCGCTCGCAAAGGTGCCTGTACCTTTCATCAGGCCCGAGCGCGAAATCGTATCAACACCCCGAATGGAAACAGTCAATCGGCGAGCAATTTGTATTAGAAGGGCGTCTCCTGCCGCGTGCCCCAAGCTGTCATTAAAGACCTTGAATTCATCGAGATCAATGAACAACACAGCGAACTTATAACTTTTGTGCCTCTGGGAAAGCGCAAGTGCATGTCGCACGCGATCTAGAAACAGGGTGCGATTCGGCAAGTTGGTCAGAGTGTCATGCAAAGCATTGTGCGCGAGCATCTCTTCCGCCCGCTTGCGCTCCGTGATATCACGATTGACGATGACCAGTCTCTCGGTCTGACCCTTTTCATTTGGAATCGCGGTAGCGACTGATTCCAAAATCCGCCACGTCCCATCCTTGTGGCGCATGCGGTATTCAAGCCGCTCTCCTCGTCCAGTGAGTCGTGCTTTTTCCGCCGCTTCTAGTACCCGCTGCCGATCCTCGGGATGAATTTGCTCTACTGACGAAGTCAACTTCAATTCTTCCGACAAATATCCGAGAACTTTTTTGTACGCAGGGCTGTTATAAAGCCGATTCCCAGCGCAATCGATGACCGCGATCATGTCGGCTGCATTCTCGGTGATGACTTCAAAAAGCTGATTGCGCTGGTTCAGTTCGCGACGGATTCGCTGGAGTTGGAGTTGCTGGTAAACCGTGTAGATGTCGAATAGGAGCACAAGGCATGCCAGCCCGCGCACCCACTCCTTGAGATCAAGCCACTCGGAGTTGTCTAAGAGGTGAGGGCTGGAGAAGGTCAGAGACACGATGCCCGCCGTCAACACTACGGTGACAGTGACGGCAAATCCCCACAGCCACCACTCGCGGGCTTCGACCTGCCGCATTGGTCTCGTGCGGGCTTGCTTATGTTGTTCGTTATTCAAGGCCAACCCGACGCGATGCAAACATTAGAGATTTTAGTGTGAGAACAATGACGGGAAAGTGAAAGTTACGAAAGGCAAACAACGACAGTTCCCGTTCTGATTTCGTCACACAACAGCTATGTTGTGCACACGCATCAGCTTCTTGAGTCTTGGAGTCTTGGGGACAGTACGTCTTTTGACGGCGGCGGGTACCGTTTACCCCTCAAGACCAAACCCGCCAAAATCGCGGGTCCCTTCAGTTTCTTGCGTAGAGCGCTGAAAACAGTGATTGAAGATATCAAAAGATGGAATTAGGTAACCAAAACCGTTGCACGATCATCATAGTTGTCAGATGAGGCAGATGTCGCTTGATCGGCATTTCCGGAGCAGTAGTGACGGAACGATATGGATTCGAGCCGTGCTTGCTTCCGTCGCGCTCTTTACCATCTTGGCTGCGCGGGACGCCCCATCGCAGTTCCCGGACGCACCGGGTGTTCACTCCACGATCAGCGCCGATTCTCACCACGACCAAAGACCTCGGTTTGACAACAGCGGCTCCAAATGGAGCTCTCCTACCAACAGCTTTCTACCAGCTCCTCCCAGTGCCGAGTCGGCACACTTAACCCCGAGGCCACAGCTATTCTCCACGCTTCCGACCAAAGGCTTCCACTTCAATCGCCCGCCTCCGATTACCTAATCCGTTCCGAGCTTAAGCATCAATAGCAGCTTTCAGGAGTTCCGAAACTTTACAAGCACTGGAGGCCGCCCATGGCTCCTTCTGCGGCAGCAGGACACGCGACTGGACAAAGAAGCTGGTCCAACCATTTACATCCCAAAAGGGGATTGAAAGGATGATTCCCCCTCAATACTTCAAACATCCACGAACTAGCTCTTGGAGGATTTGAAATGGATCGCAGTGCGAGACGTGATGAGATGTTCAGCACAGAACGGGTCTTGATCGATTTTTTTAACAATTCCAACGTTGGTTTTGCCATCGTCGACGACCAACTGCGTTATCAGGCGTTGAATCTTCCCCTAGCTGAGATGAATGGCATCGCGATCAAATTCCACTTGGGAAAGACTCTGCGGGAGGTTCTCGGCGAAGTTGCCATGCAAGTCGAGCCTGCCATCAAGCAGGTATTGGCCACGGGCGGGCCTATTTTCAACTTCGTGCTCGCCGGAAGACTGCCGGCCAGAGCCGAACCGACACGCTTTGTTGACCACTTACTCCCAATAAAGGATGCAAAGGGCAGGGTGAAGCGCGTCGGCGCGGTCGTTGTGGAACTTCGGCCGGACACGAAGCTGGAGCTAGCGGGTGCGATTCATGAGGCTGACTCGTTGACCGACACCGCACATGAAGTACTGCGATCATGGAAGGAAATTGCCAATTACGTTGGGGCTTCAGTAAAGACTGTCCAGCGTTGGGAACAGCGGTATAACTTTCCAATTCGACGCCTAGAACGAAGCAAGGGTGCCGTAGTATTTGCTTTGAAAGCCGAAGTGGATAGCTGGATACGGATGCGAACCCAGATAGCAAGCTAGCCATAAAAACGAACGGCTTCGGACAATGTTCATCACTTCCCGCTAGCGCAGTTACCTTAGAGGCTCTCGTCGCTTCTTGACGTTACCCCCTATGCCCAGACCTCGAATAGCCTCACCTTATGAGGCTGCACTGCCGGAAATGCTCACGGGCGCTCTAAAGGAGACGAGGATGGGGACCCTTGTGAACAACGATATGATTCTGATTGTTGATGACAGCAAGTTTATTGCGCAATCCTGTTCACAAGTGTGATGGGTTTGGGCTATCGAGTTCTCATTGCTTGCGACGGTAAAACTGGACTTTTTGCTGCTATGAGTTGCACTCCGAGCCTAATCCTTCTAGACATGCTGATGCCCGATATGGAGGCATTGAGGTGCTGCGAGCGTTGAAGCGGACACCGTCTACATCCAATATTCCAGTCTTGGCAATCAGCAGCCTGTCAGAAAAGAACGCCAAGAAGCTCCTCCAAGAGGGGGCGGCAGGGTATTCCGAAAAGGGCACCATGACTCAGGAGAAATTGGAGCACACCATTTCCGGAATCTTAAAGAAGCGCCAAGAAGCGCCTATTGGTTCCTGATGGTCAAAGCAGTGGCGTTAACGGCATTTGAATGAGGATTAGCTGAGAAGGACATGGTGTTAGCAGACCCGCTCACGATTACGGGAGTCTTCACATTAGGCGCAGCGGCAGGCTCGCTAATTGCCTACGCCAGATACAGGCACATGATCAATGAGTGCCGGAAGGCGCTGGAATTGTCGGCTGTGAACGCCGCGCTGCGGGTCTCTTTCGATGTTGTCGAGAGCGACGGAAGTCATAGAAAGGCCCCCGTAGATTCTTAAGAGCAGTTTACTCATTTTGATGTCCAAGCAGTCTCAAATCGTTAGGGCTTTGCGGATCGGACTCGTGGCGTTGTGCGTGACGGCGGTCTACGAGACTACAAAGCAGATATATTTCCCTCGAATGTCCCTTGCGCAATCTCACATCATCACCATCTTCTTCGCAGGCTGCGTCGGGTTCTGTATCAGCTTCCTCATTCGTCAGCGGGCGAACGCTGCGCAACAAGAACTAGAGCGGCTCGCAGCCATCGTGCAACACTCGGACGATGCCATCATTAGCACAGAACTGGACGGCACCGTAACTAGCTGGAACTGCGGAGCGGAGCGGATTTACGGCTATTCTGCTGCCGAAGCACAAGGTCGCCACATTTCGTTTTGTTATCCGCCAGAGAAAAGTACGAAGGTTCACGCTTTCTTGCAAAGGATTGCCAACGGCGAAGCCATAGAGCGGTTTGACACGCAACGCATCAAAAAAGATGGCACGATCATCGACGTGTCCTTGTCGGTGTCTGCGATCAGAGACGAAACCGGGAGGACCGTCGGGACTTCGGGGATTGCACGCGACATTACCGCTGATAAGCGGAAAGAAGCACAATTACACCTGCAGTCGGCCGCTCTGGAAGCGGCCGCAAACGGAATCGTGATCACAGATCGACGCGGGACAATCCTCTGGGTAAATCATGCCTTTGCAACGATGACTGGCTACAGCAAGGAAGAGGTCTTGGGTAAGAATCCTCGCCTGTTGAAATCCGGAGATCAACCCGAAGCCTATTACGCCAAGCTCTGGTCAACCATCTCATCAGGCAACGTCTGGCAAGGCGAGATCGTCAACAGGCGGAAAGACGGTACAACCTATACCGAAGAGATGACGATCACGCCTGTGACGCAAGGGTTTGACGATACGACCGATACTCACTTCGTCGCCATCAAGCAGGACATAAGTGACCGCAGGCGAGCCCAAGATGCAGTTGAAGAAAGCGAAAGGCGTTATCGCTCTCTGTTTGAAAACATGTTGGAGGGGTTCGCACACTGCGAGATGGTTTTTGACGACGGTGGCCGTCCAATAGATTTTGTCTATCTGGCTATCAACAGTGCATTTGGGAAGTTGACGGGCTTGCAAGACGTGGTGGGCAAGAGATTTACGGAGGTTATCCCGGAGAGTAAAGACTCGCAACCAGAATTGTTTGAGCGGTACAGCCGGGTGGTAGCGACTTCTGAGCCAGAGAGATTCGAGATCGAAATCAAGGCCTTGGGGATGTGGTTCTCCGTCTCAGCATATGCTGCGGGAAAGGGATGCTTTATTGCAGTTTTTGATAACACTACGGATCGCAAGCGGGCAGAAGCAGAGTTGCGGCTGACGCAGTTTTCGGTGGAACATGCTTCGGACAATATATTTTGGTCAAACTCACAAGGTCATTTCGTCTACGTCAACGAAGCTGCCTGTCGCGCTCTTGGGTATTCCCGCGAAGAACTTCTCTCCCTCTCGATCCCAGACTTAAATCCGCGTTTCCGGAAAGAAGACGATTGGCCAGCGTTCTGGGAGGAGCTTAAACGGCGGGGCTCGATAACCTTTGAAGGCCAGAATATTACCAAACAGGGGCAAGTTTTTCCAGCGGAGATAACCGCGAACTATCTGGAGTTCGATGGGCAAGAATATAGCTTCGCCTTCGTGCGCGACATCACGGCACGCAGAGTCGCGGAGGAGCGGGTCCAATACTTGGCCTATTACGATGCTCTTACGGGACTGCCCAATCGGACTCTTCTGAAGGATCGATTGTCAAAGGCACTCGCTGGCGCTCGTCGGCAAAAGGATAAAGTCGCGCTGTTGTTTCTCGACCTCGACAGGTTCAAGGACATCAACGACTCACTGGGCCACTCGGTCGGCGACCTCCTCCTGCAAGAAGTTGCGCAACGGCTTAAGAAATGGGGGCGCGAACAGGACACCGTGGCCCGTCTCGGTGGCGACGAATTCGTGATCATGTTGACTCGCGTAAAGGAAGTGCCCGATGCGGCGGTTGTCGCTGAGCGGCTCATGGATGCAATGACCGCCGAATTCGCCGTTCAAGGGTACACCCTCAACGTTAGTTGCAGTGTCGGCATCAGCATTTTTCCGGAACACGGAACGGACGCCGAAACGCTGATCAAGAATGCCGATGCTGCTATGTATAGTGCCAAGGACAACGGGCGTAACAGCTTTAGGTTTTTTACGGAGGACATGAATGCTCAGGCGGTGGAGCGATTGACCTTGGAGAACAGCATGCGACTGGCACTCGACAAGAAAGAACTCTTTCTGGTCTATCAACCGCAGATGGATATTGGCACTGGAAGGATCACCGGGTTGGAAGCTCTCCTCCGCTGGCAACACCCGGAATTGGGCCTCGTGCCACCTGATAAGTTCATACGAATTGCTGAGAACAGCGGCCTGATCATGCCAATCGGTGAGTGGGTGCTCAGGACTGCCTGCTCTCAGTCCCGGAAATGGCAAGACGAAGGGCTTCTCGCAGTGCCGGTGGCGGTAAATGTATCAGCGGTCCAGTTTCGTCAAGAGGGCTTCTGCGAACAAATCAGGAGTGTGCTCCACGAGTCCGGCCTCGCCCCCCAATACCTCGAACTGGAGCTCACAGAAAGCCTCCTGCTAGCTAATGCAGACGCGACGTTCTCAGTTGTTCAGGAATTAAAGGCCATGGGGGTGACTCTCGCGATTGACGACTTCGGAACTGGCTATTCCAGCTTCAGCTACTTGAAACAGTTTGGGGTCAGCAAGTTAAAAATCGACCGCATGTTTATCCGAGATGTCTCCGTGAATCCTGATGACGCAGCGATCACAACCGCGATCATCAGCATGGCAAAAAGCTTGCATCTCAAGGTGATTGCGGAAGGCGTCGAAGACGAAGCGCAAATGTCATTCCTGCGGGCGCATCAGTGTGACGAAATTCAAGGCTACTACTTCAGCAAGCCTTTAACGGTCGACGACGTTGCCGACAAACTGTCATGCACCTCGGTTCAAAACGCTTTGTCTGCAAACCATGGGCCGCGATAAAGGGCGATGCAAAGAACTGCTGTACTGGCGGTCTCCACGAATCGTGAACAGCAGTCCGGGCACAAGCAGGCGGGCAGTCGTGACACGGAGTGGTACGAAGGGGGTACTTCATTATGCCGATCGGCCTTGTGCTTTTGGTGTCCGCTGATCCAGTCACAATTCAGCAGTTCAGCCACGCCTTACAAGAGTTGTCTATTTCGCCTGATGTCTGTCGAGAAGTGCCAGCGGCCGTTTGTGTATTGAACCGGCGAAAGTTCGATGCCGTTATCGTTGATCTCCAGCTAGGAGAACAGTCCGGACTGATTTTGGACGAGATGCGTCTCTCTCCATCAAACCGAACGGCGGTAACGTTCGTCATCAGCGGCAGTGATGCGGAAGCCACAGCAGCCTTCAAGAAGAGGTCGGGTTTTGTCTTCGAAAGGCCCCTTTCTGCAAAGTCAATCCGCAGCATACTCAGGCCCGCTTACGGACTGATCCTCAGAGAAAGACGGCGCTATTTCCGGTGTCCCCTCTCAATCCCGATTGTCATCCTGAGGCGAGCCGAGCCGGAAGTTCGCTGCTACAGCGTAAACCTCAGCGAGGGGGGCATGGCCGTGAGTACCTTCGTTCCGCTCAACCCCGGAGAAAAGGTACACGTTCAGTTCACCTTGCCGGGTCACGAAGTTCCATTTTTGGCAGAATCGAGGATCTGCTGGTGGAAAACGGGCCATCTCGGAGTTCGCTTTCTATCTCTTGCGCCGGGGCGCAAGTCTGAGCTACAGGACTGGCTGTCACGAAAGCTGGAAGAGATGCTTCCGGAATTCGTTGCTGAGAAATTCCAGAAGGCGGAAAGCTCTTCGCTAACGGCTTTAGCCGATAGAAAAGGGGATTAACTGCTTTAAACGGAAATAGATATTTCTTGTTTAGATCAGCCCAGCAACTAGGGGAAAGGGGACTGGCCATAGAGCCGTGCAGAGTATGACGCGATCTTCCTCCTTGGGGTTTCGATAAGCACTATACAAGGAGTTATTTTTGCGTGACTCTGCGTGGAATGGTCGCCCCAAAGATGTATGGGGTGAAACATGAAGTCGCAGTTGTCAGAGGAGGAAGTGGCGCGTTTGAAGGCGCTACGAGACTGCCGCATACTCGACACGCCGCCAGAGGAACTCTTTGATCAGACCGCACGAGTTGCAGCCTATCTTTGCGGTACCCCTATCGGACTGATTGGATTCATTGATGCCACCCGGCAATGGTTCAAGTCAAGGGTGGGTTGGGACTATCTCGAAGTCCCTCGCGAATATTCAATCTGCGTGCAGACCATCCTCCAACGCGATTTGCTGGTGATATCAGATGCTGCAATGGACGAGCGGTTTCTCAATGGCCCAATCGTCACACGTGCCGGGATTCGGTTCTACGCCGGTGCTCCTCTCTTGACCAAAGAGGGGTACGCGCTGGGCACGCTTTGTGTCATGGATCGTTTACCCCGCGAACTGCCAGCCGGGCATAAAGATGCTCTGCTCATCCTTGCTCGCCTAGTGGCGACTCAACTAGAAGGACGCCGCGATACGAAGCTTTCAGCGCCCGAAGACGATAAGCCGAGCTTAATTGAAGGCACGGCAGTGGATATTTCGGAACACAAGCAGGCTGATGAGGCCCTTCGAGATAGCCAAGAGCGGTTGCTCGGCATAATCAGTTCTGCGATGGACGCCATCATTACGGTCGATGAGTATCAGAGGATCATCGTCTTTAACCGAGCCGCAGAACAAATCTTCCGCTGCCCAGCAACAGAGGCCATTGGGCAAGGTATCGATAAGTTCATTCCAAAGAGATTCCGTGAGGCTCACAGGGAACACATTCGGAGCTTCGGGCAAACGGGCGTCTCCAGCCGCTCCATGGAATCGCCGGGAACGCGGGTGGGGCTAAGAGCCGATGGGGAGGAATTTCCGCTTGAAGCCACGATCTCGCAAGTAAAAACCGCCACGGAAAGGCTCTACACGGTCATCCTCCGGGATATCAGCGTGCGTGAGCGCACAGAAAGTGAATTGCGTCAGGCTCAGAAGATGGAAGCTGTAGGCCATCTGGCAGGCGGAATTGCTCACGAGTTCAACAACTATTTGGGCATCATCATGGGTTACAGCGACCAGATGGCGCAAGAAGAAATCCAAAACGAATCGCTGCGGCTCGGCTTGGCGGAAATCAAAGGTGCAACCCAGAAAGCGGCATCGTTAACCCGACAGTTACTGGCGTTCGGCCGCAAGCAGTTGATCGAACCAACCGTGCTGGACTTGAACGCCTCGGTTTGGGACACGCACAAGCTTCTCCGACGCCTTATCCCCGCCAACATTGATGTCATTCCTGTGTTGCACCCTGACTTAGGAAAGGTGAAAGCCGATCCGACGCAGGTTCAGCAAATCCTGATCAATCTGGTAGTGAATGCTCGCGATGCCATGCCACAGGGCGGGAAAATAAGCATCGAAACCGCTGAAGTGGTACTTGACGAGGAATTCGCCAGCCGTTACCTCGAAGTCGTACCGGGTGATTACATTATGCTTTCGGTCAGCGACACTGGAGAAGGTATGGATGCTGAAACTTTGGCCCACATCTTTGAGCCTTTCTTCACCACGAAGAAAGCAGGAAAAGGAACCGGCCTTGGGCTATCGACCACATACGGTATTGTCAAACAGAGTGGCGGACACATCACAGTGGACAGTGTGCAACGCAGAGGCACTACGTTTCGCATTTATTTTCCCAAATTGGCAGAAGCCTACAGTTCAACAGGCTCACATCCAAAGCCAACCCCCACGGGAATTGCGACCATACTTTTGGTCGAAGACGAGTCCAGTTTGCGAAAATTGATGAAGACGACACTGGAAAGGAACGACTACCGTGTATTGGAGGCCAAAGACGGTGCGGAAGCCTTATCCCTCTGTCGAGATAATCTTGCGCAGATTGACTTGGTTGTGACCGATCTCGCCTTGCCGCAAATGACGGGTCTGCAACTGAAGGAAAAGGTTGTGGCGTTGCGGTCAAGTATGAAGTTTCTACTTATTTCCGGGTATCTTGAGGAAGTGATGGGCAGTCCGGAACAAATCGCCAACATAGGGGACTTCTTGCAGAAACCCTTTCTCCCGGATGAACTTGCGCGAAAGGTGGATGAGATACTGCGCCGGATCAATGGGGTGCAGGAGAACCCGAACACTTCTCCCGAGCTACTGTCCCACAGAACTAATACGGGGCAACACGGCTAAATGAAAGGCGGCCTCACAGTCGGACTTGAGCGAAGCCTTGGGCTAGAACCTCACTGCATGACCTTAACATTCGATGGCAAGGAGGCGTGGCTATTTCGGGATCAGGTGGGGAATCGCAAGGTGGAAATCCTGTGCTTCGAGACGCTGACGAGGTGCTCCTCAACGACCTGCTTCCGCCGCGACAGTCGGTAGCGCCCGCACATTGGGAGATTATGGCAGATCAGTGTCCGAGAATGTGCGAGTTCGCTATCTCAATCACTTGATCTTGAACTTCCACCGCGTTGCGTCATTCAGATAATTTTTCTCCGTCCACGCCCACGCGACTTGTGGACGCACGCGATACACCACACTCTCCGGATCGATCAGGAGCGGCGTTTTGTACTTGACTCGGTATGCCGGGCCTAGCTTGCTCAGCATCGTTTTGTCGGCGACCTCGACAGCGTTCCCTTCAAGGATGACGGCGTCATCTCCCGATTCGAGGTGAATAGAGACCGCATTATTGTGCGCAAGATTCTTCCCCTTCCGTGAGGATCGTCCAGTCCCGAAGTACAAAGCGCCGTCGGTCCAGAAGCCCCATACTGGCATAGAGTGAGGTCGCCCGTCAGGGCGTGAAGTACAAATCCAGTAGTTCCGAGAGCGGGCTAGGCGCTTCTCCGCATGGCTCCAAGGCAGGTAGTTCCTGCGAGGTTTTAGTCCGTACAGGGCGGGAACGAACGGCAGCCCCACGCTGACCATATTGGAGGGCGGTTTCACGTCTGGGTCTATTTTCGTTCTAGGCAGGGTATCGCCTCCTGCCGTAGGTGGTCGCCGGGGTCTCGGTCCGGGCTTGCGCTTACCCTCATACCGTCCAGCAATCGTGCTGAACGTGCCGAGCGACAGGTGGAACTCCTTTGCCAAGTCTCGGTAGCTTTCCGTTGGATTCTCCGAAATGTACTTGCCAACCTTTGCGTTCAATGCCCTTCGCGCCCGCTTGAGTTCAGCTTTGTAGTTGAAGGGGCATTGCGAATCGTCGAATGCGTCGTCTTTCATCCTTCCCTCGCTTCTGACCCGATACCCTATTTTGCACGAGATCAAACAATTTGTTGAACAATTCTCACCAACAACTAGGCCGTGATCAGTGACTTAGCAACCAGACGATTGTGCCATTTTTCGCCTATACCGAGGGTGGAAGGAGTGAGGGTCAAACGCCCGACTGGGGCGTACGCAAAGCCGGGGTCGATACGGAGGAAACCAGATGGCTGAATTGATGGCGAAAGGCACTTGCGATTTTTGCGGCGAAGCATGCAACGCTGGCATGCAGGGAACTGCGACAGCAGTCCAGCGACAAGCATCCCGCCCTCTATCCCATCCTTCAGCCCGTCACCCCGAAACCGCCGCCACGGCGACGTCGGAATCTCGCGCAACTTCGCAATGGCTTCCTGCGTGGTGATCTGGTCGCGCTCGTCTGTAATGGCAATCATGTCGCGCAGCAACCGTATGGCGTACTCCTGTTCCTGCGCCTCATCTTTTTCTTCTTCAAGTTCCAAGTGCTTTCGCGGTCTCGCAGTCTTCGCAGCAGAAATGTCAGACGCGGCCCGCGACAGTTCACCGAGACGCTCTGGGCAAAACAGGCGGCATAGGATGAACAGCGGAGTCCATATTTCCTCGTCGCGGTCGAATAGGAACCGCAATCCTTCGAAGCCGCCCACAGCTTCGGCGATCTCTTGAGCTTTCGAGGAGACCGCTGCGCTAATCTTCTCGCGGAGAGCCGCGCCTTCCTCCTTCGCTCCGGCATAGACGAAGCGGCGTGTAGGTTCGCCTCGTCTCATCTGTATAACGATGCTGCGGTCGCGGAGAGTGTCATGGACGTCGCCGATGAGCGCGAAAGCCTTCGGACAATAGGTCTCGTAATCGCCATCGTGCCTCTTCACCGTTTGACCACGACGGTATCCGGTGTTCAGCACGGGGCGGTGTTCCGACTTGGCTGAGGAGAACATCTCAGCCTCGTCAACGAGCAAGGTTGGTCTTTCCGCGTCAATCGTGCGGTAGAGAGCAGCCGGGGAAATGTCGGCGACCAGTCGAGAATTGGACGCGACGAAGGACAGAAGCTCCAGCAGGCGGGTCTTGCCGCTGCGCTTTGTTGTCGAGGTGACGACCAAATAAGGGAAGGCGTCGAACGCCGTCCATGCGTGTGTCGCCATCAGCCACAGGGCGATCACGAGCGCGTAGCAGGTCTCGGCAAGGCTTACATACGACCGAATGTACGATTCGAGTTGAGAAATGAGCGCACAGCCAGCGGGAACACCCTCTTGGGTGTTAGAGGTCGTAACCCCGCAACCCGCGTTATCCCGTAAGGCTGGTGCGCATTGTTGGCTGGGACTGCTTGATTCTGGAACTGTGAACACAATGATCCTTTCGGATCATTGCGAGGGGCCACGAGTTGCATGGGCCGGAGATCGTAGGTGACTCGCTGGATGACCAAAGCGCCTTAGGGTCTCTTCCTCCCGCATCTTGGAGATAAGACTTCCGTATACCCGCAGACCCAGTACAGTCGGCGCTATTTTGTTGTCACAAGTTAGATGCGAGAGACCCCAGAAATGACGCAGAGGGTTGGTGGGCGGCAGAATCCGACTGAATTGTCGTAGCTGGTACCTTTGGATCAGAATGCTTGAACGCCAGAGATCACGACTGAGCCGTTCGGCGGTAAGAGCACAGGACCCTTGACTGGGGAGGAAGGCTGCGTGGGAGCAGCCTCCTTTTCCTTGTTCATCTCCGCAACGAGTTCCTCTTTCTTTACGGCGCGGAGATAAGCCCAAATGCTTTCAGAATCCTGATCATGTCCCAATAGGTCGCGGACAGTCTGGATGTCATAGCCAAATCCGCCCAGCCATCTTGGACGGAGCCACTCGGTCGCTCTCGTCGCTCGAAAAGTTTTTAGGTCGAATCTTCCCATTGCGGCTCGCTCGGCAATCGGCTGAAGCTTGTCCCACAAATGAGTGTCCGGGCGTCCACTGGAAGTGCAAAACACTATTCTGGAGTCGGGTCGTGTGGGATCGTTTATGTGATCGACAATCCGCTGCATCAATTCCTTGCTGATGGGCACCTCGCGTTCAGAGTTTGCTTTCGCTTTGTACTTGTAGAGAAGATTCCCATCGTCATCGTAGCGGCTCTTCGACTGTACTCGAAGCATTTGACGATCCATGAGCACGTCGTCCTTTTCGAGGTACATCAACTCTTCCTTGCGGAATGCTGGTTCGTACAGCGCCCGGTAGAGCAGGTCTTCATAAGGTTTGCAGGCTTTGAAAAAAGCTTGGAATTGGGTCTTCGAGTAGATTTTTACCGGGCCGCTCGGTTTCATCTTTCCCAAGTCCGACTTCTTGATGGGACCCTTGCCGTGGGGAAGACCCAGCGTGATCTTCACGAATTGGTTAACGCGCATGGCTTTCCAGTTCGCGGTGAGCAGATCATTGCCCTTCTTCTTTGAGTTTTTCTTCTCGTTGCCAAATTTCACAGCCCAATTTCGAAAGTTCATGACCTGATCGTGGTCGATCTCATCCACGAACTTTCGCTGTGGGTAGTTTCGCTTGCTCCATGCCTCGAACTGGTGAAGTGCCTGTCTGTGGGCCTTCAAGGTGTCCGCCTCTTTCGAAATTTCTATGCTCTGCACTCGACGCTCGATTGCTTCCGCAATAGTTTTGCGTTCAACGGTTTTCAGCGGATCAGGACGATTGAAGCCGTCCGCCACGTCCTCCAGATAACGTTCCTTTGTTCTGGCGGCTTTGACTGCCGCCTCAAAGCGTCTTTCTTCGACGGGCTGCTCCTGCTTCTCCCCGTTCTCCGTCCACACAAGGTAAAAGACCCCTTTCCGTGCGGCTTCAGAAGGACTCAACTTGCCCTGCGGGATCGGAATCTTTGGAGACCACCGCCAACTTCCATCGGCGATCTTGATCCGTTCTCGGATGCTTACAGTGGTGTTTGCCATACCCTTCTCTATTACTCACTTTCCGGGCACAGCTTCGATTTTTGGGACAAATTTTGGGACAAGACTTTGGCAGGCTGGAAACCTGCTGGAATCAGCAGCTTAGGAAGGTTTGGTAGCGCTACCGGGAATCGAACCCGGGTTTGAAGATTGAGAATCTTCCGTCCTAACCCCTAGACGATAGCGCCACTGGTCCAGATTTTATCACTAAAACCAGCGAGATCAGCGAGTTGACCACCGGTTCGCTGGTCCCGCCATTTTTGCCTGATAGCGCTCGATAACGCCAAAAAGCGCTAATCGTGGTACACAAGCCGCCGCGCGGGTTCGCCGCTGGGCAGCACGCTACAGCGGCGCTTCTTCCGTCAATGATAGTCCATGCCTTCAAACTCGCCGGTTTTGCAGGACTGGGTCGGGGCATTGAACGCGGCCTCGCGCCGACGTGCTCGACCGATGCAAGAAACAACGGTTGCGCGCTCCAGCGAAGGAAAGGCTAGAGCCGGCTTGATTTTAGACGTTCAGGAGACGCGGCGGAAAGCCGCGTCCCAAATCGATTTTCAGTTCGGTTTGGTTGGGGGAAGCGGGGGAAGTTTCTCGGCGAGAGGCTTGTCGCTGGAACCGGTAATCGGCTTGTCATACATCCGGTTCCCGCCGACTTCTGGGTTGTTCGCATGGTCGATCGGCTTCATGGCGACGACCTGGTAGCCGCGTTGCTTGCGATCGCCATCGGGGATTCGCATCTCGATGACGTCTTTGTGCACCTTGAATTCGCCCTCCTGCCCGACGGGCAGCAGGCGCGGGTGCTTATGATCCAGCGGACGCACATGGTACTCCATGTCGTCGGTGCGCAGCATGTATTGCGGGCACAATTTCTCGTCTGAATTGACGCTGGTTATGCCGACCGAGGCCCAGACGCTGCCCAAGGCCGTCATACCGTGCTCCTTGGCGCCGCAAGGCACCGCCTCCATCTTCTCGATCATGGCGCGCTGGGGGTGCTTCTTGTCTCCGGCAAAACCGGGGAGCGAAAGCGCGAATAACGAAACCGCGATTATGGCGAGCACGACTTCTCTTCGTTTCATAGTACCTCCCTGTGCGGATTGGTGCCCCAGGTTGTCTTACGGTCAGGAGGGCGGCTGGCAGATCCGCCCTCCCTCTCGTCGTCTCGGACGACTTACTTCGACTTCACTTCGAATTTGGGTCAGAACCCAGCATCTTGGGCATGGTCGTAGTCTTGGGCGCCGTGCCCGCAGTAGTTGTGCCGGCTCCTTGCGCCGACTTGATGAAAGACTGCGGATTCTGGTTCAACTGCTGCTTTACTTCCGGATTCGCCTGCAAGTAGGCCTGCAGTTCCGTGTGGTTCTGCAAGTACTCATCGTTGGTGGCAAGGGTCGGGTTCTTGGAGATCTCGGCAGCGGTACGCCGGTCGAACCGGTCTTCCTCACGCATGAACGCGTAAGGGTGCTCATCGAACTGTTGCCGCACTTCCGGATGGTCCATCAGGAATTGCTGAAGTTCCGGATGGTCGGCGACCCACTTCTTGTCGTCGATGAGCTTCGGATCCTTCTGGAGTTGTTCAGCGATCTCGGGATGCCGGTCGAGGAATTGATCCATTCTGGCTAATTCGCCGCGAGTAATGTCGGGGTGGTCGCGATCTTCCGTCTGCTCATAGCGCTGTTCCTGGTGCATGACTGCGCCCGGGTTCTGCTCGAGAGCTGCGCGAACCTCGGGATGCTGCTGCAAGTATTGCTGCAGGGCAGGATGCTTTTCGACGAACTGTTTGTCATCGACCAACGACGGGTCCTTGCGAAGCTGCTCTGAGAGTTCCGGATGATTGTCGAGAAATTGATCGAAGGCGGCTAACTGCCACCGGGCCAGATCATCACGGTCTTGCGGGGTCGTGCTTGGCGATTGTGCTTGCCCAGGCGCTGCCCAAATGAGAGCACTAAGCGCCAGGGTTGCCAGCCAGTTTCGAGTTGTCAATCCTGTGCGTTTCATAACGGTCAAAAGACCTCCTTGACTGCACGGCGTTAGGGCGTCCGCACGAAGCCGTGATACACATAACGCGCGTCCAAGTAGGTTCCCGCGATATCGCCCGCGGTGTTGATGCTGAGGGGGACGGTTCCCTGAGCTGCGGCCGTGCCTGCGCCAGGAGCCTTGAAGTTGGCTATCTTCCCATTGGCAGCGCGCACAAAGCCGTGAAGCACGTTGCTGCGGTCCAAATAGGATCCCGCTATATCCTCTGCGGTATTGATGCTGAAGCCGGCGGTTCCCGTATACGCGCCCGTGCCTGCGCCCGGAGCCTCAAACGTGGTTATCGTGCCAGTTGCCGCGCGCACGAAGCCGTGAAGCAGATAGTTCGTATCACGGTACAGTCCCGTGATATCCCCCGCTGTGTCAATGCTGATAGGCAACGTCCCCTGCTTGCTGCCTGTGCCTGCGCCCGGAGCGTTGAATATGGTTATCTTCCCGTTACCAGCGCGCACGAAGCCATGGAACGCGTTGTTCGCGTCGCGGTACAGGCCCGCGATAGCCCGCGCCGCGTTTATGCTAAGCGCGACGGTTCCCTGACTCTTGCCCTTACCTGCACCTGGAGCCTTGAAGGTGGCTATCTCTCCATCGGCGCCGCGCACGAAGCCGTGATAAACATTGCTCGAATCAAGATACGTTCCCGCGATAACCCCCGTCGTGTTGATTCTGATGGGGACAGTTCCCTGATGCGCGCCAGTGCCTGCGCCAGGAGCCTTGAAGGCGGTGATCTTTCCATTGGCAGCGCGTGCGAATCCGTGATACACATAACGCGCGTCCAAGTAGGTTCCCGCGATATCGCCCGCAGTGTTGATGCCGAAGGAGACGGTTCCCTGAGCCGCGCCCGTGCCAGCACCCGGCGCCTCGAAGGTGGTTATCGTGCCAGTTGCCGCGCGCACGAAGCCGTGATACGCATTGTTCGCGTCATAGTACATTCCCGCGATCGCCCCCGCCGTGTTGATGCTGAAGGGGACGGTTCCCTGACCCTCGCTCGTGCCAGCGCCCGGCGCCTCGAAGGTAGTGAAGGTGGGCTCGCCAGGGAAAGATTGGGCTAAGGCAGGAAGGGCCGCTGCTCCCCAAATCGCCGCGACGGAAAAGATCACAAGCGTTGCCCGTGCAATGTTGCGTTTCATGAGAGTGCTCCTGAATTGTAGTTTTGAAGCTCGAGGATCGAATTGCCCACACCTCCAAAAGTGAACCAGTGAAAAGAGAGACCGCTCGTATATATTCCGCCATTTGCTTTCCGTGAGTGCACACCCTCTGACACTCAATGTCACACGGCCAATACGATATCGTCTGATGCGTGGCGACCGCAGGGGGCAGCGCGGTAGATGGTTGTGTGGGCGGGGATCACGGCGCCCACTATCGCCCCGCTCGTGGCGCCAATTGCGATGCCAACAAGGGCCGAGAGTCCCACCCAGCCCTTCGATCCGGAGCCAGCAGCGGCGCCGATGCCCGCCCCGCCGGCCGCGCCGACCACCAGACCGATTACGGCGTGCTCGCCGCGCCGGGCGCCGGAGGCGGTCGAGACGCGGACGACGTTTTGGCGTTTTACTGAGACGTCCGAGCCCTTTTCCTGGAGGGTGAGCACCTCATCGGAGACATTGACGAATTCTCCACCGTGATGCTTCATACTGGATTCGATCACTTCTATACCCTGGCCAACCTTCAGGCCACGCAAGTCGGACCACGAGCCCTGCTGCTTTTGAGCCCAGAGCGCGGCGGGCAGTCCGAGGAACAACACGAGGATCAGGCAGGTACGAGAGGTCACGTGCCGCCTCCAGTTGGCCGGTCGAACAGGAGCCTCGATCCACGCAGCCGAGAACAGAGGGTGCCCAGGAAACTGGCACCGCTTGGCCCGCTCTTCTGTTGCCTCTGGAATTGACTGGACCGCCAGTGCCTTACTTTTCATTGTGTCTCCCTCCCATGGAATCAATGGCCAGCACGTCTTGAGATGGCTACAGTCACCCCACTCACCAGTTAAGGTGGGAGGCGGCGACGAAGCAAACCTCAGGCGGAGGCGGGCAAAACCTTACCCGGCCTCCCGCCTAACTCCCCAGCCTAGTCATCAAAATCGGGAATCCGCCCGAGTTTTTCGCCATCGCTGTGGATCGACACCGGAACTGGCGTGGTCGATCCGGGTGGAATCAACTGCGAAACGATCGTGTGAATGGTCCGGCCGTGATTGCTCAAGACGAACATTAGATTGATCACTGCGCCCGTGGAACCCGGGGGAGCGGGAAAGTCGATCTCAGCTTTGCCGGTACAGTCCGAATGGACGGTGTAGGTGCCGGTCTCAAAGGTGTGGAAGCCCGCCTTGTCGGTGGGTCCCGGCAGCGGAGAACCGTTCGACATCACCCAGTCCACCTGGGTCAAATGGCCGGCGCCATCAAAGTGCGTCATCGCCACTCCGTCGCGCTGTTGCACGACCGCGCCAGTCGGGCCGTAAATCTGTCCCGAGACCCTGAAAGCGTACTCCCCATACAAAGTATTTGTTGTGCAACCACTGTCGATTGATTGCGCCAATGCGGTTCCGGAAATCAGCGCCGTCAGCGCCAGTGCTGCCAGAAATGTTGCAATTGCCCCATTCTTCATGACTGCCCTCCTCGCCTTCTCTGAAAATATGGTTTCTAAAGTTTGCTTTTTCATCGTTTCCTCCTGGATTTTGCTTTCAGGGCTGGGACTCACTCCATGTGCATTTCAGCAGCGAGGGTAGGCAAATCTGCATCGAGCCATCCAGTGCCTCGGTGGCGTGAAGCCTCTTTGCCTCCGAGCTCGCCAGAATCCTGTGCGGCAGGACCTGGGCCAAGCCGCTCGCTTGCTCCAAACTGAGCATCTCGACCTCGGCGCCACAGCTCTGGCACCAGCTACGAGGCAAGGAACCGCTCCATCGAGTAATCGACACCCGCTCGCTCTCGATGGTGATACGGGTTGTCTTCTTGGCCGTCACGTCTATCTCGTTGCGTTAGCCCTTCGCTGGAAACCGTGATACAGTGCCCTTTTTGGCTTACAGGTGCTATCCCGTGCCCTAAAACTCGGCCATCTTCTGCAGTGGGGGTCTTACAAGTCTTAAGGAAAAGCTGAATAATTCTTGAGTTTTTCTTAGAAGTTATGAGCAGGCCGGGAAAACACCTCTACGCGTTC
>Ga0208820_1000391_pt1 | contig 34862 bp, 32 predicted proteins | sample June2015DPH_16_5_FD_184713 | JGI IMG/M metagenome (GOLD analysis project Ga0208820, IMG submission 184713) | Peatland microbial communities from SPRUCE experiment site at the Marcell Experimental Forest, Minnesota, USA - June2015DPH_16_40... | ecosystem: Environmental > Terrestrial > Soil >...
CGAGCCCGCTCCAGGCGCGGCCGAGCAAGCGGAACTGCCAGCACGCGGCGTTGGGCGTCTGCGCAATCAAACGTCCGCCCGGCGCCAACAGGTGATACGCCGCGGCCACGTACGCGCGCGGATCGTGGACGTGTTCGAGCACGTGAAACATGGTGATGGCGGCAAAGCCACCGGCGCGCAGCGGAGCGTGTTCCAGCGCGCCGCAAACCGCGGGCACGCGCTGGCGGCTCCAGGCGATGGCGGCGGCGGCGGCGGAATTGTCGAGGCCCACTACGCTAAACCCGCGCTCCCGCATCATCCCCAGCAACAGCCCACCGCCGCAACCGACATCGAGCAAGGGGCCGCGCGTGCCGCAATCGCGCAGGGCGCGCTCGACGAAGCGTGCGTGATCGCGCAGAACTAAGCGGCGGTAACCCTCTTCCAGGCGGCCGGCAATGGTTTGGTCAGGCGCGAACCAGTAGTTTTCGGGATGGTATTGGCGTGATTCGGCGGGCTCCGGCTGCGGGTCTAGGCGCACCAGCCCGCACTGGCCGCAGCGAAGGATGGTGAAGCTGCGCGCGGTGGTTCGATGCAATCGGTCGGTGGCGGCGAACAGCACAGTGGCGCTTTCCGAACCGCACAACAGGCAGGCGCTCATGCCACGTCCCTCAACCGCAGCCGGTTGTTCCAGATCAGCCGCCGCACCTGGCCAGGAGTGAGACGGCGAATGCGGCGAATGCCGGCGCGTTTGCGGAGCATGCGCGGCGCCAGGCGCAAAGCCTGGAATTGGCCAGCCACGAGTCCCTGCACCAGCCGCCATTTCCCGGCCAGGCCCGGGAAGTAAGCCGTATCGCCCGCGCCGCGCCACGCCGCCAGCACGCCGGCAACCAAACGCGCCGCGAAAAATAGCGGGTTGAGCAGCAGCAGGCTCCACGGGAAAAGTTTGATCGCCAGCAGCAGGCGGTTTCTTTCGATCAATTCGAGGCGCCGCACCGAGTCCTTGCCCAACGTGGAACCGCGGTGGTGGCGCACCACCGCCTGCGGCGTGTAGACGCATCTCCAGCCCGCGATGCGCGCGCGCAGCCCGAGCTCGGCATCGTCGCCATAGGCGAAGAAGTCCTCGTCGAAGCCGCCAATTTCGTCCAGCATGGCTTTGCGATACAGGGCCGCGCAGCCATCCGGCCACAGCACTTCTTCTTCGCGATCGTACTGGCCGTGGTCGTCCGCGCCGCTGCCGCGTCCTCGATTCTGGCCGTCGAGGAAGATCAGGTGGCCGGCTTTGTCGATGCGGCCGGGATCTTCCCAAACCAGCACTTTGCTGGCGGCCATGCCAATGTCCGGCGCGCCGGAGCAGGCCCGGTGGAGCGCGGCCAGCCATCCCTGCTCGGCTTCGGCATCGTTATTGATTAGCGCCACGAAGTCGCCCTGCGCGGCCGCGATGCCCTGGTTGTTGGCGGCGCAGAAGCCCCGGTTTTCGCGGTTGCGGATCACCCGAACGCCGAACTCCGTCTCCGCCATCTCGGCCGAGCCATCGTTCGAACCGTTGTCCACCACGATGATCTCGAATGCCGCCTCGCCCTGCCGCCCGAGCGAGTCCAGACAGGCGCGCAGCAACACCTTACGGTTCCAGTTCACCACCACGACGGAGATCAACCGACTATGCTAGCCGATTCGACAGTCGCCCGACACAAGCGCGCCCGGCCAAGCCCACCTCCCCGTGAGAGCCGCTACACTCGGCATCAGGAGTGTCTATGGCGAATCAGGATCAGGAACAGGGCCACGTGCGCCCACGCACCGCGGTGTTGACCAGGGGCTTCGACCCCAGCCTTTCCTTAGGATCGGCGCGGCCCGCGGTATTTCGCAGCTCCACCTACGTTTTCGCAAGCCCGGAGGCCGCCGAGCGCGCCTTCGCCATCACCACCGGAAAGATCAAGCCGGCCGATGGCGAGCGCGCCGACCTCATCTACTCCCGTTTCTCCCATCCCAATGCCGAGATTCTGGAGGACCAGATCGTCCCGCTCGAGGCCGGCGCCCGCCACGCGGCGGTTTTCAACTCCGGCATGGCGGCCATCATGACCGCGTTCTTCGCCTACGCCCGCCCCGACGCCACCATCGTCTACACCACCCCCCTCTATGGCGGCACCACCGGCCTCATCCACACCTTCCTGGAACCGTTCGGCGTGCGCGGCATTCCCGTGCGTGCCGGCGATACCGAGGGCATCGACGCAGCCATTCGCGCCGCCCGCAACTGCTGCATCGTCTACCTGGAAACGCCCGCCAACCCCACCATGACCATGACCGATCTGGAGCGCGCTTCCGCCGCCGCGGCCGCCCATCCCGATCACCCCATCGTGATGGTCGACAACACGTTCCTCGGCCCCACTTTCCAGCACCCCATGCTGTGGGGCGCCGATATCGTGCTCTATTCCGCCACCAAGTATCTTTCCGGCTTCAGCGATATGGTGGCCGGAGTGGCCCTCACCAAAAGCGTGGAGATGATCCAGAAACTGCGCAGCCGCCGCAGCATGTTCGGCAACATCCTGCAGCCCGACGAGTGTTGGATGCTGGATGGCCGCCTGCCCACCGTGGCCCTCCGCATGAACCGCCAGAGCAAGAACGCGCAACGCCTGGCCGAGGCCCTCAACGGCCATCCCAAGCTCACACTCGTCATGTATCCGACGCTGTTTACCGACCCCGAACAGAAACGCATCTACGCCAAACAGTGCGACTATCCCGGCGGCATTTTTTCACTAGAGTTCGCCGGCGGCAAGCCCGCCGCGTTCGAGTTCCTGCGCCACTTGCACATCGCCAAGAGCGCGGTCTCGCTGGGCGGCGTCGAGTCGCTCACCTGCCATCCCAAATCCACCACGCATTCCGGCATGAGCCAGCAGGAGCTCGCCGAATCCGGCGTCACCGAGGGCCTGGTGCGCATCTCCGCCGGCATCGAAGACTGGCGCGACCTGCTCGCCGATTTCGAACAGGCACTGGCCGCTGTGGTGTGATCCGCTGGCCGTGCGACAACCCGTTCCCCGTAGGGGCCGGGCATGCCCGGCCCGCGCCTGTGCGAACGCCCGCGGGCCGGGCATGCCCGGCCCCTACGCTACAATTGGATTTACTCCCTCGCACAATAGGAATCTCCGTGACAGGTCACGAAACCAGACAGCGCTTTCTCGACTTCTTTGCCGCGCGCGGCCACCGCGTGGTGCGCAGCTCCTCGCTGGTGCCCGCCAACGATCCGACTCTGCTGTTCGCCAACGCCGGCATGAACCAGTTCAAGGACACTTTCCTCGGCCTCGAGAAGCGCGCCTATTCGCGCGCCACCAGCACGCAAAAATGCGTGCGCGCGGGCGGCAAGCACAACGACCTCGAAAACGTCGGCTACACCCGCCGCCATCACACTTTTTTCGAGATGCTCGGCAACTTCTCCTTCGGCGATTATTTCAAAGCCGAGGCGATCGAGTTCGCCTGGGACCTCGTCACCAAGGAATTCGCCCTGCCCAAGGACAAGCTCTACGTCACCGTCTTCCGCGAGGATGACGAAGCCGAGCAGCTTTGGCAGAAGGTCGCTGGCGTGTCCAAAGACCGCATTTTCCGCCTCGATGAGAAGGACAACTTCTGGCAGATGGGCGAGACCGGCCCCTGCGGGCCGTGCTCCGAAATCTACTACGACTTCGGACCGGCCGCCGCAGACCCGGGCAAGGAGGACGTCGCATTTCCCGGCGATGCCGGCGACCGTTTCGTCGAAATCTGGAACCTCGTCTTCATGCAGTACGACCGTGACGCGAGCGGCAAGCTCACTCCGCTGCCGCGCCCCTCGGTCGACACAGGGATGGGACTGGAGCGCACTTGCGCCGTGCTGCAGGGCAAGATCTCGAATTACGAAACGGATCTGATCCGGCCGATCATCGATCGAGCGGCTGAGCTGTTCCATCTCGATTACGGCTCCGTTCCACGAATCGATACCGCCCTGCGCATTGCCGCCGACCACGCGCGCGCCACGGCTTTTCTGATTCACGACGGCGTGTTGCCTTCCAATGAAGGCCGCGGCTACGTGCTGCGAAAAATCATGCGCCGCGCCATGCGCAACGCCCGCATGATCGGCCAGCAGGAGCCGTTCCTTTACCAGCTCACCGGTTTCGTGGCCGAGCTGATGCAGCCGGCGTTTCCCGAATTGATGGAAAGCGTCGCCCGTGTCGCCCGCGTCGTCAAGGACGAAGAGCACCGTTACGCGACCACTTTCCTGGTGGCGGAAAAGGTGTTCAATGACGCCATCAAATCCGTCTCCGGCATCATCCCCGGCGCCGTCTCGTTCAAACTCTACGACACTTACGGCCTCGCCCTCGACGAGCAGGAGGATATGGCGCGCGAGCACTCGCTCGCCATCGATCGCGCCGGCTTCGAACAGGAGATGGAGCAGCAGCGCGAACGCGCCCGCGCAAGCTGGAAAGGCGCCGACAAGAGCGTCGTCGCACCGGCTTATCAGAAACTGATCGAACAGGGCCGCACCAAGTTTCTCGGCTACGAAGAGACGGAAGCCGAGGCGCGCGTGATCGGTCTGGTGGTGGATGGCGAGCCGTTCGACCGCGTGCCAACCGGCGTCCGCGCGGAGCTGGTGCTCGACCGGACGCCGTTCTACGCCGAGGCTGGCGGCCAGGTCGGCGACCGCGGCGAATTGTACGCGGATCTGGTCAACAAAGTGGCCGACGTCGAGGCTGCCTTCTACCCGGTTCCAGGCCTGATCGTCCATCGCATCATCACGCATGCGCCGATCTCGGTGGGAGACACGCTTTTTGCGCGCGTGGCCACGCCGTTGCGCGATTCGACGCGCCGCAATCACACGGCGACTCACCTGCTCCACGCTTCCCTGCGCCAGGTGCTGGGCGCTCACGTCAAGCAAGCCGGCAGCGTGGTGGACCCGGGCCGTCTCCGTTTCGACTTCAATCATTACGCCGCCATGGACAGCTCCGAAATCGAAGAGGTCGAGCGGCTCACCAACCAGCAGATTCTCCGCAACACGGAGGTCGCGACCACCGTCATGGCGCTCGATCAGGCCATCGCCACCGGCGCCATGGCATTGTTCGGCGAAAAATACGGCGAGCAGGTTCGCGTCGTCAGCGTGCCCGGCTTCAGCCAGGAACTCTGCGGCGGAACGCACGTCCGGCGCACCGGCGATATCGGCCTCTGCAAAATCGTTTACGAAGGCAGCATCTCCTCCGGTGTCCGCCGCATCGAAGCCATCACCGGCGAAGGCGCGCTGCGCCAATTCCAGGAATCCACGGGCGCTCTGCGCCGCGCTGCCGAGATCGTGCACGCCTCCGAGCCCGAGCTCGCCGATCACGTCGCCAAGCTGCTCGCCAATGAGCGCGCGCTCGAACATCAGCTCAAGCAGTTGAAAGACAAACTGGCGCAATCCGCCGCCGGCGCGCTGGAAACGCAGGCGCGCACGTTGAACGGATCCAAAGTGCTCGCCGCGCGGCTCGACGGAATGGACCGCCAGCAGATGCGCTCGCTGGCCGATTCGCTGCGGAACAAGTGGAAGTCCGCCGTGGTCGTGCTGGCTTCGGGCGACGAAGGCAATGTCGCCATCGTCGCCGCGGTCACCAAGGACCTCACCGCCAAAGTGCAGGCCGGCAAGCTGGTCGGCGCGGTCGCGCAAGCGATTGGCGGCAAAGGCGGCGGCAGGCCCGACATGGCCGAAGGCGGCGGCAAGGATGCGGGAGGTGTCGACGCCGCGCTGGAAAACGTCTATCGTGAGTTAGAAAGCAAATTGAGCTAGGCCTCGTGGCGCACGCAGTGCCGTGTCGAGACTCTTTTCGACACCTGTTCTGGCATGCCCGGCCCTGCGCCGGCACGAGTGCGTGCGCCACGGCCCGCTGTAAACTTGTGTCATGCCATCCACTCCGATGACCGAATCCTTCGACGCGCTCATTGTCGGCGCTGGGCCGACCGGCCTCGCTTGCGGCATCGAACTCCAGCGCCGCGGCGTTAATACCGTGCTGATCGAAAAAGGCTGCGTGGTCAACTCCCTTTACCACTACCCCACCAACATGGTCTTCTTCACCACGCCCGAGTTGCTCGAAATCGGCAACATACCGATGACCAGCCTCAACGAAAAGCCCAACCGTCATGAGGCACTCAAATATTACCGGCGGGTGGCGGAACATTTCAAGCTGGACGTTCGCCAGTATGAGCGCGTGGAGAGCGTCGGCGGCGCCGACAACGCCTTCGAAGTTCACACGATGGATCGCCTCGGCGCGCGCCGCCTTTACCTGGCGCGCAAAATCGTGCTGGCCACGGGGTACTATGACGTACCCAACCTGCTCGGCGTGCCGGGCGAGGAGCTCGATAAGGTCCTGCATTATTACAAGGAGCCGCACCCTTATTACAACCACGATGTGGCCGTGATTGGCGGCCAGAATTCGGCGGCCATCGCCGCGCTGGAGTTGAATTGGACCGGCGCGCGCGTTACCCTGATCCACCGCGAAGGCGCATTATCGAGCCACGTTAAGTACTGGATCAGACCAAACCTGGAAAACCGCATCAAAAGCGGCGAGATCCGGGCTCACTTCCATTCGCGTGTGGTGGAAATCTTGCCCGATGCCATTCGCGTCGCGACCCCCGACGGGGAAAAAACATTAAAAAACGATTTTGTTTTTGCCATGATCGGCTATCGTCCCGATCTGGAGTTCCTCTCTGCAACCGGAATTACGTTGGATTCCGCTACACAGAAACCGCGCACCGATCCCGCCACGCTCGAAAGCGATCGGCCCGGCATTTACCTGGCGGGTGTGATCGTCGCCGGCATGCACACCAACGAAATCTTCATTGAAAATGGGCGGTTTCACGGCCGCCAGATCGCCGAGTCCATCGCTTCCCGCCTGTAACATCGCGTTCATCCGCGCCATGCACCAGAAGTACTGTAGCTGCTGATTTAGCATCTTTAATCGCCAATCTGCAACGTTCACCCATGCTGGTGTGTCTAATCTAATGAACAGGAGGGCTCGACATGCTTCACTCTTTGGTTAACACGCTGTTTGGATGCGCTCACTCGCGCACGACTTTCCCCATGACGCCTGGACGGAGGAACGGTGTCGTCACGACGAAGAGCGCCACGCACCTGGGTACTTACGTGGTTTGTCTCGATTGCGGCAAGGAGTTCGCGTACGACTGGAAGACCATGCGCGTGGGGCATCCGATCGCCACGCAAATTATGGCGCCGCCGGTTGTCGCTATGCAGCCAGCCGTTCAACAAGCGGCCCAGCCCGTGTATCGCTAGTGGCGCAGGTCTCCAGTGGCGCGGGCCCCCGGCCTGCGTCCGTGGTTTCACGATGAATCGTGGGGCAGGCGCTATCGCCTGGCGCTATCGCCTGCCAACCGCAGTCGTCCCGCCAGCGGTGATGCTTCCCAGCACGACCCGTCGCCGCGCGCCCGTGGCCGAGGGAAGATTGCCGGGTCTGCCCCGCCACGTCTGGTGCGCGAGCATAGCGAACGCCACCGCCTCTTTCGCGTCAATGTCGATCCCGTAGTCCGCCGACGTAGCCACCGCCGCCTCCGGCAGGAAGCCTGCCAGTTGGGCCATGATGCGTGGGTTGTGCGCTCCGCCGCCGGAGACGATCAGCTCACCGTTCACCGCGCCGCTCTTTCGCACGGCCGTAGCGATGGTCGCCGCGGTCAGCGCGGTCGCGGTGGCGATTAAATCGCGCATCGGCCGCTTCGAATGCTTCATCCGCTCCACGAACTCCGCGCCGTACTGCTCGCGCCCTGTGCTCTTGGGCGGATCGCGGCGATAATACGCGTCGCTCAATAGAACGTCGAGCAGCCTCCGATCGATGCGGCCGGACGCTGCGATCCTGCCACCGCGATCGAAGTTCTGCTTGCCACGCGTGTGCTCCCGCACCAGCGCGTCGATCACCATGTTGCCGGGCCCCGTATCGAAAGCCATCACGCCGCTCGGCTGCGCGCCCGCCGGAATCACCGTGATATTGGCGATGCCGCCGATGTTGAGCGACGTGCGCATCCGTTTCGAATGCCGGAAAAGCAGGTAATCGACGTAGGGAACCAGCGGCGCGCCTTCGCCTCCGGCCGCGATATCGCGCGCACGGAAATTCGCCACCACAGGCACGCCGGTGCGCTCCGCGATCACCGCCGGTTCGCCGATCTGCAGCGTGTTGCGGCGGCCTTGGTGAAAAATTGTCTGCCCGTGACATCCGATCAGTTCCACCCTCCCGAATCGGCGCATCGCGCGGTTCGCCGCGCGCGCGTACAATTCGCCGAGTTCAAAATGAAGCCGCGAGATCGCGCCGGTTTCGGTCGCCGCGTTCGAAACCGCCAGCAGTTCCTTCCGCACCGCCGCCGGATACGCCGTCGATTGGAACCCGATCACGCGCACGCGCTCGCGCCCGGTCACTTCCACAATCGCCACGTCGATCCCGTCCAGCGACGTCCCGCTCATGATGCCCGCAATTCGCATGTCATCCAACCGGTAGGACGGACCATCGCATTTCGTGGTCTGTCATCGCTCGCCAGAGCGCAAATCTTGACAGACGACAAAAACCGATCGTCCGTCCTACATCAATTCCTTCTGCAACTCCGCCAACAATTCCAGCGCCTCGATCGGACGCAAGCGGTCCAAATCAAGCCCACGCACGCGCTCCGCAATCCCGTATCCCACCGGCTCGAAAAGCCGGATCTGCACCGGTCCCGTCTCTTCCGTTTTCACCAGTTCCTCGCTCACCGCGTGTTCGGTTCGTTCGTGCAGCTTCAGCACTTCGCGCGCGCGCTCGATCACCTCGAGCGGCAGCCCCGCCAGCCGCGCCACTTCGATCCCGTAGCTGCGGTCCGCTTTCCCCGGTTCGACCTTGCGCAAAAAGATGATGCGATCGCCCGCTTCCTTCACCGTCACGCGCAGGTTGCCCACGCCCTCCAATTGCTCGGCCAGCTCGGTCAGCTCGTGATAGTGCGTCGCGAACAGCGTCTTGGCCCGCGTCCGCGCGTGGATGTGCTCCACCACCGCCCACGCCAGCGCCAGGCCGTCGTAAGTCGCCGTGCCGCGCCCGATTTCGTCCAGCACGATCAAGCTCCGCTGGGTTGCCGTGTTCAGAATCGCCGCCGTCTCCGTCATCTCCACCATGAACGTCGAGCGGCCCCGCGCCAGGTTATCCGACGCGCCGATGCGCGTGAAGATGCGGTCGATCAGCGGCAGTTCCGCTTCCTCCGCCGGCACGTAGCCGCCCATCTGCGCCAGAATCGCGATCAGCGCCGCCTGCCGCAGGTACGTCGATTTGCCGCCCATGTTGGGCCCGGTGATGATGGCGATCAGGTTCGATCCGTTGTTCAAATACAAATCGTTGGGGATGAAGCGGCCCGCTTCTTCGCCGCTCAGCCGCTCGATCACCGGATGCCGGCCCGCCAGAATGCGCATCTCGCCAGTACCGGAAAACTTCGGCCGATGATACCGGTTCTCCGCCGCCACTTGCGCCAGCGCCGCCGTTACGTCCAGCTCCGCTACCGCCGACGCGGTTGCCCGTATGCGCTGCGCCTCCGCGCCCGCGCGCCGCCGCACGTCGGCGAATAGATCCTTCTCCAAACTGAGGATCTTCTCCTCCGCGTCCAGCACCTTGTGTTCGTATTCCTTCAGCTCCGGTGTGGTGAATCGCTCGGCGTTGGCCAGCGTCTGCTTGCGCTCGTAGTCCGCCGGCGCCAAGTGCTGGTTGGCGCGCGTGATTTCGATGTAGTAACCGAACACGTTATTGAACCGCACCTTGAGCGACCCGATGCCGGTGCGCTGCCGCTCGCGGGTCTCGATCTGCGCAATGTACCGCTGGCCGTTCTGCTTCAGGTCGCGCAACTCGTCGAGCTCCGCGTGAAAGCCGGCGCGAATCGTTCCGCCATCGGCCACGTTGAGCGGCGGCTCGTCGGCGACCGCCTCCAGTATCAGTTTGGCCACGTCCGCGAGCTCATCCGCGCCATCGTGAATCGCGCGCAGACGCGTGCTCTGCCGCGCCGCGATCACCCGGCGCAGCGAGGGAATCTTTTCGATCGAGCGGCCCAGCGCCAGCATCTCCCGCGGCCCGGCCGTCCCCAGCGTCACTTTGGCCAGCAGCCGTTCCATATCGAGGATGCCGGCCAGTTGCTCGCGCAGCTCCGCGCGCGCGATGGTCTGCTCCAGCAGCTCGCCCACCGCGCCCAGTCTTTCTTCGATTTCGCCCGCGTCCATCGATGGCCGCAGCAGCCGCTGCCGCAGCAGCCGCCCGCCCATCCCGGTCCGCGTCTGGTCGAGCACCGCCAGCACCGTCGCCTGCGCCGCGCTGCCCGCGGCATCCACATCCGCTGCGAACACCGGTTCGGTCAATTCCAGGTTGCGCACGGTCACCGCGTCCAGCACCATCGAATCCGCCCGGTTGTACCAGGTCGGCCGGTCCAGGTGATCGAGCGCCCCCCGCTGCGTCTCGCGCAGGTAGTGCAGAATGGCGCCCGCCGCTCCCACCGCCGCCGGCCTGCCGCCCAGCCCGCAGCCATCCAGCGTCAGCAGCCCGAAATGATCCCGCAGCGTACGGCCCGCGTAATCCGCGGTGAAAACCCAATCTTCGATTTCGGTGCGCACGAAGCGCGGCGCGCGCTCTCCGGCCGCCGCCAGGTCGCCGGGAAACAGCACCTCTTTCACCGCCAGTTGCTCGAGCGCTCCCGCCACCTCGCCCGCGTCCATCTCGGTCACCCGGAACTCGCCGGTCGAAACGTCCACGTGCGCCACGCCCGCTCGCGTCCCTGCCGGCGCCACCGCTGCCAGGTAGTTGTTTTCGTGTGACCGCAACAGGCTCGCGTCCATCGCCGTGCCCGGCGTCACCACCCGCGTCAGCTCGCGCTTCACCAGCTTCTTGGCCAGCTTCGGGTCTTCCATCTGGTCGCAGATGGCCACCCGGTGCCCCTTCTGGATCAGCCGCGCGATGTACCCCTCCGCCGCGTGGTACGGCACGCCGCACATCGGTATCGCCGCGCCTTTTTCCTTGTTGCGCGAAGTGAGTGTGATTTCCAGGTCGCGCGCCGCGATCACGGCGTCCTCGAAGAACAGCTCGTAGAAATCGCCCAGCCGGAACATCAGCAGCGCGTGCGGCACCTGCTGCTTGATGCTGTTGTACTGCCGCATCAGCGGCGTCGAAGCGTCAGCCATCGCACCTTGGTAGGACAGGCGATCGGTCTTTGTCGCCTGTCATCTTGTCGCCAGTCTTCGGCTGGCAACGACAGGCCACAAAAACCGATGGCCTGTCCCACCTCGTCCGATCCATCCCCCTCACGCGTAGATCCCTCGCAGCTTGATCGCCGTCGCCACCCGGTCGAGCGCCAGCATATAAGCCGCGATCCGGTTGTTCACGTGGTGCTTTTCCGCGTACTCCACCACCGCGTCGAAGCTCTCCACCATGATCTCTTCCAGGCGCGTGTTCACCAGTTGCTCGTTCCAGAAAAAGCCCTGCCGGTCCTGCACCCATTCGAAGTACGAGACCGTCACCCCGCCGGCATTGGCCAGGATGTCGGGAATTACGAAAACCTTCTTGTCGAACAGCACTTCGTCCGCCAGAGGCGTGGTCGGGCCGTTGGCGCCTTCGCACAGAATCTTGCAGCGGATGCGGTCCGCGTTGAGCGATGTAATCACGTTTTCCGTGGCCCCCGGCAGCAGCACGTCGCACTCCAGGAACATCGCCTCTTTCTTGTCGATCGCTTCGCCGCCGCTGAATCCGACCACGGACCCCGTGTCTTTGCGGTGCTTCTGCAGCGCCGCGATATCCAGGCCCTTCGGATTGTAAACCGCGCCATCGTACTCGATGATCGAGACGATCTTGAAGCCCATCGCCGCCATCAGCCGCGCCGCCATGCCGCCCACGTTGCCGAATCCCTGGATCACCACCCGGCAATCCGCCGGGGCCAGGCCCAGCCGCTTCAGCGCCTGCAAGGTGACGATCATGCAGCCCCGTCCGGTGGCTTCCGGCCGTCCTCGCGAGCCGCCCATCGACGCCGGCTTGCCCGTCACCACCGCCGTCGTGGTGTGCCGCATGTGCATCGAGTACGTATCCATGATCCACGCCATCACCTGCTCATTGGTGTTGACGTCCGGCGCCGGCACGTCGCGTTCCGGCCCCAGAAAATCGATGATCTCCGCCGTGTAGCGCCGCGTCAGCTTCTCCAACTCCGTGTCCGACAGCAGGTGCGGGTCGCAGATCACGCCACCCTTGGCGCCGCCGAACGGGATGTTCACCACCGCGCATTTCCAGGTCATCCACGATGCCAGCGCCCGCACCTCGTCCAGCGTCACGTCCGGCGCGAAGCGGATGCCACCCTTGCCCGGCCCGCGCGCCAGCGAATGCTGCACCCGGTAGCCCGTGAATACCTCGATCCGTCCATCGTCCAGTAACACCGGAATGTTGACGGTGATCTCCTTGTTCGGCGCGCGCAACACCTTGCAGATGCCTTCGTCCAGCTTGAGCCGCAGGGCGGCCTCGTCGAATCGCGCCGCGGCGGCGATCCAGGGGTTCTCTTCGTTTTCGAGCGAAATGGAAATGGGCGACGTCAGGGTGGCCACGGGCTTGATGCCTCCGGTTCCATTATCCCCCGCGGCGCGCGCGTGGTAACGCCGGCGATCTTGTCGCCGGTGTCTTCCGTCGTTCGCCGATACCCGTGTCTCCTCAGCCCGCCTGCCGCTTGGCCCGCACCCTTTTGCCCAGCGCGGCGATGCGGTCCACCATCTCGCGCCGCGCGGCCGCGTAGGCAACCACGTCGTGATTCCAACTGCGGGCGCAATCGATACAAACCGCTTCGGCGGCCACGAATTCCTGTGCGGCATGCGCCACCTCCGCCGCAATCGCTTCCGGGATGCTGCAAACTCCGTTGGCGTCGGCGTGCACCAGGTCCCCCGGCCGCACCGCGAGCCCGCCCACGCGCACCGGCTGGTGAAGCGATGTGATGTGGCTGTCGGCGTGGGACGAAACCACGCCGTCGGAGAACGCCGGGAAGCCCAGTCGCCGCACCTGCTCCAGATCGCGCGCGGGTCCGTTGGTGATGACGCCCAAGGCGCCGAAGCACTGGTAGCTGGCGCACATCACTTCACCGAAAGTGGCGCCCACCGGCGGGTCGTCCAGGTCCTCGAATACCACGATCGCCGGCCCCGGCAATTCGGCGAAGCGCGCCACCTGGTCGTCCAGCCCGCTGTAGACATCGCCCTCGGCGCGCGGGTGCGCAGTTCGCATGGTGGCCGTGGAGGCGTAGCCCACGATCGGGCCCATCTCCGGGAAACAGGCGCGGATCCGCCCGTCCATGAAACCTTCGCGGCGCGGCCGCACCTCGAACAGCTCGATTACGTTGGAAATCGTGGGCGTGTCGTACTGCCCCAGAAGCAGGAGGTCGGAAGCGGAAAGAGGCATCGCTGACTATTCTAACCAGCCGCAGGCGGGACCGCTGGCCAGCCCAGCCGCGCCGGGGTTCATCTGTACGTTTTCTCATTCCGGAGCAGTACCGCAAACACCTCGACAATTCGGGCGGTGTGAATCGGCTTGAAGATTACGCGGTATCGGCCAGACACCTTGCGAAAGTGGCCCTTGTGGGCTTTTCCCCGGAGGGGCTTCACCAAACCCCGAAATGGGTCCGCCTCGAGCTCGGCGATATCGCGGAGAATGCGCGCCCGCCGGTCCGGCGGAATCGCCTCAAGCTGTCTTGCGGCTTCGTCGGAGACGAGTACGCGCCAAGTCATGATGAAGTTGGTCCAGGGTCACGTACTTGCCTTGCCGCATCTCCCGCTCGGCTTTCTTGACCAGCGCGCTCTCTTCCGCTGTTAGAACGTCGTCGGGATCGATCCTTCTCTTGGGCTTGATGAGGACGCCGCCCGGTCGCCGGGCGAAGGCAACCAAGTCTCCTTGGTGCAGATCAAGGTCGTCGCAAAGTTCTTTGGGGATGACGACCTGGCACCGCTGGCCCAGGCGACCAATGGTTTCCCGCGCCGGTGTTGGAGCCTTGGCACCCATAACTTCAGGATAGCCGATCGTCGGGAATTGTCCTACCGGCTCCCCACGCAGACGCAGCTACTCGAAAAGGCGCTGGCGCCATTTATCCGGGTCGCGAGAGGTATGAAACACCGCGTAGATCGTGGCCGCTGATTCCGACAGCTCGTAGAATATGGCGTACGGAAAGCGACGGATCAGGGACCGCCGGTAGTCCTCGTGAACCACAGGGTACATCTCGGGCCGGCGCCTGATGCTTTCCAGGTTCGCATCCACCGAGCTCAGGAATTCCTCACCCAGCCCGGTCCTGCGCCCTTCATACCAGGCGTAGGCGCCTGCGATGTCCGACTCAGCCTCCGGCGCGATCACCAGTTCAACGGGCACGGCGGACACGCAACTTGCGCTTCACGGTTTCCCAGGGCAGCCCCGAAGCCGGGTTCTTCTGTAGATTCGCTTTCCTGCGCGCCAGTTCCCGCTCTTGCCAATCATGGACTGGCACGGCTTCCGGCGCAGCCGCAAGGTCGTCCCACAGATCCTCGACGAGCTGGAGCTTCTCGGCGGGGCTCAGATCAAAGACCGACTCTGAGTTCATTCGGGTCCCCCACCAGCAATTCTCTCAAATTGCCTGGCCCTCTGGGCGGACAGATACTTTGCGCAAGAAAAAACTCCGCCAGCCACCCCACTCCGCGGGCGCCCGCACGCCCAGGAGCCGCATTGGGCGCAAGAATCCCCCTCCCTTAGATCTCGATGCCCAGTTCCGCAATCACCCGCACCAGCGTGCTCACCAGCCGGTCTACGTGCTGTTCGGTGTGCGCCGCCGTACAGGAAATTCGCAGCAGGTTCTGCGCTGCCGCCGGACGCAGCACGGGGTTGATGTAGATCCCCTGTTCGAGCAGCGTCTTGCACAGCCGGCACAGGTCCAACTCCTCGCGCACCACCACCGGGACAATCGCCGTCTCGCCGGGCAGCACCGAGAACCCGCGCACCCGCAGTTCGTCGCGCAGCATCTGCGCCACCCGCAGCACGTTCCGCCGCCGCTCCGGCTCGTGCCGCATGATGTCGAGCGCCGCTCCCGCCGCCGCTACCGACGCCGGCGGCAGGCTCGCCGAAAACACGAACGGCCGCGCCGTGTGCTTCAGATAATCGATCACCGTGCGGTCCGCGGCGATGAATCCACCCACCGATGCCAGCGATTTGCTGAACGTGCCCATCACGATGTCCATGTCGTCCAGCACGCCCAGATGCTCGGCCGCGCCCGCGCCGTTTGCGCCCAGCAGGCCAAGCCCGTGCGCTTCATCCACGTACACCCGCGCCCCGTACGGCTTGGCCAGCCGCGTGATGCCCCGCATGTCGGCGATATCGCCTTCCATGCTGAACACGCCTTCGGAAACGATCAGAATCTTCTCCTCCGGCGGGCAGTTCTCCAGGCACCGCTCGAAGTGCTCCATGTCGTTGTGCCGGAACCGCACCGTCCGCGCCGGCGAACGCAGCGCGCCTTCCACCAGGCTGGCGTGCAGATTGTGGTCGCACACCATCACGTCGCCCTTTTCCGTCAGCGCGCTCAGCGTCGCGTAATTGGCCTGAAATCCGGTGCCGAACGTGATGGCAGCCTGTTTGTGCATCAACGAGGCCAGATCCGCTTCCAGCTTCACGTGCAGATCCAAGGTGCCGTTTAACAGGCGGGAACCGCTGCACCCGCTGCCGTACTTCTTCACCGCTTGCGCCGCGGCTTCCTTCACCTTGGGGTGCGTGATCAGGGCGAGATAATCGTTCGACCCGAACATCAGCACTTTCCGCTTACCGATGCGGACCTCCCCAGGCCCGCATCCCTCGCGATCTCCAAAGACCTCGAAGTACATGTAGAGCCCAGCGGACTGGAGATCACCCGGACGAGTGAAGTTCCGGCATTTTTCGAAAATGTCGTTCGTTCCGCTGCCCCTTTTCTTGCCGGCGACGTCGCTAGTAGAAAGGCGCATCTTTCTCAATTCCATTCATAAATTCGGTACGTCTTATACCGTTTTGCCCCCATCATGGCCAGGGACCGGTTCATAAGTACGTTGTCTTCCAAAATCCAAGACATCTCGCAATCGCGATATCCCAACTTCCGCGCGTTGCGGGTCAGCGTCGCGTAAAAAGCCGCCGCCAGGCCCGACGCACGGTACTCTTCCATCACGCCCAGCACCAGCACCCGAACGCCTTTTATCAAACGTTGATAATACAGTATTTTAACTAAACCCGTGGGGAATAGCCTACCCCCCGCCGGCTTGAGCGCCTGGTTGACGTCCGGCAGCGCGATCGCGAACCCCACCACCTGCGACTTCACCTCGCCCACCAACACCAGCTCCGGCTTGAGGATTTGCTTCATTTCCTTGCCCATCAGGGCGAATTCCTCGCGCGACATGGGCACGAATCCCCAGTTGCGCTCCCAAGCCGAATTGTAAACTTGCCAGACCCGCTCCACGTCGGCATTGAAGTTCTTCATGTCGATCTGGCGTACCGTGACCCCCGCCGCCGCCACCGCCTTCTCCGCCACCCGCTCGCTCTTGTCCGTCCCTACGCCCGCCACGCTGCTCGAGTACGCATATAGATCCTTGGCTTTGCGCAAACCCGCCTCAGTCATCAGTTCCGGATAGAAGCGCGGGTTGTACGGCATCATCACCATCGGATCGGAATCGAAGCCATCGATCAGCATCCCGCACTCGTAGTTGGTGGACGGATTCACCGGCCCGCGCATCACCTTCGCGCCCCGCTGCCGCAGCCACTGCCACGCCCGGTCCAGCAGCGCTTTGGCCACCGCCTGGTCGTCGATCGATTCGTAGAAGCCGAAGAAGCCCGCCTCCTCGTCATGGAAGCGGTTATAGGCCTTGTCCAGCACCGCCGCGATCCGGCCCACCACTTCTCCTTCCCGCAGCGCCAGAAAGAACTCCGCTTCGGCAGTGCGGTAGAACGGATGCTTCTCCCGGTCCAGCAACTCCTTCACCGCGATGCGTAACGGGGGCACCCAGTGGCGTTCGTTCCGGTAGAGCCGGTACGGCAGTTCGACGAACTGCTTCAGGCCGCCCTTGCCTTCCGCTACCGCAACCTCGATTCCTCCCAAACGTTCACGCCCTTTCCCGCAGAATGCGGTAACAAAATGGTGAAACTAAAATCAGGGTCACCGCCAGGGCTGCCCCTGCGAGCAGATCGACCGTATAGTGGTATCGAAGATAAACTGTAGCAAAAATGATTGACAGTGTGTAGCAGAAATAGACCCAAAACAACCGGTTCGATACTACCCGGCTCATCCAGCACGCCAGAATCGTCAGTTCCGTGTGCCCGCTGGGAAAGCAATCGTACGCCGTGGATTCCAGCCGGTCGAGCGAATGTTGCATGTTTTGAAACAGCCACAGCCCGCGTAAGGGCATGTGCTCCAAGGGTTTCAGCAAAAACCGCGGCCCCAGCGCCGGCACCATAAGGTATCCCACGTAAGACGCCAGGTAGCCCAGCGCAATTAAAAACGCACAATATTGGAACTCTCCTCGCCGCCGCTTGAGCCACAACAGAAACGGCACCAGCAGCACGGCCGGCACAAATAGCGTATACACCAACTGTAAATACTCGGTGAGCGCCGGGCTGTAAATCCGCTCCAGCCAGACGCTGGGGTACACACCCCAAAAACGGAGATCCACCCCCGCCAGCCACCGGTCGGCGCTCGAGTGGCGGATCGCCGGGACCAGCAGCGCCATCTCTTTGTAGCAGGCCGCCACGTAGGGCAAGGGATACCAGCAGCGAAAATACCAACTGGTCGGGTTCGGCGCCTTGATCTCGATCAGCAGCAGCGCCACCGCGCCCACGTGCGCCGCCGCCAGCGCCGCCGCGCCCGGTATGGCGTGCCACCACCCCACCAACAAAACGCTGGTGAAAACCAGGTAGCCGAGGATGACTTTGTCGACCGCCCAGAAACGCCGGTCGGCCGCCGAGACCTTCAGTAGCTCAGCCATCCCGCCTCTTTGTACCACTGGAGCGTCTCCGCCAGCCCGTGCTCCGGATCCGTTGCGGCCTCGAATCCCAACTCCGCGCGGGCCCGCTCGGTGTCGCAGGTCCACGCCTCGCACACGGCTTCGGTCATCTTTTCCCGGGTAACGATGCCGGGCTTCCCGGTGAGTTGCGCCCAGTATTCGGCGCAGGTTCCCACCTCCAGCGCCAGCGCCGCCGGGATCCGCACCACCCGCAACTTCACCCCCATGATGCGCGCCGCCGAACGTGCCAGCCCGCCCCAGGAAACCGGCTCGCGATGCGCCAGGTAATACGTTCGCCCGGCGCCCGCCCGCGATCGGGCGAGCGACGCCAGCGCCCCCGCCAGGTCGGCCACGTAAATCGCGCTGAACCAGCGCTCGCCGCCGCTAATCTGGAGCGACCACCCCTTGGCCACCAGCTTCAGCATCTGAAAGACATCCGTGTCGCGTGGCCCGTACACCACCGGCGGCCGCACAATCACCGCGTCTGGAAAGCTCGCCCGCACCAGTCTTTCGCCCTCCAGCTTGCTCTTGCCGTAATGTGTCAGCGGGTGCGGCTCCGCATCTTCACCCACCGGCCGCCGGGGCGACTCCGCCGGCCCGATCGCCGCCAGCGAGCTCACATGGACCATTCGCGCGTCGCTTCCCGCCATGGCCAGCAGAAGATTCGTGGTGGCGCGCACGTTGCCGTCGTAATAGTCCTCTCGCCGCAACGCCTTGGTGACACCCGCCAGGTGGATCACCGTATCGACTCCCGCCAGCGCTTGGTTGAGGCCCTCGCCCGTCTCCAGGTCGCCCGCCACAACTTCGGTGGCGCCCAGCGAAGCCGCATCGAGCGATCTCCCCGCCTTCGATCTCACTACGCAACGAACCGGCACGCCGTCCGCGCGCAACCGTTCCAGCACGTGGCCGCCAACGAAGCCCGTGCCGCCCGTAAGCAGGATCATTGTCTTGAGTCTTATTGTAGAGTGCTGCGGAAAGCCACTTCTCCGAAGTAGCTCTCGGCTACCGTGCCGGTATGCTGCGAATTGATCTGGATGCGCAGGCCCCTCACCCGGGGCGCCGGCTTGCCGTACGCCCGCGCGTAATCGGCCGCCACGTTGCGGCTTTCCGCAATCCACCGGTTGGCCTGCCCGGCCCCGGATTCGCAAACCACCGCCACGATGCGCAGCAGCGGAATCGAGCTCGCGCTCTCCATCGCTCCCTTCGGCGCGTGCGTGTCCCAGATGTAGGAAATCACGCGCCGGTCGCTGAACGCCACCAGCAACTGGGCGGCCTGGTCGTCCGTCGACGACTTGCGGAAATCCCCGGCGGCGGGAAGTTGCGCCACCTTCCAGCTCCAGGTCAGGTACGGCATCTGCGCCGGATCCACATCCACCGATTTTTCGAGCGAGAACGAAGAGCTGACGCTCAACAGGTGCAGGCACGCCGTATCCGCGTCCTTGCACACCGAAACCACCGGCTTGCCGTGGTTCACCCTAATCTCCCAGCCCGCCGGCATGCGCCCGCCGTACCAGCCCGTGGTATTCAGAACCACCATCGCCAGAGGCGCGGTTTGGGCGACAAACGTACACGCAAGAATCGGGATTAGGAGGACGCGCTTCAAATAAACCCTCACCAGGTGTGACCGGACTGTAACTTCTATCTTATCGTAAAGTGGGGCGGACGCCCCCGTCCGCGCGCGACCCCTGGTCGCGCCGCCGCACTCATTCCAGTGATTCAGACGCTTTCCTGTGCCGGCCCGTTTCCCGAGCCTACCTTTCGAAAAACTGCACGTATGCCCGCCGCGCCTCCGGGTCGTCACCGTATGGATGGTCCAGGTAATACTTCAGCCAGCGCCGCGCCCGCTCCCGATCTCCCGCCCTCATATACAAATCGGCCAGCGTGCGCGCGCATAACGAAAACTCCGGATCGCGCTCCACGTGCAGCCGGCATTCGTTTTCCAGGTGCGAATCCACGCGTCCGGCCGCGAGCGCGGCCACCCCCGCCGGCAGGTCGCGCACGAAAATCAGCGCCTGTGCGTCCTCGTAGATCAAATGCCAGCCCGTCTCAGCCGGCGACATCAGCGCCGGCACCAGCGGATACAGCGTGCCCGAGTTGTATTCGAACCCGTTCACCACCATCGCCGTCACGCCGTAGCGCTCCAGCGTCTGCCCGCGCGCCGGATCGCCCGGTGGCGAACCCAGGATCACCCGGTAGTCCTGAAACACCTGTTCGCTCAACGCCCGGCCGTCGATGAACACCGGCTCTCCCCGCCAGATCAGATAGCCGCCGTACTCGTAAGTATTGAACAGCGGCCCGCGAATGCCATGCTCGCGCAGAAAGCGGACGGCATCCACCGGAAAACGCCACTCCGCCGCACGCAAGTGGAAGAACCGCCCGCTGGCTATGCCCCAAACCAGCCCCGCCGCCAGCGCCGCCGCGGCCGCGTATCGCGCCGCATCAGGCAAGCGCCGCTTCCACGGAAAATAGTCCGCAATCAGGATCGGCGCCAGCACCCCTACCAGCATTTCATTGCGGAAGGCGGTCAGCGCCGCCGCCGCGAACGCCGCCGCCATCAGCCAATCCGCCGGCCGCACTCGCCGCCAGGAAAAAATCATCGCCAGCGCCGCCGCGTACAGCAGCAGGTCGAACGCATACGGCGATCCCCATAAACTCGCCGGCGACCATTCGATCAGCGACGCTTGCAGCGGGCTTTGCCGGTAGCGCAACACTGCCTCGATTGCGCCGAAGCCGTTCGGGTTCGCGCCGGAAACCACAATCGTGGCCAGGCTCGCCGCCAGCCAGCGCCGCACCTGGGTCCGCCGCAGCAGCGCTTGCGCCGTGTACGCGCCCACGATGCCCCATCCCAGAAAAAACCCGCCGTGGCAGTTCGCCCAAACCAGCGACAGCAATGGCAGCAGCCACAGCCGGCGCCCGCGCTCGCAGACGGCGAGGAATACCGCCGTGAAAACGTAACTGAGGATGCTCGGCCGGTCGTGCGCAAACTCGATCGCGAGCGCCGCCGCCGCGAGCGCCGCCGCCGTTCCCCAAAGCAGCGAGCCGGTGCGCCGCGCCGCCGTCCAGCCAACCGCGCCGCAGAGCAGCGCCAGCAGCAGCGCTTTCCACAGCACCACCGCGCCCATGCCGCCCGCCGCTTCGAAACCGTACATCGCCAGTTGCGCCAGCCACTCGTGCGTGAGGTTGAAACGCCGCGTCGCCGCTTCGCCGGGGTAAGCGTCCGGCGCGCCCGCGGTCGTGTAGGCGAACGGGTCCGGCGCCGGCAGCCGATGTGCGTGCGCGATGTACCGCCCCGACGCCAGATGCCACCAGGCATCCGTATCCGCCAGTTCGGTGGAAAACAGCCCCAGCAGGAACAGCCCCGCCAGCGCCAGCAGAGCCGCATTCAGCCAGCCGGGAGTGCGGGGAAGTGTGGGATCGGGCTTGCGCAAATTCCGAGAATAGCAGAGTGGGGCAGGTCCCCGACCTGCCAACAGCCGGACGCAGCCAGGCCTGCTCTTCGTACCGCCGGCGGTCTTGCCGCCGGTTCTCTTTCTTTCTCTCAATTCCTGTCTGCCGCCTCCCGCAGTGTCGCAAAGCACCGGCGGCAAGACCGCCGGCGTTACCGGGCAGTCACTGCCCTTCTTCCCCACTAACTCAACGACTTAGCCCGCAAAACCCTTGACACACCATCCATACTGGAATTGGGACTGTGGCGCCAGGCTCCGCTGCTAGTCCCTACTTGTAGGCCAACAAGCGTTGCACTCAGGTGTTACTGAACTTCCGGCGCCCGTTAAAGGCATGCGGGGTCCCCCTCGGGCTGGACTCTCGACGGAAGACTTTGGATTCTGGAATTCATAACCGCCGGCGGAATACGGATAGCAGTTATCGCCGCCCGCCGGATATCAGAGAGTAAGGAACGAATCGGCAAGGATGTGCCCGCCATCCAGCGGGCCTAAATCATCGAAGTTTCTACTCAATCCATCGGGTGGCCGATACGCACGGCGCTAAGTCCGCGAAGCCCGGCCACCCGCAACGTACTCCCATCTTTTTCTCCCATTCCTCAAGGCCGTAGTGTGTCTGAACCGAAGTCGGGAGTTCACCCTAAAAACCCTAAATTGGCATTCGGAAAATTGGCGAGATTCGGAAACACGCTGGCCAGGCCGGAACTGGGGATGCCAAACCAGGAACACAACGTGGCGCCGTACTGATCGGTCGCAGTGGTGGGAATCCATCGTCCCCGCACGTCGGTATCGTCCGGGCCGCCCAATTCGAAGCTCGGGAACTTGCCGAATATCCTGCCTCCTTGGACTGCGCCGCCGAGCACGAAGTGATGGCCGCCCCACGCATGGTCGCTGCCGTTGCCGGACGTCGGCTGGAAGGTGCGGTTGAAATCGGATTCGGTGAAGGTGGTGACGCTGTCCGCCATGCCCAGCTCCTCGGTCGCGTCGTAGAACGCGGCCAGCGCCTGGCTCACCTGCGGGTACAGTTGGTCGTGCGTCGATATCTCGGCCGTGTGCGTGTCGAACCCGCCCAGCGAGCAGAAGAAGATCTGCCGGCTCATTCCCAGATCGGCCTGCACCTGGATGATTTCCGCCACCTGTTGGAGCTGCGCCGCCAGCGTGGTCTTGGGGAACTGGGTCTTGAGCGGGGTGGACTTGGCTAACGCAGCGGTCAGCGCCTTGGCGTCGCTGATGCTGTTGGCCAGCGTGTGGTTGGCCGCCTGTACCAGCGCCACCCCGCTATCCGTCGAGATCAGATTATTGAGCGCGTTCCAGCGCGCTTCCGACGCGGCGGAAGTGTTGAAGCCGGCGAGCTGCAACGATTCGCCCGGCGCCACCGCTACCGGCTGTGTGCTGGCGCCCGCGCCCTGCAGTACGTTGCCCGCCGTCGACAGGAAAACCGGGAACGAAGAGGCGTTGATCTTCTGCGCCGCGATGTAATCAGCGGCCCGGCCGCCCCAACCGGTGGGGCTGTTGCCTTGCGCGATCGAAGTCTGCCATTCCAATTGTTGATCGGCGTGAGAGAAAAGGTTGTTCGGAATGAAGCCCTGCTGAGCCTGGTACTGCGCGCGCGTCAGCGGCGCCACCAGCGGCCCCAAGTTGGCCACCACCGCCAGTTGCTTGCTGGTGAACAGCGAGGCCAGCTCGGTGAGCAGCGCGTGGAAGCCGTAGGGCGCGCCGGTCGCATCGCTCACCTGAACCAGCGAGCTGGTCGCCAGGCCGAGTGCGCCGCGCGCCGACTGGTAAGCCGTGTAGTCCGCATCGTCCAACGGAATCACGCTGTTGTTGGAATCGTTGCCGCCGAACAGAAATACGCAGACCAGGGCGCGATAGTTGGAACTGCCGGCCGCCATCGCCGGCAGCAGGCCGAACGGACGCAGCGCCAGCGTGCTCACCGAGGCTGCTCCGATGCGAATGAATCCACGACGCGAAAACATGCTTGGCTCCTTTACTGAATCACCTGGTAGTCGCTCGAGGTCAGCACCAGGTAGAGAACCGCCTGCGCGCGCGCCTTCGGGGTGGTGACCGCGCTGGCCGCGGCCAAGGCTTGCTCGCTCAGTCCGGGCGGCATGGCGTGGTGCAGGAAAACGTAGCTCGCGTAATCGAGCAGGGTGGGCAGATCGCCGGCGCGGCTCACGAACGGCGTGAGATCGACGGTGGTGCTTTTGTCCAGACTGCCGTACAGCGCGGTGTTGATGATATCGGCCCGCTCGGCCGCGGCTTGCGTCGAATAGAGCTGGAACTCGGGCGCGAGCTGCCCGCCCGATATCCGGTAGAGCGGCGAGAAATAGCTGAACACGCTGGGCTCGTAGAACAGGTCCTGCCCCATCAGGTTGGCCTGGTTATAGACCGTGCTCGAAGCGCCGAGCGTTGCGTTCAGTCCGCGCAGCAGGTTGGCCATGAAGAGCACCGGCTCGCGCAAGTGCCCGAAGCCGGGATTGGGCGTGGCGCCGGGAACGTCGCCGGCCCGCGCTTCCTGGTCGCTGAGAATCGCCGTGATTACCGCCGCCATGTCGCCGCGAACTCCCTCGCCATTGTTCTCGAATGCGGCCGAAACGCGCTGAATGTAGGCTGGGCTCGGATTACTGGTGACCAGGTGCTGGATCAACTGCCGGCTGACGAACGGCGCCATGGTGGGCTGCGCCATCAGAGCGTCCAGCAGCGATTCCAGGTCCTGTTCGGCGGTCTGGCCGGCCGGAATCTTTGTGTTGCCGAAAATGATTTTAGCGCTGGTATCGTGCTCGGCTTCCACCGCGATCATCTGGCCGAAATAGTAGGCCGGGTTGTTATTCTTGGCTGTTGCGCCAGGCGCGGTCGCGAACGTCCAGCCGGTCAGCATCTTGGCCTGGCTGGTGACTTCCGCCTGATCGTACGTGGGAACCGGGTTGCCGCTCGAATCGAGCACCGGGCTGCCATCGGGATTGAGTTGCGTCAGGCCCAATGTGAACAACTGCATCAGCTCGCGCGCGTAGTTCTCATTGGCCGACGTCCCCTTGGCGGCATTCCCCTTGTTGTTATTGGCCATGTTGAGATAGGCTCCCATGGCTGGATTCAGCGTGACCGCTTTGATAATGTCGCGATAATTGCCGAAGGCGTTGTCGCGGAGCACGCGCCAATAGGGAGGAATCGCGTAAGCGGGCTTCACCTGCACCGCCGAGGCCACGAAGATCTCCGACAAAGCGAAGGCCACGCGCTGCCGCAACTGATCCTGCCCGTTGACGGCGTTCTGGAAAAACGCCCGCTGCACGGGCGTCAGATCTTCATTGGTCTTTCCCGCCGCATTCAGCAGAGGCTGATCCGGCAGGTCGGAAGTATCCAACTTGAACTGCGCCGCCAGCCAGGCGTTGATGCCGATCTGTTCCAGTTGCGCGATGGAGGCGGGTGTAGGCCCCCAGCTCGCCTGGTCGAGGAAGCGTGAGGCGGCCAGGTCGCTTATCAGCGGGTTCGCCGTCTGGCCGGCAGCGGGATGGAGCGCCGACATCGCGGCGAATACGGCGGCTAGAAAGAGTTGCTTCATAAGCCCCTCGAAAAGTTCATGGTGATGATAACCCAGCACCCCGCGGAAAGTAGCGCGAAAATCCTCTCTCCGGTAACGCCGGCGATCTTGTCGCCGGTGATTTGCCGGGATTCCCGGACCTTCGAGGCTGTTTTTCGTTACCTGGCGAAAATGTGATCGAGATGATGCTGCATGTGAACGATGTAATCGTCGATAAGGAACTCGAGCGTCACCGGGCCGTCATTCCCGATCCGGCACGGCGCCGTGAGGCGCTCAGACGGAACGGCCTCCAGCACGGCAGCCAGCGACTGGTTCAGGCTCTTCCAGAGGTCGATTACGTCCAGCCACGGCGCCGTAGCGTAGCCGCCCACGTTTACCCAGCCCACTCCGTCATAGGACGGTCCCGTGAACTCTCCCTCCAGAGCCGCTTTGATAATTCGCACGCGGTTGTTGATGGCGGAATCGGCCAGGTGCCCCAGTTCCTGTTTCTTGGACCAGCCTTTCGGATCGGATGGCGCGGCGCCGGCCGCTCGATCCGCTATGTCGCGCAGCCGAGGCTCCGCCTCCGCAATGACGGTTTGCAATCGTTGAGAAAACGGGATCATGCCTCAGTGTCGCACGTCGCCCGGTTCAGGCTTATGCGACGTTGCTTCGACAGGGATGGTCAGGCCTGTTTCTGGCTGGCCTCATGGCGCCTAACGACGAGACCTTTTCCTCGGCCAGGCCCTTCCTCATGGCAAGCTCGCGATAGACGTTGACGGCAGCCCGGAGTTGCTTCACCTCTTCGAGCAATTCCGCGTTTTCCCTGGCGAGTTGCCTGACCGTCAGCAGCATCAGGTTCGGCGAAATCCGAACTCCTCGACGTGAATCACCGGTCTCCATGTTATCGTTCCGATAGGTAACGAGGGTACCAATTGCATAATAACGTTAACGCTCTATTTTTGGACAAACAATGATGTGGGGAGCTTTATTGCTCAACATTACCCGCAAAGTTGGGTAGAGAATATAACCACAAAAGGGTGTGATTGTAGCACCGATCAGCTACGGCGTATGCCGGCTAATGGCGAAAGCCGGGCGAAACACTTATATACTGACCGCGTTATCGAGCACGAAGGTGAGCCGTGTTTCGGCCGGGATCTTGACGCGCGGCCCCTTGGTGGCGGCCTCGGCTCCGGCTCCCGCCGCACCGCCCGCGCCGGCGCCGATGGCGGCGCCCTTGCCACCGCCGGCAATGCCGCCAATCACCGCTCCGACGATGGCGCCGCCGGCCGCCATGGCGCCGGTCTTCTGCCCCTTCGACTCGCTTTCGCGGGTGATGGTTTGCGTGTTCACATCCACCACCTTGCCGTTCACCTTTACCGTCCAAAGCGCCAGCGTGAGTTCGGCGCGGCCGGTGAACTTGCCGGACTCCTTGGCCTCCACGAGTTTGACCACCACATCGGCCCCGCGCGGGATCGCGGCTTGGCCGTCAATCATCACCGGCTCATCGAGCGCGGCGCTGTACGTCTGCCCCACGGTCACCTTATCGGAATCCACGGCGTCGATCATCCGCACCACGAAGTTAGTGCCCTCCGGGAGCATGATCGGCGCCGGCGCCGCGGAGGGACGGGAAGACACCGAGGGCTCCTCGCCCGGCTTCAGGATAGCGACAGTGTTCCCGCTGTCGCTGCGGCGCGGCGCCGATGAAGCGGAATCCGCGTCGGCATCCGGCGCGCGGCGCAGGGTGGGCTGGCCGGAATCCGCGTCGGCGTCCGGCGCGCGGCGCAGGGTGGGCTGGCCGGAATCCGCAGCGGCATCCGGGGCGCGGCGCAGCGTGGGCCTGCCCGAGTCGGCGGCGGCATCCGGCGCGCGGCGCAAAGCGGGACGGTCGGGATCCGCCGGGGCGGGCGTGTTGCCCGGAAACTCGATGCGGTATATATCCGCCGTGTCGACAGTCTCGACCGAGCCGGCGACCTGGATTTTCACCTGCTGAGCCGTGCCGCCCAAATAGGTGCCGTTGATGACGCGACCGCTCTTCAGCGTGATTACGTCCGCCGAAGCCGCGGTAGCCAGAGCGAGTACCAATACAGTCGATAACCAACGCATAGGTATCCCTTGGATTTTCCTTCTCATTGTACGACGTGCGCCACAGCCCGCGTGTTTACATCGATTTCGCGGCCGAAGAACGCCGAAACATGATGGGCCACAGATAAACACAGATGAACACAGATCAAAAAGAGTTGGTTTATCCGTGTTCATCTGCGTTCATCCGTGGCTCCAAAATCCTTTCTTGGGACTTTGCCGAGGCCCCCCTCGCTGGCCGGTCTCTGTCGGCCTGGCCTACCGCAAAACGGAACTCGCTACGGCCTTGCCTTGCTCGATGCCCTGGCGGTAGATTTCCTTCCGCTGGCGCCGTCCCAGCGGGCCGTCGCCGGCGTGCAGCCGCTCCAGCGCTTTACCCACCAGGTAGGTGCCGGCGTACGCGATGGCGCCTTTGGGAATCAACCCGCCGCCGAAGGGAATTTTGCCCGCCAGTTCGCGCGCGAGCGCCCGCCAGCCAAACGCGCTGGCTCCAATCGAGAGAATTTCCAGCTTCTGCTGGCCGAAACCCACCGGTTTGCCGGAAGCGGCGGCGATGAAAAACGCCAGGCGCAACTGATTGGCGGTGAGGAAAGCCGTGTCGGAAGCCCATTCGCCGAGCACCCAGGGAAGCTCGATCAGGTTGGGCACCACGTCCGGCAGCGCGGTAGCGATGGCGAAGAGGGCGTTCTCGCAGGCTACGGCCTGGATGGCGCGATCCACCACCGCGCGGCGGAACACCGGATGGCGCCGTGCCAGCGCCAGCGCTATATCATCCCGGTGGCGGGCGACTGCGGCCAGGGTGTCGCCGGCTTCCACCGGATCGAGTGCGAACGCGCCCGGCGGCGGCTCGATGCCGGCTTCGCAGATGACCAGGTCGACGCGCTCCGGAGCGCCCTCGATCCCGGCGCGAAAAACGAACTCGCGCGGCCCGCCGCCGGTGACCAGGAATTCCTCCAGGCGAGCGTAGGCGTGATCGCTCGATGCCACCAGCCCGATCGTCACCAGCCGGCTCGAGCGGCTGCGGACTTCTTCCGGGTTCAGGAGGGCCAGCGCGCTCCGTGCCTGCTTCAGCAAAGTCAGCATAAAATCAGCGGGGCCGGTCGGAACCGGCGAGGCGAAACATCACCTGCAGTCCCATCCGCCATTCTACTCCGATCCCAACCCGCTCGACGTCGATCGAGGGCGAGAAGAACTCGAGGATGGTTTCCGTACTGGGATGGAATTCGAGCGAAGGCGCCACCAGCAGCAGGCGCGGCGGGCCCGCGTCGAGCTCGATGCCGGGGAAATAGCCGGCGGACGCGAACTCCCGCCGGTCCAGGTGCCACTTCACGCGGATCCAGTAATCCAGCGCCTGCAAGGGCAGGTGCAGATCCGCGGACGCTTTCAATTCCACCACCACCAGCCGGCCGGTATGATCCACCGCCAGCAGGTCCAGGATGCCGCGCTCACCGCCGGCGAACGCGGGAACCTGCCCATAGACCGGCTCGGGCCGCAACGTCGCATCCAGAATCTGAAGCTGCGCGCGGGCCTGGGATTCGAGCCAAGCTTCGGGGTACTGGCGGTAGAGCGGGTGGTCGCGGTCCGCCGCCTGGGGCGCGCGCGCGCGGTCGAGCATCCCGGCCACGCGTTCGATCTGCTCCCTGTCCTGCCCGCCGGCCGGGTGACGCTGGCCCAACCCGAACGAGAGATCCTCTCCATCCAGTTCGGCGAACTCCAGGCCGCGCACGCGCAGGCTGACGCGGCCTCCGCTTTTGAGAATTTGTTCGACGCCGCTCAGCGCGGCGATGCCCTGCCAGCGTGCGCCCGCGCCAGGCGCGGGGCGGCGAAACGGTTCCAGGCGGGTATCCAGATTGCCGTGGTCGCGCGGGTCCACCGGCGCCACGAAATCCTCGTCCGAGTAGCGAAACAGCTCGAAGCGCGCGGCGGCGGGATTGAGGCAAAGCAGGCGCAGCGCGGCGGCGCGCTCGTGGCCCTGCGGCAGATACAGCGCCAGCCCTTCCACCGTCACGCGGCGCTCGCGGTGGCGCAAATACGCGAGCCAGATCAAGCCGAAGGAAACCACGCCGGCCGCGTCGCCGCCCTCCGGGCAGGCGATGGCCGCCCACGCGTGCTGCCCGTGGCGCAGGAAGGCGCGCGGGAAGGCCGGCGAAAGGCTGTGCTCCAGGTTGGGCTCGGTCGACAGCTCGGCCAGCGTCCATTCGGGGAACTGGCGCCGCAGGAATAGCCGGAAGCGCTCGCGAAAGACCAGCCGCCCGCTGCGCCGGCCCATCTCGGCGCCCGCACGCCGCGCCAGGTCGAGCAGATACATGCGCCCTTCGCGCCGGGCGAACCGCTCGACCACCATTTCCAGGCGCCCGGCCGAAGCAACGCCCACCTCGGTGACGCGCCGCGTCAGGTTGCGCGTGCGGTCCCAGGCTTGCAGGGTGAGGCGCGCGCCGCGCAATTCGAGCGCGAAGTTGCCGTCGCCGATCGGCAGCAGTTCCTCGCCCGGCTCCAGCAGCGCCGGCTGCCGGGCGCTAGCGAGAAACGCTTCGATGGCGGCGCGGGCCTCTTCCCCGCAACGGCCCGCCGCCCGCCCTTCAGGTGGCATCGGAAACCGGATTATAGCGCGCAGCCCAACCGGGTTTGTCGTGGCGCAGGCTGTCCCGAGCCTGCTGAGCCGAGAGTCGTCTCGGCTTTGCTTGCTCTTCAATCCAGTTTTTCGACCGCGGAGACCCACGCCTTCGGAGTTGTTCCAAAAGTTCGCCGGAACATTTCCACGAAGGCGCTGGATTGGCGATAACCGACCGCGAACGCGACCTCCTTGATCGAACATCCCGAAACCAGGAGCTCGACGGCTTTTATCAGCCGGACCTGCCGGCGCCACGATTCGAAATCGGTGCCGACGTCTTTTCGAAACGCCCGCTCGATGGTCCTGACGCTCACGCCGACGCCGGCACACAACGCCGCCAGCGGCTTCCATTGGGCCGGGTCTGTCATCACAGCCTCGGCGACGGCAAGCGCCCGGCGCTCTTTGGGCAGCGTGACAAAAGTGGGCATGGGCGATGCGGTTCTGAGATGCAGGATCAGCAGGTCGCGCAGCGCGCGCTGGTTGCGGTTTCGCGCGCGCAGCCACCCGATGCGCACCGCCTCCACGATCAGCTCCCGCAGGAGCGGCGTCACATGGAGCACGACGCAACCGCGCGAGAATGGAGAAGCCAGGCCCGGCCGCAGGTAGAGCGTGCGCATGGAAACCAGCCCGGGCATGTGAATGCGGTGGCTGGTTCGCGCCGGAATCCACAGCGCAAAGTGAGGCGGAATCAACCAAACGCTCTGGCCCGCCGATACCTCCATGGCGCCGCGAATCGCGTAAATCAACTGGTCCGACGCGTGGGCGTGCTCGGGAACGCGAAATCCGCGCGGGTATTCGTAGGCCAGCGAGGCGACGGAGACGCCGCGTTTCGGGTCGAACTCGGTCAGGATTTCAGCGTGTCGCACCAGCCATATATTATGGCGTAACAACAGTCTTGCGACAAAGGGCGTTTTGGTACATGCTATCTCCATGTCTCAACACTCAGGGTTAAGCGACTACAACATCATCGGATTCGCGACCATCGTCGACGTGGAGCGGGCGAAGGCATTCTACCGCGACATACTCGGCCTGCGTCTTTTGAGCGAGGAACCGCCCTTTGCGCTGGTGTTCGACGCTAACGGCATCATGCTGCGGCTGGGCATGGGCAAGGAGCGCGCACCGGTCCAGGGCACGGTATTGGGCTGGCAGGTTCCGGATATAATCACAGCGGTAAGAGACTTGGCGCAGGCCGGAGTTCAGTTCGAACGCTACGGCTTCATGAAACAGGACGAGCTGGGCGTCTGGACCGCACCCACCGGCGCCAAGGTAGCCTGGTTCAAGGATCCGGACGGAAACATTCTGAGCCTCTCGGAACATCCGGAGCTGAAGAAGTAAGGCCCGCTCGCGGCTGTATTCCTCGACGCGCCGGCGGCCCACGCCACTCAGGCTGGTACTGATAGTACTTCGGTGCTCTACAGCCTCTGATTCTCCTCGCCGATTTCCCTCACATGAACATGAAAAACCGCTCAACGCGGCCTCGGTACGCGGGCGAACGCATTTTGCCCGGTACGCCGGACGACAGCGGCCAGACGTTCGCGGTCCGGCAGCAGCTTTGGGAACGAGCCCAGAGGCTCTATGCGATCGGCGAGTTGAACCTGGCGGCTCAGTTGCTTTCCGAATTGGCCGCCGGCAGACGCCCGCGCCGGGCGGAAGCCGGAGGGGAGGTGGTCAATGGCTGACTTGGTCGCGGGTTTGGGCCATTGGCTCGATATTCTTCTGGGCTATCTCCGGGCTCATGGAGTCAACGGACTCGACGCAGTGTTTTACATCTTCGGGGTGACCATCTTTGTCGTGCTCGGTGGGGCCATACACTCGGTGGCTCGAACGGTTTTCTTGCGCTGTTCTGTCAGGAAAAGCAGTCTGCGAAGTGAGAGCGCGCTGCGCAGCGGCTAGGTCTTCGGCCGGCAGATCCGGTTCTATCGAAGGGACCGCTCCATGGTCGCGGCTCCGTTCGGGGGTGCGACGATCAGGGGCGGTGCTCCAATATAGAGCGCTACATCACGCGGTCGAGACCTAGGCGGCCTGCAAGGGCGCCGTGCGATACACTTCCGTCAGGAGGCAGCGCATACCGATAAAGCTACTCGCCGCGCTCACTTCTGTGGCGTTAGCGATGGCTGCGCAGATGGTGTCTTCGACCGGCCGGAGCGAACTATCGTATACTACCGCGCAACAGGCGACCGACGCTGAAAACTATCTCAAATCCCATCCCGAGGACCGCCCGGTTGTCCAGAGGCTTCTCGACTACTATGTGCAGCGCTGGCAGAACACTCAGGCAGATCGCCTGCGGGTCATCCTCTGGACGATTGCGAACCACCCCGACATCGCTCTGGACCGCCCGCATGATAATCGCGGCCTCCTGCTGAACCCGGATAACCGGGAAGGCTACCAAGGAGCCCGTCAGCTCTGGCTGGAGCAGGTGCGGCGGTATCCCGAAGACCCTCGCGTTCTGGAGAACGCCGCCATCTGTCTGAGGCTTTCGGATCGCGAATCCGCCGCGAATTGGTTGAAGCAGGCGATGGCACTCGACCCCGCCCGCCGCGAACGCATCGTCATGGCGCTGGCCGATGTCTATGCTGCTGCGATCACCGGGGTTACCGGAGAGAATCCGTGGGAGGGCCCGACATCGCTGGACCCGGCCGAATCCGGTTCCGGGTTCGCGCTGCGAGCGCGCACAGAGGCCATGGCGAATTCGGAAATTGCCGCGCGAACCGGTTGGGCGCTGTATCTGACCACCGAAGGTTTTCATCGATTTGGACTGAGTGACGCAGATTACGACGCGCTGGCTGAGGAATTGCTCCTCAAAGCTGCGGCGCTCGACTATCCCAAGCCAGCAACTCTCTCTCTTCTTGGCACCTTTTACGAACGTCAGGAACGCAAGCCGTCGGGGCAAATCCATCCCCGGTCGCGTCTGCTGGTGGTCGCTCCCGACGAACAGGCCAAGCGGCTCCTGTCAGGAACGCCGAGTATTACTGTTACAGGCGAAAAGACGGTGCTCGGACCAGTACACGTGATGGTCGATATTGTTGTCGGCGTCGACGGACATGTGTGGAGAGCGGTCCCGCGGAACGCACCGTCGGAAGCGATTGGCTCCGCGGTTTCGAGCGGGTTTCGGACGTGCCTCTACCAGCCGCTCGAGGACCTGGGGGAACCTGTCCGGGTTTCGACAACCGTGGACGCAATTGTGGACGTTCGTCGTTAGTACGCGATTCCGCACGATCCGAGCTACCGCAACTATTGCTTGACGAGCGGTACTTCATAAGGTAAAGTACTTTTCAAGAGGTGCCGACGATGACACTCGCCGACTTGGTCTTCCTTGCGTCGGTTCTATTCGTCTGGATCCTGTGTGGCCGTATCGCGGTTTCCGCACTGCGGCGACGCTGGGAGACGATGAGACGGTTGAGCCGTCTGCTGGGCATATTCCTTGCGCTTTACGCGGCGGCTCTGATCGCGGTTGCACGGGTACTTCCGCGCCGGTTCTACGCTCCGGGTGAACGCCGGTGCTTCGACGACTGGTGTGTGACGGCGCTCGATGCGGAAATCGCGGACGGCTCTATCGGTGTCCGTTGCCCGGTGGCTCGGGGAGGCCGCAACTGGGTGGCGACGATCCAGGTTTCGAGCGTAGCCAGGCGGGTCCGCCAGCGCGCACCCGACGCGCGAGCCGAGTTGGAAGACCGGCAAGGGAGGCGCTACCAGCCGTGCGCCGCGCCGCTAACCCGCGGAACCGGACCGGCGCGATTGCTCTCCGATGAAATCGGGCCAGGCGAATCGTTTCGCGTTTACCTGCCGTTTCGGCTTCCGGACGGCGCAACGCCAGCCGGCTTGGTGATGCACCACGGAGACGTCCCTGGCATTGCGATCATCGGGGCGGATCGGAGCTTGCTGCACCGGCCTGCGCTGCAGCGCGTCGACGTGGGGCAGCCTCGCTGATTGGGTGACCCGGCGGCCGGCGGCGGGTATGGCCAGGAAGAGTCTGGCGCCGAGAGTAGCCAATCCAGCTCCAGTATCCAGTTAAGGCGGCCGGGGTTTTGCCCTAGCGGGGCATTCTCGGGCCGGCGTGGCAGGCCGCTGCTTGGACAATTATTCGACGCCAAACCAGAATGGCTGCTTGATCCCCACGAAGACTCGGACTGCGGACCCAGGGGGTGCTTCATCGCTCGCGGTGCCGCCTAGTCTGCCCGCTTTGGAGATTGCGTCAGATAGAGCGTACACAAATTTACTCTCCGTTTTGGGGCCCGCGACTGCAATACCTGTCCTGACAGGGCCGGGTGCCATAACCAAACCCAAATGGTCCCACACGACCAGTGGCACAGACCGCAAGGCCGTGAGTATTGATAGTCCAAGTCCATATGACTCTGGGTCATTGGCGTACGATTCCAAGTACAACGTCTTTCCCTTGAAATCATTCAGCGATGCTGCCAGTTTAGGTAGTTCCTTTTGCGGGATGTGGCGGGCAGATATCAGCAACTGCATTTGTACGCGAGCCATGGCTTCGTCCTCGGCTCGTTTGCGAAGGATCTCCGCTTCCTTCTGGACGTACGCCGTTTTCTGTCGCTCGACCTCAAGCCTAATGCTCAGCTGTTTATTGAATTCTTCCACCTCTATCGCATGGTTCAGGGCTTCCCCGGCACCACCTTCCAGTAACTGGATCAGTCTTCCATTTTTATTGCGGAGTTGTGTTTGTATTTTACCCGCGCGCACGTCGATCACCAACTCTCCAGCTACGCCGCTAGCCACCAACACAGCTGCCAAGGCCTCAATCCCAAACTTCAGCTTGTTTGGTCTCTCGGGAGAGCGTATTGTCCCTCTGCGAAAGTCTTTGAGTTCCGTCTTATGCTCTAAGACCACTAAAGCAACTTCGACCGCGACCCCCACCACGACTAGGAACACCCAGAAGTGCAGCCAAGGGTCTAAGGAATTGGCACAGATCTCGAGAGACCTAATGGCGCTTCGCAATGCTTCCGCTGAATTAGCTAAGGCCGCGGCGTCCATGGATCACCTGAGAATGGTCAGGATTAAAGGCTTAGAGATTACGCCGATCGCGTTTGTGGTGCTTATTTATTGCGCGCTTGGCACTTCACCGTGTGTCAAAATATATTATCGCTAAAACCGCTCGCGAACGCCGAAAGCTGCCCCTGCGGCCGAATGCCGGGGGCTCGAAATAGGCATATCGCAAAGGGCAAGCCATCGGTCAGAATGAAAGTATGAAGGCTACCGCGGGCATCTTCATTGGCGCGTTGTTCGCTTCCGGGCAGCAGC
>Ga0208820_1000392_pt1 | contig 34819 bp, 32 predicted proteins | sample June2015DPH_16_5_FD_184713 | JGI IMG/M metagenome (GOLD analysis project Ga0208820, IMG submission 184713) | Peatland microbial communities from SPRUCE experiment site at the Marcell Experimental Forest, Minnesota, USA - June2015DPH_16_40... | ecosystem: Environmental > Terrestrial > Soil >...
CGGCGTTCCATGAAAGTGGCTCGACCCCCAGGAAACGTGAGAATCAACCGGCATCCCGGCGCGGCCAAAGCCAAGTCCGCGAGCGTTATCGCGCCTTATCGGAAGGCTTCGCGACCGCAGCGATGCCCTCGGGGGACGCCTGAAAACCGGCCAATGAGGGACACCTCAAAAGCGGCCAACGGAACTAAGGCAGGACAAAGGTTGTTATACCTCGCCAGCGGCAGCGCTGGCAAATCTTTCTCGCAACTTTGATCGATCGTGGCCTATACTGGCAGCACCTGGGCGGAGGATACGGCTCCGCAGGGATGCGACCGGAGCGCCGTCCCAGGGGCCGGAATGGCGTGGGCGGCGCAAGCCGCCCCGCTCCGCAGCCATTCTGGCGCGAAGGCGCTAAATCCCGGGAGCGCGAGGGCAGAGCCCTCGCATCTGATCAAAGCCACCTACCTCGTTTTTGCTCTTTTCAGTTAGCTGCGGCGGTTTTGGTGCGCCAGCTCCGCGGGCCGCATTTCAGCACATGGCCGTGATGCAGCAGGCGGTCCAGCATGGCGCTGACAGCGGCCACGTCGGCCAGCAGTTTGCCCCAGTCGTCAACGGGGCGATTCGATGTCAGCAGCGTGCTGGCGCGTTCGTAGCGGCGCATGATGATTTCCAGCAGATCCTCGGCGGCAGTCTGCGGCAGTTTGCGCATGCCGAAGTCGTCGATGATGAGCAGTGCGACCGTGGAGACCGACTCCATGTACTGCTTGCGGGTGCCGTCGAGGGTGGCATCAGCGAGTTCTTCCAGCAGGATGTGGGTTTCGCGATAGAGCACCTTGTAGCCTTGCAGGATGGCGGCCTGCCCGATGGCCTGGGCCAAGTGACTCTTGCCCGTGCCGCCTGGGCCGAGAAACAGAGCATCTTCACGGCGGTCGATGAAGGCGCCGGCGGCGAGGTCAAAGACCAGGCTACGGTTCAACTTCGGGTTGAAGGCGAAGTCGAAGTTATCGAGAGTCTTGTTCGGGTCGCGAAAGCCGGCCTGTTTGCGGCGCCGTTCGAGGAGGCGGTCGGAGCGCCGGGTGAGTTCGTCGGAGACCAGCGTGGAGAGCAGGTCGATAGGCGCCATGGGCTCGGCTTGCGCCTGCTGCAGGCGGGTTTCTAGCACGCCGGCCATGCCGCCAAGGCGGAGTTGGCGCAGCGCGCGTTGCAGTTCGATGAGGTTCATTCGAGGGGATTCTCCTGGGTTTTGTTGTCGATGAAGTCGCGGTAGAGAGTGAGCTGGCGGATGATGGGGTCCACCTGACGGAGGGTGAGTTGGGGCCGGCGTTCGAGCCAGCGGCGGACGAAGGCGTAAGGATTTGCGGGGAGGCCGACTTCGAGGGCGGCGGCACAGGCGTCGTCGGTGAGCGCGGCGCCGTGTTTGCGGGCCAGGCCGAAGAGTCCCTGGATACGGCGGATGGCAACGACACCTTGCTCGCGGTACATGTGTTCGGCCAGCGTGCCGGCGTGCGCGCCAATCCCGGCGCAACGGACGAGCAGTTGTTGCGTGGTGCGAGGCATGTGCGCCGGACGGTCTTCGTCCGGGATGCGATAGTTGCCGCGCTGCTGGCGCAGATGTTCGCGCAGCAACTGACCGGTACGGGGATCGAGCACACGCACCGAGCGGCCGTCCCACTGCACCTTGACTTCACGGCCGATCCAGCCCGGCGGCGCGCTGTAGTAAGCGGCTTCGACTTCGACACAGCCGTCCAGGTTCACTCTTCGGTCGCCGAACTGGTAGTGGCGGAAAGGCTCGACGGGTAGCGGAAGCAGGGCTGGCTTCTCCTCGGCGAACATGGCCGCCACCTGGCGTTTGGTGGTGCCGTGGATGCGCGTATCGGCCCAGTTCTGCTCCCAGCGGTCGAGGTAGGTCTGGGCTTCGGCGAGGCTCTCAAAACGCTGGCCTTTGAGTGGAGTGTTTTTGGCGTGCCCGACGCTGCGCTCCACTTTGCCTTTTCGATCTGGATCGCGGACACGACAGGGCAGCGCAACGGCGCCATAGTGGGCGAGCAGGTCGCGGTACAGCGGGTTGAGGGCAGGGTCGTAGATGTCAGGCTTCAGCACGCCCTCGCCGAGATTGTCGAGGACCACGGTGCGCGTGCCGCCGCCCAGGCGGCGGAAGGCTTGTTCATGAAGCTCTGCCCAGATGCGCGTACTGGATTGGAAGGTGAGCAGGCGCACGGCCTTGCGGCTGTAGCCCAGGGTGAGGACAAACATGCGAGTGCGACGGTAGCGGCCGGAGTGCGGATCGCGGACCATGGGGCCGCTGCCGTAATCGACCTGGCACTCTTCGCCGGGCGGGGTGATGATGACCGCGCAGGCTTGGCGGCCAGGCCGGCCCCGCAACTGGCGGACGAAGCGTTTGACACTCTGGTAGCGGCCGGTGAAACCGTGATCATCGACCAAGTCCTGGTAAATGGCCTTGGCGTTGCGGCCCTTGCTCAGCGAGAGCTCGATGAAGTCGAAGTAGGGCTCGCAAGCGCTGGCGGTGGGGCTCCGGCCAGGCACGGGAACCGCGTGAAAGTCGGGGGACACCTCGTTGGCCGGTTTTGAATCCTCCAGCGGCCCGAACAACGGCATTTCGGGGGAACTGCCGGCGCCAGAGTCGGGGGACACCTCATTGGCCGGTTTTGAAATCGGCGGGGAGTCGGGGGACGCCTCGTTGGCCGGTTTTGCCGGTGGACGGCGGCCCCAGCCACCCGGCGGCCTGACTGCTATATCCGCAGCCTTCAGGTAGGCTCCGACCGTCTCCCGGCGAACCCCGGTCTCTTTTTCGATGCGCCTCAACGGCCAGCCCAGCCGTCCCAACGCGATGACTTGGTGTCGCTTCTCTTCGCTCAAGACATTGCTCACGTCGATGGAGGGTATCCCCCATCGCTGTCAATGTCCTGCTCTAATTCCGTTGGCCGGTTTTCAGCCGTCCATCATTGGCCGGTTTTGAACGTCCCCCAAGGCTTGAACGGCTTTTTGTCTGCAAGGTCCATCCGTCGGCGATTGCTCCTTACGAAATCGAAGACGGATCGCCTCATCGCTGCGCTCCGCAGGATGGGTCTCCTGGAGCCAATCGGAGATCGGCGGGAGGCGAGTTCGGCGGAGGACGAGTGGCAATTATCCAAGGAGGGCGTTCGTCTGCGAGGGGCCACGGCCGCCAAACCGCTGCGGCGCGAAACCGCTGATCGTCTGCTCTCAGAATTACTCGATCGGATCAAGGCCTTGAACAGCGATGGCCGCTTTCTGGCGCGTGTCCACAAAGCAGTGGCGTTTGGTAGCTACATCGGCAACGCCGACCGCATTGGTGACCTGGATGTCGCCATTGATCTCGTCCGCAGAGAGCCGGACTTCCGAAAACACGCGGAAGCCAATAACCGCAGGGTCAATGAAGAATTTGAGCGCGGACGCCGCTTCGATAGTATCCTTGATCAGCTGTTTTGGTGGCAGCGAGAGGCCATGCTGTTTCTCCGTGACCGGAGGCGAGGCCTGAGCCTCCAAGACTACGCGCCGATCCGGGAGATCGTCGATGCCTCTCCCCATAGAGTGGTGTTTCAGAAATCCGCCCACAGGGCCACTCGGAATGCCCGGGGGCGTCCCACCACTAACGCCCATTAGCGGGCAACCATCGGCTCGCCGAGCCAAAGCTCGCCCCTCTTCCTTCTTTCTTTAATACCCCGATCCCGCAGGGCCTAGGATGCTCCCTCTCCAGCCCGGTGTCTTAGCCGGTGGGCTTTGCGTTGTGATATGTTTGAGACTGCCGTGGGATGGACAGTAAAATGGACAGTAAGCGCCTATGCCGGGAGGGAAGATTCCAGTCCGGGTTTACTGTCCACTTTACTGTCCATTTTGCGGTCAAAACGCATGGTTTTGGATGGACGCAATAGACGGAATAGACTATCGGGATGGCGAGTTAAGTCTTTTGAAAACAGTTAAGTAGCAGAAAACGCAGGCAAGCGGGAGTAATTCAGTGGTAGAATGCCAGCTTCTACCCACCCTCTTTGTTTTCTGTCATTTAGACCATGTGCTGTCTCCCTTGCTGTCCGCTAAGATGCGGCTCGCAGGAGAGACATTTTGTCGCGAGTCAACATCGTCAAACGCATCAAAATTGGCGGCCGCTGGAAGATGTTTTCCATCCCGCGGAATGCCAAAGGCAACTACGACTGGAACGCCATCGCCGACGGCCGCTACTATGTCGAGTGGTACGTGGGCGGCACTCGCCGTCGAGTGAGCGCTGGCGTCACCGCCGCTCAGGCACTCGAGGTACAGCGGCGCAAGCACCATGAACTGGAAGGCCGCAAACTGGGTATCCCCGGGTTTGAAACAGCCGGCGAAACTGTCAAGAAGCCTGCGTTGCACGTCGCCATCACTAAATACCTGGAGCAGATCGAAGCGCTGAAAAAGCCCAACACTCACCGCAAATATGAAGCCGTGCTCAACCGCTTCGGGGAGTTCTTCCGCGACCGCAGCTCGATCGACGCGATCTCCGGTGACGACCTAACGCGCTTCGTCGTGACGCTCAAGAAAGATCATGGCTTGGGATCCAATACGATCCTGCACAACGCGGTCATCGTCGCGCAGTTTCTCAAGCGCCATGGTAGGAGCGGGATCACGAAAGAGCTGTCGCTACCGGAGCGCATCACGCCGCTTGTAAAGATATACCACCACGAAGAGCTTGCCCGCTTCTTCGCGGCCTGCTCCGATCAGGAACGTGCCTTGTTCGCCACGTTTCTGCTGACCGGCTTCCGCGAGCAGGAGGTGATGTTCCTGCGCTGGAGCGACGTGAACTTCGAGTTGCAAACTGTTCGGGTGACCTCAAAACCGGAACTGGGGTTCTACCCGAAGCGATGGGAAGATCGTGAGATTCCGGCTCCGGTGGAGCTTATCGACGAGCTTCGGAAGCACACGCATCGCCCGAACTGCCAATTTGTGTTCCCATCCCCTACAGGGAACCGCGAACAGCACATGCTCGATCACTGCAAATCTATCGCGAAGCGCGCCAAACTCGACCCGACAAAGTTTGATCTGAAGACGTTTCGTTCCACCTATGCCACCGGAATGCTGCGCAGGGGGTTCGATGTACGGACGGTGCAGCACTGGATGGGCCACAAGTCCCTTGAGACCACGATGCGCTATCTGGCACCGGCCACCGATGTTCACGACGAGTTGGACCTGGTGACTATTCCCTGCGTTGGGAAGGCCGCCCCGGCGTCGCGAAGGGCTCCGGCGCGCGAGATGGGTTCCCCTCGAAAAGGACGGCCTGTCCAGTCGCCCGTTGGGACGGTATCAGATGCGTTAGTTGCGAAAACCGTTTCATGATGCTTCGGAAGCGAGCATGTGGTAAAAGAGCACTGCATTGAGATAATGACGGAAGGGCCATGCTGATCACGTTCGAACTGCCGGAAGACATCGCACAGGGACTGGAAACGAAGTGGACGGATCTGCCTCGCGCGGCGCTAGAAAGCCTGGCACTCGAAGCGTACCGGTCCCGTGCCCTTACGGCCGCTCAGCTTCGCAAGCTGCTTGGTTTCGAAACCCACATGCAGGCAGATGCGTTCTTGAAGGAGCACGAGGTCTACGACTTCACCATGGAGGACTTTAAGCAGGATTGCGAGACGCTCCGTCAGGTTCGGGCGAGGGAAGCTTAGCGCTGAGTCGGCCCGCGTGGCTCCAGACCGCCGTTGAATCGTGGTCCCAGCCAAGCCTGTGCGCAGCGGGCCCAGGGGACCATCGAACGCACCGGAATGGCGTGCGACTGAACCCCGATCAGCCTGCATTATTCTAAGCCCCACAAAGTCAGTTGAATGCCGTCGCGCAGTGTGCCATTAGTGTGCCGCACCTCCGCGGAGGTGTCTCCATTGCACGGGATTGTCGCACGCGCAGCCCGGGCCGCGGAAAAGGTTCGAGCGCTGCTGATCAAAGCCGCCGGGCATGAAGGCGTGTCGGGGTTAGCACGGCCGTGACCAGGACGAGGCCCCACTGTGGAAGAGGAACTGGCATTGGCGGCCCAAACTTCATGCTGGTTGGTGCGATGAACCCCTGCCCGTGCAGCTCTTACGGCAGCCTCCTGCGCGAGTGCCAGCACTATCCCATCGACGCCGGAACCGGCCAGGCTGACCATTCGCAGTCCATACTTGAATGCGAAATGCAATTTCTTGACCAGCACAGGAGCTAACGCGCCTGGGACGATGTTTCCGACGTCTTGGCTTTACATACAACAATAAGGATGTTGGCAGAAAGATGGTGATCGGCGCGAGCAAATACAGCGTAAAAACCGCGTTTTGATCAATGCCCCGCCGGAGGGTTCCCAGCCGGTTTGAAATGGCGGATCGCGAATAACACCGGGATAGTTGCCAGAGTGAGCCACGCGAGGATGCGGAAGCAGTCCATGAAAGCCAGCAGGCTCACTTGATGTTGGAGTTGCTGAAAGACGCCGCCCTGTGCGGCTAAAGCGGCATCCGGGCTGGTGAATCCCTTGCTAACCAGGTAATCCGCCAGAGCATGCGTGCGCGCCGCGAACTGCTGAGATGTCGCAGCGAATGCCGAGCCGACATTCGCCTGGTGGAGTTGTTGTCGGCGCTCGGCCACCGTCGTGATGAGCGCAATCCCGAAGCTGCCGCCCCAATTCCGGAAGAAATTGGTGAGGCTCGAAGCGTGATTGTTCTGATCCGGCCGCAATTGCGAGTACGCGATGATGTTAATGGGCACGAAGAAGAAACCGTATCCAAAGCCCTGAAAAGCCCTCGCGAGCACGTAATGCCGGTAATCCGTTGCCAGCGTGAACGTACTGAAGTGCCACAGCGCTGCCGCGACTACGGAAACGCTGAACATAACGAGAATACGTGGGTGGACGATTTTGCGCTGAATCAATTGCGCTCCGATCGGCGCCAAAGCGGTGATGACGAGCGCGCCTGGACCGAGTACGAGTCCGGCATTGATGGCTCGATAGCCGTAAAGCGATTGCAGAATCTGCGGAATCAACGTGGTGCTGCCAAACAGGCCGACACCAAAAACAAAGAACAACACATTCGATATGGCGAAGTTCCGGTTGGCGAGCATTCGGAAGTCGATAACCGGTTCGGACGCCCGCATTTCCCAAACCACTGTGGCGGTCCAGCCGAACAATGCCAAAGCCAGCATCCAGCAGATAAAGCTGCTGCCGAACCAATCTTCGATCTGTCCTCGGTCGAGCGCGACCTCGAGTGTAGCGGAAGCGAGCGCGATGAGAGCGATACCCACGCCGTCGACTGACAGTTTGCCTCCATGCCTCACCGCCGCTCGCTCGGCATCAAATGCGGGCGGGTCTTGGACGAGTCTGCTGGTCAGCACCAAAGACACAATGCCAATGGGAATATTGATGAAGAAGATCCAGCGCCAACTGTAGTTGTCGGTGATCCAGCCTCCCAGTACGGGGCCGATTGCCGGAGCAGTAACGATGACGATCGTGTACAGCGCGAATGCGGATGCCCGTTTTGCTGCGGGGAATGTATCGACCAGGATCGCCTGAGCCACGGGCGCTAATCCACCACCTGCGATACCCTGCAGCACACGGCTGGAGAGCATGATGCCAAGCGTGGGCGCGAGACCGCAAAACAGCGACGTCAATGTGAATAAGGCTACGCATCCCAGATAATAGTTCTTCCGGCCGAAGACGCGGCTGAGCCACGCCGACATCGGCAGCACCACGGCGTTGGCAACCAGGTATGTCGTCAGTATCCAGGTCACTTCGTCGTAGCTTCGTCCCAGGCCGCCGCCGATGTATGGGAGGGCGACATTGGCAATCGAAGTATCCAGCAACTCCATAAAGGTTGCGAGCGTGACGGTTAACGCGACCAGCCAATGATTCACAATGGGTCGATCGGCAGTCATATGGCCTCCTCGAAATTGCGTTCAACGGACCTGCACCCGCGGTTCAACGGACATCCCGGGCCGCAGAAGGTGTTGCGGATCTTCATTCGGGTTGAGGCGAATTCGAACAGGGAACCGCTGCACGACTTTGACATAGTTTCCCGTCGCGTTTTCCGGCGGGAACAGGCTGAAAAGAGTGCCGGCGGCGCCGGGCATGTTTTCGAGGTAGCCATTAAAGTCATGATCGAGAGTGTCGACGTGAATGCGAACGGATTCACCGGCCTTCAATCCCCTCAGTTGCGTCTCTTTGAAATTGGCGGTGATCCAGACGTCGTCCAGGGGAACGAGAATCATCAGAGCCTGGCCGGGTTGTACTCGATGGCCGAGTTCCACTGTCTTCCGCCCCACAATTCCGCTCACGGGAGCGTAGATCTTCGTATAGCTGAGGTTGAGCCGTGCCGTGCGGACCTCCGCGGCAGCTTGCTCGACATGACCATTGGCCGTCCGCGTTCTTGCCTTCGCATCGGCAAGCTGCTGGGGCGCCGTCCGCGACGCTTCGACTTCTGCCTCGCGCTGAGCAACGAGGCTGTGGGTCTGGGCGATTCTCTGTTGGCTCGCCTGAATTGCGGCCAGATCGGCTTCGACCGCCTGTGCGGCGGAAACGGACTCCGTCTGGCGGGCGTCGTACTCGGAGCGCGAGATTTCGTGCTTCTCGACGAGCGCCAGATAGCGGACGCGATCCCTCTCGGCGCGCTCCGAGTTGGCCCGGTCCTGCTGCAACCGGTGCTGGGCCGCAGTGAGATTCGCTTCGGCTTCGTTCACCGTCGCAATAGCTTCCTGCGCGGCGGCTTCGGAAGCGCGCACGCGGTTGAAGGCACTCGCGTCAACAATGGGTACTGTCACCTGGGCGGATAGTGCCTCGGCCCTTCGCGTATCCAGGTCTGCCTGGGCGTGATCCAGATCGGCTTCGTAGTCGCGCGGATCCAGTTCGACGAGGAGCGTTCCGGCTTCGACAAACTGATTGTTCTCCGCCTTTGGATTGACGTAGACCACAGTGCCGCTAATGGGCGAGCTGATGGAATCGAAATGGCCGTCCACCTGCGCGTCGTCGGTGGTCTCGAATCCCCTAGACTGAAGCCAGAGTTCGGCGCCGCCGGCCGCGATACCCAGCACTGCAGTTAGCGCCACCCAGCGTGAGATTCTCCCCTTGGGCCGCGCGGGAACGTTGTGGGTCACTGGCTTGGACTCCACCAGTCTCGGTTCCGGTGAATCGTCCACAACGGTTTGCTCGAGTTCCAGTTCTTTGGTCATGTTATTTGCCTCCTAATAGTTGAGGCACCCTGGTTTCCGCGGCGCCCATGGCGCGCGCCAGAGAGATGGTTGCGACGTTGAGCGAATACAAGCTCTGGATGTAGTTCTCGTTGGCGGCGGCTATTGCCTCCTGCGCCTGCACTACTTCGAGATAGTTCGTGACGCCGTTGGTATACCGGTCCCCCGATTGCACGAGAGCACGCTTGGCGAGCGCGCGATTCTTCTCCGCAACTTGGACACTGGAGCTAGATGCGCTCACATCCAGCCAGGCGACACGCACGTCGTAGGCGATTCGTCCCCGCAAGTCTTCATATTCGGCACGGCGCCGTTCGAGATCTGCCTGGGCTTGTCCGATGTCGGCACTGATTCTGCCGCCAGTATAGAGCGGTACCGAGATGGCGCCGCCCAACTCATAAACCTGATTCAAGCTGCCAACGTTTCTTCCACCGCCACCGTAATTCGCGATGAGCGAGACGACCGGCAAGCGCTGCGCCCTCTCGGCTCGCAGCGTGGATTGCGCTGCGCGCACGGCGGCTTCGGCGCTGGCCAGGTCGGCCCGTCCGCGGAGTGCCTCCGCCGTTGCGACTTCGAGCGTCATGTCCGCGAAGCGGACCGGCGACGGCTCATCCGTGAGTTCGAAATCCTGATCGATTGCGAGGCCGGTAATCCGTCCAAATGTCAGCTTGTCAATTTCTAGCTGATTGGAGACATTGGTCAGGCGTTGTTCGGCGGACTGGCGCTCTACCTGCGCGCGCAACGATTCGATTTCGGGCGAGACTTCAGACTTTACCCGGTCCGCGGTCAGCTGATCGAACTCCTGAGCTGCGGCCAGTTGGGCCTTGGCGGTTTCCACACGCGCCACGCTGGCAACCACCTGGAAGTACGCGGTGCCAACGGCGAGCACCACGACATCGCGGGCGTCCTTCACGCTAAGGGCGGACGCCCGCTCGTCCTCTTTGCGAGTCTGAAACCGCTGACGAAGTTCCAGGTCGAAGAGCCGTTGCGAGATGGCGACCCGCACATCCTGATACCCGAATCCGCCGCTGGTCGCGGGAAGCCCCGGCAGTCCTGGGATAGGCGGCAGTTTCAGTCCAATTTCCTGATAGCTGATGCTCTCGAAAGCCTGCGTGGCTGTGGCTGATATCTGCGGCAACAGCGCCGACAGCGCTCGCAATCGATCCGCACGGACATCGCTGCTGGCATGTTCTGACTCAACCAAGCCCAGGTTGTAGCGCAACCCGCGCGTAATGGCGCTCTGTAGCGAGAGTCGGATCGTGGTTCCGGTGGATTTCGCGGGTACGCTCCCCAGGTACGGATTTTGACGCTGTGTGGCCTGGACGCTTGGGGTAGTGGTCCCTTCAGCTGGACTGATCGGTTTCGGGGTAGTGATTGAGTAGCTGGAAGGATAGGCTGGTCCGCTTTGGGCGGCCGCAGTCAGTGCGCCTGCAGCCAGTATTAGCGTCCATAGAATCGGTTTCCTGATAATCATCTCTTCCTGGCCCTTTCTTCGTGGTTACTCGCTGGATGCTGCGAGGTTGTGTTCCGGCAGTAGTTGTGCATGGTGAGAGCCTTTCGTTAAATAACTGAATACAAATGTATTTAGCCACAAGCAGGCGCGCTGCGTTCTCGGCAAAATGACGAGATCTCAGCATCGATTCAAGCGCCCCGTCGAAGCAGAGTATATGTTCACGAACGTCCGTGTTCCGGGACTCGAATGAGCCATCGCCTAAAGAACAGTTGGATTTCGCAAAGGAGTTCGGGTTCTTTGATCCCTTCGGAGGGTTAGCACTCGAAGGACACGATCGCTCAGTTTCAGATTGGCTGAAGACTCATGGGCACTTCTGCGCGCCCTTCGTACGAATTGTCCGCAATCTCTGCGGCCAGACGAGAAATGCGAAATCTCCTTCGACTACTCGCGGCTTCGACCTAATGGACTGTCCTTGAATAAGTGCGTTAGCGTGAGCTGTAAGAGTGATTCGATTACTAGCCGAACGTGAAGGAAAAGGCCTCGACGCCGGGATCAAGGAATTCGATCTCAAAAGTCGCGTCTTTGATCTGCCCATTCTGCCGGATAAGCTGATACATCCGCGGCTGTCGAACCTCGCCCGCGCCATCGGCCCCGGAATCGGAGCCATGGTCATCCCCGGGTGCGGCACCGTTCAGCCTTACCTTGAAGCGAACGGGTGTCCCGCTCTTCACCGGACTCAGAACCATGTGGAGATCTCGGCTGTGGAACCGAAACACAATCTTGCCGGGTGTCGATTCGAGGGTGGCGTGCTCGGCACCGATGTTCCAAGACCCGCTGAGCCCCCACTGATTTAGTCCGAGTTGCATTGGTGGGCTGTAGATTCTCGGTGAGTCTCCCGCCATTCGCCCCAGCGACGCGAAGTTCTCCGCGCGAGCATAGCCGACGTAGGTTTCGGGCGATCGCACTTCCTGGCTCGGTGGCGCTTCGGCCCCGTCCGCCGTTATACGCACCAGGCTCTGGTCCAGACCAGCGGCTCCATTTTCCTTAAGAAGTGCCTGGATCACACGTTCGGATTTCTCATACTCGCCTTCGCCGAAGTGGTGGTAACGAATCCGTCCTTTTGCGTCGACGAAGTAGTTTGCGGGCCAGTATTCGTTCCGGAAGGCCCGCCAGATCGAATGATTGCTGTCGATCGGGATCGGGTATGCGACCTTCAAGTCAGACACGGCATTCTTCACGTTGGTTGGATCTGCCTCGAAACCAAACTCAGGCGCATGGACGCCGATCACCACCAGGCCGGCATCCTTGTATTTGGCTGCCCATGCTTTCATGTACGGCAGTTCTCGCAGGCTATTGATGCACGAGTACGTCCAGAAGTTGACCAGCACCACCTTCCCGCGCAGCGCCTTGTTGCTCAGCGGGGCAGAATTTACCCACGCCACCGCACCATCCAAAGCTGGCATTTGTCCTTCGTCTTTCGATCCGGATGCCATTGCGACGACCCCGCAGATGAGAGCCGTGGCGGAGATCAAAAAGGCAAGATTCTTCATAACCGACACTCCTATCGCTTTAATGCGCCTCCGGTTACTTCGCGGCAGGCACCGTAATCTCTACCGTGCCCTGATCAATCGGTTGATGGATGGCATTCGCCAGCTGGATCAGGATCTTATGCGGCCCCGGCGGAAGGCCTTGGATGATGACTGGGTTGCCGCTTGCATCCGCCCAGTGCCAGGGGGCGTCATCGACCGTCACATGGATGTGTCCGACCCAGGGAGACACGGCAAGCGCGGCAGGTCCGAATACCGGAACGATGTGCAGATTTTCCGTGTGATAGGGAATAAACACAACGCCACGCGAGAGCGGTTCGGCAGCCGGCGAATCTATGACGATCTTCGGCTGTGGCTCACTTGGAGGACGGCGGGGAGCCATTTCATGCGCCGCGCTCGCGGTGTGCGGGGGGGCTGACGCAGGCTGAGGGACGGTGAACTCGACGGCGCCCTGATCGAGCAATTGATGGTTCGCACTCTGCAATTGGATCAGGATCTTATGCAGTCCCGGTGGCAGGCCCTGGACGATCAACGGTTCTCCGCTAGCATCGGCCCAGACCCATCGTGCGTCATCGACCGTCGCATGGATGTGTCCGACCCGGGGAGACACGGCAAGCGCGGCAGGTCCGAATACCGGCACGATGTGCAGATTCTCCGTGCGATATTGAATTACCACGACGCCAATCGATAGGGCTTGGGCCAGCGGCGGATCGATAATGATCTTCGCGGGCGGTTCGTTTTGAAGGGGCAAGAGAGCCGCTGCTCCAAGCACCTCCCTGGCGGTTTGCGCGGCTGCTGATGCAGCAAACAAGCAGGCAATCATCATTAGTTTTTTCATACGTTCTTCCTTTTTCCTTTCTCAAAAGACCTCAAAAACCATCGACGTCGATTACAGCCTGCGCAAAAGCTTGCGGCGCTTCTTGCGGCAGGTTGTGACCGATGCCTCCCTCGACTACCCTGTGCGCATACTTACCCGAGAATTTCTTGGCGTAAGAATTGGCGTCCGGGTGAGGTGCACCATTGGAATCACCTTCGAGCGTGATGGTGGGCACGGTGATTACCGGTGATTTGGCAAGCCGGTGTTCGAGTTCGTCATACTTCGGCTCGCCTTCAGCTAGGCCAATCCGCCAGCGGTAGTTGTGAATCACGATGCCGACATGATCCGGGTTGTCGAAGGACGCCGCACTGCGATCGAACGTCGCATCATCGAATTGCCATCTCGGTGAAGCGACTTGCCAGATGAGCTTGTTAAAGTCACGACGGTACTTCTCATAGCCGGCTTGGCCGCGTTCCGTCGCGAAATAGAACTGGTACCACCACTGGAGCTCAGCCGCCGGCGGCAGCGGCGCCTTATTGGCGTCTGGGCTGCCGATCAAATATCCGCTTACCGAAACCATGGCCTTGCAGCGTTGAGGCCACAGTGCCGCCATGATGTTGGCAGTCCGCGCCCCCCAATCAAAGCCACCGATGAGCGCTCTATCGATCCCGAGCGCATCCATCAAAGCGATGATGTCGATCGCCACTGCCGATTGCTGCCCGTTCCGGAACGTTTCGCCGGAACGAAAACGTGTCGTGCCGAAGCCACGGAGATATGGAACGATCGCCCTGTAGCCTCGCGCCGCCAGCAAAGGAACCACATCGACGTAGCTGTGAATGTCGTAGGGCCAGCCGTGCAAGAGAATCACTGCCTGGCCATCGGCTGGCCCAGCTTCGGCGTATCCAACATTCAGAAGGCCTGCATCGATCTGATAGAGCGAGCCGAATGAAGTGTTCGTGCCCGCCTCGATCAAAGATGCCTTCTTGCTGGATTGCCCTCTTACGGAGCCGAGCGTCGCCAACTCAGCACCGGCGAGAGCCATTACGGCATGTCGCAAGAAGCCGCGGCGATCCTGTTTGATTGGTTCAGACATTTTAACTGTCTCCTTTTGCTGTTCATGTATTGCTGCAAGTTCCAACGCAATTGAGAAGGCATCCAAGAGGCCAACGAAAGCGGATTGAAGGCAAAGAGGTTAGCGCGCCGATCTGGCTTCTGTGTGCTGCAAGCTCGTCATTTTGCTGATGGCGCGGCATCGCGCCGAGTGTCAAGCCACGCCGCATCAGTGGGTTACGAATGGCAATTCCAATGCACATTCGAATGCTGCCAGAGCGCGAGGAATCGCAGTTCCGGCAACAGATTTGGGAGGGATCAGTGGACCGTTCTCGAGACTGCTCGCAAATCCATGATCCCGAGTCTCAACCAGGTGCGCGCCGCCGAGCGTTATCGCAACGCGGCGCAATCAATCACATCAATTCTCGATTTCAGAAAGGACTACGAAGATGAACAAACAACCGATGGGCCTTGCCGTCATCACCGGCGCCTCCTCAGGGATCGGCGCGGTCTACGCGGATCGCCTGGCGCGCCGCGGCTACGACCTACTCTTGGTTGCACGAAACCAGGAACGGATGGCGGATTTGGCGAAGAAACTTGTCAGCGAGACGGGAGGGAATGTTGAGATCCTGGCCGCCGAGTTAACGGATTCCAACCATTTGGCCAAGCTGGAGCGAATCCTTCGCGAGGACTCCAGAGTCACCCTGCTCGTGAACAATGCGGGCGTGGGCGCTACTGAGCCACTACTAACTTCGAATGTCGCCGCCATGAGCCGGATGATCGCGCTGAACGTGGAGGCACTGACACGTCTCACCTACGCAGCGGTGCCTGGGTTAGTGAAACGTGGTTACGGCGCAATTATCAACATTGGCTCCATAGTCGCGATTGCTCCCGAGTTGCTCAATGGTGTGTACGGTGGCACGAAAGCCTTTGTTCTTGGTTTCAGCCAATCGTTGCGGCATGAGTTGGTCAATACGGGCGTTAAAGTCCAGGTCGTACTGCCCGGGGCGACTGCCACGAATTTCTGGAACTCCGCCGGTAAACCGGTTGAACATCTGCCGCCGGAAATCGTGATGTCCGCCGAGGATATGGTCGATGCGGCTCTCGCTGGCTTTGAGCAAGGGGAGTTCGTGACGATTCCAGCGCTCCCGGATGTGGAGCAATGGCAATCCTATGAATCCGCGCGCCAGGTACTGATGCCCAACTTGTCTCGTGTCGAACCGGCCGCCAGGTATGGCATCGCCCGCGCCGAAGTTTGAGACCATTTTCTGGTGCGTCAAGACCCTCCGAAGGTGATCAGATGAAGGTGATCAGATAATGTTGCGGATTGAAAAAGAGTCCGAAGGATGCGTCACGCGGCTGCTGCTCAGCGGCCGTATTCAATCGGATCGCATCGCCTACATTCGATCGGCAATGAACGACAGCTCCGCGCACAAAATCCTGGACCTGAGCGAGGTCACCCTAGTAGACGTCGCAGCGGTTCGCTTTCTGATTAGCTGCGAAAAGGAGGGCATTGAGTTGGTGGAATGCCCTCCTTACGTGCACGAGTGGATGCTTCGCGAGTGCGCCGAGGGAGTGGAACTCGGATCTTCGAATGCCACCTGACTCGATCATTTCGGTCGCTGCAACCCGGCTAACGGCTAGTCTGCCCAACAACGTGCGGTTGGACCTGACAAACAAGTATAATGCGGAATGGCCGCAACCGGCGCGTTGGGCACTTGCAACCTCCTTGGAGTCAACTATGAAACCGAGTGACGCCCAAAGCGGGGATCTGGAACTCCGCGCTTTTATCGATGGCATACCAGCACTTGCCTGGTCCTGTAGTGCCGACGGCGTCCCGGAATTTGTTAACCAGCGACTTCAAGATTATAGCGGCCTTTCGCCGGACCAGATTTGCGAAGAGTGGAAGTCGATACTTCACCGGGACGACGTGGAACAGTTCGAAAAGTGGTGGCAGGGTCTCCAGAATTCGAGGAATGCTGGGCAGACAGAACTCCGCCTTCGTCGCTTTGACGGAGAGTATCGCTGGTTCCAGATCGCGGCGGCGCCGGCCCACGATGAGCAGGGCAATCTCGTCCGCTGGTATGGCATCAATACCGACATAGATGACCGGAAGCACGCGGAACAAGAACTTCGGGAAGCTGAGCGCAACCTGCGCACAATCACGGATGCCATTCGTCAATCGATCGTGGTGCTGGCGCCGGATGGCACCACACTCTACGCGAATCGGATGGCGCTGGATCGCACTGGACTCACTGTCGGCGAGGTGAACGAGGAAGGCTTCTTTACGCGTGTCTTCCATCCTGACGATATAGACCGGGTGCGCGAGGAGCGTAGGGTGGGACTGTTGGAGGGACTTCCGTTCGAGCTGGAAATGCGCTCCCTGTTTAAGAGCGGGCAGTATCGCTGGCAGCTCGTTCAGTACGACCCCCTCAAAGACGAACGCGGCAAGATCATCCGCTGGTACGTGACGGCAACCGACATCGACGACCAAAAGAGGACGGAGGAGCGGCTCCGGAATGAGAACCTCGTTCTGCGAGAGGAAATCGATCGCTCCTCGATGTTTGAGGAAATTGTCGGTTCCTCGAAGCCCATGCGCCAAGTAGTGAAGCAAGTGGAGAAAGTCGCGCCATCAGATTCGACGGTCCTCATCCTGGGCGACACCGGAACCGGCAAAGAACTGATTGCGCGTGCGTTGCATCGAAGGTCCAGACGCGCAACCAGGGCCTTCGTCCGAGTCAACTGCGCCGCGATTCCACAATCGCTGATCGCTTCCGAGCTTTTCGGGCACGAAAAAGGCGCCTTCACCGGCGCACTCCAACGACGTCTTGGAAGATTTGAAGCCGCCGACGGCGGGACGATCTTCCTGGACGAAATCGGCGAAATCCCAATGGAAACGCAGATCTCGCTGCTGCGAGTGCTGCAGGAGCGCGAATTCGAGCGCGTCGGGAGCAATCATCCGATCAAGGTAGACGTCCGGCTGATCGCGGCAACCAATCGGGACCTGCCGGCGGCCGTTGCTGCCGGAATCTTCCGCCAGGATCTTTTCTACAGGTTGAATGTCTTCCCGATTGCAGTTCCGCCGCTCCGCGAGCGAGCCGACGATATTCCATTACTCGTCGAGTATTTCGTTGGCCGTTACGCCAAAGGGACAGGGAAGAACATCCGTCGTATCGGCAAGGACACATTGGAGCAGCTACGGGCCTACAGTTGGCCCGGGAACATCCGCGAACTGCAGAACGTCGTGGAGCGCGCCGTGATCTTGAGTGACTCCGACACCTTCGTTGTGGACGAGAGCTGGCTAAAGCGCGAACCATCAGACTCTCCGAGGCCGCACGAAGGGCTTTCGGCGCTGGCTGATCGTGAAGTGGAGATGATCGAAGCAGCTCTCGCTGAGAGCCATGGGCTGATATCCGGACCTTCGGGCGCAGCGGCGAAACTCGGCATTCCCCGTCAGACGCTGGAATCGAAGATTCGCCGCCTCGGCATCGACAAGTACGGACAGAAGCGTCCAACCTCCAAATAGCGTCACGCTCCGTGGCCTCTTGCTTCGTTCGGCCTCGGTGGCCGACGTTACCGGAGGTTCTGGCGGCATCTGGGAAGGACTGCACTACGACTGGTCGGATCCCAACCGCGTCGTCCCCACAACGACCGACTCCAACCTGTGGGGAGGCGCGTCCGGGCATACCTGCAGCGTCACGCACCAGCCCAACGGCACGACCGCAATTGAACATAATTCCTCCAACATTGTTAGCGAGCAACGATGATCGTGTTCCGCTCAACCCGGCAGATGAATCCCGATCTCCGCATTCTCTTCACGGCTTGCCAGCCAGTACCCGTACTTCGCGTTCGTTTCCAAGAGCTCCTTCATCTGTTCCGGCGTTGACGGGGTTATTACTGGATGTTGGTTTGGTTCAGCAGGCACCGCAAGATCACGGAAGAAGTCGTACAGGTCACCGCCCGTGAATGCAATCGTCGTCACATCGCCTGCTGTCGCGTTTCGTAGCGCGTGCTTCTTATTGCCGGCGATCACGGCGACTTCTCCAACACCCACGGTATGCCAACCGTGGGTTTCGAGAAACACCTCCAGGCTGCCGCCAACGACATAGATCAACTCCTGGTCCGCGTGGCTGTGGAGCGGAACGATCACTCCGCCCCTCATGGTGCCACGAACCAGTGCAGTATCACTCTGCGTGTCGCTAGGCCCGGCTAGGAATTCGATGAGAACTCCCAGCACATTCCATGTGCCCGATAAAGATGTATCGGGCGGAGAAAGCTTCACGTCGAGCCGCCCATCGTCGCGGCGTGAGGAGCCGTCGCCGCCGCCGGCTGTGTGCGCCTTGCCTGTGTAGAGTGTTTTGTGAGTTTGTGGCATGTCGCTGCTTATATACGCAAGCCACGTGCCGTGTGTATGTTGTTGAAGCAGCCTCGGTGGCGATCGAAACCGTTGCCCGATCCTCGGCAGTTTGCCGAACCTGCAGCATCGGTCAAGCTCTCCCCGCATTTCTTTTCAATGCAACGCGAATGGAAGATCGGATGCTTCTAACGAATCTGCCGCGACGTATCAACACACCACTGTCGCGGCGGAAAAGCATATGTCGTTATTGAATTCGAACTTGTCTGCAACCGGAGCTCAGTCGACTGGCGAAGATTTCGCTGAACGTGTGCGCCGCAATCAGCAACGCCTGCGGTCCGAACTAAAGCCTGCATACGACTTCATCGTGTGCGGCTCTGGCTCGTCCGGCTCAGTCGTGGCGGGCCGACTCGCGGAGAACCCGGAAGTCAATGTACTGCTACTGGAAGCCGGTGGCCATGACGAAGTGTCATCTGTAGTCAACGCGAATCAATGGCCGCTGAATCTTGGCAGCGAGCGTGATTGGGGCTTCCACGGGCAGCCTAATCCTCATATCAACGGCCGTTCCACTCCCTTCTCGATGGGAAAGGTACTCGGCGGTGGATCGAGCATCAACGTGATGGTTTGGGCTCGCGGGCACAGGGCCGACTGGGACTTGTTTGCCTCCGAAGCCAACGACCCTGCTTGGAGCTATCGCTCCATTCTTAATATCTACCGTCGCATCGAAGACTGGCATGGTGTGCCTGACCCCGTCTATCGCGGCACCGGCGGCCCCCTCTTTGTGCAGCCTGCGCCGAATCCGAATCCTCTCGCTCCGGCCACGGTCGAGGCGGCTCAATCGGTCGGACTTCCTGCTTTCGCAAACGCCAACAGCAGCATGATGGAAGCGCCCAGAGGCGCGTCGATTTCTGACGTACTCGTTCGCGATGGAAAGCGCGAATCCGTCTTCCGTTCTTACGTCTTCCCCCTCATGGACCGGCCCAACCTGACAGTTCTTACAGATGCGCTTGTGACGCGGGTAGCCTTCCGCGGCAAGCGAGCCACCGGCGTAGAAATCGCGCACGGAGGTGCAACGTATCGCATAGGTGCGGCAGCCGAGGTAATCCTGTCACTAGGTGCTATCCATACTCCGATGGTGCTCATGCAGTCAGGCGTGGGCGACGAGACTGAAGTGCGCCGCCTGGGAATCCCGGTGGTGCAACATCTTCCGGGAGTGGGGCACAACTTTCAGGATCACGTCGCTTTCGATTGCGTTTGGGAATATCAGACCGCACTCCCGCCGCGGAACAATATGTCTGAAGCGATTCTCTTTGCAACCACCAGCGCGGCCCTTCAAAGTCCGGATTTGTTTGCCTGCCAGGCCGAGGTTCCTAAAACAACTCCCGAGAACGCTGCCCATTTTGGTATGCCCGCAGCCGGTTGGACGTTATTCGGCGCGGTGGCACATCCGGCGAGCCGCGGGCGTGTTCGCCTCACCGGACCAGACCCGTCCGACCCAGTTCTGATTGAGGCCAACACCTTATCGGAGCCTGCTGACATGGCCGCTGCGCTTCGCTGCATCGAGCTTTGCCGCGAAATCGGCAACGCGGCCCCGCTTCGCTCCTTTGTCAAACGCGAGGTGATGCCCGGAAAGTTGAAAGGCCCGGAGCTGGAGCGCTTCGTCCGCAATGCCGCCACAAGCTTCTGGCACGAGACCGGCACCGCAAAAATGGGCCGCGATGCGATGTCGGTGGTAAACGGTGACCTGAAAGTCCACGGCATCGAGCATCTTCGGATTGCGGACGGATCCGTCATGCCAAGAGTGACCGCCGGCAACACCATGGCTCCCTGCGTCATCATTGGCGAGCGCGCGGCAGAGATGTTGAGCGACGCGCATGATCTCACGGCATTGACATCTCAGCCGCTACCGGCCGGCTGATCGAGCATTTGATCCAATGATAGGCGGCGATCTCGAAGCCGCCCGCATGGAAGTATCTGAATCTATCGAAGTGAAGTGAGGAACGAGGCAATGATGTTGTGGCGGGAATCAATACTTCGAGAGCCCAAGGTGCCAGCCGGCCTTGGTTATGAGGTGTCGGGAACGATCGAACATGGCCCGGCGGCAGCGGCTTCAAGGCCGGAGAAAAAGTTGCCACTTTCTTGGCGCAGAACCAGAGCGAGTACCCGGCCAATAGCGACTGGGCGATCACGCCGGCCGCGTCGGTGGCGCGTTATCCCGTTGGGCTCTCCGACATCGAGGCAGCGTCCTATTGGACCCCGTACCCGAACGTCATCTACTTCAATGAGGTCGACAAGGGCGGCCACTTCGCCGCGTGGGAGCAGCCTAATCGAGCCTGAAAGGCGGCGCGCACAGTAACGCACCGTCTTCAAAACTCAGATACTGGGGATCCCATCGCACGCGGGTCGAGTGTCGATGAATTCGTCAACTTACTCGCTTAACGCATCGCGGAGTCCCCGGCCGTGCCGAGTCGCCTGAGCCGCGCGAGAGTCGACCGGTCGTCTGACGAGATTGCGGGATGTCCAGTGAGTGACACACCCAGACATCGACCGGGAATAAGACCGTTGATTTCTAAAGGGAACGTGGAATGGAAGCCTGCTTGTCATCTAGGCCCGATGACCGCAAGTGCAACTGGAAGTATTCGAGCAAACGGCAGACGAGGTCGAGCGGGATGGAGTCGGATAAACAAAATGAAAGTCCTTCAAAAGGCAAAACAATCCTGGAGTGAGGTTCGATGGAAGATGCTGGTCATTTTTGCGTTCCTCAGCATTATTTCCACACTCTTGGTTGTCTCCTGCGCAGCCGCCCTGCTGAACGTGGTAATCAGGCGCGCGAATGCTTCCCTAATGGAAGAACAAATCAACGGAGTTATGGACAGCTGGAGCCGCTTCACTCCATTGCTTCTTGAACGGGTTCCCTGCGGGACGTCTCCCTCGGATTCGTTGGTACCGCAGATATATCCGACCACGACGTGGCCGGAAGGGCGCATCTCACTAACCGTGGCCCCAAGGGGCGCGCTCGTCCCGATGACCGCGGCAACTTGGTTCGACGACGGCTCTCTTGCCGGTATTGTTAACGACCGGGGTAGCCTTGAGATCCGCGCTTTCCGTTCGGTAGAACGAGAGGGATGCTCGATCTCGGTGCTGGTCCAGATACCGCTCACCGAATCGCTTCTGAAGCTCTTGTCTAGAGAAGTAGGATTAGAGATCTCCGCCACGAAGACCGTACCGATGCAACGCTACCGCGCGGAGAGGGGACTCACTGGTGAAATTGAGGCCAATTTCGTGCCGGGGTCGGGTCGCGCGATTCCAGTGCTGGTGAGCGCACAAAACTTGGAGACGGGGCGATCCGAAGATTGGACCGTGTGCCAACTCAGACCCACCTTCACGCGCACGGTGGAGGGGTTAAGCCGTATGGGTCTGCGAAAAGCGTCCTGGATCTCGCCATTCGGCGGGATCGCATTCGGACTCGCTCTCGTATACGCCGCCGGTTTTCTTTTCTCCGCGCGCCTCGGACAACGCATCGTAGCTGCGATTGACGGGTTAAGCAATGCGGCACGGCGCGTCGGAAGAGGCGATTTTTCAGTCAGGCTGCCGGTTCGAGAACGGGACCAGTTGGGAAACCTCGCCTCGTCCTTCAATGAAATGACGCGGGATCTGGAAATCTTACGCGAAAAAGAAAAACGAAATGCGGTTCTGGAAAGCGACATTGCTTTGGCCCATGAAGTACAGGAGTATCTCTATCCTCGCACCCGGCCTGATTTGCCAGGCATCAGTGTTTGGGGAGGGACTACGCCGGCTCGCGTCCTCAGCGGCGATCTATATGATTTTCTGTCTTTCAAAGATGGTAAGGTTGGCTTGCTTTGTGCGGATGTGAGCGGCAAGGGATTGTCGGCCGCGTTGATGATGTCCCATCTGCAGGCGATGGCCCACGACCGCTTGCTCCCTGCCGACGAGGCCGACAGGCAACCTGAGCCTGCGGCATTTGTCGACGGACTCAATCAGGGGTTGCGAGGCCGTTTCGGAAACAGCCGATACGCCACGATGTTCTATGGGGAGCTTGACTCGCGAAGCAAGGTGCTGAGGTACATCAATGCCGGACACTGTGCTCCGATCTTGATCTCAGAAACAGGCGAAGTGAAGACGCTTTCAGGGGGCGATCTGCCGGTAGGTCTGTTCCCCCACATTATGTATCAGGAGCTTCAGCTTGATTTATCAAAAGGGGGCACTGTTATTGTGTACACAGACGGAGTAACAGACGCACTGAATTCAGAGGGTGAGGAGTTCGGTGAAGCGCGCCTGATCGGTTGCTGCAATTCGTTACCGGAGGGAACCGAGGCGCAAACGATCGGCAGGCTGCTCTTTGAAAAGATCGCCCTGTGGACCGCGGGAGTGGAACAATTCGATGACACCACCGTGCTTGTGTTGTCGGTGGATAGACTTCAAAGTCAAGTTTCGGGTATCCCGGGGCGGGACGGCCATTCGGGAAGCGTGATCGCAGAAAGTCACCAAGACAGAAGCTTCGCATCACGGACTTGAAAACGTCAGAACCACAGTAATTGCTTTTAGTTCGCAGACTCTGGACTTTGGCTGGTGCCCTCGACATCAGCCGGGGCCTGTAAACGCCTGAAGTGGGATTGCTTTACCGCATGGATTTTCGATATCACGGGTGGGCAACCCTTGGAGCAGTATTTAATACATACGCCGCCGCGTTCGCGCCCGCGCCGAGGATCAAAGACGTCGCACACATCGCACCGCTTTCGCCGGGTGCGGCGGCGTGCGCGAGGCTGCGGGGTTCCGGCACCTTCCGCCGGGACTCGACGAGGAACAACCGACTTTCGCCACGCTCGCCGCGAACTCCGGCGCCACCCGACCGGTTCGGGGGCGAACGCATTTGCACCAACAGCCAAATCCGCGCTGAGTGGCTGTAGAGCGCAAATTGGGGGAACGTATCGAAGATCGTAAGGAATCCCGGAATCCTCGGTCAAGAGGACGTCGCCAGCGACGAATGCAAATCGCGAATCGAGAGTATAAATGGCCTAAGATTGCAACTCCAGAAACTGCGGCACGGCATCGAGCGACTAATTGATAGTCTGGCCGAGGGAGTGACTGACAGGGACCAGTTTACGGCCCGCATGGACCGCACGAAGATCCGCATAGCCGAGAGTGAAGCGAAGCTGAGCGCACAAAAGACTGGTGAGGAACGCCGCGCCCACGTCTGCTCGTCGATGAGCCGTCTAGGCGAACTCTCAAATCACATCGAGTCGCAATTGAACGATCCAGATTGGGCGACCAAGCGCGAAATCATCCGCGCTGTTGTGCAACGCATTGAGGTTGAGCCCGCTAAAGTGGCAATCGTCCTCCGCCTGCCCTTGGAACCGAGCGCCCGCGGTTTGGAGCCGATTATGGTGACATTGTCCAGGGCGTGAACGCGCCGGTCCGGGGTGTGGGAGACGAGATAGACCAAGCGGCTCCGGCGTTCGAAATGGCAAGCCTAGCGGCGTTCGCGGTCGCGCAGATATCCTCCACGTAGACTGGAGCGCAGTTGAGAACACCATTCCAGCGACTGCTCTCGGACCGACTACCCGAATCAGCGCCGAGGCAGTCACCGAACCGCACAACTCGACTCGCGCGCACTGACTGGTGGTCAGTTTGCAGAGTGTGCCACGGGCGCATGGACTTTGATCCCGAGAACAGGAATGTGTGCGCCTAGTCTAGTGCGCCGTTCATCTCGCAGACGACACCAGCAGCAGATAAACGGAACCTGGCTGCCTATGACTCAGGGAAATCGTGAGGTGTGCTGGTGTCTTTTTCGCCAACAAGGCTGCACGGGTTCTTTGCGCTTCGTCTTTTAGAATGAATAACGGTGCTTCCGGCGGTAGAATCGCGGATTCTCAGGCTGGCCAATTTCGTTGTTGCGCGCAAGTTGCTGTTTAAGTTATACTTACGAGAGGAGTTGAGCGGGAGTAATTCAGTTGGAAGAATGCCAGCTTCTCAGGCTGGCCGCAACTAGATTTTTGTGCAGCCCACCCAATTACCCACCCAGATTCGCTCTCTCACGCCACTTCGGATTCTGCTGGGTATCCTCCTGTAAGTGATTGAAAAGGCTTGTCGGAGTGAGTGGATTCGAATCACCAACCTCCTGGTCGGTTGCCAGGCGATCGGCGCAGAACTCACAACCATTTCTGGGCGCCTGCAAGCTCCATCGCGCTGCCCAGTGGCGACGACGGCCAGCGCGGCTATGTGAACACATGTACAATCCTTTCTTGACACTGAGGATTGCGATTCGTGCGATCACGCCCCGAATGTTCGCATGAAGGCAGACAGTACAGAATCTTCCTCAGCTACTCGCACCATGATCTATCCATTGCGAAGGCTATCGACCGCATACTGAAGGACAACGGCTTAGCGCCGATGTGGGACGAGAACTTTGCATACGGCCGGGGCTTTCACGTCAGATTCTGAACCTGGAACATTATCTCGACGCGCTGGAGAAGAAGCCAGGTGCCATGGCGGGTTCGACTCCCCTGCAACAGTGGCGGCAGGCCAGCCGCTGGCCCGAGTGTCTGGATCGCATCTGGCGCCAGTTGGAGCAACGGCTCGGCAAGAATCGAGGCGCGCGCGAGATGATCACGCTGGTGCGGGTGGGATCGGTCGCGGGATGGCATCGGCTGATCGCGGCGGTGGAAGAAGCGTTGCCGTTGGGAGTGAGCGATGCGGCCGCCGTGCTGCACATTCTCCACATGCCCGATGCGGAGGAGCGGCGGCGATACGCCATCGCGCTGGCGGAAGAACTGGCGCAGTTCGAACGCCCGATGCCAGCGATGGACGAATACGATCTGCTGCTGAGCGAAACACCGAGAGGCATTCAATGAAAGACCAGACCGAAAGCCTCGAGCACCCCAGCGTGCGGCAATACTGCAAGGCAGTTCGCGTGCCCGTCATCGGCGCCAACTTTGTGAGCTTGGCCGAGCAGTCGGTGAAAGAGAATCACAGCCATATCCGGTATCTGGAAGCGCTGCTGGCGATGGAATGCGAGGAGCGGGATCGTCACGCCATCGGCAAACGGATTCGCGAGCCCAACTGCCCAGAATGAAGACGCTCGAAGAATTCGGTTTTGCGCAGGCGCCGCAGATCTCGGCGGCGCGGATTCGCGAGCTGTCCGAAGGCGGATACATCGATAGCAGCGAGCCGAACGCGCGGCGGTCATTGTAACTACGAATCTTCCGTTCTCCGAATGGACGACTGTGTTTCCCAATCCGCGGTTGTGCAAAGCACTGTTGGATCGCATTCCACCTTCTGAATGCGAAGAGCATCGGGCTGACGATTACGCTCGCCGACATCACGGAGGAGGAGTTCAGATCAGAATACTGGAAATGATTGAAGCTGAGCGGCAGGAGCAGATCAAGGTGGTTGACGGCGGCAGCAGGAGTTTCAGCAGTTGGACCGTTTTCCTGAGAGCGAGGTCACCCGCGATACTCGGTAATGCTCAGATCTGAAATGAAACCACCGCCAAACTGAATGGAGAGGCGCAGCTCAAGTTCATCTGAAAACAAGGGGCTGGTTAGGCGAAGCATCTTTCTTTAGGGCAGGGTCATCGGAACGCACAGGGAGTACCCTGCCGCAGGATGAACCGCAACCCATGAAAGAGATCCCCCTGCCGGTTTGGACATCGAATGCGGGGATGCCGATTACGCCGATCAGTCCCGGCTTCGGCCGAACCGATGCCAGGATCGTGGTGTTGGAGAGTTGGATCAACTCTGTCGCCTTGCTCGATCTGCTGGCGTCATAGAGGCTTGCCAGCTCATCCTGATACGGCATCCGCCAATCCGTATATCCGCCACCGCGATAGTGGTCACAATAGGGCGCGGCATGATCCCAGTCGATGTCCTTGCCGTTATCTGTGGCTGCCCACATCAGATTCGTCTTGGTATCGAGGACCGTCCCGTTGTTATAAGCGATAAAGCGGCCATCTCTGTTCTCCTCCGCGACGATTCCCTTATTGCCCAATGAGGCGGCTGCCGTCATCCGGACGGTGGGACTGGTGTCCCTGAGCGCGGCTTTCAGAGGCTCGACGGTGCGGGTGTCCACGATTCCACCCAGTGCCAGGGCCGCATGCGCCCTGACATTCGCATCCGAGTCTTTGAGCAGCGCGATCATGGGTTCGACGGCACGGGGGTCCTTGATCCCGCTCAACACGTCGGCCGCATAGGCTCTGAGACTAGCGTTCGCGCCGTTGAGGGCCGCCAGCAGCGGTTCGACCGCGGGAGATCCGATATTGAACAGAGCGCCGGCAGCCCGTTTAACTACCTCGAAACTGGCGTCTTCGAGCGCCTCGATCAGCGGTTCGATCGCGCCGGGGGTCTTGATGACGCCCAGCGCAGCGGCAGCGTCCATTCTCACGTTGGCGTCGGAGTCCTTCAACGCGGTTATCAGGGGTTCGGCCGCGCGCGGATCTTTGATGCGGCCCAGCGTCCAGGCGGCGTAGGTTCTGACAGTTGCGCTGCTGTCCCTTAGCGCAGCGACCACGCGCTCGACGGCAGGCGTTCCGAGATCGCCCAGCGCTTGGCCGGCATGATCTCTGACCTTGGCATCCGTATCGCTGAAGGTGGCTACCAGAGCTGCGACGGAATGGGGATCCTTGAGGCTGCGCAGCGCGTCGACCGCGCTGATTCTGACGTTCGAGTCGGTGTCCTTTAGCGTGGCGATCAGCGGTTCGAGGGCGCGCGGGTCCTTGATGACGCCCAGTGCGACGGCCACATGCGCCCGGACGTCGGCAATCGGATCCTGAAGCGCGGCGATCAGGGGCTCCACCGCGCCAGGGTCGTTGCTCTTGCCCAACAGGTCGGCCGCGGAGACCCGGAGGTATTCATGCTTGTCCTTCAACTGCTTGATCAGCTTCTCAACGCTCTCAGTCTTCGCGTCGGCGGCTGGCGCCAGCGCGAGAAGGCACAGGCACATCGATATGCCAAAGGCAAGCTGCCGATTCACTTGGCGGACGCGGCGGACTCTCAACGGGTTCATACGATTTCCTTTTCAGCGCATCGGCGCAGCAGCCGGACGCGAAGTTACGTTCGACCCGCCCGCACCGGCTCCCGATTCATGAGCATTCTCGTTGTGCCTCCATACCGCTGGGATGCCGGTTCAGCCAGGATTCCCATTTTGCGGTCCCGGCCCGGTATCGATTATACATCCAACCAATTCAATTGGAGGCGTTTCTCCCATTTTTCGTATCCCGGGCGACTCCGGCGCCCCAGGAGGGGCCAAATCTGGTTCTTCCGGGTGTCCCAGCAACCGTCCGGCAAACGCTCGTCGCACGTACCGAAGTCTCGGCCAGATCGATTATTGGGGTCGCTTGGAGCTGACCGCAGAGCGCTTCTGTCGGCGTGTTTCTTGCTTCTGGTTCAAATGGCTGGATTCCATACAATCCTCAAAAGCGCCCGATTCATCTATCCGTCCTACACCGCGATCGAGATGCAGGGCTTCGCGCAGGTGCTGGCGGATTCGATTCGGGCGCGCATCCAGAGCGGGCAGAACATCTCCGTAAAGCCCGAACTGTCTGGTCGGCGCGGTTACCCCGACTACAAGGCAGCGCGCCGTCTCCAGCCCATCCGCGATTGGACCTGGACCGGGCACACGCTACGGTGCCTCAAGGTCCTGCCCGCAAATGAGAATCGCGCGGCGATTGGGTTTCTCAACGAAGCCCGTCCTGGCCAGCGGTTGACGGCTTCGCAGATCGCCGCCTCAACAACCGGCGCGGGGCGCAGTGGGGCGTCTCGCCGCATTCCAAGCGCACGTCCCTTCGTCATGCTCAAGGCAGCGTGAAATGGCAGATCAAGCAGAGCGCGTAATCCTCGAAGCCGAGGACCAGGTCGCCCCGGTGGTGGACAAGGCCAATGCTGGCCTGGACACCTTCAACAAGAAAGCCGAGTCATCGCATGGAAGGGTGATTCGTATTTCGGATCAGACGCGATCCAGCGTCCAGCGTCTGATTGCCTCCCTCGAAAAGCAGGCCGAGACCTACGCCAAGAGCGGCGTGGACCGGCTGATCACCCAACGGGACCAGCTTTTGCAGCAGTACAACCGCGAGCCACAGGCCATCGACGCGAACACCGGACCCGGAGAGAGCAAAGACAAACAGCGCGAGGCAGACCGGCTGACGCAACTGGGGCGCGCCGTATGGGAATTGGGGATTGGTTCCATCCTGGCGGATTCGCCGACGCGACGCAAGAGGTTACCGGCGTGCCATCAGCACGCCCAGTTCCCCACTACCTGAACCACCTGAGGTCATCCTGGATCAGATTTGGGCTCTGCTGCGGGACCGGACCATGCACGTCCTTGGCGACTCGGAGAACTCGGTGGCGCCGGGCAGCGCTGTTTGACATGTGCAGCCCTTCCTGGGATGCCGGAGTCGCTCGAAGTGAAGCAATGAGACAAACGGCTCCGACCAGACCGGTTTGGATTATAGTCGGCACCGGTGAGGACCCAAAACGGGAAATCCTGGCTAAGAACCTTGTCGTCCCAGATAGGATCATTCCAGCGCTTCTCCGCAATAGATGGACGGATTTTGGATCGTGTCGCTTCTGGGAAATTGCAGAGCCCACCCGATTGGCCGGCGGCCAGATCGAACGGTTACAAAAGGCGAAAGGGGCCGAGCCATGTCTTAGGAGGACCACAAGTTGTCAAGTGCCGAGAGCAGCGATTGCTCTTGTTTGGCGTCATACGACGGTGCCGCACAGAGAGGCTCTGCACATGCTGCTAATAGCAGTTCAATGTTAGTCGCCCGCTCACAATCTCCTCCGGCTACTGCCGGATCCTATTGATCAGGTCCGCGATCGTTTTCTCTTCGTCCTTTTTGTCCTTGTCGCGCGCGGCGTAGAATACGTACTCGGCGGGTTTGCCTCCGTTTTGAGCGACAAACAGCTGCACTCCCCTTTTACCGGGCGCGGTTTTCAAGGAAGTGCTTACCCGTACTTCGACGATTTGCTTGCCATTGAGCTGAAGATTGTGGTCGGCGCGGCTGGAGTGGAACACGAGGCTACCTTTCTTCAAGAGTAGGTCCCCGGTGCAAGTCTCGACTTTCTCAAACTTGCTCACGTGATCTACGTGCAGCACATGGAATTTGACTTCGCCCCTGTTGTCAATCGCGGACCGATACTCCGAGTTTGCTTTTGAAAAGCTGTTGTAGTGGTAGAGATACACATAGCCGACCAATGCATATGCCTCAGGCCGAGTCGGGTCTAACAGTTTTGCTGCATTCGCTTCGCTCTCGGCTGCATCGAACCTCCCGGATTTCAATGCCTCGCTTGCTCCGGCCAAGCGCTCTTCATACGTGGGTGTGTGCTGGGCCCAGATGTCATTTCTGGCCACCAGACCGAGCACCTCGTCTGACGCGCCCGCGTTCCGCAAGTCGTTGATGGCGACCGGAGTCAACTCGAAATTGATCTTGCGAGCGACGATCCATTTTGAAAGGCGTTGTGCCGAAGTTCCCGCCTGTATCAGTGCGGTGAGGAAGTCTTTTGTCAGCGCGTCGCCTTTTGGCGGATCCCACCTTTCCTTGTCCCACAATGCGAGGACGATGGTGGTATCCGCACCTGCGTCGCGAAATCTACGCTCCAGATCCAGAGACATTTCGAAATCGAGTCCGCGACGGCGAATAATTCCTGAAAGTTCGTCGGCCGAAAGCCCGCCCGCCTTGAGTGCGTCGAGCAGTTGATTCTGGGAGAGCGGTCCCGCAGAATCCTGGGGCGTTGCGGGCAACGCCCAAAGTAGTGTCCACACAATAACGAGCGAAAAGCAGATACGCATGCGGTTCATATCTCCGACGATTCAGATTCGCAATAGGCCATGTAGTTTCAATGCCCCGAAAGCTTCTTATCAATGGAAACCAACTGATCCCTCATATCGGCACAAAGCCTATCTAGTCTAGATTGTTCATCGGGATTCTCACCCACAGCTCGCAAACTCGCAAGCCTTGCCAAATCTTTCTTCAGTTCGACCTCGATATCCGACTTGTGCTTCTCCAGCGCTGCCCTCGCAGCAGGGGTCATCGCCGGCGGCTGGGACGTGATGGTCACCTTCGAAGAAGGTACGGGCGGCTGGGAAACTGGCTTCGGCGACGAGACAACGTCCCAGCCTTTAGGCGGAAGCGGCGCTTGAAACACAAGTGTCGGTGGAGGGATCGGCTCCAATCGTTCACGCACCGCCTTCAGGACCCACACGCCGATTGCCAGTGCAACCGTAAGCACTCCGGCGCTGGCGTAGATCATCCAGGAAACCCGGCGAGCCTTGGCCGGCGGTCGTGGCTTCACTGCGGTCTTTGGCTTCGGAGCGGTCTCTGCAGGATTATCTGCGTCTGTTTCGCAGACTGTCGGCCGGGGCGATTTCTCAAAGTAGACAGTAACGGAGTCCGGCTTCAGACTCGCGGGTGGCACGGCACTGATGAGTGCAGCTTTGAATTCGCCGGTAGTTTGAAAGCGTTTGGCCTTATCCCTCGCTAGAGATTTATTCACAGTCGCGACGAGAGCAGGATCAAAGCGGTCGGAGAGCGACGGAGCATCCTCGGTCGCATGGGCGATCAGCGTAGCGTTGTTCGATCCTCTTTCGAGTGGCGGCTTGCCCATGAGCATCTCGAAAAAAACCGTCCCAAGCGAGTACACATCGCTAAGATGGTCGATCTCCTCCGTCTTGCCTGCCGCTTGTTCGGGCGAAGCGTAAGTTGGAGTGCAGAGAATGTCGCCAGCGACGGTTTTCCTTTCGGAATCCGGGTCGAATGCGATGCCGAAATCGATCACCTTCGGGTGCCCGGCATGCGTAATGAGAATGTTCGACGGCTTAATGTCGCGATGCACGATGCCCTTGCTGTGAGCGTGCTCAATGCCATCAAGAACTTTCAGGAAGATCAGAACTGCGACGTCTGTTGGCATTGGACGAGGCTTTAGGATCTCCTCCACGGAGGTGCCGTTGATGAATTCCATCACCATGTACGGCCGATCATCTTCCTCGCCATAATCGTAGATTGTTGCCAAGTTATCGTTATTCAGCTTTGCAAGGTTCTTCGCTTCAGCCAGAAATCGCTGCCGCGCCTTTGCGTTTTGTGCTATGCCCGGATTCAAAAACTTCACTGCAACAAGCCGGTCGAGGCGGAGATCCTTTCCAAGGAATACTTGCCCCATGCCACCAGCGCCCAGTTCTTTAATGATTTCGTATTTTCCCTCAATGGTTTGGCGTGACACTCGACTTGTCCTCCTCGTCCGCGTCAGGGCTTGTGGCACGGGGATTGTTGCTGGCCGCTACCACTCTCAGCACTACAACGGTAATGTTGTCATGACCACCGCGGCACTTCGCGAGCGCGACGAGATCCTGGCAGACGGACTCGGGTTCGTGCCGAAGAACACACTCGCCGATTTCCTCGTCACTCACCAAGTCGTGCAAGCCGTCCGAACAAAGAACGAACTGATCGCCGATCTCTGTGCTGAAGGGTGAGCCCCACTGCGCCCCATCGACCGACGAGCGCTGCCCTAGAGCCTGCAGAATCACGTTGCGGTCCGCGTGAGTTCTGGCGTCCGCTCTGGATAGCAAGCCCTGTTTGACCATCCTCATCACCCTTGTCTGATCCTCCGTCAGTTGCTGCAACTCGCCGTCGCGCAGCCTGTATAGCCGTGTGTCGCCGATATGTCCGAAGATCGCCGCTCCAGGAAGTAGCGCCATGGCGGTACAGGTGGCCCCCATTCCCTTCGATGTTTCGCTGGTGTTAGCGGCGTTTCGGATGGCGACATTTGCCACAGCAAAAGCTTCGCGCAAAGCTTGCTCGGCGTCACACGGGCTGTCGTAGTATGCCTTGGCAATGGAATCGATCGCGATTCGGCTTGCAACTTCACCGGCTGGCTGACCTCCCATTCCGTCCGCAACAATAGCCAAGACTCCTTTACTCTGTAGGAGCGATATGTCCGCAGGGCGGATGCAGCAGGCTGAGTCCTCGTTGATGTCCCGGCGACAGCCAATGTCAGACAATACTTGCGCCTGGACACGAGCGGCAGGATTACCTGCTGTCTTGCGCCGACAGCCCAGTCTATCCCATAACCGCGAAGCCATCATATCCGAATTCACACTATCTTCGGCTAAGGCCTAGGAGATCAGCCGCCTGCTCCACCGGGACAACGGCGAAAGTCCTCTCTTGTTCTCCGCTTTGAGATAGAAACACGCCGACCAATCGTCCGTGATCGTTGAAGACCGGGCCGCCGTTGAAGCCCGGGTCCGTGCCACTGTCGGAAATTCGATAACAGCCGGGACATCCGGCTGTTGCCTGGCCCGAGGCTCCTTCGCCGGTCCTCACGACGCTACCAAGCCGAACCACGGCGTTCTTTGGGGTACCGCCACCCAGACCGTAGCCGATCAGATAGACCGGGTCGGTCACGGACAGACGAGTAGCCGTTTCGTCTATTACAACAGAATGGAGCGAATGGAGCGGGTCGACCTTAAGAAGCGCCATCCGATTATTCGCAGACATTCCGACGACTTTGGCATTGATGCGGTTCTCACTGCCAGCAAATCCGATGGAGATCGTGTCCAGCCTTCCCTCCAGCCTACGCCCTCTGGACTGCACTTGTCCCATCCGAACGTCCTCGACGCTGGTCCGCCGCGTAATGACGAAACGCGGACCGGAGGGAACCCATCCCGCCGGGAACTCGTTCATTTGCGAAACTGTGTGGTTCCCTGGATCAATCAACAGCGCCGGCAGGGCCGTACTTGACCAGACATAGGGTCCGTTGAATGGCGCAGCGACCTGGCTACCGGTCAGTATGAAACCATTTTCGTGCACGACGCAACCCGAACCGAGCAGATGCCCTCCAATCGGTCGATTCGTGTCCCGCTCATCGTCAAGGATCAGAACTGGTTCGATAGCTCCGTCGGTCATGCGGACGAAAACAGGTACGCGCGGCTGGCCGGTCGCTGTCCCAGGAGTACCGCTAGTACCATCCATACCAGGGCGCGGAACGTACCAATGATAAGCCTGCCTGCCGGACTCCGGGTCGAAAAGGCGCCACGTCACGTCGATCGACACGACCGCTGCCCCATTCGCTTCGAGGATGCTGGCCGAATCCTTGGGCCTAGCGGCAAAAACGAAAAAGGCAGCTCCGAGAACTGCGACCAAAAGCGCGAGCGCCACGGCCAAAGCAATCTTGCCTCGATTCCACGGTCCCGCCCGCCCCGAGCCTAGAGCAGGAGAGGAGGACCCGGATTCAGCGATCGTCCCGCCAATCCGGTCCCACCAATGCTTGGCCTCTGCTTCCTCCGGTGCGTCCTTGGCTTCCTCTTCAGCGAATTCGAGCACAGTCACTTTCGACCCCGGCGGCGGTGGATCGATCTCGAAAACAAACGACGGTCCGGACCGGCCGAACTTCACCGTGCTCCCGTGGCTCAGTTGGACGGGCGCGCCAATCTTGTGACCGTTGATGTAAGTGCCGTTGCTACGACTCAGATTCTCGATTGTGAACAGGTTCGGGTCGATGGCATTCTGCACGATTCTTGCCTGTTCGTGGCTCACGAGCGGATCGCGATTCTCGTCGTAGGCCACAGCGCATGTTGGGTCGCGTCCAATCAGAACTTCGCGAGATTTGGTAAAGTCGAGGTCTTGGGTCTGGGGCGCCCTCGACCCGGTTCGGTGGCTAATGAGAACCCTGGGGGACGTTGGCATCGCCCCGCTGCTGGCGTCGCCGAAGTCGGCTACTGTCAACTTCGACTCTGAAGCCGGCGGCGGATCGATCTCGAAGGCGAACGATGGCCCGGACAGGCCGAGTTTCACCGTGCTCCCATGGCCTAGCGCTGTTGGAGAGGCAATCCTGCGGTCGTTGACGAACGTGCCGTTGCCGCTGAGATTCTCGATTGTGAACAGATTTGGGTCGACGGCATCATGCACAATCCTTGCGTGCTTACGGCTGACGGTCGCATCGCGGTTTTCGTCGTAGGCCAAAGCGCAGGCCTGGTCGCGCCCAATCAGAACCTCAGAGGAGTTCACGAAGTCGAGATAGTCGGTCTGGTGCGCCCTCGATCCGGTTTGGTGCTTAATGACAACCCTGGGCATCGTTGGCCTCTCGTTTTAGCGATTCAAGACGTAGTATACTCCAGTACATTCGGTATTTTGGATCGTAAATTCTGTACCTGGGGTCGACGTTATGCGGAACCGAGGAATTGCGGCGCTTCTCCTGGCGGGTGGGGTACTACTCGCCGCCATTACGTACGCGATACTTTACCTCGTGGTGCAGCACGGCCCAGTATACGATTTCATGTGTGAGCGCGGGTTCTACCAGCACATCAGTACGGCTTTGCTATTCTATGGCCTACTGCTGGTGGCACACCGAAGACTCGAGTTCAAGAACGAACTGCTGGCTTTCCAGATGGATTTGCCGGACTTCCAGATCGCT
>Ga0208820_1000393_pt1 | contig 34717 bp, 28 predicted proteins | sample June2015DPH_16_5_FD_184713 | JGI IMG/M metagenome (GOLD analysis project Ga0208820, IMG submission 184713) | Peatland microbial communities from SPRUCE experiment site at the Marcell Experimental Forest, Minnesota, USA - June2015DPH_16_40... | ecosystem: Environmental > Terrestrial > Soil >...
TTCGAACCCGTGGCATAGACCAGTGCGCCGATTTCGCCCTGACGAACGATCGAACCGGAAAACACTGCCTCGCCGGATTTGCGCGTGGCGGGTAGCGACTCTCCCGTCAATGCCGACTGATCCACTTCGACCGGGTCGCCTTCCAGCAAGCGCGCATCCGCCGGCACGATGTCGCCCATACGGACGCGGATGACGTCGCCCGGCACTAGTTCACGCGCCGGCGGGGTGACCCACTTCCCATCGCGTTTCACCCTGGCCTTGATCGCCAGCGTGGCCTTCAAGGCAGCGATGGCGTTGCCCGCCTCGTGTTCTTCCCAGAAGCCGACGACCGCGTTGGCCAGAAGCAAAACAAGAATGATGCCAAAGTCCGGCCAATGCCGGGCCACCGCCGACAGGATCACGGCGACCTCGATCATCCACGGGATCGGACCCCAAAAATAGCTGAGGAATTTGAGGAGCTCATTGGTCTTCTTTTCTTCAATCTCGTTGGGCCCATATTGGGTCAGCCGTTTCTGCGCCTCGGCTTGCGTGAGGCCGTCCGCTGACGAACCCAATTTTTTCTCCACCTCAGCAAGGGGAAGCGATTTCAAATCGTCCTTCGCGTTGGGTTTCGATTCCCGCTTGGAGACCGCAGCTTGGGAACGGGCGTCGTTGGATGCCATAATGCGTGTTCCTTCTGTCTTCGCGATGCCCAGGTTTCACGATCTGCGGGATATCTGTCGTCGTGGTCATTCCCTTTCGGGAGCGCCTGTGATCCAGTCTTTTGCGACAGGGAATTGGGCCAGCCTAAATTGCCGGACTTCCCCGTGAAAGAAAGGTTTGAACATGTTGACCATTGCGCTCATCCACGCGTGATCAGTGACCACGGCGATGCGGCTGAAATCGTGCCAGTGCTTAAGCCCAAACACGCTGTCGTCCCACAGCGCCTCAAGCTCAAAGCCTGTGAAATCCTTCCCGATGATATAAAGCATTTTGATCGGACCCTTAGCGATCATTGCTTCGGCCTTGGGGATAAGCGTGCTGCGATAATCTTCGTGCGTTACTTTGCCACTGGCTTCGATCGCCATCACATCCGGCGGCAGGCCCTCGATGAATTTGAACATTGTTTTCCTCCATATGCGTTTACGTCTCGGGATTTCGCGGCGCCGCCAACACGCGGGGCCTGCTTTACGGGCGAATGAGCACCAACGTGTGCTGCGCGATCATCAGTTCCTCGTCTGTCGGAATGACCCACACGGAGACCCGACTGTCCGCGGTGGAGATTCGGGGCCCGTTGGAATCATTTGCCTGCTTGTCCAGCTTCACGCCGAGGCACGAAAGCTTGGCGCACAGCGCCGCACGGACCGGGGCAGAGTGCTCGCCGATGCCGGCGGTGAACACGAAAGCGTCCAGCCCGCCGAGCACGGCCGCGTAGGCGCCGGCATACTTGGTCATCGCGTATACGAAATACCCCACCGCCGCGACCGCGCGCGGATCCTTGCTCTCCTGCAACACCCGCATGTCGTCGCTGATGCCGGATAGGCCGAGCAGGCCCGCGCGCTCGTAAAGCATCTTCTCCAGCGACGCGTCGTCGAACAACTTGCGACGCAGCAGATAGAACAACGCGTCCGACGGCACATCGCCAGAGCGTGTCGCCATGGGCAAGCCTGACACGGCGCCAAGACCCATCGTGGTTTCGACGCTGCGCCCGTCCAGCATGGCGCACATGCTGGTGCCGCCGCCGAGATGCGCGGCGATCACCCGCCGCGCCTGCGGTGCGAACTTCAGCACCTGCCGGCTGATGTAGTCGTAGGAAATGCCGTGGTAGCCCCAGTGCCGCACACCGGCATCGCGCACATCCTTTGGCAACGCGTAGATCTGCGCCACCTCCGGCATCGTCCGATGGAACGAGCTGTCAAAACAAGCCACTTGCGGCAGGCCGGGGAACGCCTCGGCTAGCGCCCGGGCTCCCCGCACGTTGTAGGGCTGGTGCGAAGGTTCCATGACCACAAGCGAGTCGAGATAGGCCAGCACGTCGCTGTCGATCCGCACCGGCGCCTCGAAGCGGGTGCCGCCGAGCACAATACGGTGGCCGGCGGCTATAATCTTCCTGTCATCCAGATTGGCTTCGAGCCAAGTAATGACGAAGTGCAGCGCTGTTTTGTGGTCGATCGCGCGGCCTTTGCCCCATTCATGCACGCCCAATTGCTTGCCGGCCGCGTTCTTGACGACAAAATGGGGATCAGATTCCATACTCTCGATCTGGCCGCGGCAGAGCAGCGGCAGCGACCGGGACGCGTCCACCGCATAGGCGGCGAACTTCAGGCTGGTGGAGCCCGCATTGACCACGACGATGGCCTCGCTGACGCTGGCCGCACTCATGGCCGATCACTCCGCGATTTCAGGCAGCAGGATGGCGGGATCGCGTGTCAGCGCATCGGCGTAGAGCACGGCAGCGGCAGCCGAGAAGCGGCGCGCGGCGGCGCTGTCGGCACGGCTAGTCAGTATCACCGGCACCCGCGCACCGACGACGAGGCCAGCGATCTGCGCATCGGCCATGAAAGCGAGATTCTTGTAGATCATGTTGCCGGCCTCGATGTTCGGCACGATCAGTACATCGGCGAGGCCCGCAATCGGCGATGAGATATGCTTGATCCGCGCGGCTTCGGCATCCACCGCGGCGTCGAGATCGAGCGGCCCGTCGACGATGCCGCCGACGATCTGCCCTCGATCGGCCATCTTGGCCAGAATCGCCCCGTCGAGCGTAGCCGGCATTTTGGTCTGCACCATCTCGACCGCCGCCAGCACGGCTACTTTCGGCAAGTCGATGCCGAGCGCGCGCGCGAAACCGATCGCGTTCTGGCAGATGTCGCGCTTCTGGTCGGTGTCGGGCGCGATATTCAGTGCGACGTCGCTGATGACGAAGCGGCGCGCGTAGGTCGGCACCGACACCATCACGCAGTGGCTGATCAGTCGTCCAGTAAGCAGTTTCGCTTCCTTCTGCATGACTGCGTGCAAGAGCACGTCGGTGTGCAGGCTGCCCTTCATCAGTGCCGCAACCTCGCCGGCCCCAGCGGCCGTAGCGGCCTTCAGCGCCGAGTCTTCGGGACCGTCCGTGCCCACGATCCGGCACTTGGCGATGTCGAGATGCGCCTGATCCGCGATCTGCTGGATCTCGGCCTCGGGACCGAACAGCACGGGTAGGATCAGCCCGGCCGCGGCAGCCTCTACCGCGCCAGCCAATGCATCGGCGCTGCATGGGTGCACCACGCCGGTCAGCATCGGCTTGAGATCTCGACAGCGATCGACAAGCCCCTCGAGCCGATGCTCCGCCATCTGGTATTGCTGCCGCGTCGTCGGTGCCAGAACTTCCAGGATCGCGGTCGCGACGATCTGACCCGCCGGATCGGTGCACTGGCCGTCCAGCACAACGATCCCCTGATCCGACCGCTTCTCCCGCACGACGAGTCGCGCCGTCATCGCCGCACCGATTGGCAGCGCACCCTTGATCTGCACCGAGGTTGTGCGGATCGAAGTCCCGGGTCCCGGGAGGGCCGAACCAACGAGCGCGGTCAGGATGGCCGTGACGATGCCGGCAGCCCCCTGGCTTTCGCCGGGGCCGGCGAGCATGTCCACTTCACCGAAGGCGGCGGCCCAGGCCCGCACGTCGCCGGCCTGCAACGTGCGCTGGACCGTCGCAGCGTCGCCGGGAGTGATCTCCTTGAACGTCTTGTTCACGATGGTCTGCATGGCTGCATACGCCCAACAGGCCCGGCGTGGCCGAGCGCCTTCCGCTCAGTGCGGCGCCGCGGAGCGCCGTGCGGTAGTTCCGGCGACGGAGGCTCGGCCGGACGGTACAAGAGCCGCCGCCTTCTCAATCGGCGCCGCCAGCACCTGCGACAGCCGGGCCAAACGGTCGCGCTCCGCGGCAAGCGGAGGATCGCCCGCGCCGACGATCACGTGCACCTGCTTCAGCAGCTCCTCCCGCGCATCCGCCTCCGGTACCAGGGATGCAAGCGCTTCCACCGCGCGCTCACGTTCGAACTGCAGCAGGAAGGCCTGGTCTCGCACCAGCGCCTTGAACTCGGCGAGCGGTAGATGCATGAGCTTCTGGCGCGCGACGTTCAACGCGAGTGCGGAGCGCTGGTCGATCATCCGCTCGGCCGCGATGACGTACAGCACCGCCCGGGTCAGCGCTTCGTCGAATCCTCCGGTCCGCAGCTTCGCCGCGTATGCGTCCGCCTGGGCTTGTCGTGCCGCCAGCTTCTCGGGCGAAGTGCCGGGGAATGGCCGCACCTTGCTCTCCTTGTTGAGGCCGAGGAACGCCTGCACGAATGGCGAGCCATAAAAGCCGAAGAACATCTGCTCGGCCATTTGGTCACGCGCCACGCGATAGGCCTCCAGGGCGGCCGTGATCTGTTCCGAGACCTGCGTCTGCAGCCCGAGGAACGGATTGTCGGCCGCCGCCGGCCTGCGGGCCTCTGCCACGAGGGCAGCCAGTTGTTGCACGCCCTTCATCCACGGGTTGCGATCGGCGAAGATCGTATAGCTGAGCCTGAGCGGGTCCAGGGCTTGGGTCAGGTCCGCCGCCGGCTGGTTGGCAAGAGCGCGCACCAAGGGCTGCATCAAGGTACGATAAATCGAGAGGTTCAGCTCCGACAGCCGCGCCACAGCGGCGAAGGCGCGATCGTCCTCGGGGCTGTTGCGGCCGAGCGCGCGGATGTCGTCGAGCGAGCGGGCTTCGAAGCGGGCGATCCAGTCGCCGGTGACGAAGCCGCCCGCGGGCACACCCGCCGGCCGCGGTGCAATGACCATCTCATAGAGGCCAGGCGACAGGCAGTCGATGACGTCAATCATCTGCACGAACTCCTCGTCCTCTTTCGCACCCACCTTGGCGGAGACGAAGAGGGCGAGATGCCCGATCTTGTGGTTCAGGGAGTACACGATCGTCCGGCCGGTGGCGCGGATGTCGTCGACGTCGCGATACAGATCGAGAATCCAGCCGAGTGTCTGCGGCGGCGGACTGATGTTGTCTTCCGTCGAGGTGAACACGATGATCGGTGAGGTGACGTTGCGCACATCGAAGGTCGTGCCATCATGCGACTGCAGCTGGTTGCGGGTCAGCTTGTCGCCGATGAAGAGGTTGTCCACCAGGAACTGCAGCTCGTCGCCGTTCAGCGCGATGAAGTCACCCCACCATTTCTCAAATTTTAGGAAGCGCTCCGCTCCGGTGTCGATGTCGGCATAAACCCCGTACTGTTTGCCCCACAGCCAATTGGCCGGATTCAGGATGTCGAAGTTTAGGATCAGCCCGGTGCCATCGAACTTCCCATTGCCGAGGTCGCTGGTCATTGCGGTGAGCCAACTGCCGCCGAGCAGCCCGCCGGAATAACGCATCGGGTTCTTGCCGTGCACGCCTTGCCAGTACGACATGGGCGCGCCCGCGACCAGGCAAGGCCCGAACAGGTCCGGCCGCAGCATGGCTACCATCAGCGTCTGATAACCCGCCTGGCAGTTGCCAATGGCAAACGGACACGGTGCATCGGGGTGGAGTTCGACCACTCGCTCGAAGAACTTCACCTGTCCCTCGACGACGTCCAGGAACTGCTGGCCCGGCGCCGGCGTCGCTCCGAAGCCGATGAAGTAAACCGGATGGCCCGCATTCAGAGCATCGCCGATCTCGCTCTCCGCCTTGAAGCCACCAATGCCCGGCCCCTGGCCGGCCCGCGGGTCCACCACCACGACAGGTCGCTTGCGTGGGTCGGTCGCGACTCCAGGTGGCGGCACAATGCGCGAGAGCGCGTAGTTGATCGGCCGTTGCAGCGACCGGCCGCTCATCAGTACTTCGTGATCGAAGCGCAGCACGGTCGCCATCGGCCGTGATGTAATCTCGATCTCTTCATTGCCCCGCTGCCGCAGCAGATCGAGAAAGAGAACGCTGCGCTGGAACGCATCGACCATGTACTCTGGCCAACTCGTCATCAAATTGCCGGAAGTCGCTGCGGAGGCCTTCGGAAAAGCCGGCCACTCGAGGCCGAGGAGGCCTGTTGGCGATGCCGGCTTTGAATTTGACTCAACCGTCATCTTGATCTCCTAAGGGAGACTTCCCCTTCACGGCTGCTTTGGCTGAATGGTGGTATGCGAGCAGAGCGATGACCACCTCCGCCATATGCATTGCTGACATGTCCATTTGCTGAGCCGCACCGTTACACAGGATGGAGCAGTCGTGACCATCATCTAGATCAACGTCGCAAGATTCGCTCAGAGACAGACCATTGGGGATTCCTCCTGGTTCAATTCGAGCGAAACACGCGTACGCTCGCCAGCTCGCCGCTGGCTCATCAACAGTGGACAAGCCTCTGGGTAGGTTCAGCGGCGCCAGCCTACTTGTCACCGGCAGGTCGGATTTTGTCCCAAGCCTCCTTCAGGTCGTGGGATGCCTTCTCGAACGAGATCTTGGCGCTCTCCCAGCCTTCCGCGCTCGCGCTCTGTAGCTTGTGTTGCTCAGCCTCGACTTTGGTCCAGGCCGCCTTCAGCTCATTCTCGGCCGCGTTGGCCTTCCTGTTGCCCCTTGGCCTTTGCTTTCTCACTGAAGTCGTGCAGCTTTTGCTGCCATTCGTCCACGGAGACCCGCGCCTTCTGAGTGTACGTGTCCCTGTCCGCCGTCGAATCGCCGGCGGCTGCCAATTGCATGGGCGTGTTGGAAGAGATCGACTGACCTGCAGCGGCGGGCAGTGCGCCTAATAGCATGAGTGGTCCGATTACGATCGAGGCGAAGAGTATCCTCATAGCAACCTCCTTAGTGTTACGCGTCCGTCAATCTCTGTACAATTCAGCCAGCCGCAGCGACGAGATGATCCGCCGACTTGGCCGCTTTCTTGCCTGCATGCACATCAAGGCGTGAAGGGTTGGCCGTACCGAGGATTGTCTTGGCGCGAGCCACTTCCTCTGCCGCGCCGTGTGCCATCACCAAAAAGCTATCGGCTTTCAGGGCGGTCTCGTATTGAATCACGCTGTCCTTCGGCACGCCGATGCCATAGAGCGCTGCACCGAGCGCACTCAGTCCACCAACTACGATAGCATTCTCGATGCCGTAGATCGCCATGGAGGCCAGATATCCAAGCACGACGACATGCCCCACAACGGGAATGGCAAAGAACAGCCCGCCAAAGAACATGCCCCAGAGACCGCCCCAGAACGCACCCCGGGTGCCCCAAAATTTGATCCGGTCACCCGCGTTGTAGAAGCCGACGACCTTTTCGTCCGTGTGGTATCCCTTGCCGACAACGCTGAGATTTTTCATCTCGAAGCCGGCTGCGGTCAGTTTTTTCACGGCTGTTTCCGCTGCATTGTGGTCTGTGAAGACGGCGATGACTGTGTCGGTTTTTTCCATTTGATCCTCCTTGAGGAACAGGGTGGCGCCTGGCAATGGGCTTTTGCGTCGCCGACGTCGCGACCAAGCACGTGCCAGGGACTGGCGTGTCGCCACCTCAAATATATTGATCCTTGGCTCGGTCATTTACTGAGCAATATTGCTCACAAGTGTCCCTTCAAAAGCACCGAAGGGAATTGGCGCACGTGACGCCGCCGTGCGCTGAAATCGCGATGTGCCTGCGAGTGGGACGGATGGGGTCGACTAAGTGATGACGGATCCGGACACTATAACCCGGACCCGAGCGAGGACCCCCGGGGAGGAGGATTAATGACCCTCAAGGCGGTGCGCGATCGAGTCTGCGGCCTGACACAGTGCAGGATAACCGCTGCGAGGACGAAGTGCACGAAGGGCGATGCAAACTGGACGTCGGACGGCGTATGCCGGGGAGCAAGCTCAAGCGGCTGACGATCCGGGAAGGAACCGCTTGAATTGAGGAAACGTCGGCATCATTCGAAGTCCGGTCCGCGCCTCGATCCTAGCCGACTTCTATTACCGGAAGCCGCGCTCCCTTATTCGATCACCTCGAGCGTCGGTGGCACGTCAAGAGTTGTGAGTGAGCTATTTTGAACAGAATTGCCCCACCGCCGCCTCAAATTAATTTAGGTACTGCGCACAACGCTACAAAGCAGGATTCAATGGGAAAACACCCCTCGTGCTCCGAGCGCGTTGAAGGTGCGATGAAGGGAACGGCTATGAGCACCAAGCAAGGTTTAGTCACTTTGATCCCGATAAAGACGTTTCTGTGCGGAGCAGTTGGCCTTGCGGTCGCGGTATTGGTCGCGGGCGCAGCGGCCACTCTTTTGCCTCGTCAGGCGCAAGCAACGCGGGCTTATGCCGCGCAGACGGGGCTACCGTGTGGGCGATGTCATGTGAATCCCGCGGGTGGAGGACCAAACACGGCGTTTGGCAAAGCCTTCGCCGCCAACGGCCACAAATTCCCGGCGAAAAAGTAATCACGCCTGTCCCTGTTGAAAACGTGGTCTACTGGCGAATGAATTCGAATCGTGTGGTTCGCCGAGTTTTGGCCAATAATTGCATCTGATTGTGGACCCGATTATGCGTCGGGCATAACGCGGAGGCATTCAATGGTTTCGTTGCGCACTCTGCCAATCGCGTTTCGCGCACTCTTCAGCAGCTTCCTTATCCTGATTGGTGTCGGATACTTGATGGCTCTGACGTACATGTACGTGGTTGTGATCGAGCCTCATCAACAGATGGGCGAGGGCTTGGTCACAGGTATCAGCGATGAATATCACGGGCTGCCGAAGGGACAAACCTTGCTTGAGGCGGCACTGATGGGCCGATGACCGACAAGATATCGGTTCCCGACCGCACCAGCATCCTGCAGTGGATACATAACGGCGCGAAAGCTGAGGACTATTCGCAAGTCGAACCGATCTTCGCCAAGGACTGCATCAGCTGTCATATGGCCAACGCGAAGTCGATCCCGCCTCTCACGAGTTTCCAGGCTGTGCATAAAGTCACGGCAGCGGACACGGGAACAAGCATTACGGATTTGGCCGAAACTTCTCACATTCATCTGTTCGGCGTCAGCATCATATTCCTGCTGACCGGAGCGATTTTCGCCTTTAGCGAAACGCCGGTTTGGTTTCGCGTATGTCTCGTTGTCGTTCCCTACCTGTCCATCCTGATGGATATAGGCTCTTGGTGGTTCACTAAGTATGTCGATCCAGCATTCTTCGCCTACGTCGTCGTCGTCGGTGGAGCGGGCATGGGTTGGGCGCTGGGCGCTCAGATTCTCATTTCTCTTTGGCAAATGTGGATCGATTTGGTCAAAGCCGCCATCGGCGCAACCGGCGTGAGCCGCTAGCCTGGATTTCTCACACTATTGAGCGCATCGGGGGGGCTCACCCTCCAACACTGGCGAACAAGTGGAAGGCCTATAAGACAATGGTGCGCCGCTTCTTATCCGCGACCTTCCGCCATCAACCGAACGGCTTGATGCTTTCGGCGACGGAATCGGCGATGTGCTCCTTCGAGACGACGCCGATGATCTCGGAGGGGCGCCCGCGTCCGCGCTCCTTGACCACCACCGCCATGGCGGCGTCTCGGCGCGTCATGCGCTGAACGACATCGAACATGATATCGGCTTCGCGCGCGATGGTGAAATTGCGTTGCGCCACGTCGCCAAGGCGGACTCCGCTGTAGGCCTGCTCGACACCGCGCCGTAAGCTGGTGTTGACGCGCACGACGCCGGCGAAGTGGTTGCCGCGCGTCACCACTACGTGCCTGAAGCCGCCTTCGGTTGCGTGTTGGCGGAGGAACGCATCGAAGTCGGCATCCGCCGGCAGGATCGTTATGTCGCGCTCCATGACATCGCGGGCGCGGCGCACCAGGAACATGTTGGCGTGCAGCGCCTTCGGCACGAAATGACCGCGGCCGACCAGCTTGATCGTGTAGATGTTTTCCTGCGAGAGCAGGCGTCGAACGCCGATGGCGAGGGCGACCGCAATAATGCTCGGCATCACAAGGTCATAGTCGCGCGTCATTTCGAAAATCATGGTGACCGCGGTCATGGCGGCGCCGGTACCGCCGCCGACCATGGCGGCCATGCCGATGATGGCGCAGGTCGTTACGCCAAAATCCGCCACCGGCATGACGGCGTTGACGAGAATGCCGAAGGCGCCGCCGATCGTCGCGCCCATGAACAGCGACGGCGAAAAAATGCCGCCTGAAGCGCCCGAACCGAGACTCACGGAGGTGGCGCAGAGCTTGGCGGCAAACAACAGCACGAGGAGCGCCGGAATGCCGAGATTGCCGGTGAGGATCGCCTGAATAGTTGAGTAGCCGACGCCCTCGACGTAATAGTGCCCGCCGCCGACCAGGAGCGCGTAGATCAGCACGCCGATGATCAGCATGCCGACTGCGTTCCGCAGATAGGGGTTCTTTATGAGTTCGAATACGTATTCCGCGAAACTCAGCCCCCGGACGAAACCGGCGGCCGCGAGTCCGATCAGCGCGCCGAGCAAGGCATAGAGCAACAGCACCGTCAGCGAAGCCGGCGCTTGCGACGCCAACAGCGCATTCGGAATGGCGAATGCGGGGTGGATCCCGAAAAAGATGCGGCCGATGAAAGTCGCGGTGCCAGTGGCGAGCGCCACCGGCAGGAAGGTGCGCGCGCTCAATTCCGGCATCATCAACTCGATGGCGAACATCACTCCGCCGATCGGTGTATTAAATGTCGCGGCTATGCCGGCGCCGGCGCCGGCGGCAACGAGGGTAATGCGTTGCCATGGTGCCATGTGGATGACCTGCCCGAGCGTGGAACCAAGCGCGGCGCCGATCTGGATGATCGGTCCTTCGCGGCCGACGGCCGCGCCGGTGCCGATCGAAAGCGCCGAGGCAAGCGACTTGATCAAGGCGACGACCGGCCGGATGACGCCTTGGCGGTAATAGATCGCGTCCATAACTTCCGGCACGCCGTGGCCGCGCGCTTCCGGGGCGAAATTGGTGATCAGGAAAGTGACAATCAGGCCGCCAATGACAGGCACCAGGATGATGAACGCGCCCCACGGGCTCGGTGGCGTGAACACGCTGGCGTCGTACTCGATCGAAAACGAGCCGAGAAAGGCAATGTTATGGATCAGACCGATCAAGGCGCGGAAGGCGATGGCGCCAAATCCGGTGATGATGCCGACGACAATCGCCAGAAGCGACAGTCGCAGCAGCCCGAGCCGCAATGGCCGCCTGAGTTTCATCTCACCTCAGCGCGTGCGACGCCGACCACCCGACCCCGCCAACCGCTGGTTCGCAGCAAGTGAGGCCAGATATGGGCGAGCAGCTCCATGACTTTATCTGACGATCCATGCGGTGGGCCAGTTCAATACGGCTGCGCGGCATACGGTCGAGGATGAAAAAGGCTCGCCAGCAACACGGCGAGGATTCCGGTGAGAAAAATACCGTCGAAGGTTCCCGCGTCGCCTCGGGGCGAACGATGGAGCTCGGGCGTTCGGGGCGAACGTGCGCGGTGGAGGCGCAGCCGACCCCGTTCTTTTGGTTTTTCGTATCCCACCCGCATGGTGCTGATCAAGCTTTCGGATGGCCGCCTGTTCGTCTGGTCCCCGGTCGCGCTGTCGGCCACCCTCAAACGCAACATCGATACTCTGGGACCAATGCATTTTCTTATTTCGCCGAACCGTCTGCATCATCTGTTCCTTGTGGACTGGAAGTCTGCCTTTCCGCAAGCACGTGTCTATGCTTCCCGAGCTTGGCGAAACGCCCCTTCGATCTTCAAGCTGAGCGCACCAGCCGTGGTGGACCTGCGGCTGAAAGACGGCTGTGGCCTAGACGTCGCGCATCTTCGAGGGCCGGCGCCTGGCCGAAGACCCGATCACGCTCGCGTTCACCACTTCCATCACCCGCACGCGCGCGAGAGGCGCGCCGCAAGGAGCTCTATTGCAGCAAGTTGCGGCCCGTCCCTTGCGTTGTCCGAAATCAGACACGCAGGAAAACCTTGCGCCGGTATAAGAAGCCAGCTAGCGCAATCGCAAACACGAGTCCCAACACATGCGTAACGAAATCGCCCGCACCCTGCGTCACCGCATGGTTGAGTAAGCTCGCGAAGTCGCTGCCCAAGAAGCGCGCCACGAACGACGCGAAGCCAAGTACTTCGTTGATAACGTAGAGGGTGATCGCGTTTGCCCCGACCCAGATAAAAACCGTGGCCCAGCGTCGCCACCCCCATACGTCGATGATCTGGTGCATTGCAGCGAGCAGGATCGCGCTGTATCCGGCGGTAACGAGTGCGAAGGACGATGTCCAAATGGCCTTGATGATCGGAAACTGCAGCGCCCAAAGGTAGCCGATAGCGATCAGGACGCAGCCGGAAGCGATAAGCCACAGCGTCTTCTGCTGGGCGGAAACGCGGACGTCACGCAGGAGAAGCCCGGCGAAAACCCCGAGCAGGCAAGTGCCAATAGCTGGCAGCGTGCTCAACATACCTTCGGGATCGCGGCTGCCCTCCCATAGTCTGCCGGGCAAATAGTAGTAATCAATCCAGTCTGCCAGGTTGGCGTCGGGGACGAATGAGCCGGCGCCGATTCCAGGAACCGGGACAAAAGTCATCAACGCCCAATAGCCGACCAGGAGGGCGAAGAGAGTTGCGATCAGTCCTCGCAGATTGAAATTCAGGAACGCGAGAGACGTGAAGAAATAGCAAAGCGCAATCCGCTGCAAAACGCCGAGAAGGCGGAGATCGGCCCAGTGCTGGCTGATCTCGCCGACAGCGACCAGCCCGAGTAGGTAAAGCAGGAGCGAGCGACGCAGGACCCGCAGATGCGCGTTGGTTTTGCCTACGCGCTCGACCAGAGCCGGCAAGGAAAGCACGATCGAGACGCCGGTAATGAAAATGAACAGTGGAAAAATGAAATCGTAAAAGCGAAGACCTTCCCAGGGCGCGTGCGTGAATTGATCGCCGAGAAAGCTGCCGGCGGCGCTGGCGACGGCTCCCTTTCCTTGCGACATTTCGGCGAGTCCCCACATCGCGCCGTCCAACCCAATGATGCAAAACATGCTGAAGCCGCGCAGCGCATCGATCGATACGACTCGGCGCGTTTGCAGGGCGGAGGCTAAGTCGACGTAGCGCATCGAATGGGTCTCGGTGTTGGTGCAAGAACAAATCGGCTGCCAGAAAAATCCCGGTCAGTTCAAAAACAGCTTGTTCAGAGCAACGGCCGGCCGCCTTGAGCTTTATCAAGCCTGAGGTTCGCGAGGCCTATCCGTCCGATTGGGGGGTAAGATGTCAGTGCTTCGCCGCCACGAACACGGCATTGGTCGCCCCGCAATTACCACTGGGCTCCTCGACGCGAAAATAGTTGCGGCCGATGAAGGACTGATCGTAGTGATGCCACGCCGTGCTGTGGTCAAAGGCCATGACGCCGGCGAGCGTCACTGCAAACACCGCGCTTTCCATGTCGCGCTGTGGCGCATTAAGATTTTCGGGTAACTTGGAACTGGCGTAATCGACATAGTAAACCCGGCGGACGCAGGCGATGTCCTTTGCCGCATCGAGCGCCGCCTTCGCGGTCATAAGGTGGTCGGAGTGGTCTCCCGGATTAATGCGCGGATCGGTCTCGGCAACGTTGATCTGAACAAGCCGTGCCTGCTCACGTTCGTACTTCAGGATGTCCCGCACGGTCGCAACGAGATCGCTCCAGCCGTGATAGATCGTCGAGCCGTCGATGGCCGAAAGCGTGTCTATGTCTCCAGTGGCGAGACGCTTGAGGGACTGAAAGCCGGTCCCGGCAAAGCCCGAACCCGAGGCGTCACCGTCCGGAAGCCGCAGGAAATAGCCGATGGTGTTGAGGTAACTCACGCGAAACACCGAGTGGCCGTTGAACGTCATTGGACCGGCTGAATTGTCGATCGGCGTCTTATCGGCGTCCGCCATGAAGCGGATGGCATTCAAGGCGCCATTCTCCCGCGCCAGGTAATAGGGGTGCTTGCGGCCGCCGGATCCGACCCCGAGGCCGTCATCGCCCGCGGTAATATGCACAAAGACAGTTTTGCCGGCGCCGCCGATCACATCCTCGAATGCCGATGGATTCATGAACAGCTGCCAATCGTCCTCGTGAGCAGCAAAGTAAAACGACACCTTATCGGAACGGCCACTATCAGCGGCGAGCGCGGTCGCAGGCAAGAGCAGCGCAACAAGCACAACAGCGTTCCTGAACGATCGCGATAACGGCATGGCGGTTCCGTCGGCGGCAGGTTGGATTTGGATTAACGAGATATGATATTCCGTTTTGACGAAATCAATGAAAATATTGGGGCCAAAGTGCCGCCTCCCTTGGGTGCCGAGGGAGCGGCGGGTGCCGTCCCTGAGTGCCGTCGCAGGCTGATCTCGATGCGCTTACCGCACTGCACACCGAACCATTCGGCCGGTGATCGTTGCGTCAAGTTGCCTCAGCTGCCGTTGCCCAATGTTCAGAATCCGGCGGATACATTTCGGCGAGGGTTGATCGTCTACCGATGCTCAACATCGATGGATCGCCGGGCCATGGCGTCAGCATGAGTGGAGCTCTCCGCCGACATCATTTTTCGGTTTGCGCGATTGACCGCTTTGATTTGGCGTTCGCCTTGCTCATCATGGCCTTGTTGCTGCTGGTAGGCGCCACGTTCAGAGAATATGCGGTTTCCAACGACGAAGGCCTGCAGCACCACTACGGTGAATTGATCGTCGCCTATTACAAGAGTGGCTTCACAGACAAATCGGTTTTCGATTTCGGGAATCTCTATCTCTACGGCGGACTGTTCGATGTCATCGCGGTCCTATTGGCGCACGTCCTGCCGTTCGACCCCTACGACATTCGGCACGTGATGTGTGCCGTCGCCGGCATCGGTGGAGTGGCTGCAACCTGGGCGACTGCACGGATGATTGCCGGACCCAGGGCCGGTCTGCTGGCCGGTCTCGCGCTTGCGCTTTGCGGCGTCTGGTACGGCAGCATGTTCAATCACACCAAGGACGTGCCGTTTGCCTCCGCCATGATGGGCGCGACGTTTTTTCTGTTGCGGGCGGCGCGCGATCTTCCCGATCCGCGGCGGCGCGACATCTTATGGTTCGGGATACTGCTGGGCGCCGCGCTCGGCCTGCGCGCCACCGGTCTGTTGATGGTGTGTTACGCCGTGGCGCTGATCGGCATTCGGTCGTGGAGCATCCGGCAACAAGACTTGCGCAGGTTCGCTCGCCTGAGCGTTCGCTCGTTGGTGCATTTCATTCCCGCCTTCGCGCTTGCCTATGTGATCATGATCGCATCCTGGCCCTGGGCGTCGGTGGCATTTCTCAATCCGGCTCGCGCGATTTTTGCTTTCGCCCACTTTCACTACCCGATCCGCACCATCATTGCCGGCCAAGTTTATTCCATGAGCGACGTGCCGCGCTGGTACGAGCCTGACTATCTGGCGATCAAGCTGCCGCTTTTCGTTCTGCTCGGCGCCGGGGCGGCTTTGCTATCGGCGGCTCGCTCGGCGGCGATGCGGAGCGATAATCTGGCCGCAAACGCGCGCCTGCAGGAAATCGGAACCCTGTTTTTCGTCATTGTTTTTCCGTTGGCTTGCCAAATCATCGGCCGTGGCCCCTCGGATACCGGATTGCGGCATTTTTTGTTCGTCGTGCCGCCGCTTGCGGCGCTGGCCGGCATCGGTGTTGATACGTTCCTTTCGGGCGTTGAAGCAAAAGCCCGCACCCTCGGATTTGTTGCGCTAGCTGGAGTGACGGCTGCTCTCGTCTGGGATGTCACTATTCTGGTGCGGCTGCATCCCTACGAATATCTGTTCTACAATTCCCTGGTCGGCGGCCTCGAAGGCGCGTCGCGACGTTACGTCACTGACTATTGGGTCAACATCATGCCGGCCGCGGTCAAAGACCTCGAGACCTATCTGGATCAGACGGACACTCATGCCAATCCGCTTCGCCCAGCCCACTACACCGTTGCGGTTTGTGGGGAGAGAGTTTCGTTTGAGAACGAAGCCGACCGGCGCTTGCAATTCACCCCCGATTGGAGCCATGCCGACTTCTTCATCGCACCCACGCACATGAACTGCGATCGAGTGCTTCGCGGCAGGATCGTGAATGTGATCGAGCGGGTCGGCGTGCCGATCGGGGTGGTGAAGGATTTACGGGGCATAAGCGCACAAGCGCGATGGGCACCGGTCGAGACTGCGCATGATCGCTCCAATAACCCCGATGCTCACGGTGGGCCGCACGGATAGGGTCGCAGGATGGTCGCGGCACTGGTGTGATACTTGGTCTCGGAAAACGGCCTGACGTCGTGTCAACGGTGAGAAGTGACTGTCGAGATCTTTGACGCGACTTCTTGTACCATCCACACTGCATAATGCGAGCGACCGCCCAAGGATCAGCCGTTCTATCATCTATTCGCCGAGAACAAAGAGATCGAATACATCGCTTGCGTCTCCGAACAAAACCTCCCGCCAGATAACAGCGGCGAGCCGGTCCGGCATCCGCTGGTCGCTGCGCGTGCCCGCTAACGCGGGGACGCGAACAGATTAGCAATCGATTACGGCGTCTTCCCATCTTGTGCCGGTGGCGGCGCTGCCGACGACTGGGGCGTGCCCTGCTGGTTTTCCAACTTCTTGTGCACTTCGTCGGCGCGCCGTTGCAACTCTTCTTGAAGTTTCTTCTGCTGCTCCTCAAAGACCGTGGGATCGGTCGGCGGTCCGTCATAGGCGTTGGCGAAATCGGTTAGCGGCATCGCCAAGCTGATCGGCTGGCCGGTCGAATTGATCGCCTGGATGACGAGTCCCTGCCCCTTCTTCATCCTACCGATCATCTCGGCGTCGGCCACGTAATCCGCCATGCAGCCGTTGGTGAAGCAGATCACAAGTGGGGCTACCCGCTTGGGTCGGCGCGGAGAAATCGCTGGTCGATATCAGTTGACCCGACATCCGTTGCAAATCAGGTCGATTTACGGGCGGCAGCATTGACGAGGGACATGTCAGCGTTATTTTCGCCTTAGGTGCTCACAGCGCTCTCTTCCTGTCACATGGAAACGCCTCGCTCAAACCCGCGATGGCGAGTGCCGCAGCGTTCCCTTGCAGCTCTTTTAGGTTCCGGTGCGCGTACCGAACAAAGATTCGCACGTAATCCATCAACGTAGTATCCGATGGAGCGCAGATATCCAGCAGTCGCTCTCCGCCCTGATCCGCCACGACGGACATGTTCTGGATCGCCGCCATGTAGTACCAGCAGCGCAACCCAGCAGGTGGGATACCGATCGTATCTCCCGCCGCGGCGCCAGCTGTGTTGACCACCGCCTCACAGCTTCGCAGAAGCTCGCCCGGCGTCATCGCGGGCGCATTGCCCCCTGCGAGCAAACACACGACAGCTCCGAGTGAGAAGGCGAGTACAGATCTCATAGCACGCGGCACTCTTGGCTCGACAGCCGCAATCCAGTGCGGTCAGCTCACGCTTCATCATCGCCACTGGAGCTACCCCGAATCGAGCCTCACCGATGCGGCAGAAAGCGCTGCTCAATGGCTTAACGGCTGCGGGTAAGCGGTCTGATTACGCGGTAGTCACCGGTGTCAGCACAGGCGCGCTAATGACGCCCTTGCCTTCGCCGGCCCGCATTATAACGATGCGCTGCGCAAAGCCTATACCAAAACCACTGCAGCTAAACCGCCACCCTACCCGGGCGATGCTGCCCCGGAAGCAAGCTACATTGAGAAAACAGACCCGATGAAAAACCTCAGCCTTGCTAATACCGAACGGCAGCGTGCCGTGAGAGCCCGCGCACCGGATGGCAACATACCAATCATCGAGCTTCTCTACGTGAACAGCGATAGGATCACATTTATCTGATCAGAAGCTGCAGCGATCAGTTCGTTATAACTCGTGTGTCCTTGAGCAGCAGCCTTCAGAATACATTCAGCGAGATATGCTTTTGTCGCTGATGTTGAATATTCCAAGGGCACCTTTGTCATGACCTCTTCAAGTGCGTTCCTCATGTCTTGGATGAGTTGAGGGTCAAATTGTGGCATGGCTTAGCTCCCCGATAGGTGGTCATAGGTCTACTTATTCTACGCACCTCAGACAGACACGAACACGCCAGCTCCCTTACGTTAATCGCTCCATGAAAATGTATTGTGGCCTGCAAGATTAGACCGCGGCACAGGCCTTAAAGAATAACGAAAATATGGAAGTATTTGGGACAAAAGCGGCAGCGGCGGGCATTCACGTCGTTTTGAAGATGCGACAGGCAGTTCCGCTATGCCTCCGACCGAATTGCTGCATCACGGCAACCGCCGCTAGGGCCAGAAGGCGACGTTTGGGGATCGCACCGCAAAGCGTTTCAGGGCCGTCGGGGCAGTGCGGCAAGCACCTTGAGAGCTCGGCGTTAGCGAACGCCCACACGTTGCTGTTTTTCCCGCAGTCCGCGGCCGCAAGCCGGAACATGCGCACCGCCGCGCGCCGCCGGGTCAAGCTCGGCGCCCACGACAGTCGCTGGCTTTCTCCGCGGGTGAGGCCGGCGCGACGCTTTGCCGCGAACAACAGTGGACAGCGCATGACCAAACCAATGACCAGTCGCAGAGTCGGCGCTCGCCGCGGACTCGTCCTGAGCGTCGTTTTCGTCAGTATTACCGGGCCCAAGTTGTGGAGCGCAAAGGCTCACAACGACAGACGAGATGGTACAGGGCATTGAAGAGATAAGACTACTCAACAATGGAACTTTATTTCGAGCAAGCCTATGTTGGAATAATAATGACGGCGGAATTGTCGCGATTGCGATGGGTCCGCCTTATCGCGGACCCGTGCCGTCACGACAGCGGTCATTGCCTTTTCCCGGACCGTTCGTGACCGCCCGGAAACGAAGGGCCAACTCATCTGTGGAGGAGATCATGCAGTTACCTCGACTCTGTCTCGTGGCAGTCGCCACCATCGCCTTAACATCCCCGGCCTGGGCCGCCGACAACGACACACTGACCGTTGGTTTCACCGTCTCGCAAACCGGCAAGCTCAATACCGACTCGATCGCACAGATGCGCGGCTTCGATCTGTGGCGCGATCAGGTTAACGCGAAGGGCGGCATCAAGGTCGGCGACAAGGCCTACAACATCAAATTCGTCAGCTATGACGACGAATCGCAGAATGGGCGCGTGCAGCAGCTCTATACGCGCTTGATCACGCAGGATAACGCGCAATTCCTGTTCAGCCCCTATTCATCGGGTCTGACCGCGACGGCGGCCATCATTTCGGAACAGTACGGCAAGGTCATGCTGACCACCGGCGCCGCTGAGGAGAAGACTTACGAGCTCGGCAACAAGGACCTGTTCCAGATCTATTCGCCGGCGGCGCAGTATCTCGCCGGTGCGCTGCGGGCCCTTAAGGAGAAAGATCCGAATGCCAAGATCGCCTTCGTGTACGAGGACGATCCCTTCTCCAAGGCGGTCGCCCACGCCACGCTTGACCTCGCCAAGATGGCGCACATGACGATCGTGTTGGACGAGGCCTATAGTGGCTCGACCATGGATTTCGGCCCGATCATCAACAAGATCATCGCGTCGAAGGCGGTGGCCCTGCTCGGCGGCGGCCACTACGCGGACGGCTCGACGCTCGCCCGCCAGTTGCACGACCAGAAGGCCAATTTGAAATGGGTTACGCTGCTGGTCGCACCGGACAGTCCGAAATTCGCCGAGCTCGGCGCCGCCGCGACCGACATCTCGGTACCTTCGCAATGGGAGCCGCAGGTCAGGTTTAAGCCCGACTTCGGGCCCACGGCGCAGGAGTTCACCAACGCGTTCAATACGAAATACGGCGTCGATCCGGGTTATCACGCTGCCGGCGGGTATGCCGCGGGGCTGATTTTGCAGCATGCCATCGAACAGGTCGGCTCGATCGATCCGGCCAAGGTCGCGGCCGCGCTGAACAAGATGGACGTCACGACAATGTTCGGCCGCACCAAATTCGCCACCGATGCGAAGGACCACGGTCTCCAGATCGGCCACGACATGGTGCTGGCGCAATGGCAGTTGAAGGACGGCAAGCTGACCAAGGAAGTGATCTGGCCGGCGGCCGCCAAGACCGCCGATACTGTGATGAACTGAAAGGGCGCTTCACGGAGCGAACGGACGCGCTCATTCGCATGTAGGTGAGCGCGTCCGACCGTGCCGAAAACCGACATGGCTGAAATCCTGGCTTCCGTCATCGACGGCGTGCTCATAGGCGCGGTTTATGGGCTCGCCGCCATGGGGTTGACGCTCATCTGGGGCGTCATGAACGTCATCAACTTGAGCCATGGTGCGATCATCGTCCTCGGGATGTTCGCGCTCTATTACTTTTCGTCCGTGCTCGGCCTTAATCCCTATGCGGCATCGCCTATCGTCATCGTAATCGGCTTCGTTGCCGGCGTGCTGCTCTATTGGGTCGCCGTGCATCGGGTCATCGGCCGGCCGCCTCTGATGAGCCTGCTGTCGACCTTCGCGGTCAACATGGTGCTCATCGGCCTCGGCACCGCATTCTGGAGCACGAGCCCCTACAATGTTCCGGTTTCGCTGCCGAGCGTGAGCTGGGAGGGCTATACCTACACCGGCACGCATATCATGGCTGCTGTGATCGCCGCCGTGATCGCCGGGCTGCTTTATCTGCTGCTTTACCGCACGCGCATCGGCAAGGCGATCCGCGCCGTCTCCGCCAACCGCGCTGCCGCCGAGCTCTCGGGAATTCCGACCACGCAAATGCTGGCGCTGAGTTTCGGGCTTGGCGTGACGCTCGCATTCGCGTCGGGGATGCTGATCGCGACATTGTTTCCCTTCACGATACTGTCGGGCGGAGCCTATCAGCTCAAGAGTTTCGTCGTGACCGTGCTCGGCGGGCTCGGCAATCCTGGCGGCGCGCTGCTCGGTGGCATATTTCTCGGACTGATCGAGGGCATGGCGACGCCGTTCATGCCGGTGAGCTGGATGCCGATGATCGAGTTCACTCTATTCGTCATCGTTCTCATCGCGTTCCCGCGCGGCATTTTCTCGTTTTCAAGAACGTGATTTCCGTGCGGTTCAACTCATTCCGCCCATTTCCGTGGCTGATCTTGATCGTCACCCTGGCGGTCGCGTTGGTGCCGTGGTGGACCGACAATGTCACCTCGCGCGAGAACCTCATCCTCGCCGCGCTCGACATCACGCTCGCCAGCAATCTCAATTTGATGCTTGGCTATGCCGGCTACGTCAATTTCGGCAATATCGTGATGTTCGGCCTCGGCGGCTATGTTGGCGTCTATCTGGTGAGCGTATGGCATTGGCCGCTGCTGGGCGCCACGTTCGTCGGCGCGATCGCCGTCAGCATCATCGCTTACATGTTTGGGCTCGGGATACTGCGCCTGCGCGGCGCCTACTTCGCGTTGGCGACCATCGGCGTGAACGAGGCGGTGAGCGTGTTTGTTACGAATTTCGAGCCTTGGGGCGGCGCCACCGGCCTCTATCTATCGCTCGACGCCTATGCCCCGCTCGGCGGCCCCGGCCGCGCCTTATGGATCGTCTATTTCCTCATGGTCGCGGTGATGGGCTTGTCGCTGGCGCTGAGCTACGGCATCCGGCACTCGAAATTCGGACTGGGCCTGCTGGCGATCGGCGAGAACGAGGACGCGGCGGCGATCCTGGGGGTGCCAACCCGCACCTACAAGGCCATGGTGTACAGCGTCTCCGCCTTCCTGCCGGCGATTGCCGGCGGCCTTTATTTCTTTAAGAGTGGCATTATCGAGCCGACCGGCGCCTTCGACCTCACGACCTCGATCGAAGCGATCGTTATGGTGATGCTCGGCGGGCAAGGCACGGTGGCGGGACCTGCCATCGGCGCATTTCTTTACGAGGAATTGCGCGGCTATTTGCTCACCGCGCAGGCATTTTCGCACTTCCAGCTGGTGATTGCCGGGCTGCTGCTGCTGGTGATTGTGTTGTTCGCCCCCGGTGGACTGATGGGCTTCGTTCACCAGAAACTTCCCTTCACCCGAAGGTGGCTGGAATGACGGCGCTGCTCGAAGTCACAGATTTGAGCAAGCGTTTCGGCGGGGTCGAAGCCGTGGGTGACCTCAATGTCGACGTCAGCGTTGGAGAGCTTCTCGGTCTAATCGGCCCGAACGGCGCCGGAAAGTCGACCGTCTTCAATCTGATCAACGGGGTCACCACCCCCGATTCCGGCCGCATCAAGATCGACGGTGCCGATATAACCGGCAAGGCGCCTCACATTGTCGCGCGCCACGGTATTGCACGCGCGCACCAGATCGTGCAGCCGCTGGCGGGGTTGAGCGTTCTCGAAAACTGCACCGTGGGCGCCTGCTTCGGCCGCGAGAATCTGCCGATCGCCAAGGCGCGCGAGATCGCCCGCGAGGTGGTGGCGACCGTGGGTTTGGCCGAGCGGATGGATACGCTGGCCGGATCGCTCACCACCGCCGGCAAGAAGCGCCTGGAGCTCGCCCGCGCCTTGAGCGCTCGGCCACGCCTGCTGCTGCTCGATGAAGTGCTCGCCGGACTCAATCCAACCGAAGTCGAAGCGATGATCGAGATCGTGCAAGACATCCGCAGGGCCGGCGTTGCAATCCTGATGATTGAGCATGTGATGCGCGCGATCATGCGGCTCTCCGACCGCATAGTTGTGCTCAATCTCGGGCGCAAGCTCGCCGAAGGCAGACCGGAAGAGGTTGCCAACGATCCGAAGGTCATCAAGGCCTATCTCGGCGACTCTAAGTTGCTCGCCAGTGCGGAAGGAGCCGAATGATGGCCGCGCCGCTGCTCAAGGTCGAGAACCTCGAAGCCGGCTACGACGATGTCCAGGTGCTATGGGGCGTGTCGTTGCAGGTGGAGCGCGGCGGCGTCACTACGCTCGTCGGCGCCAACGGCGCCGGCAAAACCACCAGCCTGCGTGCGATCACCGGCGGTATCAGGCCGCGCGCCGGCCGCGTTATGTTCGACGGCGAGGACGTGACCCGGCTTCCGCCGCACGCCAAGGCGGCACGTGGATTAGTGCTGGTACCGGAAGGGCGACAATTGTTCAACAACATGTCGGTCGAGGAAAACCTGGAAATGGGCGCCTATTCCGCCCGCGCGCGGCGCCATTTCGGCGAGCAGACCGAGCGCGTGTTCACGCTGTTTCCGCGTCTGAAGGAACGGCGCCGGCAAAAGGCCGGCACGTTTTCCGGCGGCGAACAGCAGATGCTGGCGATCGCGCGCGGGCTGATGTCGGTGCCGATCGTGCTAATGATCGACGAGCTGTCGCTTGGTCTGGCGCCCGTGGTCGTGCAGCAGCTGATGACCGCGCTCACGGCGCTCAGGAAAGATGGCGTCACGCTGCTGCTGGTCGAGCAGAATGTGCACCTCGCGCTGGCGATCAGCGACTATGCCTATGTTATCGCCGAAGGGCGTACCTTCACCGAGGGAGCATCGGAGAAGGTCGCCGCCATGCCGGACGTCCGCAAGGCCTATCTCGGATTTTGAGGCTGCATATCACGCCGCCCTCACCAGCCTAGCGGTTGCCGGCTACTACGAGAAGCAGCGGTTTGCGGGCCCGCAGGCGCGAAAAGATCCTCATCGCCAACGCGGCGACGGCCTGGAAGGTACCGGCGAACGAACGACCAACGAGCCGGAATGGTCGTCCACGCGAAGTCGAAGCAGAAGATCCAGCCACGGCGAAATCGCCAAGGACCGCGTCGAGTTGGGTGGGATCGCGGGGGCGTTTGCGGTGATCTGGCATCTACCTATTCCGCTTCAGTAAGGCTTCGCACGCCACGGCAAAGCCAATAAAAGCGGCGCTGGTAAGCGCGTCAATGCGGATTGCGTCGCTGGGGATACCTAACCAGTCATGCACGATGATGCCAAATAGGGTCGCCACCATTACGGCTATTACCAGGGCTAAAATCGGAATGACAATCCGGGCCATATCGGCATGGTAGCCTCCGTTCACGACATGGCCTAGGGGCGTTTTTTGCCTTATTCAAAAGTAGCCCACTACCGCCGAACAGACAGTGGGCTACTTTGATTGTGGCAGCTTACGGCCCCGAGATCGGCCCAACTGATCCAACCCGGGCGCAGCAGCGGCTGTGATCACGGGCTCTTCAATGGCTTGGCTCGCGGAGACCGCAACATCACTTTCGCAGTTGGCCAGTCTTAGTGCGGACGACGGTTTACGAGAGGAGCAAGCAACATGACCGAAGCTCTTGCTAGCAAAACCTGTACTCCCTGTCGCGGGGGATACCTCCGCTCACGCGCGAGCAAGCTGAGCTCTTTCATGGACAGGCCCCAAATTGGCAACTGCTGGAGGAGGCTCACCGCATCGAGCGGAGCTTTCGGTTTAGAAATTTCCGGAAGGTACTTACCTTTGTTCAGGAGATTGGTGAACTCGCGGAAGCTGAGGGCCATCATCCGAATATCAGCTTCGGTCGGGGCAATGCGACGGTCTCGCTGCAGACCAAGAAGATCAAGGGACTGCATGAGAACGATTTCATCGTGGCAACCAAAATCGACCGCATATTCGCTCGCACGTCTACGGGGTGAACGAGTTCTCCTTGTCCTGCAACTTGCACCACTTTTTCGGGACGAAGTGCGCTCTTCGATGTGCAGCAGACTGATGCCGGAAGGCGTTAGCGCGCCTCGCCGCGTACCGCCACATGATCGCCACGGAGGTTTGATGTGTTTCAGGCAGACGGACAACGATCTCGGCTGTTCGTAACAGGGGAGTAGTTTCAATGTGCGATTACAGTCTACACCTCGTCGAATCACGACCCGCAAAGGTCGGAGACAAGCTGGTGACGACGAAGTTCAATAACACTCTCACTCGTGGTTTCGCCGCCGTCGGGGAACCACATGTAGCTGTATGTCTTCTTCCCGGCACGGAGGTCGCGTTCGAGAGGGAAGTCGAACGCGAGCGTGTTTTTAAGCTCTTCCGGAACAAGAAATTCATCAAGGAGAAGGTAGCTCGATTCCGGCAGATCAACCTGGAGCAGCCACACGTGCATCACGACGCGTTGGAGTTCCCCGACGGGCAGATCGTGCTGCTCACCCGGTTGCGTGAAGGTCAACACGCGACCGTGCTGCAGTTGCCGGCTTCTCCGCGCGCCACGAACGAAGCGGAGCAGCAGAAGCGAGGTTCTCTCATTACCTGATCGGGCTGCTCGCCCTCGAGCTTGCCAGGCCGTGCTATCGGAGCGATAGAAAAGAGCCGTCGTGGTGCTGATGGCTCTATCACGACGCGTGCGCGGCAATAAGACCGCATTGCCGAGGGAGGTACCTTGGCCCTATGAATCATTCGGTCGAAGGGAACCCCGGGCCGAGACGGCCGGCCCTCAGGGAGAGGGATTTTGCCCACGCCTGGTTTGTCCTGCGGGGTAGTGACTGCGATGACTCGCATCTTGTCGGGGCTCTGAAATGAGCAAGGTTGGCGGCAGCGATTCGAAGAACACGCTCTACTGCTCGTTCTGCGGCAAGAGCCAGCACGAGGTGCGCAAGCTTATCGCCGGGCCGACCGTCTTCATTTGCGACGAATGCGTCGAGCTGTGCATGGAGATCGTCGGCGAGGAGAACAAATCCTCGCTGGTGAAGTCGCGCGACGGCATTCCGACGCCGCGGGAAATCCGCAAGGTTCTCGATGACTACGTGATCGGTCAGGATCGCGCCAAGAAGGTGCTCTCGGTCGCCGTCCACAATCACTACAAACGGCTCAAACATCAGGCCGACCGCAAAGACGTCGAGCTGGCGAAGTCGAATATCCTCCTGATCGGCCCGACCGGCTCGGGCAAGACCCTGCTGGCGCAGACGCTGGCGCGCATTCTCGACGTTCCTTTCACCATGGCGGATGCGACGACGCTCACCGAAGCCGGTTATGTCGGCGAGGACGTTGAGAACATCATTCTGAAGCTACTGCAGTCCGCCGACTACAACGTCGAGCGCGCGCAGCACGGCATCGTCTACATCGACGAGATCGATAAGATCACCCGCAAATCCGACAATCCCTCGATCACCCGCGACGTTTCGGGCGAGGGCGTGCAGCAGGCGCTGCTCAAGATCATGGAAGGCACGATGGCGAGCGTGCCGCCGCAGGGCGGCCGCAAGCATCCACAGCAGGAATTCCTGCAGGTCGACACGACCAACATCCTATTCGTATGCGGCGGTGCCTTCAACGGGCTCGAAAAGGTCATATCGGCGCGCAGCCGGTCGGGCTCGATCGGCTTCGGCGCCAAGGTCATGGCGCCCGAGGATAGAAAGCAAGGCGAGATCTTCCGCGACGTCGAGCCGGAGGACCTGCTTAAGTTCGGCCTGATCCCTGAATTCGTCGGCCGCCTCCCGGTCGTAGCGACGCTCGAGGACCTCGACGAGGCCTCGCTCAAGCTCATCCTGACCCGGCCCAAGAACGCGCTGGTGAAGCAATATCAGCGGCTGTTCGAGATGGAGGAGGTCGATCTCACTGTTGCGGAGCAAGCACTCGGCGCCATCGCCAGGAAGGCGATCGACCGCAAGACCGGGGCGCGGGGTCTGCGCTCCATCATGGAGGCTATACTCCTTGACACTATGTTCGACCTGCCAAGCCTCGAAGGCGTCAAGGAGGTCATGATCTCTCAGCAGGTCGTCGAGGGCACCGCAGGACCGCTCTACATGTACGCCGCTCGCGCCGGTGGCGCGAGGGCGACCTAATGGCGCCTACGCCGGATGGACGAGCGATAGACACCCGACCATCAGACGCGAGGCCGCTGTGGGCGGCATACGCGACAGACCATGACCCGGCGCGGGCTCAGCGCCGGGCGTGGAGAGACTGATGGCAAACAAGACCAAGGGAACGCCGCAGAAGGAAGAAGCGCGGGAGAAGGCTCCCGAGACCCCAGATGCTCCGCTGCCACTGCTCGATCTCTCGGACGCCGCCGTCACGAAGATGATCACGCAGGCCAAGAAGCGCGGGTACGTCACACACGAGCAGCTTAATGCCGTCATACCCTCGGAGGAGGTCACCTCCGAGCAGATTGAGGAGATTCTGGCGATGCTCAACGAGATGGGCATCAACGCGGTCGAGACCGAGGAGGCCGAGGCTGAAAAGGAGGAGCCACGCGAGGAGGCCGAGAGCGAGGAAACCGAGTCCGGCGAACTCGTCGAGGTCACGCCGAAGACGCCGGCCAAATCCGAGGCCAACGAGCCGATCGAGCGCACCGACGACCCGGTGCGGATATATCTGCGCGAGATGGGTTCCGTCGAGCTCCTCTCGCGCCAAGGCGAGGTTGCCGTCGCCAAACGTATTGAGGCCGGCCGCGAGGCAATGATCGCCGGCCTGTGCGAGAGCCCGCTCACCTTCCAGGCCGTCGTCATCTGGCGCGACGAATTGAACGACGGCAAAGTGTTCCTGCACGACATTATAGACCTCGAAGCGACCTATGCCGGCCCCGACGCCAAGGCGGTACCTGCTGCCGTGCCGGGCGTCGACGCACCGCCGGCCGCGCCCGCAGGCGCCACGCCCTTCGTCGTCGCCATCTCGCCGCCGGCCGCGGCGCCCGCCGCTCCGGCCGCCGTCACCCCGTTTAAGCCTCAGGCCGCCAACGGTGACGGCGAGGAAGCACTCGGGGAAGGCGCGCTCGGCGAGCCGGATATCGACGAGGACGATCTCGAAAACTCGATATCGCTCGCCGCCATCGAGGCCGAGCTCAAGCCCAAGGTGCTGGAGACCTTCGACACCATCGCAGATACGTTCAAGCGCCTGCGCCGACTGCAGGACCAGGATATCCACAACAAGCTGCACAACGAGTCGCTGTCGCCAGCGCAGGAGCGCAAGTACAAGAAGCTCAAGAAAGAGATCATCACCGAGGTTAAGTCGCTGCGGCTCAATCAGGCGCGCATCGACGCGCTGGTCGAGCAGCTCTACGACATCAACAAGCGGCTCGTCGGCCACGAGGGCCGGCTGATGCGGCTCGCCGAGAGCCACGGCGTCTCGCGCGAGGACTTCCTCAGGAACTACCAGGGCTCCGAACTCGATCCGCACTGGCTCAACCGCGTGTCGAAGGTCTCGGCCCGGGGCTGGAAGAGCTTCGTGGCACGCGACAAGGACCGCATCAAGGAGCTACGCGGCAACATCCACGCGCTGGCGACCGAGACCGGGCTCGAGATTGGCGAGTTCCGCAAGATCGTGCACATGGTGCAGAAGGGCGAGTGCGAGGCGCACCAGGCCAAGAAGGAGATGGTGGAGGCGAACCTGCGCCTCGTCATTTCCATCGCCAAGAAATACACCAACCGCGGCCTGCAGTTCCTCGACCTGATCCAGGAAGGCAACATCGGGCTGATGAAGGCGGTCGACAAATTCGAGTACCGCCGCGGCTACAAGTTCTCGACCTACGCCACCTGGTGGATCCGGCAGGCGATCACCCGCTCGACCGCCGACCAGGCGCGCACCATCCGCATTCCGGTGCACATGTTAGAGGCCACCAACAAGGTGGTACGCACGAGCCGGCGGATCCTGCACGAGATCGGCCGCGAGCCAACGCCGGAGGAACTCGCCGAAAAGCTCGGCATGCCGCTGGAAAATGTGCGCAAGGTTCTCAAGGTCGTCAAGGAGCCGTTGTCGCTGGATACGCCGATCGGCGACGAGGAGAATTCGCACCTCGGCGATTTCATTGAGGACAAGAACGCGACCCTGCCGATCGACGCCGCCATCCAGTCGAACCTGCGCGAGACTACCACGCGCGTGCTGGCGTTCTTGTCGCCGCGCGAGGAGCGCGTGCTGCGCATGCGCTTTGGCATCGGCATGAATTCCGACCACACGCTGGAAGAGGTCGGCCAACAGTTCTCGCTGACGCGCGAACGAATTCGGCAGATCGAGGCCAGGGCACTGCGGAAGCTGAAGCACCCGAGCCGCTCAAGAATTCTCAGGACCTTCCTCGATAATTGAAATGGTCCGTTATCAGGTGCCGGCTCAACCGGGCAACACATGCGTTAAATCTCTCTGCTGGGGTTTCGAATTCCAAAGTCTTACGTGGCCGTTCGTTTAGCTGACGCGCCACTTTGTTTAGATGAGTTTGCGAGTACACCGACAAGTCAGTTCCCCTTGGAAGATACTGTCTCAGCAGACAATTGGTGTTCTCATTGGAACCGCGCTGGTGTTGCAAAACTCGACGACGAGCAGATCGTGAATGAAAATAAGCAATAGTCGAATCTGGAAGCGGAACTTTTGAAACACGTCGAATGGATCACCATATAAATAATCGTTAGACATACGCATCGACGCGGCCAGATCGGTGAAGGGGCAGTGCGAACCACATCTTTGCGGCTGACCTGACATCCCTAACCGCTGAGCGGACGCATGCCTCTCTTCAAATGGTGGTACGATGTCGGGAAATCTTAAACGTCATCGCGGCTGGGAAGACTGGGCCAGCATGTTGGTCGGCGGATCGGGGGACGTCAGCTCCTGGCCGATATTATTGCAAAAAGACCTTGAATCGCGGCCTGATACTAACCCTCGTTGGAGCCGCCTCCTAGGCATCGATGCAGGCCCTGAGCTGGACACGATGAGTAAGCCTTTGTGCAGCTTGGTATGAGAGCAAATTCGCGCTGTTGTCGAATCTGGACAGACGATTTCAATGAACTAAAAATGCGCACGGATGCCCGATTTTGAAAAATATTTTTTCTCGCACAGATGCCGAAAATCTTTTTTGCATCGATCAGCGGGTGCGAACCCAGATGCGATGATAAAAAAGTGCGGGGCCGAACGGGCCCCGCACGCAGCTTATAGTGCCAGTTTGGCGATTACGCTTATGCCGCCTGCGGCCCCCAGATTTTCATCTTGCGGGTCTCCGGCATCAAGAACAGGCTGAGCACAAGGCATATCGCCGGAACAGCGATCGGGTAGATCAGCGCATAACCGACGCTGCCCGTCGCCTGGTACGCCGCCGTGGTGATGAACGGCACCAATCCGCCGCCCCAGCCGTTGCCGATGTGATACGGCACGGATACCGACGTGTAGCGGATCCTGCTGGGGAAAAATTCAGCCAGGAAGGCGCCGATCGGCCCGTAGACCATCCCGACATAGGCGACGAGAATCGCGATGATGAGGATCGCAATCGGCATGTTGATATGGCCCGGCTGCGTGACCGATCCGAGCCACGCATACAGCGGGTAGTAAGTGACCGCCGCAAGGAACATGCCGCCCAATATCACCGGCTTGCGGCCGATGATGTCGGACAGCCAGCCGAACAAGATGAGCGTCGGGGTGCCAATGATCAGCCCGGCTCCCACGATATAGGCGGTGGTCAGCGCGTCCACCTTGGAAACCTGCTGCAGGAAATACAACGCCCAGAACTGGCCACTGTACCAGACCACGCCCTGCCCGAGCACCACGATGGTCGCGATCACTACGTACTTCAAGTTGGCGGGGTTGCCGAAGGCCTCGCGCCATGGGTTCTTGCTGGTTTCCCCTTTGGCCTTGATCTCGGCGTAGACCGGCGACTCCTGAAACTGGATCCGCATGTAGAAAGCGATGAAGACCAGCAGGAAGGAGAACAAGAACGGGATGCGCCATGCCCAGGCGTTGAACGCGTCAGTGCCGAAATAGGTGCGTGCGGCGATGATCACGAGGAGCGACAGCACGATGCCAAGGGTCGGCGAGGTCTGCAGCCAGCCGGTATAGTAGCCGCGGCGTTCGTCGGAGACGTGCTCGGCGACATAGGTGATGGCGCCGCCGTATTGGCCGCCCAGGCAAAGGCCCTGAATCATCCGCAAACCGAACAGGATGAACGCGGCGGCCAGGCCGATCTGGTCGAAGGTCGGGATCAACCCGATCGCCCCGGTCCCCAAAGCCATGCCGACGAGCGTCATGATGAACGTATATTTGCGGCCGACAACGTCTCCCAGCCAGCCGAACAGGAATGCGCCCAACGGCCGGACCAGAAACCCGGCGGTGAACAGCGCGATCGTGCTGAGCAGCGCCGCGACGGGATGGCTCTTTTCGAAGAATTTGACCGACAAAATCGCAGCCAAGCTCCCGAAAATATAGAAGTCGTACCACTCGATGACGTTTCCGCCCGCCGCGGCCGTGATCACGCTCCGGAAGTTCTTCGGAATTTGAGCCGTTTGAGCCATTTGAGCCATTTGAGTTGCCTCCTATTTCAGGGGTTCATCACTTCGCGGCGAAGGTTGCACCGAACCGCCGCATAGAGAGACGCTTCCTCAGCATTGAGCTTCAGCTTAGTCGATGTTGGATGAGCCGTAGGCCGAACCGCCCTGCGAAGTTCCGAGCCGCAAATGCGGAACGGATGGCGCGCAACGGGGAAAGTCGGCTCTATATCTGCGGCATGCTTACCTTGCCGCTGTCCTTCGCGCGACTTCTCAATCATTACAGTTCTTCTCACTTGCACTCGATCGCTCAGTGTCCCCGGACGCGCGACATCTGTTACGTTTGTGCCAGGTTGCCGATGGCAAGCACGATGTACGCTAGGATAGCAACCCAAATTCCATACGTGCTGACGTATGGAATTGGCCATAAAGCACAGAGCACAGCGATCACGGCGATTATGAGCGAAGCAATAAACCACCCCTTCGACGGAGCATAAAGATTCATGTTTGCATCCGTGGAGCTAGGGCCTATCTCATAGGCGTTATCCCCGTTTTACGCGTTGCTTTGTTTTTTGTTAGGGGGCAGTCTCGTACGCGTTCACCTTTTCGCGAAAAAGTCGCCCCCGCACAAGCGTACGCCGCACGCCACGACCTTGTCTGTACACCTAAAGTCTTACGCCTATAGTAGTCGCGGTAGTAGGACTAATTAATCCGGGACTCCCCAAATGGCGCGCCTCGTCGGGATCAACACCCGGCGCATCGTTGACTTCTCGTTCGCCGTATCAGCGGCGATTGGGGCTGTCGCAGGAATCCTTGTCACTCCCATCACGCTGACGAGTTATGATGTCTGAACGTTGCTGGCGCTTAAGGGATTTGCGGGGGCCATGCTCGGCGGCATTGGCAGCGCCTTCGGCGCGGTTGTCGGGGGCCTCCTTCTTGGTCTGCTGGAGGCGTTCAGCGCAGGCTACATTTCTTCGAATTATAAGGATGCGGTCGCATTCTTGGTTATCCTCGCTGTGCTGTTCATTATGCCGCAGGGCCTCCTCGGTCGAGCCCAGGTCGAACGGGTGTAAGCATGCGTGCACTGCTCGATCATCGTTTGGCGCCGGCCGCAGCGATCGCGGTGATTCTCCTGCTGCTGCCGCTGCTCTTCCCATCAATCTATTATTACAGAATTGCTGCGGGCGCTCAGCGATGAGCGACCATACCGACTAGATCGCCGAAGCGGACAGTGATCTGTGCTGTGGTTTGGCGAGCGGGGTGGAGGCGCAGCCGACCCTAGTTCAGCGGCGGCCGCACCATCGTTCGCCCCGAACCGGAATCTGCGAAAAAGAAATTGGCGACGTCGCTCGGCAGCGCAGCGCGGCCCGAGCGGATCTGCTGACAGAGCTCGGTGGGTCGGCGCGCCCCTCGCGCGCGCGCGTGTAGGTGACAAAACAGATAACGCGAGCCCGCTCGGCCAGGCGTGACGATAACCGGACGCCCTTCGGCCTAGTCGCCGTCTCCGGGCGCGTGCTCCTCAACAGGGGGGACGGTTCGACCCGCCCCCCTCTGACCTTCATCGATAACGGCCGCGCGCACGTTCCGTTCGACCAGCAGACCGGAAATCCCCGCCTTGGCGGGCACCCCTGATCACTTTGAAAACATCGCGCACGATGAGTGGCGCCGGTCCTTGTTACGGCTAATCGAGCCGCACAGCTTCGGCTTCAACACCCAGATAACGCCGTTGCCGCCGACTGCCTATTTCGACTCCGGCACTTTCGGCGGAGTCGTCTCGCTTTTGACGGTCTTAAGAATTTCATGCGCGTGCGCGATAGCGATTTTTTGATCGACAGCGCTCAAATCGCGAAATGACGCGTCGCGTTCACGCTTTGCGAATATACTTCCCTCCAGAGTCACCACTTCCGACCAAGCGTGGGCCTCCGTCGGATTGGCTATCATCCCGATGCCCCAGCAGCATCGCAGCGCGCGGATTACCCTGATACGCTGACTTCTCTGATCTGCCGGTGCTTTGCTCGCGACAAGGCCCCGGTACGGCAGCGGCATTGCTCACGCTCGCAGCGATCGGGGTGGCGGATGCGCGCGCCCGCGGCCTCGTGATGCAAACGAAAATGCCGACGGAGGCTGGTGCGCCCTGACTGGGACGACGAGTGGCCGGCCGGACAGGCCAGCCACTTGCTTCATCGCAACATGCGGCTCGTCAGCTGCCGGACCCCGAGATCACCTCGCCAAACAGCCGCCAGGTGGTGCCGTCGAACTTCTCCAATTGCATCTGTTTGACGGGGGCGAAATCGTCCGCGCTGGTCGAGACGACGATGCCGGGCAGCAGCATGGGCAGCGTCATGTTGTGGATGCTGGCCGCCTGCTTCATCACGTTCTCGCGGGTGAGATTGTCGCCGCTCGCCTTGAGCACGGCGACCAGCGTCTGCGCAAACGAGTAACCGGATACGTTGTTGCCGTCGGCGACATTACCCGAGGTATTATATTTCTTCATCCAGGCTAGCCATTCCTTATATTCGGGGGTGTCCTGCCACTGCGGATCGGTGGGCTCTTTGAGGTAGCCCGCCGAGATGATGCCGACGCCCTTCTCGGGTCCCGCGGGCTGCAGCACCGCCTTGACCGAAGCCGATACGTTGGTGAGGAAGTGCGTCGGCTTCCACCCGATGTCGTAGACCTTGCGAATCGCCTGGGCGGCGAACTTGGGGATGGCTGCCGTCAGCAGAACATCGGCACCGCTTCCTTGCAGCGCCACAATTTGCGAGTCGACGGTCGGATCGGTGGTCTCATAGGTCTGAGTGGCCACGATCATCTTGTCCGCCTTGTCGCCCAGCCCTTCGCGCAGGCCGACGAGGTAGTCCTTGCCGAAATCGTCGTTCTGGTAGAGCACCGCGATCTTGGCGTTCGGCAGGTTCTTGAGGATGTAGCGAGCGTAGATGCGCGCCTCGACGCGATAGCTGGGCTGCCAGCCCATCGTCCAGGGATAGTGCTTGGGATCGTTCCACTTGTCAGCGCCGGTGGCGACGAATAGATGGGGCACCTTGTTGTCATTCAGATAGCCACGGATCGCGCTGTTGGGCGGCGTGCCGAGCGTATTGAACAGCAGGAGCACATGCTCCTCCTCGACCAGTTGGCGCACCAGTTCGACGGTCTTCGGCGGGCTGTAGCCGTCGTCGCGGCTGATGAAGTTGATCTTACGGCCGTTGATGCCGCCCTGGTCGTTGATCATGGCGAAGTATGCGGTCTCCGCCTTGCCGATGGCGCCGTAGGCCGAGGCCGGGCCGCTATAGGGCATCGTGTTGCCGATCTTGATCTCGGTATCGCTGACGCCGGGTCCATATTGGCCCGCGGCAAAAGCCAGTCCACTTGCGAGAACGAGGCTGGCCGCAGCCAGGCCGGTCACGATAGTCTGTTTCATTGTCATGACATCCTCCCTTTGCACTTTTCCACTTCCTCCTAATGCCCGCTCCCTGGCCGATCAAACAATCATCAGGAATCCAGGCGCGGGTTAGCCTTCCATCTTTTTGAGATCAGGCCGGCATATTCATCTTGCAGCCGGTCTCCGCCACCGGCGGAGCGATGCTGTCGCCGGGCACAATATTGTTCACCTTGAACAGATTTTCCGGATCGCCGTCGCCCTTTTGTATGAGCTCGCCGATGAAGGCCGACAGCATCAGCTGATGGTCGCCGCCGCGGAAATACACCTTGTTCGGCTGCAGCTTGATGTCCGGCGGCAATTCCATGTCGGCGAGCGCCCGGGCG
>Ga0208820_1000395_pt1 | contig 34612 bp, 36 predicted proteins | sample June2015DPH_16_5_FD_184713 | JGI IMG/M metagenome (GOLD analysis project Ga0208820, IMG submission 184713) | Peatland microbial communities from SPRUCE experiment site at the Marcell Experimental Forest, Minnesota, USA - June2015DPH_16_40... | ecosystem: Environmental > Terrestrial > Soil >...
CATCGAATACCAGATCACCGGCTCGGCCTTCGAATCTTCCGTGGTGCTGTACGGGCAGGCGCGGCGCCTTTTTCCGGATCGCTATTTGAAGCTGCTCAAGCTGCGCATGCCGCCGTACGTGAGAATCGTGCTGCACAACGAGTATCCGCGCAGCCTGATTGCGGCGCACCTTTCGCGCGCGCCGGGATTGTACTTCGGGCCGTTCCGCTCGCGCGCTTCGGCGGAGCGATTCGAGTCGCAGTTCCTGGACCTGTTCCAAATGCGCCGCTGCCAGGAAGACCTGGCGCCTTCCCCGCTTCACCCCGGCTGCATCTATGGCGAAATGAACCTTTGCCTGCGGCCTTGCCAGCAGGTGGTGGGCCCGGCCGAGTACGCGCACGAAGTGGAGCGCGTGCTCGAATTCCTGCGCAGCGACGGACAATCGCTGGTGGGCGCGATCGCAAATTCGCGCGACCGGATGAGCGAGCAGATGCAGTTCGAAGAGGCCGCCCGCCAGCATAAACGCCTGGAGAAGGTGCAAGAGGTCCTGAAACTGCGCGACGAACTGGCGCGCGATATCGATCGGCTGCACGGAGTGGCCATCCTGCCCTCCGCCGCACCAGCCGCCGTCGAGCTGTGGTTCGTCGCCGGCGGACACCTGCAGCCCGCCACGCGGCTGGGGTTCGAAGTGGAAGAAGGCAAGCCGGTGTCGCTCGATCAGAAGCTGCGCGACCTGCTGGCCACGCTGGTACCGCGGCAAGGGAGCATGCGGGAGCGGCAGGAATCGCTGGCGCTGATCGCGCGCTGGTATTACTCCACCTGGCGCGACGGCGAATGGCTGGCTTTTGACGACTTCTCCGCGATTCCCTATCGCAAACTGGTCAACGCCATCTCCCGCGTAGCGCACGGGGCCGCAGGCGAGCCGCGGCCGTGAAAAAAAGCGAAAAATCAAAGCCGCGGATGAACACAGATAAACACAGATAAGAAAGCAGATAAGAACACAGAAGTCTTATCAGTGTTCATCTCTGTTTATGTGTGGCTCGAAATGAGTTCTTTACGTTTCCCAGGCCCGGCGCGGAACGCCGCGGTCGCGGTCTTGGACGCGGTCGTATAGATACAAAGTGGAGACGGTGCCCAGGGATTGGTTGTAATAACTCTGGCGGCCGAGTGCCTGCCACAAGTCCTCTTCGAAATCGTGCAGGGCTTTCAGCTCGTCGGCCAGGGCCGGTTTTTGTTTTCCGGAAGGCGCGCGGAAGAATTTCTGGTAGCCGCCATCCACCAGCGCGCCGATTTCAGCGCCCATGACAATGCCGGCCTGGCATACGGCGACGGCCGCGCCCTCCTGTTCTTTCAGATCGATCGCGCAGGGCCCGCGCGTCACGCGCAGCGCTCCTTCAAGCGGCGCAATCGCGAAGCCCGCGGCGCGCAATTTGTCGATGCGCTGTTCGAAAGTGGGGACTTCGACGCGCTGGCGGCGAAAGAACATGGCTCTATTATACAAAGGGCAAGCGAAAAGCACGCCCTACCGAGCGCTGTTTCAACGCGTGCCGGCCACACCGCGCGGTTTGCGGGTGCGGATTTCGCGGATCGCGTAGATGCGGCGGTCCTGGCTTTCGAAATAGGTGCGCATCAGCATCTCGCCGATGAAGCCGGTGTTGAACATGATCAAACCGGCCAGCAGCAGCAGGCCGCCGAGAACCATCAGCGGGCCGTGCTCGGCGATGATATCCTGCCCGAGAATCTTGTTCACGGCAAGATAAACCATGATGCCGCCGCCGAGCGTGGTTCCGGCGAGGCCCAGCGTGCCGAAGAAATGCATCGGCCGGGTCAAATACCGGAGCAGAAACCGGATGGTGAGAATGTCGAACAGCACGCGGAAGGTGCGTGACAGACCATAGTGGGAATCGCCGGACGTGCGCAGGGAGTTCTGGATGGGCACTTCCGCGATGCGCGCGCCATAGAAGCTGGCCAGCGCCGGAATGAAGCGGTGCAATTCGCCGTAGAGCTGGACGTCCTTCAGCACTTCGGCGCGATAGGCTTTGAAAGTGGTGCCGAAATCGCGCAGGTCCACGCCAGAGGCCTTGGCCATCATCCAATTGGCGATGCGCGAGGGAATCTTGCGCAGCAGGGCATTATCGACACGGTGCTGCCGCCAGCCGCTGGCGATATCGTATCCCTGTTCGATTTTTTCGAGCAGCGCGGGAATGTCCTCCGGCGCGTGCTGCAGGTCGCCATCCATGGCGATGACGATCTCGCCCTGCGCTTCGTGAAAGCCGGCGGAGAGCGCCGCGGTCTGCCCGAAATTGCGGCGCAGCCGGATCACCGTGAGATGGCCGTCAGTCTCCACCAGGTTGGCCAGCAGCTCGAAGCTGCGGTCGCTCGATGCGTCGTCGACGAAGAGGACCTCGTACGGCCGCTGCAATCGATCGAGCACCGCCGTCAGCCGGTCATAAAGCGGCAGAATGGAAGGCTCCTCGTTGTGGATCGGGATGACGATCGAAAGCATGGCAGGCTGAAACCTCAGTGTAGCATTCGCCATTCAACGCACTCCGTTTCCGGCGCTGGCGGACGGCGGTTTCGGACACCCGCGTCCCGGAACCGGACACCGGATTGTGACGAACCGGTTGCGCGCCCATGTCGATCACGCAGGACGAATGGCATTGGAATTGCCTACCGTGGTGTGGGAGTCTCATGAACAGTCTTCTGCTCGATCTCCGGTACGCGCTGCGGGCCTTGCGCAAATCGCCCGGCGCAGCCGCGGTGACGGCGCTGGCACTGGCGCTCGGCATCGGCGTCAACGCCAGGTCCTTTGCCTGGGTCGACGCCCTGGTGCTCCACCCATTCGCGTACCCGAACCTGGAGCGAATCGTGACCGTGTGGGAGACCGTCCCCAAGCTCGGCGCGGAGCGGGACCTGGTGGCACCGGCGAACTTTTTTGACTGGAAAGAGCAGGACCATTCCTTCGAACGGCTGGCGCTCTACCGGCCATGGGATGCCAACTTCACCGGGGCGCACGAGCCGGAGCGGATCCAGGGATGCCTGGTCACCGCGGACTTTTTCGCGGTGTTGGGAATGAAGCCGGTGCTCGGACGCGTCTTTTCGAAACGGGAAGAAGAGTCCTCGAACCCAGTGGTGGTGGTGAGCCACGGCTTTTGGCAGCGGCGGCTGGCCTCGGACCCGGCCGCGGTCGGCCGGACGATCTCGCTGGACAACCGCAATTATACGATTGCCGGCGTGATGCCGGCCGACTTCGACTACCCGCTGGCCACCGATCTGTGGGCGCCGCTCGAGCTCGATGCGCGGGAAAAGAACCAGCGCGCTGCCCACACCTTGCAGGTGCTCGGGCGGCTGCGGCCGGGGACCTCCGTGGCCGCGGCTCGCGCGGCGCTCGGTATCGTCGCCCGCCGCCTGGAACAGCAGTATCCGCAAACCAACGAGGCGCGCTCCATCGACGTGGTGCCGCTGCGCGAACTCACCAGCCACGAGACGGACCGTTTCGTCCTGTTATTGCAGGGCACCGCGATCTTCGTGCTGCTGCTGGCCTGCGCCAATATCGCCAACTTGCACCTCGCGCGCGCCACTACGCGCCAGCGCCAGTTCGCCGTGGAAGCCGCGCTGGGCGCGAGCCGCTTCCGCATCGTGCGGCGGCTGCTGTCGGAATCCACCTTGGTGGCCTTGTTGGGAGGTGGCCTGGGAATCTGGCTGGCGGCCTGGGATCTCGAGTTCGCCAAGGCGCACATTCCGTCCGAGGTTCTGCGCTTCGTGCCCGGCATGAATGCCATGCGCATCGATGGCGGCGTGGCTGTATTCACGGTGGTGGTTTCGTTGATCGCGGGGATTCTGTGCTCCGTGCCGGCGATTCTGTTGGTGCTGCGCAGGAACGGCGCCGCGGATCTGGGTGAGACCCTGAAGGAAGGGGGCCGCAGTTCGACTTCCGGAGCCGGCCGCAGCCGGATGCGGAGCGTCCTGGTGACAGCAGAGGTGGCGATGGCGCTGGTGTTGCTGGTAGGCGCCGGGCTGATGGTCGAGACCTTTCGCCACATGCTGACCTCCGATCGCGGGTTCAACCCCAAGAATCTGTTGACCATGCGGATCGCTCTGCCGGAGACCACCTACGGCGCGCCCGAGCGAATCCATGCGTACTACGACCGCGTGCTCTCCGCGCTGGCCGGCCTTCCCGGCGTGAAACTGGCCGCCGCTTCCGCGGACGTGGGACCCGCCAGCGGATTCTATATCGAAGGCCGGCCCGAGCCCAGACCAGGAGAAGCGCAGCCGGAAGTGTTTGCGGTGAGCGGCCGCTATTTCGAGACGATGGAATTCCCCATTCGCCAAGGGCGCGCCATCTCGCCCCAGGATGGTGCGGATTCGCCACGGGCCGTGGTTCTCAGCGAAACCGTGGCGCGCCATTACTGGCCGGACTTTCCACGCTCCCAGGACCCGGTCGGCCGCCGCGTCAGATTAGGCAACTCGCAATCTCCCTGGCTGACCGTGATCGGCGTCGCCGGCGACTACAAGAACTGGTTTACCGGCGAGGCGTTCCCGTTCGCTTACGTTCCTTGTACGCAGGCCGCTTCGCCTGTAATGACGGTGCTGCTGCGGACCACCGGGGATCCTCTCGCGGCGGCCACCGGCGCGCGCGCGGTGGTGCGCGGCGTGGACCGGGATCCACCGATCTACGCCGTCGAGAGCATGGAGCAGCACATTGCCTGGCAAACCTCCGGCGTTGGGGGCGCCTCATTGAGCATGGAGGAATACGCCATCATCGCGCTGCTGCTGGCGATCACCGGGATTTACGCGGTGATGTCCTATGCCGTGGCGCAGCGGACGCACGAAATCGGCGTCCGCATGGCCCTGGGCGCGCGCCAGGCCGACGTGCTGAAGATGGTCCTTGGCCAGTCGTTCCGCATGGCCGGAGCGGGATTGGCGATCGGGCTGCCGCTGGCTTACGTTCTGACCAGGGTCGCATCCAGCCTGGTTTACAACGTGATCGTCGTGGACTTATACGCTTTTGCCGCGTTCGCGCTCTTGCTCGGGCTGGCTACCCTGTTGGCCACTTATTTCCCCGCGCAGCGGGCCGCGAACGTCGACCCCGCCGTGGCGCTGCACAACGAATAGCCGAAGATAAGGTAGGACGGGCCATCGGTTTTTGTGGCCTGTCGCCGCCGGCGACGACAGACGACAGAAGCTGATCGTCTGTCCTACCTGTTTGCAGTCAAAGCCTCGCGCATCCGCTCTCCGATCCACTGGCGCCACGTGTCCAGCCCATCGCCGGCGGTGCAGGACGTTTCGATGATTTCGATATCGGGGTGAATGCTGCGCGCGTTGCGGCGCGCGGCTTCCATGTCGAACGGGACGTAGGGCAGCAGATCGATCTTGTTCAAAACCATCAGGCGCGACTTGGCAAATGCACCCGGATATTTGAGCGGCTTATCGTCGCCTTCGGTCACGCTCAGGATGACGATCTTCGATTCCTCTCCCAGGTCGTAGCTGGTGGGGCACACCAGGTTGCCGACATTCTCGATCAGCAGCAGATCCAGCCGGCCCAGGTCCCAGCCCTGGAGCGACTTCTCGACCATCCGCGCATCCAGGTGGCAAGCACCGGCAGTGGTGATCTGGCGGACGGGAAAACCGAAGCGGGCCAGGCGGCGCGCGTCGTTATCGGTTTGAATATCGCCAGTGACGACGGCCACGCGGGTCTCCGGTGCGAAGCCCTCCAACGTCCGCTCGAGAAGCGAGGTCTTGCCGGAACCGGGAGAACTGATGCAGTTCAACACCAGCGTGCCGCACTCGGCGAACTGTTCGCGCAAGGCCTGCGCGATTCGGTCGTTCTCGCTCAGCACCTTTTTTTCGATGGCGACTCGTTCCACTTCAATCCTCCAGTTCCAGGTAGGCGATATCCAGTTCGGAGCCGCGCGGGCGAAAGTCGATGTCGAGAGTTAGCGGCTCGAGCTCCGTGCCCTTCACCAGCACTTCCAGGCAAAACCGCAGCGATTCCGCGTCCACGCCGGACCACTCGCCGAGCCGCAAACCCACCTTGCTGGCGCGCGCGCCGGGATGGCGCGTGATTTCGATGCGCACGGCTTCAATCACCGAACTGGCAATGCCCATTTCGTGCATCAGCAGATCCTGGGAAGCTGATCGCCGGGCAGCATGTCGACAATCCGCGTGGTTCCGAACGGTGTCCGCAGCAGCACCAGCTCCGGATGCGTGTCGGTGACGGCGCCGATGAGCACCGCGTCGCGACCTTGCGGATGCCGCCGCATGGCCGCCAGCACGGACTCGGCCGCATGCGGGGCCACGAAAGCCACCAGTTTGCCCTCGTTGGCGACGTAGAGCGGATCGAGGCCCAGCATCTCGCACGCGCCGCGCACTTCCTCGCGCACCGGGATGGCGCTCTCCTCGATCGTAATGCCCACGCCGGCGCGGGAAGCAATCTCATTCAGCGCGCTCGAAAGCCCGCCGCGGGTGGGGTCGCGCATGGCGCGAATGTCCAGCGACACGGCCAGCATGGCGGCCACCAGGCCATGCAAAGGCGCGGAATCGCTGTCCAGCAGCGTCGAGAACTCAATGCCTTCCCTCTCCGCCAGGATGGCGATGCCGTGGTCGCCGATGGGGCCGGAGAGCAGCACGAGGTCGCCCGGGCGCACCAGCGCGGGCGAGAGGCGCACGCCTTCGGGCACCAGCCCGATGCCGGTGGTATTGATGAACACCCCGTCGCCGCTGCCCTTTTCGACCACCTTGGTATCGCCGGTAACGATTTCGACCGGGATGTCATCGGCCGCCCGGCCCATCGATTCGGCCACCCGCCGCAGGGTTTCGATTTCCAGGCCCTCTTCCAGAATGAAACCGGCGCTCAAGTAGAGCGGCGTCGCGCCTCCCATCGCCAGGTCGTTCACCGTGCCGTGCACCGCCAGCGATCCGATGTCGCCGCCGCGAAAGAACAGCGGCTTCACCACGAACGAATCCGTGGTGAAGGCGAGGCGCGCGCCCCTGAACTCGAATACCGCCTGGTCGTCCAGCCGGTTGAGGATCGGGCTGTGAAAGAAGGGCAGAAAGACATCGCGCAGCAACTCGGCGCTGAGTCTGCCTCCCGAGCCATGGCCGAGCACGATGCGGTCACCCACCGCCAACGGCAAGGGACAAGTGAACTGGATGGGATCGCTCAAGTTTGCGCTCCTGGCGGCGCGGCATGGCGCCGGTATTGATAATAGGCCGCGCAGGCGCCTTCGCTCGAAACCATCGGTGCGCCCATCGGCGTGGCCGGCGTGCAGCGCGTGCCGAACATCGGGCAATCCACCGGCTTCTTCAAGCCTTGCAGCACCAGGGCGCTGATGCACTCGGGCGGCTCGGGCGCGGAGATCGTCTCCACTCCGAAGATCTTTTCGGCATCGAACGCGGCGTACTCGGGACGCAGGCGGTAGCCGGATTGGGCGATGGGGCCGATCCCGCGCCAGTTGCGGTCCACCACCTCGAACACTTCCATCATGCGCCGGCGCGCAGCCTCATTGCCGCCGCGGCTCACGCTGCGCACGTACTGGTTCTCCACCTGCGCGCGGCCCTCTTCCAGTTGCCGAACCAGCAGCAGAATGGCTTCCAGCAGGTCGAGCGGTTCGAATCCGCCCACCACGAACGGCACTTTGTACCGGCGAGCGAGCTCTTCGTACTCTTCGTAGCCCATCACCGTGCAGACGTGCCCGGGGGCGATAAAGCCCTGCACACGGTTGGCGCTCTGTTCGAGCAGCAGGCGGATGGCAGGCGGCACCAGCACGTGCGAAACCAGCATCGAGAAGTTCCGTAACCCTTCCCGTTTGGCCTGCCACACGGCCGTCGAATTGGCCGGAGCCGTGGTTTCAAACCCCACCGCGAAGAATACCACCGGCCGCTGCGGATTCTCGCGCGCCAGCCGCAAGGCGTCCATCGGCGAATAAGCGATGCGAACATCGCCGCCGGCGGCCTTCACTCGGAACAAGTCGCTGTGCGAGCCGGGCACGCGCAACATGTCGCCGTAAGAGACGAAGATGACTTCCGGAATCGACGCGATGGCAATGGCCTTATCGACGATTTCGAGCGGCGTCACGCAGACCGGGCATCCCGGACCATGGACCAGTTCGATTTGAGAGCCCAGCAGTTCCTCGATCCCATACTTCACCAGCGTGTGCGTCTGGCCGCCGCAGATCTCCATCAGCACCCACGGCCGCGTCACACTGCGGCGGATTTCCGCCACCAGACGGCGGGCCAGGGCCGGATCGCGATATTCGTCCAGGTACTTCATCCGCCGTCCTTGCCCAGCTCCGCTTCGGGCGCGCCCGGCTCTTCTTCCAGCGCCTCCATCTCTTCCAGCAGGCGGTAGGTACGCTCCGCTTCTTCGGCATCCACCAGGCTGATGGCGAATCCCACGTGTACGATGACGTAATCGCCGCACTGCGCTTCCGGCACGAAATCGAGACAGGCCTGCCGCGTGACGCCGCCGAAGCGGACGGTCGCGAAGCGCATTCCGTTAATCTCCTGCGCTTCGACGATTTGTCCCGGTATCGCCAGGCACATAGGCGTTTCTCCTCTTATCCGACTTGCCCGATACTCCCAGCCTACACCCCTCGGGCGAAGTTGCTGCGGAGGTAGGACAGGCGATCGGTTTTCGTCGCCTGTCTTCCGCTGGCCGGCGACAGGCCACAAAAGGCGATGGCCTATCCTACCTCATTTGCTCAAGCCGCTTGCTCTTACCCACCCGATTGCCGTATTGTTCTTGTCTTGCGGCGTAAGTTCCAGATCAACGGCATCGTGCAGGGCGTCGGCTTCCGGCCCTGGGTGTACCAACTCGCGCAGCGGCACCAGCTTGGCGGGTACGTTTTCAATTCCACGCTCGGCGTCACCATCGAAGTGGAAGGCCCGGAAGAGGAGCTCGACCGCTTCGAGACTGCGCTGCGCACCGAAGCTCCGCCCTTGGCAGAGCTTGACCAAATTCGCGTCGAACACCTCGAACCGCTTGGCTATCAAAAGTTTACAATCCGAGATTCGGAGGACGTTGCGGGCGAGTTCGTGCTCGTTCCGCCGGACATCGCCACCTGCCCGGACTGCCTGGCCGACCTGCGCGACCCCGCCAACCGCCGCTATCGGTACCCCTTCACCAATTGCACCAACTGCGGACCGCGCTACACCATCATTCAGGAGATTCCGTACGACCGGCCTCACACCACCATGGCCGAGTTTCGCCAGTGCGCGGCCTGCGAACGCGAATACCACGATCCGGGCAACCGGCGATTCCATGCCCAGCCGAACGCCTGTCCCGATTGCGGCCCCTGGGTGGAACTGTGGGATCGGGAGCGGGTGCTGGCCCAGCGCGCCGAAGCCATCGACCGGACACGCAGGCTGCTGAAAGATGGAGCCATCCTGGCCATCAAAGGCCTGGGCGGGTTTCACCTGGCCTGTGACGCCACCAATGACGACGCCCTGCGGCGGTTGCGTCAGCGCAAACTTCGCTCGGGTAAGCCGTTTGCGCTGATGGCCGCCAGTCTGGAGAAGATCGCGGAATTCTGCGAACTCGCGGCTGAAGAGCGCGCCACGTTGAGCGGAACCCGCCGGCCCATCGTGCTGCTGGAGCGCCGTCCGGTGAGCCGCATCTCAACCGAGGTGGCGCCGGGCGTCCCTACGCTGGGCGTGATGTTGCCCTACACGCCGCTGCATCACCTGCTTTTCGAGGGCGGTCAGTTCGACGCACTGGTGATGACCTCCGCCAATACAGCCGAGGAGCCCATCGCATATCGCAACGAAGAAATAGCCGCGCGGTTACATCCGCTGGCCGATTATTTCCTGCTGCACAACCGCGCCATTCAAACCCGCGTGGACGATTCCGTGGTGCGCATCTTCGAAGGCCGGGAACGCCTGCTGCGGCGTTCGCGCGGTTATGCGCCGCGCCCCATCGAGCTGGGGTTTCCGGCGCAGGAGGTGCTCGCCTGCGGCGGAGAATTGAAAAACACCTTCTGCCTGACCAAGCAACACTACGCCATTCTCAGCCAGCACACCGGCGACCTGGAAAACCTGGAAACGCTCGAGTTCTTTCAGGAAACCCTGGCACACATGCAGCGCTTTTTTCGTGTGACGCCGCGCGCCGTCGCCTACGATCTGCACCCGCAATATATGACCACCCGCCTGGCTCTGGCGATGCCCGGCCTCCAAAAAATCGGTGTGCAGCACCATCACGCCCACATCGCGGCCTGCATGGCCGAAAACGGATTGCGCGAGAAAGTAATCGGCGTGGCGTTGGATGGAACCGGATATGGAACCGACGGGCTGATTTGGGGCGGCGAGTTTCTGATCTGCGACTATCTCTCTTTCGAACGGCAGTTTCACTTCCGCTACGTTCCGCTGCCCGGCGGCGACACCGCCATCCGGCAGCCTTGGCGCTCCGCGTTGAGTTACCTCAAGGATGCGGGATTGGGCAGCGCGTCCGCGTTGGAGGCGGTTCCCGGGGCACAGCGCCGCGTCGTGGAAACCATGCTGACCGGCCGCGTCAACACGGTGGATACCTCGTCCTGCGGGCGGCTTTTCGATGCGGTCTCGGCAATTCTGGGAATCCGGCTGGAAACCACTTACGAAGGGCAGGCAGCCATCGAATTGGAGGCAATAGCCGCTCCAGGTATCACCGAGCGATACCCCTACGCCGTCGACGATGGCACCATCGACTTCCGCGAAACCATTCGTGCGATTGCGCGGGACGAGAGTCCGCGCGAGGTTCGCTCAGCCTGCTTTCACAATACGGTAAGCGCTGCCATTACTGAGACTTGCAGGCGGATGCGCGAGCGGGACCGGCTGACCCAAGTGTGTCTTTCGGGCGGCACGTTCCAGAACGCCTATTTGTTAAGCCACACCGCGCAACTGCTGCGCACGGCGGGTTTTCAGGTGTTTACCCACGCCGCTGTCCCGCCCAACGATGGGGGACTTTCCCTCGGCCAGGCTGTCATCGCCAGCAGCCTTCTTCGCTAGCGGGGCGGCCGGAGGAGTCAGGAGAGAAGACAGGAGTCAGAAGTCAGGAGTCAGGAGGAGCCAGACGACAGAATGGCAGCACCGCGGAACCGTCAGGCTGCTGAAGAAGTTGAAAAGGAGCCCTCGGGCCACAGATGAAGACGGATAAGCCTCTTCTGACTCCTGCCTTCTGACTTCTGACTTCTGCTGAAGAAGTTGAAAAGCCCGGTCGCCGCTCGCAAACGGTTATGCGCCGGCGGTTCCCATTTCGGCGCGGGCTTTGGCGACAGCGGCGAGGAACTGGCGGGCGCGCTCGGTGATCGCGTCGAAGCGGCCTTCTTTGATCAAACGGGCGTCCACCAATTCACCGCCCACGCCGACCGCGCAAGCGCCGGCCTTGAGGAATTCGCCGATGGTCTCCAGGTTCACCCCGCCGGTGGGGATGGTCTCGATCTGCGGAAACGGTCCCTTGAGTGCCCTGATGTACTTGGCTCCGCCCACGTTGCCGCAGGGGAAAACCTTCACCGCGTCGGCGCCGGCCTCCCAGGCGGTCAGCACCTCGGTGGGAGTGAGTGCGCCGGGGAAGACGGGCTTGGCATAGCGTTTGGCCATTTCGATGGTGGCTGGCTTGAGGCTGGGGGAAACGATGAATTCCGCGCCGGCCAGCAGGCAGGCGCGCGCCGTTTCCGGGTCGAGCACGGTACCGGCGCCGAGCAGCAGGTTGCCGCCGAAACGATCGGCCAGCTTTTCGAGCACGCGTACGGCGCCGGGCACGGTCATGGTGATTTCGGCGGCGCGAATCCCGCCGTTGGCGATGGCTTCCACCGCCTGGAGCGCGGCCTCCGGCGAGGATGCGCGCACCACCGGTATGATGGCCCCTTCCACGAGGGCCGCCAGGATGTTGGCTGCTGACATAACCTTACACATTAGCAGAACGGCACGCGTTAACAGATCGGCGCTATGCTATTGGCTTGACGCCGACAGGGAATGCCGAAACGGAGAAACAGCCGCCCCGCGCCTCGGTGGTGGTGGTTTCGCACAACCGCGCGGACCGGCTGCGGAAGTGCCTGGAGTCGCTCGAGCGGTTGGACGGCCGCGAGCGGCTGCAACTGATCGTGGTGGAGAACGGCTCGCGCGATGCGAGCGCGCAGGTGGTCGAGGAGTTCCCGGACATCCAGCACATCCGCCTGCCCAAGAATTTCGGCCTGACCAAGGCGATGAACCTGGGATGGCGGGCGGCGGATGCCGAATACGTGCTGTTTCTGCACGAGGACACCGAAGTGGAAGCGGGCGTGGTGACGCGCCTGGCCGGCGCGTTGGATGCGGACGCCGCGGCCGCGGCGGTTTGCCCGCTGTTGGTCGATGCCGAAGGCAACCCCGCGCCGCAGCTTGGCTTGTTGCCGCCGGATGGGGAGTGGCGCGCAGCGGAACCTTCCACGCAGCCCGTCGCCGTCGAGTACCCGCGCGGCGCGGCGTTAATGGCGCGGGTGTTTCTGATCAAAGCGGTCCGGCAGATCGATGAGCGCTATGGGCAGTTCGGCGGGGATGCCGACCTGGCGGCGCAGATTCTTCGCGCCGGGAAGAAGATCCTGCTGATTCCCGAGGCCCGCGTCCGCCACTACGGCGACCGGCCGGCGGAGGCGCTGGTGCGGGCCGATTTCCTGCTCGGCCGGGCGGTTTTCGCCGGCAAATACCTGGGCTTCCTGGCCGGCCTGCGGGCACGTCTGGCCGCCATTATCGGCCCGCTGGCCAGGTTGCAACTCGCCGAGGTCCGTTACACCTTGGCCGGCCAGAAGGTCGACGGCACGCAGGGGTAGGCGGTGGTGTCGTAACGAACGTTGCCGACCGCTCCGCTCCCTCACGGTCGCGGCTCCGATCCGCTCTGAGCCGCGACGGTCAGGGAGCGGTCGATGGCAGGCCCAGCATCTGCCCCATTCCCATAGGTTTACGGGCGTGTGTTTACTTTCGGCAGCTAGCATTCCCTGGCTGGGGGCGGTTAGCATTGACCCATGGAAGCAGCACTGTGGATTGGACTGCCCGTATTCGCGGCTGTCGCAACCGGCATATTGGCCTGGTTCGTCATGCAATCGCGGATGGAGGTCAAGCTGGCCGAAGCGCGCGAGCGCATCGCGGCGGATAAGGGCGCCATCCAAGCCGAACGGGAAGCCATGGAAGCGCAGTTGCAGACCGCCATGCGCGCAGCGCAGGAACGCGCGCACCGTGAGGCGCTGGACGCATTTCTTGGCGAGATGAAGGTGGAGCAGCGCCACTATACACGCGAGAACCGGCGTCTGGCCAACCCCCGCAAGAGCCTGGTGCTGCAGGAACGGATGTATTTCCGCAACATTCCGCTTTCCGACTGGATCGAACACGAAATCACGGTCGACGACGACGCCGATCTGGAGCGCCTGATCCAGGACATGACTGTGTTCGAAAGGCCCGTGGTCAGCATCGCCAACGGTCAACGCCCGATGAAAGCCCTGGCGTAAGCGCCGTTTCATAACTCCAATATCGATTCTTCGCGCGGCGCCAGCGGGCGAGGCATGCCTCGCCCCTACAACCTCCGACCGTAGGGGCCGGGCATGCCCGGCCCGGCGTGCTGCGACTTCCCCGGCGGCATCAGCGCTTGCCAAGCTGTTAAAATGTCGAGGATGAAACCACTGGGAGTCCTGAGTGTCTGCCTTTGCGTAGCCGCGGCGCCGCTGGTGATGGCGGGAGCGGCGAACGGCGATCCGGCGAAAGGAAAGACCGTGTTTGAAGCCTGCGCCGTGTGCCACAACGCGGACTCGACCGAAACCAAGATGGGGCCCGGCCTCAAGGGCCTGTTCAAGCGCGAGAAGCTGAAGAGCGGCAAGAAAGTGACGGACGCCAACGTTCGCGCCCGCATCGACGAAGGCGGCGGCGGCATGCCGGGTTATAAGGACATGCTGACCGACGGCGAAAAGAACGACCTGGTTGCCTACCTCAAGACGCTGTAGCGGCGGAAGACGCTGTAGCGGCGGCGTGTGGCGCGCATTCGCTACAATGGCAACTGTGGCGATCAAAACCAAAAGCGAGACGAACGGGAAAACCGAACCGGAGGTGACGGCGGACAAAGTAGAAGCGCCGCGCGGCCTCTGGGACCGCTACCGCGCGCTGACGCACGAAGTCCACCGCGGCTTTGTCGCGGAGTGGACCGTCACCATCGTCCTGCTGCTGTTCGCCACCACCAGCCTGGTGCAGGCTTTCGTGATCCCCAGTGCGTCCATGGAGGGTTCGCTGCTGATTGGCGACCACGTGCTGGTGGACAAGCTGACCTTCGCCCCGCCGGGCGCGATCTCGAAACACGTGCTGCCTTACCGGGACGTGCGCCGCGGCGACATCATTGTCTTCCGCTACCCGATGGACATCAAGGAAGACTACGTGAAGCGGGCGATCGGAATTCCCGGCGATCATATCCGGCTGGTGGACAAGCAGCTTATCCTCAACGGGCACGCCGTCAACGAGCCGTACGTGCAGCACATCTTTCCGTACATCAACCAGTACCGCGACAACTTCCCCGCCGCGCCACCGGAGCCGGGCGTGATGCAGCCGGCCATCGACATGGTCAGCAACAACGTGGTGAACGGCGAGCTGGTGGTTCCGCCCGGCTGCATTTTCGCCATGGGCGACAACCGCGACGATTCGCTCGACAGCCGCTACTGGGGATTCGTTCCGCGCCAAAACATCGAGGGGACGCCGCTCGTGATCTACTGGTCGTTTGAAGCGCCGACCGCCGATTTGACGAACGGGAACATCGGCATCGACCATATCATGGATATCCTGACCCACTTTTTCAGTAAGACACGCTGGTCGCGTACGCTGAAGCTGGTCCACGGCTACCCGCTGAAATGAAGCCGCTCGCGCCCGCCGCGGGCCATGTTTTTTCCCGCGTTCCGTTCAGTTCGTCGCTGCCTGCGACAACGATGTCTCCGGCTTGACGTCGAGAAGATGATGGCCCGACGTGCGCCAGAATGCCCACGCCACGATGGCCAGCTCCAGCGCGGGATAGGCGATCACGGTCCACTCGTAGGGCTTCGACAGCGTTTGCGCGCCTGGCGTCTGCAGCAAAACGTTAGCGAAGAAAAGCGCCACCATGGTGGATACCAGGCCCAGGCGCAGCATGACGAACGTCAGCGCGGTGAAGATGAGCAGATAGAACGCGACGGTTACGACTGAATGTTCCTGCCACGCTCCGTTTTCCTGGGCCGTGAAGAGGAGCGCGGCAGCGATGGCAGCCAGCCAGTCCCTGCGCAAGACGACGCGCAAGCAGAAGATTGCGAACACCACGATCAGGCCAAATTCCGTGGCGTTGAACGCCCTGTTCAAGATGCCCGCAATCCAGTGCCGTGTGTTCGAGCCGACGTCCGCATTCGTCGCGGGGCCGATGGCGCCGTGCGCGACGGACCACCAGTTCGGCCCGACGAAGAGGGCCACGATGGCCAGCCCGACCAGCGCTCCCCAGAGGACATCCGCGCCCACCAGCGGATCCTGCCACCGGCCGGCGAGGACGCGGCTCCAGGCGACGATCGATTTCGGCCACCGGGCCCGCACCTCCGGTTCGAGGCCGATATACAGGAACCAGATGAGGACCGCGGAACTGAGCCAGCCCGCGGCATTGGTGGCGAATACCTCCAGCATTCCGATGTCGGCAACCCAGTGCGCCCAGAACACCCACGCCGCCGCTTGCAGAACGAAGAAAGCGGTTGCCAAACGGACCGCGCCGCGGCGGTCGCCGCGCCCCGCTCTGAGATTGCGCACGGCCAGAAACACCGAAAACAGGATCACCAATCCGGACGTCGCTTTCTCGATGAGCGTCAGCGTGGGATTGTCGGAAGCGTTCTGGCGCGACTCGGGCGCCCGCTCCGCGGCCGTCCACGGCCAAATCACCTGCACCTCGGTGACGCGGCCGCGCCAGGCCGACGCCTGCACCATGACATCGAGCGGCAGCGCGGGATGCCGGCCTTTCCACGCCTTGAGCCAGTCGAACGCATACAGCGGTGTGTACCTGGGCGCAGTCTCCTGCCATTTTGAAAGATCGAAGCCGATGGCGCGCGAGATGATCTGCGGGTCGATTGGCTGGGTCGTAGCCGAAGCATCCACTTGCGGAGGCACCGCGCGAAACGTTCGCAGCTCACCCTCGCTGTTGATCCATGCCTCGATCATGCCCGAAACGATCGGCGCGGGCCGCTCTTCCGTCACTTCGCCATCTGGTTCGGCGATCAGCGGCAGCGGGCTGTCGCGGTAGCCGAGCCGCAAGGGCGGCTCGGCCTCGTACCATCGGCGCTTGTCCTGCCTGGTCAGTGTCTTCTGGCGGTTGGCCAAAATGGCATCCCAGTCCCAATGCAGGTCGTACTTGCGATCGGCCGGCGCCGTTCGATAGCCGAACTCGACGGCCTGTTCGCGGATCTTATCGGCCAGCGTATCCGCCGAAAGATCCGCCGGAACGAAGCTGTGCAGCTCGACGTTGGTTCGCACGAAGGGCATGGCGATGATGAGAGCGGCCAAACCGAGCGCCAGCGGCACGGCGATCTTCAGCGCCAGCCCTTCGGTTTTGCCCGACGCGGCAACCAGTTCCGGCGATGGCGTCTCGCCGGCCGCCAGCGCAGCCGCCAGCGGATCGCCACCGGGGAGCGCGGCGGCCACAGACAGCGCGGTAGCGGGGCGCCGCGCCGGCATGGGATCCAGGCAGCGGCGGACAACCTTCTCCACTGCCGTGTCGATCTCGGCGGCGATCGACGACATGCTCACGATCTGCGCGTTCTCCTGCAACCGGATCAGCTCAGCCGCGCTCGCGCCTTGATAGGCCTGCTTGCCGGTGAATACTTCGTACAGCACCAGGCCCAGGGCATAGATGTCGCTTCGGGCGGTCACCTCTTCGCCGCGCAATTGCTCGGGCGCCATGTAGGCCGGGGTTCCGCTGCGGGCTTCGGCGCCGAACAACTGGGCCGCGATGGCCGCCAGTCCGAAATCCATGATCACCACGTTGCCGCGCCTGTCGAGCATGATGTTGGCGGGCTTCAAATCGCGGTGAATCACGCCCTTATCATGGGCGGCTGCGACACCGGCGCAGATCTTGCGCGCGATTTCGAGCGCCTTGTCGGCCGGCAGCCTCCCGATGCGCTGCAACAGCGATGCCAGATCCTCGCCATCCACGTACTCCATCGAGATGTAGGGGACGCCATCCGCCTCGCCGACGTCGTAAACCCGGCACACGTTGGGATGGGAGACCTGCCGGGCGACGCGGACTTCGTTGTGGAACCGCTCCAACATGCGGCGGGACTCGGGCCCCGAATCGGGGAGAAACTTGAGCGCCACCGGTTGCGCCAGCGTGAGGTCCGTGGCGCGATAGACTTCGCCCATGCCGCCGCGGCCGAGCAGCGAGATGATGCGGTACCTCCCGGCGACCAGCGTCCCCGCCACGAACCGGCCTTCCTCGGGCACGGAGGTGGATTGGCTCGGCTGGGCTGAACGGTTAGCCGCCGCTCCAATTACTTCCGTTTCTGGCTGAGATCGGGGTGGCGCGTCCATCGCAGCTCATCTACAATAACGCGTTTTGATAGGAAAGTTCATCCGCGTGCGCCGGCTTACTCGCGGTTGATCAAGCTCGCGACGTAGCCGGCGCCGAACCCGTTATCGATGTTGACCACGGCCACATTGCTGGCGCAACTGTTCAACATGCCGAGCAGCGCCGCCAAACCGTGAAAGCTGGCGCCGTAGCCGATGCTGGTGGGCACCGCGATCACCGGGCAGGAGACCATGCCGCCGATCGCGCTCGGCAGCGCGCCTTCCATGCCGGCGCATACCACCACTACCCGCGCCGAAGTGAGGCGCTCGCGATGGTGCATCAGCCGGTGGATGCCCGCCACGCCGATATCGTGGGTACATTCCACCTGGTTGCCCATCACCTCGGCGGTGATGCGCGCTTCCTCCGCCACCGGGAGGTCGCTGGTGCCGGCGCACACTACCGCGATTTTGCCCTTTCCACGGATCGTCCGGTCGCGCCAGAAACGAATGGTGCCGGCCACCGGCGAGTAGTCGGCATCCGGAATCTGCGCGCTCACCTCGGCGGCGCATTCACGGTCCGCGCGCGTGATCAGCACGTTGGGAGCGTTTTCCAGGAGCGCGCGCGCAATCGCCACCACTTGATCCGGCGTTTTCCCCTTGGCCAGGATGACCTCCGGCATGCCATGGCGCAACGCCCGGTGATGATCCACCTTGGCGAATCCCAGGTCCTCAAACGGCAGGTGGCGCATCCGTTCCAGGGCCTGGTCGACCGCAACTTCTCCGCTCCGCACCTGTTCCAACAGAGTGCGGAATAGGATTTGGTCCATGCCTCAGCATACCAATTCTGACTTCCGACTCCTGACTCCCCCTAACTTCTGACTTCTGACTCCCTCGACTCCGAATTAACGAACACCTTACTCCTCAGGTACCGGTCTACACTAATATTTGGGCCTTCTTATCTATTGTCAGAGGCCGCGCATTATAGCACGCTAAACTGCAAGCACTTTCAATAGGAAGCATCGGACAATGAGAGCGTTCGGAGAAAGAATGGAGCGACGCGGAACCAGCCGGTTTCCTCTGCGCGAAGGCGTGCGATATCGGCTGCTGAATTACAAGGGTGATCGCGCCAGCGGTTCTGGCAGCACCCTGAACATGGGCAGCGGCGGAATCCTCTTCACCACCGAAGATCTGCTGCCGGTGGGCCGCTCGGTGGAACTGTCAGTGGATTGGCCCGCGCAACTCAATGGAAACTGCCCCTTGAAGTTCGTTGCGGTCGGCCGCGTGGTTCGTTCCGAGCCCGGACAAGCCGCGGTTCGCATCGAGCGTTACGAATTCAAAACGCGCGGGAAGCCTGTGGCGGAGGCAACTGCCGCGCTTGCCACACCGGTTTAATACCAGCCGGGATGACCGATGCACTTGCCGGAAGCGCCCAGAGGTAGGACAGACGATCGGTTTCTGTCGTCTGTTAATGCGTCGTGCCTATACCGCGGCATGACAGACCACCAAAAAGCGATGGTCCGTCCTACCTCCCTTCGCAAACCGCGGAGGGCGGCGCACAGCTTGGGGGAGCGCGAGTTCCACGCCGCCTTCAGAAGCGGCAGTGCCCGTTGCACCGTTGGCCGGAACATGTCTTACAACTGACCTTCTTGGGCTTTGCCGAAACCGAACCAACTCTCTGGACCGTGGTGCGTGGCGTTTGCCAGATTGCGTGAAATTCCCCGGTTCGATACCCGCGCGCGGGGGTACACGTCTGCGCCATTTCCCCCATCCTGCTCTCAACACCAACCATGGGACCCCTCCCAGCCTCGCTGGCTTCAATGACTTACGCTGATTCTGCCAGGCTCGGTGCAACGAATAAGGCACGTCCCGGGCCAACTCGCCGTGTCTGTAGGGGACGGGCATGCCCGGCCCGGTTGCTTCACAAAGTGCTCACCGGCCCTAGGAGTCCGAAGCTGCACATGTCAAATGATTGAACAAATAATCGAATAAAAGCCGACCCGGCTCGTCCGGCTGCGATACAATGACCCTTCGCCATGCAGGTTTTGCAAGCCGGACAGCACAAGCTGATTTACATGGAACTCCAGCCGGAGATGGTCTCGACCATCGCCCGGCAGGCGGGGTTCGAAGTCCGCGCTCGCGACGGCGCCCGAACCATTAGTCTCGATCTCACCGCGCCCGGCCGCCAGGCGCCCCTGCTGCTGTTCGATGCCAGCCATCCCGCCAACCTCGGCTGGTTCTCGCGCTGCCAGTTTTACGTCGATGGCCGCACCGGAGCCGTGATGCAGACGCCGCTCAGCGTCGCCAACAAGCGCGACCGCTCCGGCCGCCTGCACACCAACGCGGTGCGACTCGGCATCGCCAAGGAATTGCCCGTCACCTTCCGGCTGCCCGGCAACCAGCCGCTCACCGAGCAGGTGTTCTATAACCTGCTGGTCGGCTTCCTGACCGCCCTCACGCAAACCGGCGTTGCCGTCTGCGGCGGGGGCGCGGTGGAACCCCTGTCCGGCCGCACCGAGCCCGCAAGCCCGCGCGTTTGAAATGTAGCAAAGCCCGTAGGGGCCGGGCATGCCCGGCCCGCGGCCTTCCTCTATGGCGTGCTTGGCGATACACTCCACTTAGGCTATGTCTCTCTTGCGAGCCTCGATTGCCTTCGCCGTTCTCCTCGCCGCGGCCCAAGGGCAAGAAGTGGGAAGTTTGGCGGGAACCGTTGTAGATCCGTTGAGGGCCGTGGTGCCGGGTGCGCACTTAACACTGCGCGGAACCGCTGGCGAGGTAGCGCAAACGTCCTCTGGGAAAAACGGGGACTTCCGGTTTTCGAACCTCGCTCCGGGGGTATATTCGGTTGAGGCGATCTCCCCTGGGCTCCTGACGAAGACGGTCGCGAAGATCAAAGTTGCCACCGGCACCGAGAGGGTCGTCGAGATCGCGATGGCGGTCGCCGCTCCGCCGATCTGTGATGCCGGACCAAGGTTCAGTTTTGATCCGATCGAATCGAATTCGGCAGAGATCGCCGGCGCAGTCGAAGTTGCTGGCTTCAGGTTCGCTGGAAATGTGCTGATCACTGCCGCTAGGCGCAACAATAGAGGGCTTGTCGCTTCCACCCGTACGGACAAAGACGGGCGCTTCAAACTGCCCATTCAGGGGGCAGGCAAATACGCCGTCACCGCGCATGAGGATGGATACGCTGATTTCATTGTTGAGGAGGTTGAGGTTACGAAGGGACACCGGACCACCATCAACTGGAACCTTGCCTTACGGCTTTGTCCATCGCGTGGTCGCTGCCGACCCGAGAAGTACTTCGTGTTCGACTGCATGTGATGGTGGCTGGCTCGCCATGTGGTCACCGGCGTTAACCTGACCGCTCCCTTTGGTCGCGGCTCCGTTTCCGAGCCGTCTCTCGCCGCCCTCACACCACTTTCGGCAGCCTCTCCCGGCGCGTCATCCATTCTTCGCTGTTGAAGACGCGCGGGCCGACGGCGATCATCCGCGGCAACAGGTTGAATAGCGCGGTGGGCGTCCAGGGTTCGACGCGGCGTCCGCGGTAACCTCGCCGGTTCAGTTCGTCGGCGACGCGCGACAGCGGGCAGTCCTCGACAATCATATCGAGCGCCAGCACGATGATCTCGACCTCGGCGGGGTTGCCCACCAGTTGCGTGCAATCGTCGGAAACCTGCAAGCCGTAGGGAATCTCCTCCACCCAGCCCTGCGGCTTCGATGGCGCGGTGTCCGCCGTATCGCGCTCCCATTCCAGCCCCACCAGCCGCCATCCTGCCTTGATGCGTTCCTCGAGGTAATCCGGTCGCACCAGACCGGTGATCGGTTCCTGAATGCGTTCTTTCCGAGCCACGAGACACCTCCTCGGGCATTCGTTGAGCACGCGGCATGCCAGGTAGGATAGACCATCGTTTTTTGTGGTCTGTCACGCTGCTTCAACGCGCAAACCCTGGCAGACGACAAAAACCGATCGTCCGTCCTACCTCCGGCCGCCGCACCCCTGTCCGTTCCTGGGAAACAGCGTCTCGTTTTGCGACCGTCCGCGTTACCATGGCTCGGTGGAGCAATTCGCGCTCGAATTCGACCTGACGCCGGAGCGGCGCATCTTCTCGGTGAGCGAGCTGAATGCCGCCATCCGCGCCATCCTCGACGACGAGTTCCGCGATATCTGGGTTTCGGGCGAGATCTCCGGGCTCAAGCTGGCCTCGAGCGGCCACTATTATTTCACCCTCAAGGAGCGCGACGCCCAGCTCAAGTGCGTGGCGTTCCGCTCCGCGCACCGCTATTGGAAGTTCAAGCCGGCCGATGGGCTGGCGGTGCTGGCGCGCGGCCGCATCGATGTCTATGAGGTGCGCGGCGAATACCAGTTGCAGGTGGAATTGCTGGAGCCGCAGGGGCTGGGCGCGCTGCAACTGGCCTTCGAGCAGCTTAAGAAAAAGCTGGCCGCCGAAGGGCTTTTCGCGGCGGAGCGCAAGCGCCGGCTGCCGCGGTTTCCGCGCCGCATCGGCATCGTGACGTCGCCCCGCGGCGCCGCCATCGCCGATATGATCCACATCCTTTCGCGCCGCTTCTCCGGCCTCGCCATCCGCCTTTTTCCGGCGCTGGTGCAGGGCCCCGGATCGGTGGAGGAGGTCTGCCGCGGCATCGAATATTTCAGCCGCAGTGGATGGCCGGAGGTGGTGATCGTGGGCCGCGGCGGCGGGTCGCTCGAAGATCTCTGGACCTTCAACGAAGAAGCCGTGGCGCGAGCCATCGCCGCTTGTTCGGTCCCGGTGATTTCGGCGGTGGGCCACGAAACCGATGTCACCATCGCCGATTTCGTGGCCGATCTGCGCGCGCCCACTCCTTCGGCGGCAGCCGAGCTGGTGGTCCCTACACGCGTTTCGGTGCACGATCGAATCACCGCGGCCGAGGGCAAAGCCCTGCAAGCCGTGCGCTACCGGCTGGCGATGCTCGACCGGCGTCTGCGGCAGCAGGGAGTGGACCGCGCCCTCGGCGTGCTCCATCGCCGCGTGGGCCGCGGCCTGCAACGCGTCGATGAGCAGGAATACCGCTTGCGCGAGCGCCTGCGCTCGATGTTCGATGCGCGGGAGCGCGCCAGCCGTACGCTCGAAGCGCGGTTGCGGCATTTCGATGTGCGGCCCCGTCTGGCCACCGGCCGGCGCCGCCTGGAGGCCGCCCAGTCGCTCGCCGTCGAATCCATCCACCGGCGCCTGGCGCGCCGGCGCAGCGCTTTCGACCAGCTCCATACCCAGCTCCACGCGCTCGGCCCGCTGAAGGTCCTGGAGCGCGGCTACGCCATCGTTTCCAACGAGTCGGGAATCGTCAAGGATTCCGCCGCCGCGCCGCCCGCTTCGCGCATTCACATCCGCCTGGCCAAAGGCGAACTGGACGCGGCGGTGGGCGAGTAAGCGTTCGTGGCGCACGCACTCGTGCGTGCCGCGTCGGCACTCGTGCCGAAGCCCGGCGAACCGAGCGAGCGAAGAAAGGTCGAGACGAATCTCGACCCTGCAGGCTGGACAGCCTGCGCCACACGCCTCATACCCCGCGGCGGCTGCCCCACAGGTCGATGTGCAAGCGCGGGCTGAATCTTAGCCCTTCTTCCTTGCAGATTTCGGCCAGCCATTGCCCGCGCTCGACCAGCCGCGCGTGCTCGGTGCCTTCCGGCATCAGGATGACGCGCTCCCGCGGCGCATCGAGCGCCTCCAGCAGCGCGCGAATCTCCGCAACGTCCGCCGGATTTTCGACCACGAATTTCAGTTGATATTCGTAGCGCGCCATCAGCTCTCGGAGCACCGCCGGCTGAATGCGCAGGCGGTCGTGCGGCTCGGCGAAGCTGCCGCCGGGCGTCGAGTTGGAAAGCTTGGGGCTGATGCTCATCAGGTCGCAGGCCACCGGCTGAAACACCGTCCCCGCCGTCTCGATGGTGATGTGCATCCCCAGCGCGCGCAACCGCTCGGTGAGCGGCACCATCTCCGGCTGGATCATCGGCTCGCCGCCGGTGATCACCACGTGGCGCGCCGGGTGCGCCCGCACTTCATCCACGATCCGGTTGAGATCGAGTTCGGTCCCTTCCGGCTGCCACGACGTGTACGGCGTATCGCACCAGGAGCACCGCAGGTTGCAGCCGCTCGTGCGGATGAACACCGAAGGCACGCCCACCAGCGAGCCTTCGCCTTGCAGCGAGTAGAACAGCTCAGCGATCTTCAATGCCGGCCTCTTCGAATCCCTTGCGCCGCAGCAGGCAGGCGTCGCAGGCGCCGCAGGGCCGCCCGCCGGGGCCCGGATCGTAGCAACTGTGCGTCAGGCCGAACGGCACGCCCAGCTCGCGAGCCAGAGCGACAATTTGCGCCTTGCTGAGGCTGATGAGCGGCGTGTGAATCTTCAGCCGCGTGTGCCCTTCCACGCCCGCGCGCGTCGCCAGGTTGGCCATTCGCTCATATGCCTCGATGTATTCCGGCCGGCAATCCGGATAGCCGGAATAATCGAGCGCGTTGACGCCGATGAAGATGTCGGCGCTTTCCAGCACCTCCGCCCAGGCCAGCGCCAGCGAAAGGAAAATGGTGTTGCGTGCCGGCACGTAGGTCACCGGGATGCCGTGGCTCATCTCGTCGAGCGACCGCGACTTGGGCACGGCCACATCCGCCGTCAGCGCGGATCCGCCGAACACGTCGAGCCCGATCTTCACCACCAGGCGCCGCTCCACGCCCAGCGCCGCCGCTACACGCGCCGCCGCTTCCAGCTCGAACTTGTGACGCTGCCCATAATCGAACGTGAGAGCGCAGCAGGCAAAACCGTCGCGCCGCGCCAGCGCCAGGCAGGTGGACGAATCGAGGCCGCCCGATAAAAGACAAACTGCTTTTCCGCGAGTTGGCAACTGTGGGGTCCCGTATAATTATAATGTTTCAGTTTACGGGCAAGCTTAGAGCATGCCCCACCATGCGCATCCGCTTCCTCACCAGCACGCCGCTGGATATTCGCCGTGGCAGTGGGACTTACGTGGGGATCGCGGTGCTGGCCCGCGCGCTCCGCGAACTGGGGCACGAAGTAATTATCGACACGCCGCGCACGCACCTGCCGGTCTACACCGCCGAGCGGCTGCTCTTCAACCGCGGCCTGCGGCCCTCCGCCGGTTTCGATCGCACGGTCGGTTTCGATATGGATGGTTACCGAATCGCGACCGAAGCCGGCCACGTCGCGGCGCTCAAGGGTGTGATTGCCGATGAAGTGCGCTTTGAGCGCGGGTGGACGCGGCTCACCATGGGGATTCAGGCGCACTGCGAGCGGCTGCACGTGCTCCGCGCCGCGCGGGTTATTGTGACCAGCCGCTATTGCGCCGCGCAGGTGCGCGCGCTCTACGGCGCAACCCGCGAGCCGGCTGTCGTGCCGGAATTGATCGACCTGGCCGAGTGGCGGGCGGCGCTGGCCGCCGTCAGCGTGCCGAGCTCCGCTAGCCGGTTCGTGGTATTGTTCGTGGGGCGGCTGTACCGGCGTAAGCGCGTGGATGTGCTGCTGCGGGCCGCAGCCGCATTGCGCGACCGCATCCCGGAACTCGAAGTGCGCATCGTCGGCAACGGACCGTGCGCGGCGCCGCTCCGGCAGCTTGCCGCCGAGTTGAAGCTGAGCGGCACGGTCACCCTTCTCGGCGACGTTTCACGAACCCAATTGGTGGCGGAGTATCGTGCTGCGTCGGTGTTTTGTCTGCCCAGCGTGCAGGAGGGTTTCGGCATCGTGTTGCTCGAAGCCATGGCCGCGGCGAAGCCGATTGTCGCGTCGCGCGCAGCCGCCATCCCGGAAGTTGCGCCGCACGCCACGCTGGTCTCGCCGGAAAGCACCGAAGCGCTCGCTGGCGGCATCGAATCGCTCTATCGATCGCCCGAGAATTGTGCCGCGCAAGGCCAGGCCGGCGCCGCACGCGTGGAGCAGTTCGATGCACCGCGCGTGGCGCGCGTGTTCGCCGAGGCGATCAACATGTAGGGGCCGGGCATGCCCGGGGCATACCCGGCCCTCGGCAGGTCGGGGACCCGCCCCCCTAGCCGCGCACTAACTTGCGGCCGCGCTCGAACAACTCGGCGGCGTCTTCCACCAGCTTGCGTCCGCGCTCGAACACGTCGCGGCCGGCATCCACCATGTCGGAGCTGGTCTGTGCAACCGCTTCCTTGCCCTGTTGCGTTTTGTCGGCGAGGTATCGGCGGGTATCGCGTCCGCTCTTGGGCGCGAACAGCAACGCCACGGTAACGCCGACCGCGGCGCCGGTCAAAAACCACGCGATAGTGCTGACACCTTCGCCTAGCCCGTCTTCTTCCTTCATAGTGATGGGTTCTCCCGGCATGCGCCGCCTCCGCGGGAGCCTCGATTTGCGTGCGGCTCCACTCCCCATTCTGCGATATCCTTGAGGCATGGCGCAAGATCCCGAGCGCGGCGAGCGCGACGAAGAGCCGGTTTCGAGCGAAGATACGTTCGACGTCTCTCACGATTTGGACATGGTGCCCGTGTTCTCCTCGACGGGCGTGGATTCGGAGGTGGAAGGCGACCTGATTTGCGGCGTCCTGGCGAACACCGGAATTCCGGCCGTCCTATCCCGCTCGACCTTCCCGAACCTGGGAGTTTCCGTGCGCGTGCCCCGCGCCCAACTCGCCGAGGCGCAACGCCTGATCGCCGAAGCGCAAGCCGCCGGTCCCGAAGCCGCCGCCGAAGCCGAACGCGCAACCGAGGACGAGCGCTAACGCTGCTCGAGCGAGGACACCCGCAAAATGGGTGCTCGCGGGCCGCGCATGCCCGGCCCCTACGTCCGGCGGTCCCTTTTAGCTGGCGTACCCACCGGCTGCCCGCGTCAGCCTTGGCGCTTCGCAGGCTTCTTCATCCGCTGCCAGCAGAAACCCGAACTGAACCGGCTCGTTGCGTTCGTCGAGCCAATCCGTTCCCCAACGCCGCAGTTCGAACGCGTCTTTGAGGCCGGCAACGGCCAGAAGCATCCGGGATTCCCTGTTGGCTAACACGACGGCTTCCATAGTGGTTCCGTCACGCAGCCGAATCAACGTGTACATTCTGAGTTCTCCTTCTGAGTTCCCCCCTGGGAGTGTTACCTGATTCTCCACGCCAAAGGGGGAAGGCGCAATACTCATTTTGGATATGTGCTGCTTCTCTCACAGCGGCGCAGGCGCGAAAAGACAAAGGGAAAGCTAAAGAGCTTGCTGAAAAACACCAAAAGCATCAGGGCCACGGATAAACACAGATGAACACAGATTGAAAAGAATTGGTTTATCCGTGTTCATCCGTGTTCATCCGTGGCCCAAAAATGTTCTTTCGGACTTTTTCAGCAGCCTCTAAAGCATGCTTTACCAATGCGAGAATGGGATGGATGCGGAATCGCTCGCCATATCGAGCGATCGCCGGTCTCACCTTGCCATGACCAAAGTTATGATTGCCGGCGGCGGACTGGCTGGCCTGGCCGCGGCGGCCGCGCTGGGCGGCGTAGGATTCGAAGTCGATCTGTTTGAAGCGCGCCCGTTTCTGGGAGGCCGGGCTACGTCCTACCCCGTGCCGGCGGGCGAAGGCGAATCCGAGACCATCGACAACTGCCAGCACATTCTGCTGCGTTGTTGCGTCAACCTCCTCGACTTTTACGCGCGGCTGGGCGTGCGCGACCGCATCCGCTTTTATCGCGAATTCTACTTTCTGGAACCCGGCGGCCGCGCCTCGGTTTTGCGCCGCGGCCGGCTGCCGGCGCCATTCCACTTCACCGGCGCATTCCTGAAGATGAAATGCTTGGGACTGGGCGACAAGCTAGCCATCGCGCGCGGGCTCTGGGCGATTCGCCGCGAGCGCACACGGCGGCAGGATCTGGACAAAATCAGCATGCGCGACTGGCTGCTGCAGAAGCGGCAAACGCCGCGCGCCATCGACCGCTTCTGGCGCCAGGTGCTGGTCAGCGCGGTCAATGAAGATCTGGACACGATGGCTGCCCGGCACGGCTTCCAGGTTTTCTGGCTGGGCTTTCTGGCGCGTGCCGACGCTTACGAGATGGGCGTACCCGCCGTGCCGCTGGCGCAGCTTTACGGAACCGATGCCTGGCGGCGGCTGCCGTCGGTGCGCATGCATTTTCGCGCGCCGGTCGAATCCATCGGCACGGGTGGCTTCGTGGTGGCGGGCGAGCGGCACACCGCCGACTACTACATCTGCGCGCTGCCGTTCGAGCGGCTGCCGGCGGCCGGGCGCCCGGCTCCCCCATTCGAGCATTCGCCCATCACCGGCGTCCACCTGTGGTTCGACCGCGAAATCACCACGCTCCCGCACGCCACACTGCTCGACCGAACCATGCAATGGATGTTCAACAAGGATGGCGGACGCTACCTGCAACTGGTGGTGAGCGCTTCGCGCGATCTCACCAATTTGTCGCGCGAGGATATTATCGACATCGCATTGGGCGATCTGCGCCTCTACTTTCCCCGCGTGTGCGAAGCTACGCTGGTGCGGGCGCACGTCGTCAAAGAGCAGCGCGCCACTTTTTCCGCCGCGCCCGGCACGGAGGCTTTGCGCCCACCCGCGGCAACCGATATTCCCAACTTATTCCTGGCCGGCGATTGGACGCGCACCGGCTGGCCCGCCACCATGGAAGGCGCGGTGCGCAGCGGGTACATCGCGGCCGGCGCCGTGGCGCGCGCCGCCGGCCAGCCGGCGGAGTTCCTGCTGCCCGATATCGCGTAAGGCCCAAAGCTCACGTTTACGTGCCGGGCGTTCGGCGTCAAAGGTGACCTGGTGTGTGCGCCCAGGGGGCCGAGGCAATCGGTGTTGCTCGTCCTGCACCGGATTGATACAATCCGCTCCTGGAGGACCGTATGCCCCAAGAGCCGGCGAAGGGCCAATTACTGGCCGTCACCTGTGTCGCACTTGTGTTCTTCGCTGCAACGGCACCGCGACGGGCGCACGGACTGAGCATGAAGGTCGAACAAAATCCGCAGGCCGCCGATGCCGCGACTACCACCCGCATGGCGGTCGATCGCTTCAACGAGGCATTCAATCGGCACGACCCGGATGCCCTGGCGTTATGGCTGACCGACGATACGGTGTTCGAGGATACGTCTCCCGCGCCGGACGGCCGTCGCATAGAGGGGAAGGCCGCGGTGGTGGCGTTCTGGCGGGATTGGTTCGCGCGCAATCCCGATGCGCGATTCGAGGCCGAGGAAATCATCGTCAGCGGCGATCGTGCCGTGGTGCGGTGGGTGTATCGCAAAACCCGCAACGGACAACCGTGGCATCTGCGCGGCGTGGACGTCTTCACCGTGCGCGACGGGAAAGTGGCCGCCAAGCTCGCGTATGTGAAAGGGTGAAACTCCAGCCACCGTCATGACGGGTGGCCGCCGGCATTTTGGGATGCTCCGCAAGCGAGCCCTTGCTTCCAGGACGACGCCGCACAAGAAAAACCGAGACGACTCTCGGCTCAGCCGGCTGGACAGCCGGCGCCACCAGCGTCAGAAACGCGCCAGCAGACGATGCCGGGGGGCGGCTGACGCGGCCAGGTAGCGGCTGGAGATGGCGAGCTGGTTGAGCCGCTGCTGGCAGCGCGCGCGATCGACGATCGCCATGGTTCGGCACCATGCGATCAAATCACGCGTCTGCCGCAGCCGGGCGGCATTCAGAGAGCGGCTAGCCAGTTCGCGACGCAGGCAATCACCCAGCTCCAACCACAGCGCATTGGCTCTGGCGAATTCGCCCGAGGCAACGGCGCTCCGGATGCGGTCTTCCAGCGGTTTCTCCCGATCACTCATTGATGATCGACTCCGCATCGATCTGCTCGGCCTGCAACATCTGGGTCAGAAAGGTGTCCTGCTGCTCCATGGTCGAAATCAGCGTATCGGCCGCCGCCATCTGCTGCGTCAGATTGGTCTGCAGCGTCGTGATCTGTGCATTCTTGGCCGTAATCTGGTTGGCGATGGAGGTCGTCTGGCTCTGCAGACTGGTCTCCTCGTTCGTCACCAGGCCCACGTTCGGGTCCACCAGGTCGGTGAGCGCGTTGGTGGCGCTTTCGAGCCAACCTCCGCCGGTGGCCGAACCGAGGAAGGACGCGACCGCGCTGGAGTTGCTGTCGTAGGCGCTATCCAGCGTCTGGGAATTGAACGTCAACTGGCCGTTTTCGCCCAGTTTGAGCCCCAGCGACGCCAGACCGTTTACTCCACTATCCGAAGATGTGAAGTAGGTAGCCAGGTTATCGACCGCCTCGGTGATCTCGGATAGGATGGGCTTGCCCTGGAGTGGGCCGGCGGATTGGCCGCGCTGCGATTGCAAATCCGTCACCACTTTGTTATACGCCGAGGTGAAGGAAGATAGCGCACTGCTGAGGCCGTCGTCGGTTCCGCTCACCGTGATGGTCGCCGGATTGCCGGGATCGGCCGACAGCAGATTTACCGTAAGGCCGGTGGCAATGGTCACCGACGGCGAGTCGCTGTAGACCGTGTTGCCGGACCCGTCCACGATGTAACTCGCCTGGCTCGCCTCCGGGCCCTGGGTTTGCAGGCTGTCGCCGCTGGAATCCTGGATATCGAGCGTCTGAGCGCCAAGTGTGGTGGCTTGCAGGGAAATGCGCTGGTCGGGACTGGCCGCGGAGCCTACGTTCACCACCGTAGCTTGCACCTGATCGCCGTACTGTGAGTTGATGGCGGCGGCGACGCTGGTGGCGCTGCCATCGGTGGACTGAATGCTATATGGCGTTTGGCCGATGACGAGATTGTAGGTTCCGCCGGGATCGTTGCTAGTTCCGGTCCAGGTGCTGGCACTCAAGCTGGAAGCGTAAGCTCCGGCTGAATCCACCTCAATCGAGTAGGTGCCCGCGGCCGCGCCGGCGCCGATCGAGGCGCTGACCAGGTCGGGATTCGATACCTCGGCCTGGTAGGAGCCGCTCATCGCCGAGCCGACTCCCTGGATGGCGGTTTCGAGCGCGGTCAGGTCGTTGTTAATCGTGGAAAGCTCGCTCGATTGGCTCTGCAGCGCGGATTCCTGGTTGGTCAGTTGGGTCACCGGCAATTCGGCGATGGCCACCGCCCGGCTGATTACGTCCTGCAAGTCCTGTGAATAGTCGCTGGCGCCGGTGAACGTTGACGATGTGCTGCCGGTGCCGCTGGTGCTGCTGGAGCTGCTGCCGGAGCCCGATGAGGAACTGTTGGATCCATCGACCGTGATGGGATCGAGGATGGTGGATAACGCGCTGCTGATGGTGCTCATAAATGCTCAAGCGGTCCGGGCCGAAGTGGGGTCCGGCCCGGACCGCGGTTCATGGCCGGCGGTCTCACCCGCCGGCGGTTAGGACGTTGGCTACGCGCCCTTCAACAAGGTGAGCAGCGCTTGCGGTTCGGCGTTGGCCTGGGCCATGGCGGCAATCGAAGACTGCTGCAGGACCTGGGCTTTGCTCAAATTGGCCGCTTGCTGCGCCACGTTGGCATCGCGAATCTGCGATTCGGCGGAGCTGAAGTTGGTGATCTGCGACTGCGCCAGGCTCGATGCGAAACCGAGCTGGTCTTCACCCGTGCCGACGGCGGCCTGCGCGGTGCCGAGCAAGGAGACGGCGCTGGTGATGGCGGTAACCGCGGACTGTGCGCCGGCCATGGTGCTGATATCGGCCGTGCCGCCGGCGCCCACCTGGAGCGCGGTGAGAGTGGTGGCTGCCGCGTTGCTGCCTGCCGACAACAGGCCTTGAAGGCCATCGGCGGTGCTGCCAACCGTAATCTGGAAGCCGGGGAGCGTGCTGACGAAATTCACCGTCGGCGCTGCGAGAGTATTCTCGACGGCGGTGATCTGCTTCAGGGTCGAGTCGTCGGATGCTTGCAGGGCTGCGTTGATCGCCGTGACCGCGGCACCTACGGTGGCGCCAGTGGTTGTGTTTAGCGTCACCGTCAGGGTGTGAGCCACGCCGGAAGCATCGTTGGCGGAAACGGTAACCGCCTGGGCGTTGTCAGTCGTGATGGGAGTAGTGAAAGTCAGGTCGTTCTGGGTGTTCACGCCCGCAACCACGTTGGCCAACATGTAGGCTCCGCCCGAAGTCATGGTGCTGCCCGCGGTGGTTATGGCGTTTCCGACCCCCGCCGTTTGGTTCCCCATCAGGGCGTTGGCCATCACGTCACCGGCCTGGACCTGAAAGGCGCTGTTGCTGGAGTTGAAAGCAAGCTGCTGCTGGCCCTGGGCATTGGTGTGAATGGAAGCCGTGATGTTGGCCGCCGCAAAGGCCGCGGCGTTGGCGCCGGGAGTGATTTCGGCTGCCTGAATACCGGCGTTGACGGCGTTCGCCAGGCTGGTGGCGTCATCCACGGCGGCCAGGTTGACCGTGACCGCGACGCCGCCGCCGAATCCCGCGCCGTCGAATGTGAAGGTGGTCTTGCCGGTGCCGTTTGTGCCGGTCGGGCCAATGTTGGTCGCGTTGGTGACCATGGCCTCCACGTTGGTGTTTGCGGCGCCTGCGCTCAAGTCGTATGTCGTATTGACCGCCTGCACGCCCTTCAACCCCAGGCTCTGCGTATCCACGGTTGCGTGGCTCAGGTTGATGTTCACGATGCCGTTGGCGGTGCTCTGGCTGCCGGTGCCGGCGCCGAAATACACGCTCATCAGCTTGGCGAACGTGCCTCCCGTATTCAGGCCGATCGACTGCGCCTGGCGGTCGATTTCGCCCAAGTCGGTCTGGAACTGGTTGTTCAACGTGTTGCGATTGCCGGTGAAGCTGTTGGAGGCCGATTCCGTGGCCAGGGTTTGCAGCGTGTTGACGATCTGGCTGATGTTGCTCATACCACCGTCCATGATCTGCAACTGGGCGGTAGCATCGTTGCCGTTCGCGTAACCTTGCGTGAGCTCGGATATCGCGCTCGCATACTGGTTGGCAACCGCCAGACCAGCCGGGTCGTTGCCGGCCGTATTGATGCGGTAGCCGGAAGTCAACTGCTGGATGGTGTTGCTCTGGAAGATGCTGTTGGTGAGCAGGTTTTCCTGCGCAATCAGAGAATCGGTGTTGGTTTGAATCGAGAGAGACATTGGGAAATCCTTTCAGTATTTTGGGGCGGCTTCTTGCCGCGCACTACCCTTATCGGAAAGGGTCGCGGAAACTTGAGGGACGGTAGGACGGACGATCGGTCTTTGTCGTCTGTCAAGCGGCGCGTCTCCTTTCTCCAGACGGGCCAGCAGGCCACCCCAATCCGCCACCGGCCCCGCTCCGGCGGCAGCGCGGTTTTCCTCGCGCACCAGTTTCATTTCGCGCGCAATCACCGGCGTGTCGCGCGGCGCGCGAATTCCCACCTTCACCCGCGAACGGCCGATGTGAGCAATCACAATCTCGATCCGGTCGCCGATCAGGATGGTCTCTCCCGCACGGCGCGACATCATGAGCATACGGCCTCCGCCGGCTCCGGCAGAGCGTGCCGATGCGAATACGAAGAATCCCGCATCACCGCCTGCACCGCCCGCAGCGAGCGCAGATTGATCACCAGCGGCGCCAGCAGGTTCACGGTGGGGCCGCTCTCGCGCACCGAAATCACGCCCAGCGCCCACACGTGCTTCCCGATGCGCGGCCGCCGAACCGAGGCAAGATCGGCCGCCTCCCGGTCTTCCGCCGACATTTTCAGCCGGTACCGCGGGTCCACCGCCAGCACCGGCGCGGTGATGAAACACAGCCCCGGATCCTCCAGGTTCTGCAGAAACACCAGTGGCGCCGTCCGCTCCTGGCGAATCGCCACAAACCGCCGGCGGTCCTCGAACCCCGGCAGACCGCGCGGAAACTCGATGGTGTCCCGCGTTTCAAACGCGATGCGTCCAAAATTCTTGGTGTCGAATGACGGCATCGAATCCACCCCAGATTGGACATCGGCGGTTTTGGCCGGAACTTTAGAAGCCACGGGGACTGACTTCTCTGTCCCAAGGCGCTGCTTTTGCGCCGCGTGGACAGAGAAGTCTGTCCCCGTCACCGTCTTCGTCCCCGTCTCCCGTCTCCAAGGCGCTGCTTTTGCGCCGCGTGGACAGAGCAGTCTGTCCCCGTCACCGTCCGTCACCGTCGTGGACAGAGCAGTCTCGTCCCGTCCCCGTCTCACCGCCGTGCGGTAGAATCAGGGATCGCCTCCATGCACGCACGCCGATTGGCTTGTTTCATCCTGGGAATGTGGCTGGCCGCAGGCATCGCGGTGGCCTGGCTGGAAAGGGAGGACTTCCAGACCATTCAGGACGTGCTGTCGCAGCCCGACCCGGCGGTCGCGGAGCGGATCAAGGCGCTCGGCGCGCACGAAACATACCTGTTGATGGGGCACGTGGCGTCGGAGCAGCGGCAGCGGACGATCCGGAGTTGGGAAGACCTCCAATTGCTCCTCGGCCTCGGTTTTTTCTTCTTTCTGCTGTTCGGCACGCGCGAAGGCAAGCTGCCGCTGGCGATGGCCCTGCTGCTGGTGGGGATGGTGCTGCTGGAACGGTTCCTGCTGACACCGGAAGCGCTGTCGCTGGCGCGGATCGCGAGCTTCGCGACCGGCCGCGCATCGGCCGGCGAAACGGTCCGCCGGATGGTCCTGAGTTCCACCCACGAGGGTTTTGAGATCGCCAAGCTGACCGTCGAAGTGGCGCTGGCAGCCATGCTGGTGCTGCGGCGCGGCGGGCGTTCAGGAGACGCCGGGGACCAGCTCCACGTGGTCGATAAATCCGATTACGGCCATGTCGATCGGTGATTGAGTCCGGCCCACCGCGGTCATCGCGCTGAAGCCCTCGGTGGTAACCAGCACCTGGTCGCCCACGCCCGCATCCACGGCGTCGAGCGCCACCACCGCGTCGCCGCGGTTGGAGCCGTCCAGGTTCAGCGGCTGTACGAAGAGGATCTTCGACCCCGCGTGACTCGGGTGTTTGTGGGTCGCCACCAGCTCGCCGATGACGCGCGCAATCAGCATGGCTTAAATTTCCGGCGGCGCGATGTTCCGGCCCGGTGATAGGTGTGCGACGGCTCGGCTGCTGGAGATTCCGAAGGTATCTTGCCGTCCCACGGACGCGTTATGGGCTCGTTCCCCGGCTTGCACGGGCACGCGTGAACTATCTGGCTGCCGTCGTCCGCCGCGCGGTGGACGGAATCGACGATGCCGACGATGGTCGCATCCGACGGCGGCTGATCGGGAAGGAAAGCGATGCTGGCTTCCCTGCCCCGCACCCA
>Ga0208820_1000399_pt1 | contig 34270 bp, 19 predicted proteins | sample June2015DPH_16_5_FD_184713 | JGI IMG/M metagenome (GOLD analysis project Ga0208820, IMG submission 184713) | Peatland microbial communities from SPRUCE experiment site at the Marcell Experimental Forest, Minnesota, USA - June2015DPH_16_40... | ecosystem: Environmental > Terrestrial > Soil >...
TGTTGATTGCCTCGGCATAATTCGGTCTGGCCCTGATGGCGCGTTCGTAGTACTGCCGCGCTGCCGCGTGATCGAACTGCTGTTGATAGGCTATCCCGATCATGTTCAGCGTTAGCGGTGTCATCGGCTCGATCCTGCTGTAAGTCTCGATCGCCTCGCGGAACATCTTGCGCGCCATGTATATGTCCGCGCGCTCCTCCAGTGAGAGGTCTGGCGCGGGTCCCGGCGATGCACTCTCAACCGCCTCCTGACCATCAACCGTGAAGGCCGGCCCCAGAGCCGAGCTCCAGCGAGCCTCGAATGGCGGCGTGGATGCACCGGCGCCGCCCTGTGCGTCTGCCAGTCCTGCCGTGAAGCAGGACCCTGGCAGCGTGAGCATCAGAAAGCCCAAGAATGTGAAACGCGTCGATTTCATGACTGAGCCTCCTTTACGTTGGTCTTCAGGTCACCTCCGCGGGTGGCCTCGTTCTAAAAAGCGGAAATGGAGGGCAATAACTGTCATTGGGGCCGCGGGGAATTGCCGGGTGGGTACGGGTGGCTCTGCCGACCGGGATCAAGCCCAGAGTCAGGCAGCGCGCGTTCGACGCACGCCGGGGAACAGATCTTACGGCGACCATAACCGCCTCCCGGAGCGGCCACCGCTATCCGGGCGCCAGCCACCAGGCCCCACCGGCGCGCCCGGCGCGCCTGCCGATCCCAGTTGATAGACGCCACTCCGCCCATTCCCGTTGCAAGCGGACCACCTGCCCGGTCGAACTGGTCACACAGTGCAGCCGATCGGAGCCGCGACGCGGGCCGCCGTGCGCCTGGCGCTCCGGATTTTCTGCGAACTTCGCGCTCCGCCCAGCGTAGATACTGGCATGGCGACACTTGTGTCCGACGTCCGTTATGCGGTCCGCTCCATGCGCCGCAATCCGGGATTTACCGCGGTTGCCATCACCGCACTCGCGCTGGGGATCGGGGCCAATACGGCTATTTTCTCCGTGGTCAACGGAGTGATCCTTCAGCCGCTACCGTTTCGGGAGCCGGACCGGATGGTGAGCCTGGACGAATCCTATCCAAACGGCGGCCACAACGGCGCGGTCGCTATCCCGAAGTACATGGCGTGGCGCGACAACGAAGTGTTCGCGGGAACCGCGCTATACGACCAGGGGGCGCTCAACCAGACCCTCGGCAGTGGAGATCCACCCATTCAACTCAAGACCCTGCATGTCTCCCAGGAGTTCTTCAAGGTGTTTGGCGCAGTGCCCGCGCTGGGCAGGGTTTTCGACCGCATCGAGGATCTACCCGGCGGGCCGAGCGCCGCGATTCTCAGCTACCGCGTTTGGCAGAGCCGCTTCGGCGGGGATCCGCGCATTGTGGGTCGAACCATCCTGCTGAACAAACGTCCCTTCACCGTGGCCGGCGTTATCGAGAGGGCATTCGAATCCGATCCGCAAGCCGATGCGTGGCTGGCGCTGCAAGCCGACCCCATCAGCACCAACCACGGGAATTACCTCTACGCGGCCGCGCGCCTAAAGCCAGGGGTGGACCTCAGCCAGGCGCGCGCAGCGATGAGGGTGATCGCCGAACAGTATCGCAAGGCCGATCCCAAGTGGATGAGTGATGGCGAAAGCGTGGCGGTGATTCCTATGAGCGACATCATGGTGGAAGACGTCCGTCCGGCGCTGTTGATCCTGCTGGGCGCGGTCGGACTGGTGTTGTTGATCGCCTGCGCTAACGTGGCCAATCTACTGCTGGCCCGCGCCGCCTCCCGGCAGAAAGAGATGGCGGTGCGCGCCGCCATCGGCGCCGGCCGGTGGCACGTGGTGCGGCAACTGCTGACGGAAAGCGCCATCTTAGCCGCGGCGGGCACCGGGCTCGGTTTCGCGCTGGGAGCCTGGGGCGTGCGGCTGCTGCTGGTGGTGGCGCCCGGCAATATTCCGCGACTGACCGACACCAACAGCCTGCACGCCGCCATTCCGGTGCTCGACCTGAGGGTGGCCGCCTTCACCATGGCGGTGGCGGTTCTCACGGTGATCCTGTTCGGGCTCTTCCCGGCCCTGCGGGCTTCGAATCCCGACCTGGCGACAGCGCTCAAGGAAGGCGGCGGAAGGGGGGGTACGGGCCACTCTCACAACCGCGCGCGTTCGCTTCTGGTGATTGCAGAGACGGCGCTGGCCTTGGTGCTGCTAGCGGGCGCGGCGCTGCTGCTGCGCAGCTTCGCCGGATTGCGTTCGGTCGATCCCGGCTTCAATACCCACCACCTGCTGGCCTTCGAAACCTCGCTCGCCGGCGGTGACTATTCCAGGACGGCCCAGGTGGCCGAACTCATCCGCCGCGCCGCTGGGCGTCTGGAGGCCGTGCCCGGCGTCAAGTCCGCCGGGTCCACGTACGTCCTGCCGATGAGCGGGATGAATACCGACCTGCCGTTCAACATCCAAGGCCGCCCTCCGGCCAAGGGCGACTACAGCGGCGACGAGCAGTGGCGCCCGGTGTCGCCCGACTACTTCCGCACCTTGCAGGTGCCGTTGCTGCGCGGCCGCGGTGTCACGGAGCGCGACACGGGCAGTTCGCCGCTGGTGGTGGTGATCAACGAGGCCATGGCGAAGAAGTACTGGCCCAAGGAAGAGGCCTTGGGCAAGGTCATCGTCATCGGCGGGGGCCTCGGTCCGCAGTTTGAGGAAGGGCCGCGGGAGATTGTCGGCGTCGCCGGCAACGTGACCGAAACCGGACTCGCCCACCACGGAGAGTGCGTCATGTACGTGCCGCAGTCCCAGATCACCAATGGCCTCACGGAACTTGCCGGCGGCATTCTTCCGCTGGCGTGGGTCGTGCGCACGGAAGGCGATCCGCTGGCGCTCCGCACCGCTGTGGCGCGGGAGATGCGCGCCGTCGATGCCTCCATCCCGGTGGGACACCTGCGCACCGTGGACGAGATGATTTCCCAATCCCTGGCGCGGCAAAACTTCAACACGCTGCTGCTGACGCTGTTCGCCGCGATTGCGTTGCTGCTCGCGGCTATCGGCATCTACGGGCTGATCTCCTACGCTGTGGAGCAGCGCATGCAGGAGATCGGTATCCGGGTCGCGCTCGGCGCCGCGCGCGGCGACGTGCTGCGCATGATCGTGATGCAGGGCGCGAAGCTGGCGGCCCTCGGAGTAGCCGCGGGACTGGCGGCCGCCTTTGGATTGACGCGACTCCTCGCGAGCCTCCTCTACGGCGTCAAAGCAGCCGACCCGACGACGTTTGCCGGCGTAGCGCTGGCAATCGGACTGGTGGCGTTGATGGCGAGTTATATCCCTGCGCTGCGCGCCGCAGCGGTAGATCCCAACCAGGCGTTGCGCCACGAATAAGGCGCGGCCGCGCCGCGGAGAATCCCGGCTGTGCGTGGATGACGCTACTCGGATGCTGGCCGTGTTCCCGGCGCCCTGCGCCACGGCGTTCGGACCGCGCGTGGTGAAGATGCCCACGGCCATTCGCTAAAATCGAGCCATGACATCGAGCGATATATCAGGGCGCAGCGCGGGTGATCCAGGTTCGGTCGAATCGTGGCTGGTCTCGGCGGGACGGGACCGGCGCCCGGGCTCGCCGCTAAACGTGCCGCCATGCCCGGCGTCGAACTTCGTGCTGGGCGAGCGCCGTGCGTACTCTCGCGACGACGGCACGCCGGGCTGGGAGGCGCTGGAAGAGATCGTCGGCGGCCTCGAAGGTGGCTCTGCGGTCTCCTTCGCCTCCGGCATGGCGGGGATCGCGGCGATTTTCGATCAACTCCCCACCGGATCGGTGGTGGCCCTGCCGGACGACTGCTACCAGGGTGTCGCGGGTCTCGCTGCCGCCGGGCAAGCCCGTGGCCGCTGGAGGGTCGATCGCATCGATGTGGCCGACACCGCGCGCTGGGTCGAGATGTGCGGCGTGGCCGACCTGATCTGGCTGGAGTCGCCCTCGAACCCACTACTGGCCGTGGCCGACCTGGACCTCAATCTGCGCAGCGCCGCGCAAACCGGGAGCGATCCTCGGCGTGGATAACACCTTCGCAACGCCGCTCAATCAGCGAGGCGGATGGTTTTTGCCTCGATTCCCTCTTTGCGCGAGCCATTCCGAAATCCTCTCGGCGGCCGACGGGCCAGGAGGCCGTGGCGGGCTCGGCGGGAATCGCCGCTCCAGCTTCTGAAGCCTCCTGGCGATCGTTTTCATTGCTTCAGACCCCACGACGCTTCACTCACTCGCTGTCCGCGCAGCCTCCGCAGCCAGGCAGGGCCAGTGGACGTCGGCATCTCAACCCTGCCTTCCACTGCTTCGGTTCCATCCGGTGAAACGCACATAACCTCAACGATCACAGGCTCAGCCGCCGGTGCGATGCGCCGTTCGAGTACTTAGGATGACGCACCCGCGACGGGCAGATGCAGGGAGGAGATCGGGCAAGTGTACAATTCGTGACTCCGCTGCCGCCCAATTTTTCGAACCGGGCGTTATGAGGTGTCAACGCTCGCGCGTTTGGGCGCCGGTCTTGGCTGCACGAGGCGGCTCGACGGTTTGGCGACTTCGAATCCGTGAGGGCTCCCATCCGTAAACAGGACAGCGCCAATTGACGGTCTGAGCGTCAGCGATGCCCTTGACACAAGGATGGCCTCTTGTGATACTGGCGGCTTCGTTAATAAACTGAAACGGCGATCGGATGATCTGTGAGAAGCACTCCACCTCCGCGCGGACCGCCTGCGTGACGCAAGTTCCGGTTAGTTCCGAGGTCGATGATCCGGGAGCCGCTCTGGTTGGTCATTTCCGTCGCGTCCCGAAGGGGACGCTGGAGGACTCGTCATGAAATCGTTTCTACGTCGTTGCACCCTACTGGCGCTCCTTGTTTGCTGCGTCACGGCTCTGGCCGCGCCGGCGCCCGGAGCCAAAATCGAAATCAAGGACGGCTGGTACTACATCGATGGGCACAAGTTCTTCGTCAATGCCGTTGGCTACGAGCCCGGCGCGCGTCCCGGCGAACATCCCTACGAGCATCGCGTCACCGACCTTGTGGTGACCCGGCAAGATCTCGACAACATCAAGGCTGCCGGGTTCAATGGGATACGCACATGGTCGGAAATGACCGAAGACGAGCTCAAACTGGTCGAGGCATCCGGCCTGAAGATCATCTTCGGGATCTGGATTAAGCCTGACGACGATTTTGGCGATCCCAAGGTCGTGGAGCGGGACCTGGAGTCGGCGAAGCGCGTTCTCGCCTACACCAAGAAGTATGACTGCGTGATCACCTACCTGATCATGAATGAGCCGATGCCGGCGCACATTCGCAAGGTCGGAGCGCAGGCGGCCTTGGATCTGTGGACCAAGCTCCGCGATCTGATCCATCGCGAACATCCGGGAGTCCCCGTCGCGATCTCGGGAAACACGGCCATTACCGGCTGGCTGAACCTCAACGCCTTCGACGTGTACGCCCATAACACCTACGACTACACCACCGAAGGGTCCAACTATACGCACGGCTATGCCAACACGAATCGTTTCGTAGCGGAACTCAACGGCGGCGCGAAGCCGGTGCTGGTCACCGAGTTTGGCCGCTCGGTCTCGCGCCAGGGCGCGGGTGCCGGCCAGTACGGAGGCAACACGTTGGAGACCCAAGCACGGGCCATGACCCGCGCCTATCGCGACCTGCTCGATTCGGGCGTCGCCGGCGTATGCCCCTTCATTTACGCCGATGGATGGTGGAAGGGCGGCGAGCCTGCCGTGCATAACGACGTGGCCGAAGAGTGGTTCGGGTTCTGGGGCTACAAGAATTTGAACGACAGGACCGGCTATCCGCGGCCAGCGTGGAATGCGCTTGCGGAGTATAACCAGTCGCTGGTAGCCTCGCCCAGGAATCAGCAGTTCTACCGGAATGAGGTTCCGGTGGAAGCCTTTTTGGGACCGGAGGTCAAGCGGTTCAAGGTCATCTACCAGGACGCAGTGGTTTGGGAAGCGGCGCCCGACGCCCATGGATATGTCAGCGGGAAGCTCTCGTTCGCGGGCGAAGATCTCAAGGATCGCGAATTGGTGTTCGAAAGCTACAGCGCCCAAGGCCGGCTGCTCAAGTACGAGTCGGTCGTGGTGCTCACGGGCAAGGAGCCGATCGTGTGGCCCACGCTTGAGTTGCGCACCCCGGTGACGGACCTGGACAAAGCCAAAGAAGTTCCGGTGGAATATGCACTCAGCAACAACACCGTTTTCTCGCTCGGCAGCGAGTTACGCTACGTCTTTGCTCCGCACAAGGGTTGGGAGCCGGGAGAAACCCATCAGCGAACGATCGACCCCAAGCGGAAACAGCAGAGTGTCTCGGATACGTTCCCGCTGCCCGACGATTGTTTTGTGCTGGGACTCTATGCCGGCGCGGATATCCGCTACGGCAAGTTCACAAAGACCATCTACGCGCAGAAGTTTCTTTTCCGCGGAACCTGGGCCGACCCGATCCGAATCCAGTGAGCCGGACTTTGCGCTGACGTTCAGCCGGAACGCCGCGATGATGAGTATTGCAGGCCGCGGCGGAGACGCAGGACAACCGGGAGACAGTGTGCCGTCGGCGTCGGATCCATTTGGCCGGCCCCCACAGGGCCTCTCTGAAGCGGGAGGATTGGGTCTGCGCCGATGGCTGTATGCGCGCTGCTCCCTCGTTTCTTCCCATACCCGACTTCAGCGATGACCACACCCAGCACGAGCCCGGTCATGGCGCCAGGCCGACCAAGTGGTGTCTAGTGGGCTGGGCGACGTCGGAGGGCGCAGTTGCCTGCATGTGTCCCGATCAAAGGGCTCGGCTCCCAAGCTCTCCTAACCTGAATGCAGGTTCGCTTTATGCCGGCGCCTTCGCTTCAGGCCAGTAGCGGAAGTCGCGGAAGCTGGTGCTGCCTGAGCCGGCGGCGAAGACGGCGGGGCGGAGGTCGAGGAATCCGCCGAGGACGTTGTGATGCATGCCGCTGACCTCGGCCGATTCGCGGGTCTTTTGCCAGCTTTGGCCGGGGAGGCGGAAGTAGAAATCGACTTCCTGATTGTCATTGACGATGCGCAGAATCGCGCGTGTTGCGCCCTTCTGTTGGCGGCTGGGAACGTAGCCGTTGGCTATGCGCACGCCGATGCCCTCGCCGTCCAGCAGGATGCCGGTCGAGTGCTCGGGATCGTAGAAGAGCAGCAGCCCGGTGGAGCAGCCAGGGGCGATCTCGGCGTCAACTTCGACGGTATAGGAGTGGCCGCCGACCGGCGTGGTGAGAGCGGGACTGTCGGCCAGCGAACTGCCGCGCGCCTTAAGATTCATCACGCCGTGACCGGTCGAGAAGCGCGCCGGGTCGAACTCGTGCCAGAACGCCCATTGCAGACCGAGTTCGGCGCTGGTGAAGCCGTCCGAGGGATCGGGTAGAGGTAGTTGGCGGGTGCCGGGAATCGGCATGGGAATGGCCGACTCGGCAGTTACGCCGGCGGGGACGCGAAACCAGCCGTCGGCGGTCCACTCGATGGGCAGCAGGAGGGTTTGGCGGCCCAGGGCGCGATAGCCGTTTTCGTAAGAGTGGACGGTCATGAACCAGCGTCCTTCGGGCGTATCGACCAGACGGCCGTGGCCGACCGAGAGCCAGCGCGAGTCGCGGCTGGCGGTGTGGACGATGGGGTTGTAGGGCGAGTAATCCCAGGGACCGTCGGCATGGCGGCTGCGCGCCGAGACCACGGAGTGGCTGGTGGAGGGCCCGCCGGTTCCGCCCTCGGCGACGTTCAAGTAGAAGTAGCCGTTGTGTTCGATCACCTTCGGCGCTTCCAGGCAGGTGCACTCGATGCGCATCGAGGCGGGCACGGGCCAGGGATCGAAAGCGTGGTGCGGAGGCACCTTCACTCCCAATCCATCGGTGGTGAGTTCGGCCATTACGCCGCCGTTGGCGTAGAGGAAGCGGCGTCCGTTCTCGGCGATGTGGGCGGGGTCGATGGCGTTGATGCCCAGGTCGATGGGGTCGCTCCAGGGGCCGAGCGGATGTTCGGCATGGACCACGCGCAGGCGGTTGTCGGCGGGGAAGTAGATGTAGAAGCGGCCTTCGTACTCGCAGAGATATGGGGCCCACACGCTGCCGGCGTAACGATCGAGGGCGGCGGCGACGGGCTTCCAGTTCACCAGATCGGGGGAGCGCCAGATGAGCAGGCCGGGAGCATAATCGAAGCTGGAGTGGGTGAGGAAGAACTCGTTACCGGCGCGGATGGGGCTGGCGTCGGGGTGGTCTCCGCCCAGAATGGGGTTGCGATAAACCGAGTTGGTCTGGGCCAGAAGCCGGTGCCGGGGAGCGGCCAGGGTGAGCGCGGCGGAGGCGTTAGCGGCGGTCCGAAGAAAGCTGCGGCGAGTGAACATGGCGGGACCAGTGTAACGCCCGGCAAGTGGGCGCGTGAAATGGACGCCGACCCGCCCCGATAACGGGGAAGGCAGCACGGACTGGGAAAGAAACCTGCGCGGGAACGCGCAACTCGCCAACCAACGAGCACCTGAGAGTAAACCCCGATCACGAGCCGCGTCAGTAGCGAACCGCCGCCGTCAGGGAGCGGACCTGCGCCAGGCCGTAGAGGTCCGCTCGCGCGCGCGCGCGGTTCGGCTCGGGCGGTGCGTCCCATGCGGAGAGTGCGCCCACCAGGCGCTCCAGAATCCCGCGGCTGCGCGTGAAACGGCGGCGGCGGCTCTGCAGAAACTCGAACGTGAACGGCGAGCGGCGTTCCAACTCCCGGACGTAAGCGGTCGAGTAGAACTGCCGCGCTTCTCCCACGGCCCCCGTGAGGAGCATGAAGAAGCTGGTGCGGATGAGTTCCTTGATGGCCGGGGGCGCGGCGGCACCGATTCCGTCAAGATCCGCCAGCACACGGTCGCCGAAATGGAAGGCGCGGTTGGTCGCGGCGTCGAGCGGCTCGCGTCCGGCCGCCTCGGAGAACGCCGTGCGGATGCCGTCCCGGGCGTCGGCGGCGACGTCCTGCAAATCGTCGCCGAGCTGCAGCGCGACGCCCCAGGCGAAAGCAAACTCGGCCGCGCCTGGCGCCAGCGTGCCCGCGGCGAGCCAGGCGTCCGCAAGCACCGACGCTCCGCCCTTCTCGAAGACGATTTCGAGGACGTCGCCCGCGCCGGCCCCAGCCGCGCGATCGAGCTCAAGGCTTCTCTCCTGCGCGCGATGGATGGCGCACAGGCTGGCGAATACCTCGGGGTGTTCGGCCCTGCGGTACTGACTTTCGATCAGGCTGACCAGCGCCCAGGCCTGCTCCTCATGCCGCCCGGCGGGCGCAAGCCGCCCTCCCGCCAGGCGAGCCCCGAAACGCCGGTTGAACGCGTGCTTATCGGCCTTCGAAACGCCTGGGTGGTCGAGGTAGTTGTCGGTACAGGGGTATAGCATGCTGTATCCGAAGATCGCGGGAGTCAGCCGCGCCGGCAGGCCCAGCAGGGTCTGGAGGCCGTTCGTCGTCCACGCGTTGCGGCTGGCCTGGAAAACGTCGGCGGCGCTGATGGACGGATCGAAGAGCCGGGCGGCGCGGGCGAATTCCCTGCCCGTTTCGGCGAAGCCGCCGGCGAGCAGAAGATCGAGATGGCGGTCCTCGAAATCGAGCGCCTCGCGCGCGAAGAGGCGGAACGCGGCGGTCAAGCGCTCTTCCGCGGCCTGCTTCGGCCGGCTCCCCGCCGCGGCGCGCAGTTCGGCTTCGACGGCTTCGAGGTAGCGGTCGAGGTGCCCTTCGCGGCGGGCCTGCTCGCGCGCGGGATAGGAGGGCAGAAAGGCGGGCGGCGCGGGATCGGCCTGGCGCCACCACTCGAGAAGGCGGGCCGTGGCAGCGTGCCGTTCGTGTGGCATGTCTCAGACTATGCTACGCAGATGCCGCACGCGATGTTCCGTGGCGCTGGGCGCCCCGATTGGCCCCGATATAACCAACGTTCCACGCAATGATCGATAACTAAAATCTGGCGTCTAATGACCGCGCTCGCCAACCACGCGAAACGGCGCGCTGCGAGTGATCACGCTTTTCCCCTGGCGGATGGTGACGACGGCACCATAGTTGCCAACGGCCAGCTTGGTACCCTTGATGGCCGCCAGGTACGGAAATTCGCGCGCCTGCGCTCCGTAAATGGCGGTGCTCCTACCTGCGATCTCACTAGCCTTGCCTTCTCGGGACGGATCGACGATCAATTAACGGTCTGACGCCAGTTAACCCGCCCGGGGGGTGTCCTTGGCCCGCCGTCGACCAAACGCGCAGCCTTGTCGGAGGGTCTAAGCGCCACGTGGCGTCAGCTCGACGAATGCCGTGCAATGGAATATCATTTTGTTCGAGAGTCGAACATGAGTATTGCAAAGTTTGTGCGGGGCGCTTCCGGTGGTTCTTTCGCGGCTGCGCTTCTAGCGGTCTTCTCCTCCTCCGTTCCGGGCCAGCAGTCACCGCCGCCTCCCGAGGTGACGGCGCAGTCCAACGCCGCCATTACGCCACAACCTAAGAACTGGACTGCCACCGAGGACCATCAGAACATGATGGAGCAGCTCGGTATCAAGGCGCTCCGTGCGGGCCCGAGCGGAAACGAGAACGCACCCAATCATGCCAACTATGACGAGTCCAAAGCCAATCCTTTCCCGAATCTGCCCGACGTCCTGAAGCTCAAGAACGGAAAGAAAGTGACCACGGCGAAGATGTGGTGGAAACGGCGCCGGCCCGAGATCGTCGAGGATTTTGAACGCGAGGTGCTTGGCCGTGTTCCCAAGAACGCACCCCGAGTGACATGGACCGTCGCGAGCACCGCCAACACCACGGCCGGTGGTATTCCCGTGGTTGAGAGGCAGCTCGTGGGCCGAGTGGACAACTCGTCCTACCCATCGATCGACGTGGAGATCCAAATGACACTGGTGACACCGGCCGCTGCCAAGGGACCGGTTCCCGTCATGATGATGTTTGGCAGCGCGGCGTTTTTCCGCCGCATGGCCAGCGCGATGGCCGGGCGCGGCGGATTGGCGGCGATGACGGGCGGCGATCCGTTGGCGACCGAACAGTTGATTGCCGACGGCTGGGGCTACGCATTCATCGATCCCGGCAGTGTCCAGGCGGACAACGGTGCGGGCCTGACCAAGGGCGTCATCGGGCTGGTCAACCAAGGTCAACCTCGCAAGCCGGACGACTGGGGCGCCTTGCGGGCTTGGGCGTGGGGCGCTTCTCGCGGCCTGGATTATCTCGAGACAGATAAAGCGGTGGACGCGAAACATGTTGGGATCGAAGGCGTGTCGCGCTATGGTAAGGCCGCGCTCGTGACCATGGCCTTCGACACGCGTTTCGCGGCTGTGCTGGTCGGTTCTTCCGGAGAAGGCGGCGCCAAACTGCACCGTCGCAATTGGGGAGAAGCCGTGGAAAGCCTTACGGGCTCCGGAGAGTACCACTGGATGGCCGGCAACTTCTTGAAGTACGGCGCTTCAGAAGCCGTCTTTGGCAGCAAGAACGCGGGCGACCTGCCCGTGGATGCGCATGAATTGATCGCGTTATGCGCGCCGCGCTTGACCTTCATCAGTTATGGCGTGCCCGAAAAAGGCGACGCGAAATGGCTGGACCATCAGGGCAGTTACATGGCCGCTGTCGCCGCGGGGCCGGTATTCAAGCTTCTCGGTGCGAAGGATCTGGGGACTGCGGAGGACTATCACACGGCCAAAATGCCGCCGGTCAATGCCGGTCTCCTCGACGGCCAACTCGCGTGGCGCCAGCATGACGGCGGGCACACGGACGGCCCGAATTGGAAGTACTTCATCGCCTGGGCCGATAAGTTCATCGGCCACCCAAGTCCGCCTGGCTCGACGCCCGCCGCCACTCTTGCGCCACATCTTCCGGCAAGCACGCCGGTTGCCCGCGCCGACGCGAACTCGCTAGCCGCCCATGCCCAGCTATTGGAGAAAGCCAAGAAAGGCGGCATCGACATCTATTTCGAGGGCGACTCCATCACCCGCCGCTGGGGCGCTACCGATTACCCGGACCTGCTTGCCAATTGGAACCAGAACTTCTTCGGCTGGAATGCGGCCGATTTCGGATGGGGCGCCGACAAGATCCAGAACATCCTCTGGCGTCTCCAGAACGGGGAGCTGGACGGAGTCAATCCGAAGGTCATCGTCCTGCTCGCCGGCACCAACAACGTCGGAAACACGGTGCCTGCCGAGGGCGATGAGGGTGCAGTCGCGGACATCACCGGCGGTCTCCGGGCAATCCTGCACGTCCTCGAAACGAAGGCTCCCGCAGCGACCATCATCGTGACAGGTATTTTTCCTCGCAACGACAACATGTCCGTGATACCCACCATTGACAAGATCAACAACGCACTGTCCAAGCTCGCCGACGGCAAGAGAATCCGCTATCTCAACATCAACGACAAGCTGGCCGATCGGGGCGGCAAGCTGTTCGATGGCATGATGAACGACGGCGACAAGCTGCATCCCACCATCAAGGGCTACCAGGTCTGGGCGGATTCACTAAAGCCAATCTTCGCCGAATTGCTCGGTCCGCCGGCGAAGGAGGATCACGCTCCGCCGCCCACCGGTGACCCCAGTGCCGGGCACCTGGCGAACCCAATCCGTCGATGAGGGGCATGGCTCATGTGAACAGAACGGATACACACCTTTGCACGCCATCACGCAACTGCGATTTCATGATTTCCATGCTACTGCGCTTGCCTAAAACTGGGCCGGTTGCCGCACCTGACGCTAATAACTCCGCACTTCTGACGCAGGCCGTGAAAGTCATTCTCCGGCAATTTGGCCAGTGAGCAATTTTGAACAGACAACAAGATATCGACTTGATAGCGTACAGGCTGCGCGCGGATACCGGCGAACGGAACGGGCTAGAGCCGGAGGGTCAGTTCGTGTACCGAAGCGCCGGTTGAGGGAATTCGTGTGCCGGCCCCGCATGGGCGCGCCGTCTCTGCTCCTCAGGGTTGGGAACGGAGGCGCGCCCATGCTACGCGACTATGCCAGAAAAGCCTGCTGGACAGAACGATGGCCGTACCGGTCCACTTGTCGCTCTCCCGAACCTCCTACGTTCGGGGGCGCACCAGTCCGTCATCCTTGTCGCCGATGACGAACCCCTAATCCGCAATCTGGTCACCCTGCTATTGCAGCGGGAAGGGCACCTCGTTCTCGCTGCCGCCGATGGTTACGAAGGGCTGGCATTATCGCGCCAGTACCCGGGCAAAATAGACCTGGTAATCACGGACGTGGAAATGCCTCGGCTAAACGGCGCCGATTTGTGTGCTCACCTGTTGGAGGAGCGGCCCGAAATCAAGGCATTGGTGATGTCAAGCGCCGACGTGAGCGAAATCGTCGGCCAAAACGTCAATCTGCCGTTCCTGCCCAAACCTTTTGATGGACATGCTCTGCTAGCGAAAGTTCGGGTGCTGTTGGCCGCTCCGGCTCAGCCGCCGGTGCATTTGTTCTTATTTCCCTCGGACATCACAACTTAAACTTCCACGCGGCGCCTTGACTTAATCTGGGCGAAAATGTACACTGCTCAACATCAGGTTCCGGGCCGACCGTAAACAGCCGCCTTCTCGCGTCCGCCAACGGCCCAAAAGGAAACATGAGCTCCCCAATCGTCCCGGTGGTCGGTATCGGCGCATCGGCCGGCGGCTTGGAAGCCTTTACCCAGTTGCTGAATCACCTTCCCCTGGATACCGGCCTGGCATTTGTCCTGGTGCAGCACCTCGATCCCAAACACGAGAGCATGCTGACCGGGATCCTTTCGCGGGAAACCCAAATGCCGGTCGAGGAAGTGCAGGATGGCGCCTCGGTTCAACCCAACCGGGTTTATGTGATCCCGCCCAACACGAGCATGACCATCTCCGGACAGGTCTTGCGGCTCAAACCCCGCGAGCAGATTTCGGGACCTCACATGCCAATCGACCATTTCCTGCGCTCGTTGGCCGAGAGCTGCAAGAACAAAGCGATTGGGGTGATCCTCTCGGGGACGGGTTCAGACGGCGCGCTGGGACTGGAGGCTATCAAGGCCGAAGGCGGCATTATCTTTGCCCAAGACGCGGAATCGGCGAGATTCGATAGCATGCCGCTGCACGCTCTGGCAACGGGTTGCGTCGATTTTGTCCTGCCGCCGGAACAGATCGCCGGGGAACTGGCCCGCGTCGGTCAGCATCCCTATGTGATGCATCCTGAAGCCGCGGCGTCCGGCGAAGCCGCCGAAGCCGGCGACGAGAGCCATCGGATCTTTGCCATGCTCAGGGCCGCCAAAGGAGTCGATTTTTCCCTCTACAAGCAGACGACCATCGGCCGCCGAATCCGCAGGCGCCTCGCCCTGCATAAGATCGCAACGCTTCCGGATTACGTCCGCTATCTACAGGACACCCCGGTGGAAGTGGAGGCTTTGTATCACGAAATCCTGATCAAGGTTACGGGTTTCTTTCGGGACGCCGGAGCGTTCGATGCGCTCAAAGACAAAGTGATTCCTCAAATCCTGAAGAATCGCTCACCCGACCTGCCCATCCGCGTTTGGGTCCCGGGCTGCGCATCCGGCGAGGAAGCTTACTCCATCGCGATCTGCCTGCTCGAATCCGCGGCCGAGGCGGGGATCGGTGCCCCCATACAGATTTTCGCCTCCGACATCAGCGAGCCCGCGATCGAAAGGGCCAGGGCCGGCTCATACCTGGAAAATGTGGCCGCCGACATATCGCCGGAGCGCCTGGAACGCTTCTTTGTCCGCGCCGACGGCGGATACCAGGTCGGCAAGCCCGTCCGGGAACTCTGCATTTTCACCAAGCAGGATCTCATCGGCGACCCGCCCTTCTCCAAGCTGGATTTGATCAGTTGCCGGAACGTGCTGATCTACATGGGGCCGGTTCAAAAGAGGATTCTCCCCGTTCTTCACTATGCGCTCAAGCCGGGTGGATTCCTGATGCTGGGTGTCTCGGAGACCATCCGCGGATTCACCGAGCTGTTTCGGACGGTGGATAAGAAGCACAAGATCTTCTGCCGGAAAGAGGTCGCCAGAAGAATCCACTTCGACTATGCCGCGGGCGGTTTTCCGCCGGGAAGCCGGGCTGACATTAAGAGACCCGCGACGGTGGACCAGGGCGTCTGGAACAGCAGGGAGCTGCAAAAAAAGGTCGACCTTGTCCTGTTGGCCAGATATAGCCCGCCCGGGTTGGTTGTCGACGAGGACATGGAGATCCTTGAAATCCGCGGCCATGTCGGCCCCTACCTGGAGTTTGCCCCCGGCAAGGCCAGCCTCAGCCTCGCCAAAATCGCCGTCAACGCGGGGTTGGCGGTGGAAATTCGGGCCGCTATCCGGGAAGCCCGGGAGAAAGCCGAGCCTGTGCGAAAGGACCGCGTACAGATTGAGCGGGAAGGTCAATTCAGGGATATCGGCCTGGAAGTAGTCCCGCTCGACCTCGCCGGCCGCCGGCCGACCTTTCTGGTATTGTTCGAAGAATCCGCCCAACCCTTGCCGGCCGGGCCCGAGCAGCCGATGGCCGGCCCGGAAGAACGCGTCAATCGCCAGATTCTCCAACTGAAGCAGGAACTGGCTTCCACCAGGAAGCACATGCTGGAGTTGATCGAAGATCACGAGGTGAGCCGGGATGAAAGCCAGAGCGTCGCCGAGGAGACGCTCTCCACCAATGAAGAATTGCAAAGCATCAATGAAGAGCTGGAGACCGCCAAGGAAGAACTGCAGGCTACCAACGAAGAGATGGCCTCGGTCAACGACGAGCTGGAGAATCGAAACACCGATTTGCGGCAATCCCGCGATTTTGCGCTGTCCATCGTGAACAACATCCGGCACCCCCTTCTGGTACTCGGGATGGACCGGCGCGTGATGAGCGCCAACCGGTCCTTCTATAGCGAATTTCACACGTCGCCGGCGGAGACGGAGGGCCGCTCCTTCTTCGAGCTGGGGGACGGCCACTTCGACATTCCCGAGCTGCGAACACGGTTGGACAAGGTTCTGTACCATGAGGACTCTTTTGAGAACTTCGAGTTCGACGGCGATTGCGCGCGGATCGGACGGAGAGTAATCCTGTTCAGCGCCAGCCGGCTGACCGCTCTCCAGATGGTTCTGCTGACGATGGAGGACATCACCGTCCGCAGAGACATGGAAAGCACACTGCGCAGCAGCGAGGAACAGCTTCGTCAGTCGCAAAAACTGGAGGCGGTGGGGAGATTGGCGGGTGGGATTGCCCACGATTTCAACAACCTCCTGACCGTCGTCATGGGGCACAGCGACATGTTGCTGGCCGGCTCACCAGGCGAGGCGCTGGACCGGGAGGCGCTCGCCGCAATCCGCAGCGCCGGGGAGAGAGGCGCTTCCTTGACCCAACAACTGCTCGCCTTTAGCCGGCGCCAGGTGTTGCAACCAAAGGTGCTGGACCTGGGCGACTTGATCGCCGAATTTGAGAGAATGCTGCGGCGCCTGATTGGCGAGCATATCGAGCTGATCGTCAATTGCAGTCCGGCGCTGTGGCGAGTGAAAGCGGATCCGGGGCAAGTGGGGCGCGTCATCATGAACCTTGCGCTCAATGCGCGCGACGCCATGCCGCAGGGAGGAACCCTGACGATGGAGCTCGGCAACGTCCGCCTGAACGAGGCCGGGGCGGCAGAGCGGAAACTCACCCCCGGCAGCTACGTGATGCTGGCGGTCAGCGACACCGGGATTGGAATGGACGCGGAGACCCAGGCCCATCTCTTCGAGCCATTCTTTACCACCAAGACCAAGGGCGTCGGCACGGGTCTCGGTCTGTCCGTGGTCCTCGGGATCGTCGAACAGAGCGGGGGCGCGATACGGGTTCATTCGGAAGCCGGACGAGGATCGACCTTCAGGATCTATTTGCCGCAGGTCGAAGAATCCTCGAAGAGCGAGGTGGCGCCGGGCGATGCTCTCAGCGAAGCGCCGCGAGGATCCGAGGTCGTCTTATTGGTCGAGGACGAAGATGGGGTGCGGCAGCTTGGCCGGCGCATCCTGGAGAGGACCGGTTACACGGTGATTGAGGCGCGCCACGGCAAAGAGGGCCTCGCTGTCTGTGAAAGTCGCGAAGGCCCGATCCATATCCTGGTCACCGACGTTCTCATGCCGGGAATCGGCGGGCGCGAACTGGCGGAGCGCGCGGCGCTCCTGCGTCCGGAAATGAAGGTGCTTTTCGTATCCGGCCACACGGACGACTCGGTTCTCAACGTAGGTATCAAATTGCACGGCACGCCCTTTCTGCAGAAGCCTTTCAGCCTGGTGCAACTGGCGAAAAAGGTGCGCGAAGTGCTGGACGGATCCGGCAAGACGTCACGAAGTGGATAGGCCTGCCATCAGGGCCGAAACCCCGAACGAGGCGCCAGCCGCCAGCTCGCGGGGTTCTAACATCCCGTCCATTTCCAGTTCGACCAATCCGTGCAGCAACGCCCGCCATGCGGAGCTTGCCTTCAAGGCCGCTCGCTGGTCTCCCAGACTCTTGAACAAGCTCACCGAGACTTCCCGGAAACCCTCTCTCTCGGCCAGCAACCCCGGCACCTTCGGATACTCCTTCATCATCGTGGCGTAAACCGCCGGGTGCAGCCGGCCAAATCGCAGGTACGCGCGGCAGGCGCTCCGGACGGCGGCCTCCCCTTCGAAGCGGGCCACTGTTCTCTTCAAGACCGCATTGATGCGCCGCATTCCCTCGGCCGCAACCGCGGCCTCGAGAATCTTCCGCTCCGGGAAGCGATAGTAGAGCGCATTGGGCGCCAGTCCAAGCTTCCGTGCGACGGCGCGCACCGAAAGACGCTCCAGTCCGTCGTGTTCGATGATTTCGAGCGTGGCTGCAATGATTGCTTGTTCACTTGTCTTGGCTGGATGAGCCATAGGAACCCCAATCGCAGTGTTATCCCACTGTTTAATATATAAAGACCTGTATATCTTTTGTTTAGGCAAGCGCCTTTGGCGGGCGGAGACGCTTCCCACGCACCTATTTTGGGATCGGCAAACTGACCAAACGGGTGTACGGGTGCCGTCGGGAGGGTCGGCTGAAGCTTTTGAGAGTCGCCTAATAGTGGCACGTTTACGGACCATTAGCAAGACATTCCTGAAAGCAAGCGGCAGAAGTGATGGTCTCGCTGAAGGAGGGGCGAGGCTCGCACTGCAATGCCGCTAAGACATGCATGCCGATAGGCACACGGCAGAAAGCCGTAGATCAATTGCAGATCGCCATTAATCTGGGCTTTATTGGTCAACTACATCGGCAGAAAGACAGAGAGAGCCTGAAGTTCCGGACCAGTCCGGCCGATTAGTGTATAGAGGTTACTCCGTCGGGGAGCAACATGCTACGCGGACCGGCAAGCGCGCACGCGATATCAACGACGCAGTGTGCTCACGCGCTCGGTACGCTGGTACTGGCCGTCGTGCTGGCAGGAGTTCGGGCGAATGCAGCCGCCGCTCTACCGACGCTGACTACATCGCGCGCAGTCCACGGCATGACTAACAACGAGGCGCGCCGCGGGTATCCGGTCCACCTGCACGATGTCTGCGTTCTCTACTACAACGCCGACGTCGGCAATCTGTTTATCAGCGATCCCAGCGGAAGCGTCTATGTGGATATGCGGGGCCAGCCGCGGCTCCCGCTGCGCGCCGGCGATCTGCTGGAAATCTCGGGAATCAGCGGTGCGGGAGGTTTTGCGCCGATCCTGAAACGGCCGGTGATCCGGATCACCGGACACCGGCCCCTTCCCCCGGCTCCCCGTGTCAGCCTCGATCACCTCCTCACCGGACTAGACGACACCATCTGGGTGGAAGTGGGGGGCATCGTTCGGTCCGTGGTGGAAGCGGACCATCTGACCGCCTATGCCGACCAGGGCGCTTCGGGTAAGGGGAACATTCTGCTCACCATCGCAACTGGCGCCGGCCGCCTCGACGTGATCACGCTGGAATCCGGCGGCATCGAGTACCACAACCTAGTGGACAGCGATGTAGTGGTGCGCGGCGTCTGCGCTCCCCGTTTCAACAAGAAAGGGCAGCTCATTGGCGTGCACTTATTTACGCCTAGTCTTTCGCTGCTGCGGATAGTGATGCGCCGCCCGCAGGATCCGTTTTCGCTGCCGGTCCGGGAACTGGGAAGCGTAATGCAATACACGCCGGACACGGCGCCAGGTCACCGCATCCGGGTAACCGGGGTGGTCACCTCAAGCTGGGGCGGGCGCTGGATCTCCATCATGGACCGCGGCCGCGGTATGATTCTGCAGAGTCCCCAGGCGAGCCTGCTGGCGATTGGCGATCTGGTTGACGTGGTGGGCTTCCCGGCAGTGATCGGTTATTCCGCAACGCTGGAAGATGTCGAGTGCCGCCGGATCGGACGCCAGGCACCGCCGCTGCCGCGGGTGATAACGGCCGCGGAAGGGTTCGAGGGCGACCCGGACTCCGAGTTGGTGCGAATCCGCGGACGGCTGCTCGGGCAGACGAAGACACCGGGCGAGTGGAATCTGCTGCTGTCGGCCGATGGGCGGGCTTTCACGGCTTCGCTGCCTGACTCGGGGTCGGAGGCCTTGGCGTCCTCGCTGCGCGACGGGAGCACGCTGGAAATCACCGGAATCTGCTCCGTGGAAGTCCTGCCCGATAAAACGCCCAAAGCAATACGGATTCTGCCGCGCTCTCCGGCGGACATTGCGGTCCTCGATCGGGCTTCATGGTGGACAGCTCCGAAGATCCTGATCGTGCTCGGCGTATCGCTGGGAATTATTCTGCTGGCTGGCCTCTGGGTGATTGTGCTGCGCGGACAGGTCGACGCCCGAACCGAAGCGCTCCGCGCCACGCTGGAATCGACAGCCGACGGAATCCTGGTGGTTGACTCGGCCGGGAGGATCGTCGCCTGGAATGGCAAATTCGCCGAGATGTGGTCCGTTCCGGCGTCCATCCTGGATTCGCGCGACCACGGCCGCCTGGTAAGCTGGGCGCTGCCGCAATTCAGGGACATCGCAGCCGCCCGGTCGCGGATGCAGGCGATCCTGGCCGATCCGGAAATCCACTCCGATGAGATTCTAGAACTGGAGGACGGGCGCATTTTCGAGCGCCATTCGGAGCCGCAGCACGTTCGGGGAAAAAACATCGGGCGGGTCTGGGGGTTCCGGGACGTGACGGCAGGCAAGAAACTCCAGGCGCGTCTGGATGAAGAGAAACATCTTCTCCATCAACTGATGGACAATCTGCCGGATCACATCTATTTCAAGGATCGGGGAGGGCACTTTACGCTGGTGAACCGGTCGCAGTCCACCGTTTTTGGTTGCCGCGATACAAGCGAACTCATCGGCAAGACCGACTTTGACTTCTTCACCCTCGAACACGCCAAGCCGGCGTGCGACGATGAGCAGGACCTGATCCACGGGCGCAAGCCGGTCGTGTCGAAGGAAGAAAAGGAGACCTGGGCGGATGGGCGCGAGACCTGGGTTTCGACTACCAAACTGCCCTTCCGGGACGCGGGCGGGCAGATCGTCGGAACCTTCGGCGTCTCGCGGGACATAACGGACCGCAAGCGGATCGACCGGGAACTCTCAGCCGCAACGCAGGCCGCCGAAGACGCCAGCCACGCCAAGAGCGAGTTCCTGGCCAACATGAGCCACGAAATCCGCACACCGATGAACGGCATCATGGGCATGACGGACCTGGCGCTGGAAACCGAGTTGACGGCCGAACAGCGGGACTTCCTGCTCACCACAAAGTCCTCTGCCGACAATTTGCTCACGCTGCTGAACGACATTCTGGACTTCTCCAAGATCGAAGCTGGGAGGCTGGACATCTCGCCGGTGGATTTCCGGCTGCGCGACTGTGTCACCGAATCGCTGCACGCGCTGGCGATGCGGGCCGATGAAAATGGACTGGATCTGCTGTGCCGGGTGGCGCCGGAGGTGCCCGATGACTTGCTGGGCGACCCGGGCAGGCTGCGCCAGATTGTGATCAATCTGGTGGGTAACGCCATTAAGTTCACCGTACGCGGCGAAGTGGCGGTCGAGGTCACTCTCGAACCTGGCGCCGGCGAGCGCGTGATGCTGCATTTCCGGGTGGCCGACACCGGGATCGGAATCCCTCCGGAGAAGCACAAGGCAGTGTTCGAGGCGTTCGAACAGGCCGACGCGTCGACCACGCGCAAGTACGGCGGCACGGGTCTGGGACTGGCGATCTCCCGCCGGCTGGTGGAACTGATGGGCGGACGCATCTGGCTGGAGAGCCCGCGCGCGGATCTCGCCGCGGATGCCCCTGGGCCCGGCTCCGCATTTCACTTCACGGTTGCCATGGCCTTAGGCGCGGCGCCCCCCCGCACGGACCCGGAGCCTCTGGACGGAGTGCCGGTTCTGATTGTGGACGACAATGCGACCAACCGGACGATTCTGGTGGAGATGCTGCGCGCGAGGGGGATGAAACCGCTGGCAGTGGAGAACGGCGAGGCCACGCTGGCAGCGCTCGAACAGGCGCGAGCCGACGGCTGCCCGTACCCGCTGGCGATCCTGGATTTCCACCTGCCAGACATGGACGGGTCCACCCTGGCGGCGCGCATCCGCGCGCAAGCGGAGTTGCGGGATACGCACCTGTTCATGCTGACCCCGTCCGGGCAGCGAGGCGACGCCGTGCGCTACAGGGAACTCGGAATCGAGGTGTACCTGCTGAAGCCGGTCAAACCATCGGCGCTGTTCGAGGCCATCGCTCGCTCGCTGGGGCAGCCGGCGGCGGGGTTGTTGCCGCTGACCCGCCATTTACTGAACGAATCTCGCCGCAAGCTGCGGGTTCTGCTCGCCGAGGACAACGCGATCAACCAGAAACTGGCGGTCAACCTGCTGGAGAAGCAGGGGCACTCGGTCACGGTGGCTAACGATGGCAACGAGGCGGTGGCGGCGGTGGAGGATGGTGAATTCGACGTGGTTCTGATGGACGTGCAGATGCCGAATATGAGCGGACTGGAGGCCACGGCGGCCATTCGAGCCCTGGAGCGCGGCACCGGCCGGCACCTCCCCATCGTTGCCATGACGGCACACGCCATGAAGGGCGATGAGGAGCGCTGTCTGGCGGCGGGAATGGACGGCTACATTTCGAAACCCATCCAGCCCGATCACATGATGGATGTGATCGCCCAGATTACTTCGCCCCCCGGTGAAACGGTGGAGCGTGCTCCGAATCATCACACTCCGGCCTAATCCCTCTTCGGCAGCGAGTTGCCATTGGGGGAACTTCGACATCCCACTCGACGTTCGGGTCACCGTGCCCCTGATCCAGCGCTTGAGGAGCCTGCCTTCTTCACTGATGGTGGGGATTCGACCGGGCCCGGCGCAACTGCGGATTACGCCACCGGGGTAATCCCGCACACCGCTCGCAACCTGTTTTCAAGACAAATACTTACGCTTTTGTTCCAGCCCTTCTCCGGTAGACACACGCTAACCCAAGCAGGCAGGTACCAGCCAGCAGCAAACTGTCCGGCTCAGGAACGGTGGGAGATGATGGAGGATCGATGGAACCGTTGAATTCGACATTGTATGGCGGATCAATGCTGCCTTGTTCCGCTACCTTAAGCACATAATTGCCCGCAGGCTGGTTCCCGAAATCGAAGCTTGGGGCTGTTCCGGTATGATTCGACCTTTGGGCGGAAAACTGGGAAGGATCCGCGGGCGATGCGCCACTCTTCGAAGAGCAGATTGTCAAGGCGGTTCTCCGCGTCTTGGGAAAGACGCCCGGCAAGCGGGAATCAACCACTTCCGTCACTGTGCCCCGCCCGCCCTTGCCCGGCGCCCAGGAGGCGTACTGGCGGGGAAGGTATCTGTTGAACAAGGGACATGAAACCCGCGTCCTCAGCATCCAATTCCTGGAGCAGGCGGCTCGCGCAGATCCCCAGTATGCCCCGGCCTACGCGGGTTTGACCACCGCCTGCGCCACCATGGCTTTCCACATGGAGGGCGACGTCGGCGAATGATTGGCCAAGGCCCGGAGCGCGGGCGGCCGTGCGCTCCAGCTCGATCCGGATTCTGCCGAAACCCTGGCTTCGCTGGCGATGTTGAGTTATGCTTTCGACCACGATTGGGCCAGTGCGGAGCGGGGTTTTGAACGTGCGTTGGAGCTCAATCCCAGCTCTGCTCGCGCCCACCTCCAGTACGGCCTGGGGCTGGTGACACGCGCCAAATTCGATGCCGCCATCGCGCACATCCGTCAAGGGCGGGCATTGGATCCCCTTTCCTACGCCATTGGCAACGATCTGGCGGTGGCCTTGGATTGCGCCGGCCGTTACGATGAATCGATCGCTTCCGCGCGGCAAACGCTGCGCAACGACCCCAAGTTCGCCTTTGCGCGCGTTCCCCTGGGGATGGTGCTCGCCGCCAAGGGCAATTACACCGCCGCCATTGCCGAGTTCGAACAAACGATCCGGACGATGGGCCGCGGCGGCTGGGTTCTTGGCCCCATGGGCTACGCCTTGGCCCGCGCCGGCAGGACGGTGGAAGCCCAGAATATCGTCAGGGAAATGGAACCCGAGGATGGCGCGGGTGTGGCGCTCGCCTATGTCTACGCCGGCCTGGGCGACAAGCCGCAGGCCCTGGATGCCCTGGAGCGCGCCTATGCGCAGCACGTCGTGAACCTCAACTTCATGGCCGTGGATCCGCTCCTGGCCACCCTTCGCGCGGAGCCCCGCTTTTTGGCGCTGAAACGCCGCATGGGGTTGTGAGCCGCGGCGCCAGTTGACGGCGGTCGGAGTCCGTCGGGTGTTCGCGATCGCGCCACGCGTTGGCGAACTCGCGCGCGGTCCACAACCCGCTTTTCCGGACGCCGCGACCTGCTCTGGCGGCGGGCCGCTGCGGGATCACGGCAAGCGTGATCGCTTCGCCAAGATCGATTCGCGACGGAGGTTTGCCGAAGTAAATGCGGCTGGCCGCTCCGGCTCCCTGGATGTTGCCGCCGAACGGCGCAAGGTTCAGATAGGCTTCCAGAATGCTGTGCTTTGAGTAACGCGCTTCCAGCCACAACGCCTCGGGCCGCGCAACTGGGGACAGTTTTTCGCGGGCATCGTGCCCACTTTCGCCGAGAGCTTTGTTTCGATATTATGTTTGGCGAGAGATTTTGGGGAGGCGGGATCCGCGTTCAGGAATGCGTGCCTGGGTCGCGGCCGCCTAGAGGTTTTCGATGCGTCTGGGAGGGCTTCCATGAGAGCATGCAAACGAACACTGGTACTGCTGACGCTGGCTGCCTGGACCATGGTTCCAGGCTGGAGCCAGGCGCCCACATTCACGATTTCGACCGTGGCCGGCACCGGCAACGCCGGCGATTCGGGCGACGGTGGACCGGCCACCAGCGCCGAGCTGAATGGTCCGCGCGGCGTTACTGAAGATGTATTCGGGAACCTGTACATCGCGGAATATTACGGACAGCGCGTGCGCAAGGTTACTCCAGGCGGCGTCATCACGACATTGGCCGGCAACGGCACCGCCGGCTATTCGGGCGATGGCGGACCGGCCACCAGTGCCGAGTTGAACGGACCTTATCGCGTGACCGTGGATATCGCGGGGAACGTCTACATTCCCGACTCCGCGAACAACCGCATACGCAAAGTCGCGCCCAATGGCACCATCACCACCGTGGCTGGCAACGGCAATACTGCTTACTCGGGCGACGGGGGCGCGGCTACCAGCGCGGCGTTGGACTTTCCGGAGGCGGTCGCCTTCGATTCCGCCGGCAACTACTACATCGCCGATTCGGCCAACGACGTGGTTCGCAAGGTCAACTCGAGCGGCACCATCACCACCGCGGTCGGTACCGGCGCTCAGGGTTATTCGGGCGACGGGGGACCGGCCACCAGCGCCACGCTGGATAATCCCGTGGGCGTCGCGGTGAACGCGTCGGATGACCTGTACATCTCGGACCAGTTGAACAACGTAATCCGCAAAGTGACGAACGGCATTATCACCACCGTGGCCGGCACCGGCGCCTTCGCCTTCGGCGGCGATGGCGGACCGGCCATCGACGCCGCATTTGGTTATCCAGCCAGCATTGGCCTGGATGCCGCCGGCAACCTTTACATCCCGGACATTAATAATTACCGGATTCGCGTGCTGTTGACCGGCGGCACGATCGCGACCGTGGCGGGCGACGGCGTTGAGGGCTACGGCGGTGACGGCGGGCCTGCGCTGGACGCTGCATTGAACGCGCCCCGCAGCGTGTCGGTGGCCCCCAACGGTAACGTCTACATTGGCGACTTTGGCAACAATAGGGTGCGGATGCTGACACCGGCACTCCCCGCCAATACTCCCACGATCGACAATGGCGGCGTGGTAAGCGCCAGCAGTTTTGGTGAATTCACTTCGCTTTCGCCCGGCTCCTGGATCGAGATTTATGGAGCGAGCCTGGCCACCACTTCGCGTTCCTGGCAGACCTCGGATTTCACCGGTAACACCGCTCCTACTTCGCTCAGTGGCACCAAGGTCACTATCAGCGGACAGGAAGCTTTCCTCGACTTCATCAGTCCGGGGCAGGTCAACGTGCAGGTGCCCTCCGGCATTGGCACCGGCATTCTGCTGATGACCGTGACGGCCCCCGGCGGCACCAGTTCCACTTACGAGATCGTGGTGAACGAAATCGAACCGGGATTCGACGCTCCCCCCTCCTTCAAGATCGGCGGGACCCAGTACGTGGTGGCTTTATTCGGCGATGGAACTTACGTGCTTCCCACCGGCGCGATCCCGGGCCTCAACTCACGTCCGGCCAACCCTGGCGAAACGATCACTCTCTATGGCGTCGGATTTGGCGCGGTTACGCCGGACATTCCGGCAGGACAGATCGTGCAACAACTGAACGAATTGACCGCCAATTTCAGTATTTCGATTGGCGGGGTGCCCGCCACGGTGAGGTATGACGGACTAGCGCCGAACTACGTCGGCCTCTATCAGTTCGATGTGACGGTTCCACAGGTTGCGGCCGCGAGCGCAGTGCCCGTGACTTTCACGCTGGGCGGGACCGCCGGAACACAGACCTTGTATATCGCCGTGCAGTAAGCCGAAAGCGGCTTTTCTCACCGGCCCTCACCGCTGTGCAGCTCGATCTGTTGCAGAGCGCGGGCGCCATACTTGCCTTTGGGGTCGGCCTGGTATGCGGCGCGGAACTGCTCGATGGCTTGCTGCGGCTGACCCATCGCCAGCAGCGCCATGCCAACATTCAGCCGCGTGTTGGCGAACAAAGAGGCGTAGGTCTCGCTTCGCAAACGCAAGACCCGCTCGATGGCTTGTTCGGCTTCCGGCCGGCGGCCCAGCACGGCTAGCGCCCAGGCACGCGTGGCCAAGTGCCAAGGCTCGGCCCTTGCCGCGACCGATCCCTTGGCGATGCGCATGGCCTCATCGACCAACTCGAGAGCCTTCAGCGGCTCGTTCCCTTGCTCCAACAGCAATTCCGCGAGATCGATCCGCGACGACCCCGAGTTGGTATCTCCCATCTCGATACTGGCTTGCAGGCACTTCTGTGCTTCCTCATATCGGCGCTGGTCTCCTAACGACTCGCCGAGCGAATCCAGCAGGCCCGCCCGGTCGGAGCGCGGATTGACCAGACTGGTTAACGCGGCGTAGCCCTTCACGAACGCCAGGCGGTAGCACCGTTCGGCCTCGGCTGGGCGGTTCGCGAGAGCATGGCTCAGACCCTCCATTTGGAGGAGGCTGGCATTCGGTCTGCCGAAGTTCAGCCGGCCGAGCCAGCGGATCGCGCGATCATAGTCGCCGGCGCACCAGGCTGGCTTCGCCAGGAGAAGCGCCGCGACGTCCCGTCCAACGAGGATCAGCGCAACCGGGAGTAAGACCAGCAGGGCCCTGGCGTGCTTTGCGAGGGCGGATATCGGAACCAACCGATTCACCCAATCCAACGGCGCAATGCAGCCGAAAAGAAGAATGACCACGAACAGTATCCAGTTCTCCGGTGCCCAGATTCCCGCGCTGAATCGGGAGGGTACGGGCGATTCCGCGCCCGGAGCGGAACGGCGGCGGCATCTGGTCCAGGCCCAGAAGGCCCCGCTCGCCAGTAACATGAGCGACAGCACTCCTGCACGCAGAGCCAGCGCCGGCGCGCCCGGCCACACTCCCTCCGCGGCCACTTCGACCGAAGCCCCTGCCACTGGAAGGCCCAGTAGCAAGGCGCACAGCTTCCACCTCAGCGGACGGGCGTGCCGGTCGAAATCGGCCTGGCCAGTCGCGACATCGATGCCCGGCAGGGGCCCGGCAGCCGCCACCAGAGCGGGTTCGTCCGCCAGCATGTTCTCGGCCCTGCCTCGCAACCAGGCCGAAATCAGCAGGATACTCACAAGCAGCCCAATCATGCAGGCTGCCAGCGGCAATCCATAAGACATGGCAACTCGCGCCAACGAACGCGTTTCCGCCAGCACCCAGACGCTGCCCTCCGGCGTCACGGCAACATTGGTAATCGCGGTGCATCTTGGTGGGACGCCTGGATTCCGCCACTGGCCACAGTCGAAGGTCAGCAGGCCGGCCGAACTCGCGATCCAAATTCGTCCGTGCGATTCGACCAGCCCATCGAACCGCTCGGGTTCGGTCAGGCCCATTTCGCGCCAGCCATAGCGGGCCGCGATGCGGCCATCGGGCGCCACCGCGGCCACTTCCCCGGTGCGCCATAACCACAGCCACATGTTTTCGGTGTCATGGCCAATCGGCCAGACCTCGGCGAGATTCAGGCCTGGTGAGCGGACCTCGCGCCACGTTTCGCCATCCTGCGTCCACAGCCCGCGCCAGAATACCCACAGCCGGCCGTCGCCAGTCACGTCCAGGAAGGGATGGTAATCACGGGAATCCTTACCGGCGGGCGGCACGACGCCGCCCAGGCTGCGGATAGTCCACCGGGCGCCATCGAAGTGCGACAGGTTGCCATCCTTGTCAACAATCCAGACGCCGGAGCGCCCGGCCACCATGTCGAAACCCGCGTGGGTCTTCGCCGCATCCGTATAGAGGCGCCAGCTCTGCCCGTCGAAGCGGATGGCGCCTTCGCCGATGGCGCCCCACACTTCCTCGTCGCGCAGCGCCAGGCCGCTGTGGAGCCGGTCCGCGTGAGAGCCGAACTGGTTCTTGCCGTAATGAGTCCAGTGGTCGCCGTCCAATCGGCACAGCCCACCCTTGATGGAGATGGTCCACACGGCGCCCCGGCTGGACACCTCCAAACCCCATGCGCCGCCGGGGACCTGCGGAGTGGGCGTCCACGCGCCATCCTTGAAATGAAACACGGCGCGCGACGCGCGGAAGTACGGCATGACGCGTGGGAGGACAAGAGGGCGCAGCACGAGTAGCGCCAGTGGCACGCCAATTAACAGAGCGGTCATCAGCCGAGCGTGCCGGCGTAACGGAAGCTTCGCCATGGGCCGAGCTTAACATACCAGGCAAAAAGACCTGATACTGGTTTTTGTTATTTGTGGAATTGGGACGCGAGAAGTCTGAGGCGCGACCGCTCCCTTCGGTCGCGGCTCCGATTGAGTGGCGAAAATACATCGGAGCCGCGACCGTCAGGGAGCGGTCACCATCGAAAGGGCTGGTGGATTTCTCGCGTCTTTATGTGGTGGCGCGCTTGGCGACGGCGTTGTTGGTCCGGGTGTTGCCGTCCCTGCCCGGCCGGCTGATTTCGAGTTTCAGGCTGTCGCCGTCGAGCGTCCCCTTATAACTGGTCACGAACGAGTTGCCGTTGAACTCGCGCTTCACCGAGAAGCTGATGTTGTTGCCATCCACCTTGCCATCCGATATGGCGGTCTCCATGGCATTGCCGTCGCGTCCCGGCTGGCTGACAGTGCCGGTGAGCGCGGCGCCATCGATTTTCAGGCTCAGGGTCACCTGCATGGTGCCGCCGCGGCCCTGCTGTTCAAAAACCCATTTACCACTGGCGTCCGCAGCCATCAGGCAGAGCGTCACCGCCAGCAAAATCGTCGTTACAAAGAGCAACTTTTTGATCATAGTAAATGGTTAGGCGTCGGGGAATGCTGGAACGTTACCGGGTGGGATGTGGAAGCCGGGAGTCGGGAGGCAGAACGCCGAAGACGGAAGTCAGTAGACGGGAGCCAGGAGCCGGTGGCCTGGTGGCGCGGGAGCGGCGGCGTTTGCCTGTAAGGGGTTAGCCGGACCGGGCGTGCCCGTTCCCTACCTCACTTCTGTCTCCTGTCTCCTGTCTTCTGACTTCTGCCTGTTGTTAGAATGGTGCGTTGCCGGAACTGGTCGCAACCGTAGTTGTCCCCACGCTGGCTGCCGATCGAAGACTGCTGGAATGCCTGGAATCGCTCGCGCAACAGACGCGGCGCGATTTTGAAGTCATCGTGGTGGATAACAGCGGGCGCGGCCTGGTGAAGTGCCAGGCAGTGCCGCCCGGGATCCGCGTCATCGCAAACAGCCGCAACGTGGGGTTCGGGGCGGCCATCAACCAGGGGCTGCTGGCTTCCGGCGCGCGGTATCTGGCTACCTTGAACGACGACGCAGTGGCGCATCCCGGCTGGCTGGAAGCTCTGGTTGGCGCGCTCGAGCGGCGGCCGGACGCGGGAATGTGCGCGTCGCAGGTGCGGCTGTACGGCGAAGACCGGCTGGATTCGGCCGGCATGCTTTTGGCGCGCGACGGGAGCAGCAAGCAGCGCGGGCACGGAAGAGCGCCGGAGGATTTTCCGGTGGAAGAGGAGGTGCTGTTGCCGAGCGGATCGGCGGCCATGTACCGGCGCGCGATGCTGGACGAAATTGGAGGCTTCGACGAACGTTTCTTCCTTTATTGCGAGGACACCGATCTCGGTCTGCGCGCGCGCTGGCGGGGCTGGAAGTGCCTGTACTCGCCGCTGGCGGTGGTGGAGCATCACTATTCGCACTCGGCGGGGGAGGCTTCGCCGTTGAAGGCCTGCCTGGTGGAACGCAACCGCCTGTTCGTGCTGGCCAAGAACTTTCCCGCGCGGATGCTTTGGCCGGCGCCGTTTGCCGCGATGGCGCGGTATTTCTGGCACTTCCTGTACCTGGCGCAAGGCCGCGGCAGCGCAGCGCGGTTTCGCGCCGGGGGGCACAGCGGCGCGCGTATGCTGTGGTACGTGATTCAGGCGCACTGGAGCGCGCTGCGGAATGCGCGGTGGTTGTGGCGGGAACGCCGGCGCATCGGGCGGAGCGCCCGCATCACGCCCACAGTATTCCGCCGGCTGGCGCGCGCGGGCGAGATCGGCGCCCGGCGGGTGGCGGAGCAATGAACATGCAGGCGCCCGGACCCGGCTCGCTGCTGGTGATCGTTCCGGCTTACAACGAACAGGGCGCGGTGGGTGAGGTCGTCCGCGAACTGGAGCAGCACGTGCCCGGCGTTCCCGTGCTGGTGATCGACGATTGTTCGGTGGATGCGACGGTGGATGTGGCGCGCACAGCGGGCGCCCACATTCTTTCTCTGCCCCACCACCTCGGTCTGGGCGGTGCGGTGCAGGCCGGATATAAGCTGGCCTTCGAGCTGGGTTTCGAATACGTGATCCGGGTAGATGGCGACGGGCAACACGACCCGCGCGACATTCCGCGAATCCTGGACAAGCTGAAAGAATCCGGCGCGGAAATGGTGATTGGCGCGCGCATGAACGGGGAGCGCATGCGGCGGACGCGGGCCCTGGGCGCGCGCTTCTTCCGCCTGGTGCTGCGCCCGATTCTAGGCAAAACGGTGAACGATCCGACCTCCGGCTTCGTGGGTGTCAACCGGCGCGCGCTGGCGTTATTCAGCGCCAGCTTTCCCCTGGAATACCCGGAGATCGAGGCGCTGGTGGTGTTGCAGCGCAGGCGGTTCCGTTTCGAGGAGGTTCCGTGCCACATGCGTCCGCGCAGGGCCGGCCGCTCCTCAATCAACGGGCTGCGGCCCCTTTACTATATCGTTCACGTGCTGCTGGGCGTTTTTGTGAACATACTGAGATATGACGGGCGGTGGCGGCGCCGGCTGCGGCAGGGCCGGAATCCGGACGCCGGCGCCGCGGGCGGTGGATAAATGGATCGTTTGTTGCACGTCAGCGCGGGCATTTGCCTGCTGTTGCTGGTGATGGTGCTGATCTCGGTGCGGCGCTCTCACATCCGGGTGGAGTATTCGGTCACCTGGCTGGTGGCGGCGACGGCGATGCTGGCGCTGTCGCTGGCGCGGCCGGTGCTCGAATACATCCGCCGCCTGCTGGGGCTGCCGGACACGCCGCTGGCGATATTCCTGCTGGCGGGGGCGGTTTTCCTGTTGGTGTTCTTCCGCTTCACGCTGATCATTTCGCGCCTGCGCGACGACAACATCGCGCTGGCGCAACGGGTAGCCATCCTCGAATACCATCTCCGCGCGCTCGCTCGTCATGAAAGCTAAGGCCGGCAGAAAAAAACGCGCCGCGCCCGCGCCGCCCAGCGCCGCCGCCCCGCGCCGCGATTGGCGCCCTTATCTGGCGGCTGGCGCTGCGCTGGCCGCGGCGATCTGGGCTTATGCTCCCGCGCTGAACGGAGCTTTTTTGTTCGACGACACGGTGCTCCCGTTCGCCCTGCCCGATGTGTCGTCGCCATTCCGGGCCTGGGTTCACGGCGTGCGCCCGGTGCTGATGGCCAGCTATTGGGTGAACGCGCGGCTCTCCGGCGACGACCCGTTTTCCTATCACGTGGTCAGCCTGGCGATCCACCTGGCCGCCGCGGCGCTGGTGTTTCTGATCGTGCGGCGGCTGCTCGAGTGGTCGCAGGCGCCTCCGGCGCGCCGCACGCTGTTGGCGGGCTTCGCCGGTGGCTTGTTTCTGCTGCACCCCATCCAGACCGAGTCGGTGGCCTACCTGGCCGGCCGCTCCGAAGCACTCAGCGTGATGCTGCTGCTGGCCGCCTACGCGGTGTTCCTTTACCGCCGCCGGGCAGCCATCACGTGGGGAATCATGCTCCTTGTGTTGGCGCTGTTTGGCCTGGCGGTGCTTTCCAAGGAGCACACCATCGTGCTGCCGGCGCTGTTGCTGCTCACCGACTTCTGGTGGAATCCTGGATTTTCTTGGCGCGGCGCGCGCGCCAACTGGCGCTTGTACGCCCCTCTGGTGTTGGGCGCCTCCGGCGCCGTGGCGTTTCTCTGGAAGGCGATCCTCTATTCGCCGAGCGCGGGATTCGGCTTGCGTGGCGTGTCCTGGTATCAATATTTGTTTACCCAGGGGCGGGCGCTGTTCGTCTACCCGGCCGAGTTTCTCTTGCCGGTTCGACTGACCGCCGACTGGGACTTTCCGGTTTCCCGCGGCATTTTCGATCACGGCGCCATTTTCGGTTTGATCGCGCTGGCGGCGCTGGCCGCCGCGGCGTGGCATTACCGCCGCAGGTTTCCGCTGGCCTGCTTCGGCTTCTTCGCCTACCTGGTCCTCATGTCGCCGACCTCGTCGATTTTGCCGATTGCCGACCCGTTGGCGGAGCGGCGCCTCTACACGGGGATGTTGGGATTGCTGCTGATCGTAGTGGACCTGGCGGGACGCATCCGCACCGACTCGCGGAAGCTGGCGGCGGCATTGGTTGCCTTGCTGCTGGTGGCCGCCGCGATCACTCACGCGCGCGCGGCGGTTTGGGCCGACCCGCTTGCGCTGTGGCAGGACACGGCGGCCAAATCGCCGCACAAGCGCCGCGTGCTGTTTCAACTCGCCAGCGCATACGCCGACGCGGGCCGCTGCCAGGACGCGGTTGAAGAGTACCAGAAGGTCGCGGACGCCTGGCCGCCGGATTACGACCTGCTGATCGATTGGGGGCTTGCCTACGATTGCGTGAACCAGCCGGAACTGGCGCTGGAAAAACTGCGCCAGGCGGCGACCATAGAGCCGAGCGCGCACGTGTATACGCAGATGGCCAAAGTGTACGGGGAGCGCCGCCGCTGGGCCGAAGCGTTGGATGTCCTGGCCGTCGCCGAAAGAATCGATCCGAACTTCGCCATCACCTACATGTACAAAGGCGACATCGATCTCTCGCTGAATCACGCGGCGGAGGCGGTGGCGGATTATCGGCGGGCGCTCGAGTTGCAGCCCGCGCTCGATGTGGTGCGCAAGAAACTGGCCGCCGCGCAAGACCAGCTCAACCGGCACTGACATGCGTCCCCTCACCATTGGCGTCAACGCGCTGTACCTGCTTCCCGGCGCCGTGGGTGGCACCGAGATCTATTTGCGCGGCCTGCTGGCGGGGCTGGCCGAGATCGACCCGGTGAATCGCTACGTGATTTTCACCAACCGCGAAACCGGTCCCGATCTCGCGCCGGCGCGGCCCAACTTTCGCGTGGCGCCGCAGGCGGTGCGCGCCGCGTCACGGCCGCGGCGGATTCTATGGGAGCAATCCGTGCTGGCGCTGGAAGCGGCGCGCCGCGGCCTGGACGTGATGTGGAACCCGGGATTCACCGCGCCGCTGTTCGCGCCTTGCCCGCAGGTCACCATGTTCCACGACCTGCAGCACAAGCGGCATCCCGAGAACTTCCGCTGGTTCGATCTGCCGGTCTGGCGATTTTTCCTCTTCTGGTCGGCGCATGTTTCGCGCCTGCTGCTGGCTCCTTCGCAAGCCACCGCGGACGATCTGAAACGCTGCTACCGGCTGCCGGAAGGCAAGGTCCGGGTGGCGCAGCATGGCGTCGACTCGGCCTTCTTCGGGCTCGCCGCGCGGCGCCAGCCGGAGCGCTTCCTGCTGGCCGTCTCCACCTTGCACCCGCACAAGAACCTGGACGCGTTGCTGCGCGCCTTTGCCGTGTTTCGCGGGCGCCACCCCGACATCCGCCTGGTGGTGTCCGGCCTTCACGGATTCTCCGCCGGCTACTTGCACGGCCTGCGCGACGCGCTGGGGCTGCGCGATGTGGTGGATTTTCCCGGCTGGATTCCGCGCGCGGACCTTTACGGGTTGTTCTCGCGCGCCTGGGCGTTCGTTTACCCGTCGCTGTTCGAGGGTTTCGGCCTGCCGGTTCTGGAAGCGCTGGCCGCGGGAGTGCCGACGGCGTGCTCGGGCGTAGAGCCGCTCAGCTCGATTGCCGGCGAGGCTGCCCTGCGATTCGACCCGCGCGACCAGGATGCGCTGCTGGCAGCCCTGTTCCGCATCACCGAGGACGACGAGCTGCGGCGCACGCTGGCGATCGCCGGCCCGGCGCGCGCGGCCCACTTCTCCTGGAGGTTCACAGCCCAGACCACGCTCGAGGCGCTGGAAGACGCGGCCAAGGGGTAGGACCGGCCGGGGCACACGGGCGTTAATCAGGAGGCGGTGAGCCGAACATAAAACCTTACTCGGCTGGCTGCTGCTGCGACAGGCAGTGCAGCGAGCCGAAGCCCAGGATCATGTCTACGCAGTGAATCCCAACCACCGGGCGGTCGCGGAACAGTTCCCCCAGAACCCCCAGCGCC
>Ga0208820_1000402_pt1 | contig 33989 bp, 22 predicted proteins | sample June2015DPH_16_5_FD_184713 | JGI IMG/M metagenome (GOLD analysis project Ga0208820, IMG submission 184713) | Peatland microbial communities from SPRUCE experiment site at the Marcell Experimental Forest, Minnesota, USA - June2015DPH_16_40... | ecosystem: Environmental > Terrestrial > Soil >...
ACAATCTTCTTGTCTAGGAAGTCTTCGCCGATCAACCAGCCCGTGCCACCCAAGGGCGTCATCACAACGTCGATCTGGCCCACGCCGGTATAGCAATGGTTCGTGTTGCAGGGATATGATCCGTTCGCGTTCCACGGCAACCTGTCTTTCGAGCCATACTTCTCGACTGTGACCTCACTCAAAGGTCCGAGGTTCCACTGCATACTGTAAGCGGCATTCCACAACGCAGCCTTTAAGCGGCTCTTCCAATAGGCCTTGGTCTTGGAGAACTCCAGTTTCGCAGACTTAGGATCATTTTGGATTTGGATGAACCCGGTCAGGGCCCCTTGAATGGGATGCCCGACATAACCGAACCAATTGGGGTCACCGTCGTCCCAGCCAGACTGCGTCCACTCGGAGAGCGACTGCTTGTAATCGCGCCAATAATGATTGAAGGGTATTCCGTTTTCAGACACCACCCATCTGAAGTCAGTGTGCACAACGTATGCCTGCTCGATCAAGAGAAAGGTAACCGATTCGGTCAAGGCGCGGCCCCAATGAAAACCCTGCTTGTCGGGTTCGGCGGAGGTTCCGGTGACCACATCGTCGGTTGCGGCCGCGTGAAATCTTTGGGCGTCCAGATTCCAATTGTCCAAGGGATTTCGCGTCAAAGCATAGCTTTGGAAAGTTGGGGTACGTGGAATCGTATCCTTCTCCGCCGAAGTGCAATCTTTGAACGCCTTGAAGATTGCGTCGCATCCAGACTGAGGGACCTGGCTGAAACCGCAGGCGGGCCAGAGAAACACGACAGCGGCAAGGACAATCCGGCAACCCTTGGCCACGTGGAGAATCATGCTATCATGCGCGTTTCTTGAAATCTCCGGGATATCACCAAAACTGCTATTTAGGAAAAAGTGAGAGTCTTGAGGCCGACCTGGTTGAAGCCGGTTTTTCTGAGGTCAAGGCAAAATAGTGATCGGGTGTCGACTGAATTGACGATTCGTTTCTGACCTTGTCTTGACCCCGGCTCCAGGCATCAGTAAGCATTCTTGCTGGTAAACATTCGAAACAAAGTCAGGGTGATGATTTGCAGATCGAAGGTTAAACTCCAGTTGCGAAGGTAGTACAGATCGTATTCCACGCGCTTCGCGATTGAAGTGTCCCCGCGCCAACCGTTGACCTGAGCCCATCCGGTGATTCCAGCCTTGAACATGTGGCGAGAGTTGTAACGATCGAATTCTTCCAGGAACCTTTCTACAAAAAAGGGCCGCTCCGGGCGAGGGCCGACGATGCTCATGTCGCCTTGCAGCACATTCAAAAATTGGGGCAGTTCGTCGAGGTTGGTTTTGCGCAAGAATGTACCAACCGTAGTCCGGCGCGGATCTTTTTCGCAGGTCCAACGCGTATCTCCTTCTTCGCAGCTACCTACTTTCATGGTCCGAAACTTGAACATTCGGAAGACTCGTCCGTTCAACCCCACGCGGTCTTGAACAAAGAAGATTGGACCTCGGCTGCCTAATTTTATGGCGAGAGCGATGAGCAGCGTAATCGGGAGCATGAGCAACATAACAAGCACTGAGAAGGCCACATCGAATATGCGCTTCTGGAACAGGTAAGAACCGGTCTCCGCCAGAGTGGGACGGAGATCGAGCATGTGGATCCCGCCCAAGTCGATCAGCCGGTCGCGGAGGACGACTCCTTCGCCCAGATCGATGACGACCCGCGTGGGGACACAGAGTTTTTCCAGGGCGGGCGCGATCTTCTGGACATCGCTTAGACGAGCGGCAGGCAGAGCAATGATGATGTCGTTGATCGAGTTCCCATTGGAGAACACCGGAATCTGATCCAGTTCATATACGGGCCCGTCTACAGCAACTTCCTGATCTGGAAGCCGCACGAAGCCAACAATCCTGCAGGGGAGCACCTCGCCATGCAGAAGCGACGTTCCGACACGCCGAGCGAAGCGATCGGTGCCAACCACCAGAATCTTGACTTCGTTTCTACCATCCTTGCGCACCAATTCGAGAGATACCCGGAAGGCGATGCGGGTGATGGTCGCCAGCACGAACAAAGCGATCGCACTAATCGCGATCACGACGCGCGAATAACTTGCTTGGCGGTATAGAAATCCAACCGCCATCACTACGGCATAAGTAAATGCCAAGGCTTCCAGCAGTCGCCGGCTTTTCCCACCGGGAGCATACAACTGCTCAACATTCCACAACTCTGATTCTTCGGCGGCAATTGCCCAGACAATGGTGGTGAGCAGGAGAATTCCCCAATAGGAAGGAAGCCCGGCGGGGGCCGTTCGCGAAAGCAAAAGGTTGAACCCGAAGCGCACCTTGATGGCGATAAAATAGGCGCACGCCGGTAACAACAGGGTCAGAATTCTCAAATATAAACGCGCAAAACTAAGGCGACTGCGAATCATACATTCCCACTTCTGCCCCCCTGGCAACGTTGTCGGTTATATTAAATACCCATTCCTGTTAGGTTTGTCTAGCCCCTAGTGATGTCCGCGCAAACACCGAGATGCTCCTCAAGGAGCATCTGGGAGAATCAACCCCAGACCAAGCGTAATGTTTCGGTGATGGACGCTATTGTTGATTATCATCGTTCTCAAATTGCCGCAGAAAGTGAACTGAAACGAAGGGAGATGTCGATATTGGCACCTGAGATGTCCAGATTGGCACCTGAGATGTCGAGATTGGTATGTGGGGACGGCATCACGGATAACTCGCTGCCGGGTTGGCGCGCAGAGTGCGAATGCTGGAACAACCTACAAGGCTCAAACACGATTTGCAAGACTGCCGTCACGTCGTTAAGGAGAGGTTAGGCTGAATCACGGGAAAAAGCCAGCGCTCGTGTTGCAATAAGGCCAAAATGCTAGTTTTTCGGAGTCATTGGTACGTCCACTCATTAGTTTGAAGGCTTCCGCGAAAATCCCTTGGGCCAGAACGAGAACTGCACCGCGGAGGTCACATTTGACTGTTTTGTCGATACAATGACCGGAAAATTCCACATCTCGTATTGCACGGACGCGGAGAGGCTGAAACTCGATCGCGGCCAAAACTCCGCGCGGACGTTCGCGTCGGCCAGCGTGCCGCCGTTGGGAATAAATTGCTGGCTAACTTTCTGATGCCGGAATCCAAATTGGAGTTTGTTGCGCGGGCTGAACCAATATGTGGTCCAGGCCTGAGCGCCCTGCCCCTGGCGTCCCATCCAACTCCCCATTAGGTGACCGGCATTCTGAAAACCGGTGATCCAGCCTCCGTCCCAGTAAAAAGCGCCGAATGCGACGTCGCCTCCGCTACTTGGAGGGTCTGTATAGCCTCCCTCGACGCGGAAATCCAGTTTCGGGATCTTTGGTAGCCGGGGAATGTATATTCCTGCGAGCCAAGCCGCGACGTCGGGGCCAAGAAGCGGAGTGATCTCGTCATGTTCGGCCAGACCTTCGGCGTAGAGAGTCATTCCGTCGCGGAGTCCGGGAATCCGATAACTGAAATCCATTCCCGATCGGCGCGCTCCTGGCTTGTTGGGGTTACCGCTGAGGGTGTTACCGGTTGAAAATACACTCCTCAGAAATGAATGGAGGGTCAGTGGATAGCCGGGCCCTCCGTAATCGGTGGTGCGGGACAGGCCAATTTCGAGGTTGGAGGTTGGCTTAAAGCTGATTCTCTGGCCATGAACAATGGGCTGTGGACTCAGAGACTGACCGTACTGCCCGACGAGTCCCGAGGGACCGTTGAGGAATTCATATCCTGAGTATTGTCCGATGAACGCCTCCAGCCGCATGGGTCCGAGCACTCCTAAGAAGCTCGGAAGCGTAAAAGGTGTGACCCGGTTAACGCGAAACATTCGGATCGGTGCTGCGTTGTCGCTGAACATCATGGGACCGCCCTGGGAGGGGCCCCACCACATGCTCTGGTTTCCATAGGAGAGCTGCCAGTCGGAGAGATTCAGGGCCACATACGTATCCAGGAATCGGCCTTGATTGAAAGCGGAGATTGGCGTGTCGGGCGGTACGGGGAAGGGAGCGGGAACGCCGCTGCGGCTGAAATCGGCCTGGGATATGGCATCGCGCGCCGTCAGGGGCAAAGCGGGCGCGGAAGGGGAATGCTGCAATTCACCGCGGGCATAGACTGCGAAAGGACCATACTCCGCCCATCCCGACAGTCCTGAAACGTCGTTGAATCCCTGCTCCTCGGGGCGGCCGAAATCATTGACAATGGTCTGTCCAAAGTGATCGCCGTCCGTCAGCGGTTTCCCGACGATCTCGGTGCTCCGCGTATAGGCTGATTCCAGACGGAGTTCGGCATTATCTCCGCCACCCAGCAAGGTAACTTCCCGGCCAAATTCCTTCTGCAAATCCTGGTAAAGCCGCACCGCTTCGCTCTGTTGCGCTTCGTCTTCAGCGATGCGATCGGAAGCCTCCTTGACCTGTCGAGCACATTCCATGCGAGTCCACGGACGCATGTCGGCGAACCCGGTATGAACGTAGCCGAGCGCGGTCAGACGATCCATGGCTGGGTAGACCCAACTATCCAGGGGCACGTAAGGCGAGCCCATATTCTTGGCCTCGCGGCTGGTATCCGTGTCACCTTTGCTGAAGGTGCCCCATTTGGCGATTTCCGCATTGCTGTATTGAGAGTGGGAGCGGAAGACTTGCCGACCGAGATACCACCCCAGGGCGCTGCCCACAATCACGTCCGATGCGAAGTGCTGATGCCCCACGATCCGGGCGGCACCGACCCCGCCCGCCAAGCCGTAGGCCAGTATTTCTGTCAATGGGCCGGGATATTCATGGGCAATCACGCTGGCGATCGCCCAACTGATGGCCGCGTGTTCGGAAGGAAAAGAAGAGCCACCCTGGAAAAAATGGCCGCGCCCGGAGCCGGTGAAGGGGCGTTCCCGTCCGAAGGCATATTTGAAGACTTCCGTATCCAAGAGTGCGTCAATGCCGGCTTCTCCACTTAGAAGTCCGGTTTCGCGCTCTTGATCGTTGTTCGAGTAATGGCCCAACAAGAACATTCCGCCGCCGATGCCGGCCATGGCGGCGAGCCCGGCATTGGAGGCGGTCACCGCGTGTGAGACCGTCGAGGGATTCGTGGGCACGTGCTTTTCTATGGCAGTGTCGCTGGCTATCAACGTTGCTCCGGCGAAAGCCAATGGGACCACCAGGTGGAGGTCCGAATCGGTCATGTGGAACGGGGTCATCCAGAAATTCTTCTGATCCTGAAAAAGATTTCGCGGCAGGGATTTCAAGTCAACCGGGGTTAGCGAAATTGGAGATTGCTCCGCGGTTTTTGGAGACGGAGCGGGGGCGGATTTTTCGTCCCCAGGTGTCTGGGCACACGCGACTCGATCGCAGCCAAAGAACAGAGCTGAAAGCAACCACAAGGTCAATAAAGCGTTCGCGGGGCGGAATCCTGTTTTCGACGCGGAGATCACGATTTCAAGAGACTTCATTCCGGATCCTAATTCGTTAATCAGAGCGCATCCGCACGGCATCTTCTTCGTGCAAACCCAGTCTGACTTGTGGTGACTGTATTCCGAATAGCTCTTTCACGCGTTCTCTAGCAGAGTTTTCGAATATCTTCAAAGCTAGCACAAAACGAATCAGCATCTGGGTAAACAACGCGGTACGGGCGAATGGCTGCGCTCTGGGTGGTCTAAAATAAGATTCAGTTTGGAGGAGCCTGATAGAATCACTCCCTGCGGGGTTATCATACTGGTAAAGCTGCACCCTGCACGAACACGATGATCCAAACCGAAACCCAACCCGAACCGATGGTGGACGAGAGGAACGACACTCCCCAAGCCGAAGCCGAGGTTTCGGTGCTTGATATTTTGGCGCTGCTTCTTGAGCGCAAGCGTTTTATTATGCGCTTTGCGATTGGCGCAGCAGTTCTGACAGTCGTGGTCTCCTTATTGTTGTCAAACCGATACCAGGCGGAAACTGTGCTGCTTCCTCCCCAGCAGAATTCGTCCGTCGGTTCTGCATTGCTGGGGCAGCTGGGAGGCATGGGATCACTAGGATCTCTAGCATCACTTGCCAGTGGGAGTCTTGGCATTAAGAATCCAGCCGATATGTACGTCTCCTTGCTGACCAGCCGGACGGTGGAAGACGCGATGATCCAGCGTTTTGACTTGATGAAGGAGTACAAGGAAAAGCGACTGTCCGACACGCGAAAGGACCTCGAGAGAAACACGACGGCGGTCGCTGGCACCAAAGACGGTCTAATCCGCCTAACGATCGAGGATCGCGACCCGAAGCGCGCTGCCGAGCTGGCCAACGGTTACGTGGAAGAGTTCCGCAAACTCTCCGCCTCGCTGGCAATCACCGAGGCTGCGCGCCGCCGGCTGTTCTTTGAACGGCAATTGCAGCAGGCCAAGGACAAGCTGACCGAGGCCGAAGAGGCCATGACCAAAACTGAACAATCCACCGGCGTTCTCCAGATTGATAGTCAGGCACGGGCCCTGATCGAATCTGCCGCCGTCCTGCGCGGCCAAGTTGTGGCCAAGCAAGTACAAATTGAAGGCATGCGATCTTTCGCTACTGACGACAATCCTTCTCTCGTTCTCGCCAAGCAGGAGCTGGCTGCGCTCGAATCGCAGCTCGAACACGTGGCGGGATCGCAGAGCGATACCGGATCAGACATCAATCTTTCCAAGGGAAGAGTGACACAATCCGGGATGGAATATCTCCGCCGATTTCGCGACCTTAAGTACCAGGAAACTGTTTTCGAGCTGTTGGCGAAGGAATTCGAAGTCGCCAAACTCGACGAAGCGCGAGAAGGGTCGATTATCCAAGTGGTGGATGCTGCCGTACCTCCGGACAAGAAGTCATCCCCACACCGGACTCTGATCGTCCTGGCCACAACGGTTCTTTCTTTCTTTGTTGCCGCGTTCTGGATCTTCCTGCGAGAGAGTTCAGGCCGTGCCTTCGAGCTGCCGGAGAACCGGCAGCGCCTGGAAGCAATCAAGCAACGCTGGAAGGCAAAGCAAGATAAGCTATGAGGCCGGAATCCCGGCTCTTAAACTTCGCCTGGTCCACCTGACTGATCACGTGCGGCGCTTAGTTCCCGAGGCCCATACCCTAGGGTAACCAAGATTGACAGATGCAGTGCTGGGATTTGCAATAAGTCTGATCCGGTTAAGATATACTTTAGCGATGCGTGTACTGTTTTTGAATCCACCCTTTCACCCGCGTTTTTCTCGCGAGCAACGTAGTCCTGCTGTTACCAAGAGTGGAACTCTCTATTACCCCAAGTGGCTGGCTCACGCCGCCGGGGTCGCGATCAAAAACGGGCATGACGTAGATCTAGTCGATGCTCCCGCTGCCGCTTGCACGGTGCAAGGGGTCATCGACCGTATCCGGGCAAAGAATATTGAGGCTGTGGTCTGCGACACCTCCACGCCCAGTATTCTGAATGACGTCAGCGTCATCGAATCTCTGGTTGCGGCCCAGCCGTCTCTGCATGTGCTACTGGTTGGACGGCATGTGTCGTCGCTACCGAAAGAGACGCTGGCCATGTCATCGGCGCTGGAATCTGTAGCGGTGCGCGAGTACGAATATACGGTGCGTGACTGGCTGGCAGCGAAAGCCTGCGGCGCGGATCTCTCCACGGTGGAGGGACTGGTATGGCGCCGGAGAGCGACGGGCGAGATCATCAGCAACAAGCAGCGCGAGGCGATTCAGAATCTTGATGAGCTGCCTTTCGTCTCCGAGGTCTACAAGCGGTTTCTGCACACGCCGGACTACTTTTACGGCCACTCGTTGTGGCCGCTGGTGGTCTTCGATACGAGTCGCGGATGCCCCTATCATTGTTCGTTCTGTGTTTATCCGCAGACCTTTAGCGGGCACAAAATGCGCTACCGCTCGGTGGCGAATGTGGCCGACGAATTTGATTTCGTGTCTCGCGAAATGCCCGAAATCAAGACGGTGATGCTGGAAGACGATACTTTCATTATCAGCAAGCCGCGGACGCTGGATTTGGCAAACGAACTGATCCGCCGCGGCAATAAGTTGCCATTCGACGCCAACTGCCGGGCCGACATCGGCGCCGAAGGCGAACTGCTTTCAACGTTGCACAAGGCCGGGGCTCGGCTATTCTGCGTGGGGTTCGAGAGTGGCGATGTGGAAGTTATCAATGGCATGAAGAAGAACAACGATGACCGCCGCGACGCGAAGTATCACGAAGAGGCGCACCGCTTTATCCGCCGCTGCCGGGATTCGGGCATCATGGTGCACGGCTGCTTCATGGTCGGCAACCTGAACGAAACGCCGGCCAGCATGGAAAAGACGCTGACCTTCGCCAAGAAGCTCCAACCCGATACCGCCCAATTCTTCCCGATCATGGTGTATCCCGGTACAACCGCGTACGAGGAAGCCAAGAGGCGCGATTACATTCAGATCGAGGACTGGAGCGCGTGGCTAACGAAGGATGGCCTGCATAACAGCGTCGTGACCCTGCCAAACATCACGCATCAGCAACTAGTCAGCTTCTGCGACCGGGCGCGGCGGAGCTTCTATCTCAGTCCTTCCTATCTTCTCTACAAGCTGAAACAGTCTTTGAAAGATCGCCGCGAACTGCAGCGCAATCTTAAGGGCTTCATCACGCTGTCGAAATATTTGATGCGCGGCAGCCAGCATGTGAAAACCGAGACGCCTCGGCAGGCTCCGCGCCGCGATAGCATCGCTCCAGTCGCGAGCGTTCCTGGTAGCGACTAGACCGCGGTCACATACGGGATTGCTTGCGCGGCGCTGGACGTTCGACCTTCAGTCCGGCCTCATGCCGGCTTTCATGCGCGGAATCGGTGAACTGCACTTATGAGCAATCCGCTTCCATTGTGGGCGGCGAATGGGGTGCTCCATCGAAGCTAAGTCAGTATCGATTATCATCCCGACCTTCAATGGCGCCCCCCGCATCGGCCATTGTCTCGATGCGCTACTGAAGCAGACGGCCGGGCGGGATGTAGAAATTCTGGTCGTCGACGACGGCTCAACCGACAACACGGCGAGCGTGGTCGCTCATTATTCCGGGATCCGCCTTATCTCCCAGGCGAATGCAGGGCCGGCAGCGGCTCGTAATCGTGGCGCCTCGGAAGCCCGGGGGACGCTCATCCTTTTCACCGACGATGATTGCGTGCCGATGCCCGACTGGCTGGACGCAATGATCGAGCCCTTCGGCGATCCAGAGGTCGTTGGAGCGAAGGGAGTCTACCGCACGCACCAGAAGCGTCTGGTTGCCCGTTTCGTGCAGATCGAGTATGAGGACCGTTACCGTCTGATGGCCGATCTCGACTGCATCGATTTTATTGACACCTACTCTGCTGCGTTTCGCCGCGAACGATTCCTGGAGATGACGGGTTATGACACTTCATTCCCGGTGGCGTGCGCGGAGGACGCCGAACTCTCCTACCGGATGTCGGCGCGTGGCTGGAAGATGAAGTTCGCACCCGCGGCGATCGTCAACCACACACACCCGGAGACGCTCTCGCGATATCTTAAGAGGAAATACAAATTCACGTTCTGGCGCATGCTCGCCGTGCGCAAGAATCCCAGCAAGGCCGTGAAGGACAGCCACACGCCACAGCTTATGAAACTGCAGCTCCTGCTTGCGCCCGCTCTGCTGCTTGCGGTGATCTTCGACCTGACAGTTCGGCCAACGGTTTCTGCGTCAGCGCTTGTGCTTACCGCGTTTTTGCTAAGCACGCTGCCGTTTGTGCTGCGGGCAGCCAGGAAAGACCCCATGGTGGGACTGCTTTCGCCGATAATGCTTGGCGCTCGGTCCTGCGCACAGATGCTGGGCGTAACCGCGGGACTGATCTCCGCCTGCCGCAAACCCGTAAGATCCTTCTCGAAATCACCTGTATAAATGCCCGGCTGAACGAGTGTTCCTTCTGACAAGCGGGGTCAAGGCCGGAGCGGAATGAGACTGTCAGGGCTGCTTTGACTCGGCTGGGCCGAAGCGGGCTCGGGGTACACCCACCTCTTCTTTGCCCGACCGAGGGAGCAATCTGATATATCTAGTCTGTGATGCGAGTGAACGGACCCGGTGGCCTGGTCAAGGTGCAGACAACTTGTAGAATATGCCGATCCGAAGGCGAAAACACCGTTTATGCAATTCCCGAGATGCAATTCGGCACTCGTGAAAAATTCGACTACTTTCAATGTGAATCGTGTAAATGCCTGCAGATCGCGAACATACCCAAAGATTTATCCCAATACTATCCTTCCGATTACGAGAGTCTCCGGTCCTTAGCCGGTGAGCCTCCGCACATGACGAAGTTAAAGACGCGCTTGGATCGGAGGAGGGTCAGGTATGCCCTTACTGGGAGAGGCTTACTTGGTCGAGTGTTATACCTCAGAAAACCGGATCCAGCCCTCAAATCTCTTTCGCTTGTAAACATGTCGGAGAACACGCGAGTCCTAGATGTAGGATGCGGTACGGGGCACCTTCTCTATTGCCTGCGAACAGCCGGCTTTTGTCATGTTATGGGCGTTGATCCATTCATAAACAGTGACATCGAGTATTCAAACGGGCTGCGCATTAAGAAATGCGCACTTGGCACTCTCAGTGGGTGTTGGGACATTATCATGTTCCACCACAGTTTTGAGCATGTACCTGACGCGCGGAGCACTCTGTTGCACGTCAAGGAGCGCCTGTCCAGTGGAGGCGCCTGCTTGCTAAGAATCCCAACTTGTGAAAGCTGGGCATGGAAGCATTACCGAGAGTACTGGGCTCAAGCTGACGCGCCCAGGCACGTGTACCTGCATTCGAAAAAAAGCATCAGTGTTCTCGCGAACGAGACAGGGATGACTGTAGAGGGGTTCGTATACGACTCGACAGAGTTTCAATTCCTCGCGAGCGAGCTGTATTCACGCGGAATATCCTGGAAAGAAGCACGCACGCGCCCAGATGTTTCGCATCTATTTAAGCGCGCAAACGTCGAACAGCTAAGGCGACGTGCGGCAAGGCTGAATGCGCTGCGGCAGGGCGATCAATTTGTCTGCATCCTTCGAAAAGCCGCCTAACACCCCATTCTTTCTCGGATCGTGCCTCTTAATTGTTGCCCCATCATCCACAACCGAGCGACGACCCGTGTTTTGTCCTGTTCGCGTAGCACAATTCTCCAACTCATGGTGGCAGCGAGCACTGCACACGCAAGATTGACGAGAACATCGTGAAAGGAGAGCGATCCGAGCACGCGTCCGGCTTCCCAAATGCCGATCCATGGAATGAAAACAAGGAGAGGCACTAGCAGTCCGTCAAGAGCGAGTGCTGTTCGCTTACCGACAACCGTCTTGGTCCGCGGCATGCTGTAGCAGAAATGCAATACTACGCTAGCAGCCGCGCCGACCAAAGTTCCGAGCGCAACGCCGGCAGCGCCGATTTCACTCCCCAGCACCACACTCACTACAACATTGATTATGCCTTCAGCCAGACCGACGTACGCGATCCTGTTTTGCTGGTTGACTCCCAACACCACAGTCGCGTATGGGAGGCAAGTCAGCCGGACGATGTTCGCGATCACAAGTACCACCAGAAGCGGAAATGTACGGGTCGCAAATTGCGCACCAAGCCAAATACGAAGGATCGGCTGACCTAAAACGATGAGCGGAACGCCGGTCCACAATAGGAGCAGCGTTCCGTATCGCGTGGACTGCTGCAGCAGTCGCTGTATGGCACCTGCGTCTTCTCTGGAGTGCAGAATAGAGGCTGTGGGCACCAGGGCACGCATCACTGCGCTTTGAAATTGTATGAGGAATGTTGTGACCATTGCGGCAATGCCGTAGTACGCGACGGAGCCGAAGTCCACTGCACCGACGATGACTGTGTCAAGACCGGAGATGAGTAGTCCAGATGCCGTCCAGATCATAAGCCCATAGCTGTACTTTAAAATCTCGCGTGAGGCATTCATAGTCATGAGCTGAAATCTCACCTCCACATCCGGAGCATATCTGCGCCAGCCTTGGACAAGTAAAAAGCCCACGCACAGATTTGCGATCCCCAATGCGCCGGCCATCCAGATCAGGCCCAACTGACGGAGAACCACGATTGCAATCAGGGATGCCGATGTCGTCCTCCCAAAGACCGCGATCAAAGCCGGGATGTGATTACGTTGCTGACCGACGAACACCGCGCCAAAGACGCTAGTCGGCAGTAAGGTGGCTGATGAGAAAGCTAAGACAATCAAAGAGTTGCGAGCATCGTGCGCGAGTGTTTGGGGTAAGCCCGCAAATACGCTCCGGAATGTGAACGCGAGAGCTACCATTCCCGCTACACCTGCCACCGCAAGAATGCTCAGAACCCCGAATGCTGAAGAAACGTATCGGTTCCGTGCGCGAAGGTCTGCTCTGCTTTCGCTAAAGGCAACGAAGTATGCAATGGCGGACTGGATTCCGAGATCCAGGTATGAGAGATACATGCTGATTTGCAGCACTAGAGTCCACGCGGAGAAGACATCGTGCGGGAGATGATGTACTAAGATAGGCGGAAGGATTATCCCGACCAACGAGTTTGCGGCAAGTTGCACCACGTTGGCAGTAGCGTTCTGAACGAATAATTGGCGAAGACTCTTCAATTGATACCATCTCTTCTTTATTTACAACGGAAACGTTTATTTACAACCGAAACGCTTGAACCTGGAGGGTCTTGCTGTGCCCGAAGCCATTGTAGTATTCCGGCAAGCAGTTTACATTCGAACTGCACCAGCGATCCGCATGGAGGAAAACGTTTGTCTTTGGTTAACCAGGTCCTAATACGGCTCAACCGGAAACTTTCGCGTATGAGAGGAACCTCTTCGATCATACAAAGGATGCAGAACAGGATCGAGCGCACCTCAGAAACTCATAATGCACTTCAACTCGCACAACTTCCGCTAGGCTGCCGAGATGCTGTTCGAGCTGACAATTCTGAGTTTCTGAGGAGCCGTCCTAGCGTTTCAGCGATCAACTGGTATCTTCCGTTTCACGAAAATCCATTATATGCCGGGGTGTTCACTGTTCTCCGGTTTGCTAGTCGGGTCGCGGAGCACGGGGTGAACACGCGAATCGTCATCTATGACCAAATTGAGAGCGGAGTCGCGACGCTAAGGCGGCGCATCGAATCGTATTTTCCCCCGCTCGCTGGCGCAGTGACGGTTTCCCCCCTTCGAAATGCGGTATCCGTTGCCACATTCTGGAAGTCTGCATACGTCATCGCGCAGAGGTCTGCGCTCGCTAGGTACTATTTCATCCAAGACTACGAACCTCTATTCTACTCAGCGGGTACGCTGTATGGCCTCGCGGAGGCAACCTACAGATTGGGCCTGATCCCAATTGTCAATACACCGGGCCTGCTCGAGTTTTTGCACAGCACTCACGGGCAGATCGGGGGAACCTCATTTGTTCCCACGGTTGATCGCTCAGTCTATTTCCCGAAGCAACGCTCAACGTCCGGTCCTTTGCAAATCGTGTTTTACGGCCGCCCGGGGCACACACGCAATGGGTTTGAGCTGGGCATTGAAGCGCTGAAGAACTTGAAACGTCAGTATGGTAATAGGGTGAGAGTCGTCAGTGCGGGTGCGGACTGGAGCGTTCGTGAATACGGATTGGAGGGAGTTCTCGAGAATAGAGGTTGCCTGCGTAGCGCGGCTGAGGTAGCGGACTTGTACCGCGAGAGCGACATTGGACTTTGCTTCATGTTCTCCAAACATCCTTCATATCAGCCCTTCGAGATGATCTCATGCGGGTGCGTCGTCCTGTCGAACGAAAACGAAGCAACATCGTGGTTCTTCAAGGATGGCCAGAACTGCGTTCTTGCCCAACCCACCGTACCCGATCTAGTTGAAAAGTTTCGGTGGCTTATAGAAAACGGAGATGAGAGGCAAAGAATCTCGCATGAAGGCCCGCTGCAAATCGCGTCTGAGGATTGGCCGTCTATCATTGATGGCACATGTGTACGTGCGGGCTTACTCACCGCACAGCATAGCTTTTAAGCCATCGTTCGAGATCGGGCTGAATTGTTTGTAGGACATAAACCCCCACTCGGCAGTGGGAGTTCAAAGTGGCCAGAACACGGTCTCCTGTCACGGTGCCGTCTGGTTCGATGGAAAGATGTGTGCGTTCGTGACTCGTGAGTTGCATTATGACCTGCGAAAACCCTAGTTCGAAGACCATTTGTAAGGCGATCAGGCTCGCGTAGGTGTAGTAGTATCCTTCCGCAGGCGAGAGAAAGCGTGCGATCAGCACAACCGTGACTAACCCCGAGCCACTGGTCTATGCTCGAGCCAGCACCGTGAATAGGACTGCGCGATCCAGCCCGAGGCCATGTCGTGCCAAACTCAGCCACCGCGCCATTGTGGAAGGAGGGGAGGAGCAGCCGCTGATTTCTTTTACATCCATTGACAATGTCTGTCTCCCGACGTGGCAGTCTTTTGTTTTTGTCGAACCTTGGTTATATTTGATCGTGGCCCCGCACCTTTTGGAACTTCGTCAGACGATGCGATTCGTCGTTACCCGTGACTTCAGATCCCTAATGCCGGCGCGGATATTTCACAAGGTCGGGCGGTTCGCATCGTGACCTCGCAATCGGTTTGCGCGGTGATCGTTACTTATCATCCCAGTGCAAGGATGGTTGAGAACTTGCGCAAGGTGTTCGCGCAGGTACAGGCGCTCGTTCTCGTCGACAATGACTCTAATCCCGATGAACTGGAACCTTTTCGCCTTGAAAGCCGTAGCCTCGGTTTTCAATTGATCGAAAATGCTGAGAACCTCGGCATCGCCGAGGCCCTAAATCAAGGCGTCCGCTGGGCCAGGAGCAAAGGCTATCCCTGGGTGATCCTTTTCGATCAGGACAGCGGAATCACTGAGGACTTTATGGGGCACATGTTTTTCGCATGGGAGTCCCATCCCAACCGTGAAGGCGTGGGGTCGATTCACCCTCGGTATGTGGATCCCGAGACGCGCCTCGAGGGGGTGGTGCCGCGCGCTGGCGACGGCAGCCCCCTGTTACCCATGACTTCGGGATCCCTTATGCCCGCCTGGATATTTGATAAGGTCGGATGGTTTGCATCGGAATACTTCATCGATCTCGTGGACTGGGAGTATTGTTTTCGCATCCGGGCTGCGGGCTTTCTTGTCGCCGATGCAAGGCACGCCACGCTATTACATGCTCCAGGCAGCCCTGCAGAAGCCACTTTTCTGGGCCACACATTTCTCCAAAGTAATCACAATGCCACTAGACGCTATTACATCACGCGAAACCGCATCGTCTTTTGCAGGAAATATTTTCGTTTATTTCCAGGTTGGGTTGCGAGTGGTGCGTATGCGCAATTTAAGGAGACGATAGCGTGCTTGCTTGTCGAGCAGGACCGCGCCCGCAAGTTTCGCAACGTCCTCCTTGGAACTTGGGATGCCCTGACCGGAAGAATGGGTAAACGAGAGGGGCTATGAAGCGGGATCCGGGTGGACAATATTGTTGGCACTATCGGCAGGAGTACCGGCGCTCGTCTTAGCGAATCACTAGGTCCTTCGCGATACTGTTCCACCCCGCCGAGTAACGCCAGTAACCTCGGTTGAAAGTTTCCTGAAGAACTCTTGGGATCCGTGCAACTCGCGAACGCGGCAACCGCGCTCGATTCGTAAGATGAGAGATTTTTCTCTCAATTTCCTTTTGCGCGTACTCCGCGTATGGGAAGTAAGCTCTACGCTTTCCAAGAGTGTCATACAGCTGGCGAAATCGTGCAATCTCTCCAAGGTGAAAGTCTGCCCCCCTGCTCCTGGCTTGTGTCATCAGTTCCCGCGGGAGCAGAGGTGACAGACCCTCTTGTTGCCCCTCGTGTCGGCGATACTGCATGAGCGGATGGGCAATGATCTCGACCTGGCCACGTGCCGCCAGCAGGAAGGATATCCACCTGTCGTGAATGTCGTTCGCGGGGATGGGAGCCACGATATCGAAGAGATCCCTCCGGAAGGCCATAGTCGCGCCGGTTACGACGGGATGTTTCACGAGAACGTTCAACGCGCGACCGTTGGTAAACCAGCCTTGCTCCCCAGTGTCAAACGAGAAGGCGTTCCAAAGGCGCAGTCCCAGCAGCCGTGAATCGTCGTCAATCAGATCGGCATCGCTGAAAACGGCGACTATTGCGCCCGACCGCAGGAAGGTTTTCTCGATGCGCCCGAGTTTGTGCCGATACCAGACATCGTCTTGATCTGCCAGCGCGACGATCGCGCCCTGACATAACGAAATTGCTTTCTCAAAGTTTTTGGTCGATCCGAGGTTCTTCTCATTGACCACGAGCCGAGTGGGAAACGGCGCGCTCTGAGCAAACTCCCTTACAATTTCGATGGAACCATCCGACGAGCCATCATCACAGACCACGAGTTCGTCCGGAGGCCTATCTTGGGTGGCGATGCTCTCGAGCTGCGCGCTGAGAAACCGTTCTCCGTTAAAAGAGCACATCGCCACTGAAATGCTAAGACCCAATGTGTCTCCTTCCAAGCGGATCCCATCGACGCCAGTCTGGAAGGTCATGCCGCACGCCGCAATCAGGCCTCGTCTCCATCCGAGAGAGCCCGAACCCCTTTCGCCTGTATTTCTTGTTTTGGCGCGTGCCAGACAATACAATCAGTATGACCCAACGAGGAGCAGCCAAGGTGACAGCGCAATCCGTCTGCGCGGTGATTGTTACGCACAACCCTCGACCGACGTTCATCGACAATATTGTAGCCGTTGCTGCCCAGGTCGGCCACGTTGCCGTGGTGGATAATGGTTCCGGCGGCGAAACGGAACAGCTTCTCCAGGAACTGGAGAAGCGTCTGGGCTGCAAGGTGATTCGCAACCATCAGAATCTGGGGATCGCGGCCGCTCTCAACCTTGGCGTGAAGCATGCAATAGGAGTCGGGTTCGATTGGGTCTGCACATTTGACCAGGACAGCCGCGTATCCGAGGGATTCATCTTTAAGATGCTGGAGACATACCAACAAGCTCCGCATCCGGAAAAGGTCGCGCTCCTTGCTCCCAGCTATAGAGACCGCGGGTCCGGGGTTGATTTGCGGTTGAAGCGCGCGGCCAATGGAGAAATACTTACAGCCATGACTTCGGGGAGCATGATGCTATCGAGCGCAATTCAAAAGCTTGGTTTTTTTGACGAGAGCCTCTACATAGATGCCGTGGATATCGAGTTCTGTCTCCGCGCCCGGCGGAAAGGGATGTTGATTCTTCAATCTCCGGCGGTGCTCTTGCACTCTCTGGGGCGAACTAAATATTATCATTGGTTTGGACTCCGCTTTGGGGTGACAAACCATTCCGCGGGTCGGCGCTATTACATGACCCGTAATCGCCTGCGGCTGTTGATGCGTTACGCGGCAGACTGGTCTTGGACGTGGCGAGAGAGCAGGGCGATGCTATTGGACGTTGCCAAAATCGTATTGGCGGAAGACAACAAATGGAGGAAGTTTCGCGCCATGGCAGCGGGCACGGCAGACGCTCTGAGTGGAAAAGTGGGCAAGCACATTGAACTCTAGGCCAAAGATCTCAGTATGCGTCGCAGCCTACCAGGGGGAGCGCTACATCGCCCTGCAACTACGCTCCATCCTAGGGCAGTTGTCTGCTGACGATGAGGTGATTGTCGTCGATGACGGTTCGACGGACGGTACCTGCGAAAAAATATTCGCACTGCAGGACCCTCGTCTGCAAGTAGCACGTAATACTGAAAACCAGGGCATCCTCCGCTCCTTTGAGACGGCGCTTTCCCGCTCCTCCGGGGAGATTGTGTTTCTCAGCGATCAGGATGATCTTTGGCTGCCGAAAAAGGTGGAAACGGTTTTGGATATATTCGTCCATGATCCTGAGCTGATGCTGGTAGCGAGTGACGCAATACTCATCGATGAGAATGGAACTAGGATCGGCGACTCCTTTTACGCTAAGCGAGGCAGATTTCGGGCTGGACTGTGGTCGAATGTGCTGATTGGCAAGTTCCACGGATGCACGATGGCATTTCGCTCCACCCTGCTGCGAAGCGTGTTGCCTTTTCCACCCGCAGCAGAAGTGCATCATGACACCTGGATTGGGTGCATCAACGCGGTGATTGGTGGCAAAACAGAATTTATCGCGGAACCTTTGGTCGCGTATCGGCGGCACTCGACAAATGTAACCGGGCGGATAAGGGTAAGCAATTTGACGAGATTAAAAGTAAGGTCTCAACTCCTCCTTGGCCTGCTGATATTCTGGGTGAAGCGCGCAGGGGTGTCGCCACGGTTCCTTTGGCGCGGCTCCTGGTCCTAACCGAGCGGTTCGCGCGGTGCCGAACCGCATTCTGCCTCGCAGCCGCGCGTGGGCTGGGATATAAGGTGATCGTCAGACCCTCCCGGTATCTCTAACGCTGACGTTGTAGTGTCTATGTTGCGAAAACTACAATACGTCTTCCTGGTTGGAAGCATCGGTTTGATAGGCGCCGACCGCATCGATCTATTTGCCGGCCGTGGTTCGTTTATACTAACGCCGTTTCTGGTTCTTGCGCCGCTGGTCGTTTTGTTGCATCTCTTACGCACGGGTTTACGCGGAACGTTGCACTTTGCGATCACGCCACCCGTTCGTCGACAGGTGCCTTTCGTTGCTGCGTCCTGCCTGTTTCTGCTCTTGTCCTTTGCGTCAATCCCCTTGAGTCTTGACCCGGAACGAAGCCTGGTGGCTTTTTGTGATTTGTTGCTTGTGGCTGTTTTGGGCTATTGCATTTCACTGCAGATATTGGCAGAGCCAGCACAGGAAAGGTTGATTGTTCGCAGCGTTACGCTCGCCCTGTTCGTATATGTAATTTTTTGCATTGCAGAGTGCATCGCGTGGAGCCATGGACTGGTCATCGATGCAGATAAATCTGGTTCATGGCTGCAATCGACATTTACACCCAGTACGTTAGGACCTTGGGTGCCGACTCTGTCGGGGACTACATTTGACTCCAACCGTTCGGGTTTCGTGTTAACGATGTACCTGGCGTTGCTCGACAGGTTTGCTGTCAAATCGCGCTACCTGCCCGTCCTTCGTGTCACGATCGCACTTCTTGTTTTCCTGACTTTATCTCGATCCTCAATGCTCTGTTGGCTGGCATACTACCTATCCGCGAGCGCTTTCTGGACGCGTTTGGTGTCTCGGCGAGTGTTAGTCCGGATAGCAACAGTTGCAGTTGTTGGTTCGCTTCTTGGTGTTGCATACCAAAAGGAAATTGTTGGACTGGCCGAAGCATGGGAGATCTCAGATGCCGTTTCTGCCAAGATGTCGATGGATCCGGGCAGCTCGGGAGAAAGTCACATTCTTTTGATACAACGAGGTTTTGATACCTGGTTAACCTCGACAAAAACTATTATTACAGGCATTGGATTCGCAGCTGCCCCCAAAGTCCTAGAGGATTTCTTTGGTAACGATAAACGCGGAAACTTTCATAACTTATATGTAACGGCTCTAGCTGAAATGGGATTCCCCGCGTTTCTGATTTTGATGCTTCTCCTGGTTTACCCAATCATTGGGAGGAAGGGCGCTGCATCTGGAATGGCCGCTATTATGGTCTTTAACGTAAGTTATCAATCCCATACGGAGCCGGTCTTTTGGCTCGTTCTCGCGCTTCTTTGGTCATACGAACGGAGAGGCTCACCAGCACTTCGGTGGCTTGCCTTCCTTCCACGGCCCGGCGATCGGAGGCTTGCTGAATGCTAGTAACACTCTTTCTAAACTAGCGGGAGCCTCGCGAGGTCGATAGCGTTGGCCCGATCAAGGCAATGCTATTGGACGCCGAGTGAAATGAGATCACGGGCTGCGAGTGCTGAATGAGTTGCCTTCAGCGGCAGAAATTTCCGAAATTCCGAGACTGAACCAATGGTAGGAGATTCAAACGTGGATGAGCATGAATTGTCAGGGCTACCCCCTGAACTCGCCGACCGGATTCGGGAAGAAGCCGCTGAAAACGACGAGATTTATCGGCGACGTTCTACCGACAGCCTTGATTTGTCACGCGTCCACTACTTCCACTCCGAAATGCTGGATTGGGCGATTAGGCAAATCGGCAATTTGAGAGGTGCGCGGATCTTGGATGTTGGTATTGGTGACGGTCATACTTCGGTTTTGATGGCTTTGGCGGGTGCGCAGGTGACCGGAATCGAGGTGTCCCCTGTGGCGCTCGCTCGTGCGAAAACACTGGCTCAACGGTATGGCGTCAACCTGAATTTACAAGAAATGCCTGGTGAGGATTTACGCTTCGAAAATGGCGCTTTTGACGGAATTCTGTGCGTGTCAGCTTATCACCACATGGACCAGGAGCGAGCCGCGACTGAGTTTGCCCGTGTTCTACGGCCGGGCGGACGTCTCGTAATGATCGACCCGTTCGCAACCAACCCACCTGCATGGTTGTACCGGCGCATTGGCCAATTTTTTTCTCGCGAAGCGACCCACAGGGAGACCCCGTTGCGGGTGCGTGATCTGCGATTTCTGCGGCAACATTTCGACAGAGTGGAGTGGCGAGGTATGTACCTGTTGTCGGTGGGCCTGATTGGATTGGAGCGCGTTTGGAAGAACCCTCATCCGTTGGTATACCGATTTACCGAGGCTGCGTTCAAGTGGACGTCACCGCTGGATTCGGCCGTACTGAAGATTCCCGGACTTCAACGGATTGCTTGGAAAATCGCGATTGTGGCACAACGTTAAGAGTGGCAGGCTCTGGAGTATCACCACCGATTCGGGTGAAAGAATTCTATCGATGTGCACCGTCAGCGTGATCATCCTGGACCAGACCGACAGGATGCCCCGTCACTGCGCGTTCTTGGGAAAGTGTGGAGAAATTCGTCGGGATCAAGTCGGGCAAAGAAGATCTAACGTAGGATCCAAGTCTCCGAGCTAGTGTAGTGTCCAACAAATAGCTGGACAATAAGAGTTGATGCCACTATGCTGGGGTCATGCCACGTCCCCCTTCCGCACTGGTCCTCCCAGAAGCCGACCAACAGCAACTTCGGCAATGGATCTCAGCCTTCGGGACACCGCAGCAGGTCGCCTTACGGAGTCAGATTGTGTTAGCCGCCGCCGAAGGGCAATCCGACAATGCCATTGCTCAACAGTTAGAAATAAATCGCAAGACGGTGGGGTTGTGGCGCGCCCGTTTTACGCAGGAGGGAGTGGACAGTTTGTGGGAAGTGGCGCCGGGACGTGGTCGCAAACCGACGTACGGTCTGGAGAAGATCCAATCGATTGTCCAGGCCACGCTACGGACCAAACCCAAAGGAATGACCCAGTGGAGTTGCCGGCTTATGGCAGCACGTCAGGGAGTCAGCAAGTCCACCATCAACAATATCTGGCAGAGTCACAACCTCAAACCGCACCGGGTGAAATCCTTCAAGCTGTCGCGGGATGCCAAGTTTCTGGAAAAGCTAACCGATGTGGTGGGTCTCTATCTGAATCCTCCCCAACAAGCGATCGTGTTGTGCGTGGATGAAAAGAGCCAAATCCAGGCGCTGGATCGCACGCAACCGGGCTTGCCCATGAAAAAGGGCCGCTGCGGAACCCTGACGCATGACTATAAACGCAATGGAACGACCTCGTTGTTCGCCGCTCTGGAAGTCTTGCAAGGACGGGTGATCGGACAGTGCTATGAGCGGCATCGCCACCAGGAGTTCTTGCAGGTTCTGCGTCGCCTCGACCAGGAGTTCCCAGGAGAGGTGCGCTTGCATCTGGTGATGGATAACTACGGTACGCACAAGCAGCCGAAAGTCCAGGCCTGGCTGAAGCGCCACCCTCGCTTTGTGTCGCACTTTGTGCCCACCAGTTCCAGCTGGCTGAATCTGATTGAGCGCTGGTTTCGCGAGTTGACCAGCCAGCGAATCCGGCGCGGCTCCTTCCGCAGCGTGGAAGATCTCGAGAAGGCGATCACGGAGTTTCTGGCCGTTTGGAATGAGAATCCGAAACCCTTTGTCTGGACCGCCACCGTCGAATCGATCGTGGAAAAGCTATCGCACTGTCGGCAAACTTTGGAACAGATACGGCCCGGCTGTACCTTACCCCGACCGCGCAAACCGAAACGTTGAGTTGGCCAGTTATTTATCGGACGCCACACTAGCTCGGAGTGTCAAGGAGCAACATAACCGAGAAGTTCGTCCGTGGTCTGGCCCTCGCATTTCGGGTCTTTGCTAACGAAATGATCTTGCGCAGTGCTGCAGCGGTATAGCGCTACTAACTTGAGTCCAGGAACAGGTTGCGCGTATCCATAGCCATCCTTGCCGAGAATCCGCTGACCTTCGCAACCAACATCGAGAGATACAAAGTAGTTTATTTGTCCTGCCTTGCAACCATAGAACGGCACCGTCGCTCCGTGAAGCGGATTCGTATAGAGATGGCCGAGAAGCTCCTGTAGTTGAAATCTACCACCCGGGCTAATCCAACCGGTAGTAACCTCATGCACAGTTCCATTGAAATAACGATTGAAAGGAATCGCTGCGTTGACGTCCGGCACCCACTGCATGGGCATGAGGATCCAGTTTTGAACCGCGGCTGTGATCCCCGCCTCGGCCGGGCTGGCTGCCCAATTCGGCGGCGGGTACGAGATAGACGTGTACATCTGAATTGTGGGATAGGGTGCGACATTGACATTGCCGTAAGAGTCGCGCACGAAGGCGGCAATGAAGTTCGATTCGAAGCCGGTCGCATTCGTATCCATAGTGACCAACTGTTGCCACGGCGACGCTCCCGTCAAGAGGGAGTCCTGCGGGATCTTGTAGAGTTCGATGCCGTATTGTCCGCGCTCCTGTACGCCGCCGGTAGTCGACATCGGCCGAAGCGGGCGATTGAAGACGGCGTACCATTCTTGTGCCTGCGAATCATAGACCATGTCCCCCCAGCTCGCCTGCGGATCGTCTGGATCCAGCCCGTTGGACGTCAGCGTCCCTTGTACCTGAAAGTGCAACCCGTCGGTTGAAACCGCGGCTACGTGATGTAGAGTTGGATTGGAATCCTCATAAAAAATAGATATTGCGGCTTTGTGATCGGTATTGTAAAGAGCCGGCTGGCCAACGCCGTACCCAGTAGCGGTGGTTGTGGGGATAACGGGCTGCGGATATTTCTTCCAGACGATGCCGTCGTTGGAAAAGGCAACGCCAATGCTATTGCTGTCGCCGCTTAGCCATTCCGTGGCCACATAGTACATCGCATAGCTATAGTTCTGCCCGTCCCCCAGAGGGTTCTGGAAAATGCCGCCAATTACCTTCGGATTGCAAGTCAAAGCGGAATCCCAGGCACCGGGAGTTTCGGCCATTACCAATACCGGACCATCGGTCGCAAGCGTCGACATATTGATCGATTCATAATAGATCGCATCCGTGCTCTGTGAGGGGTCGTTCGGATTGACGCCCGGACTGCACCACCAGAACTGGCGCGTATTTCCCGTCTCAATTACTGAGGGCGAATAGTTATATCGTCCTGCATTGCCGACCGCTCCCTTGGGAAGCGACGGCGACGTCGAACAACCGGTTGTGACAAGTATCGTACTCAAGACAATTAAAGTTCTGATTGCCAAACGGCCCGACAATCCGCTGCCACCAGGGGTTGTGACACTGGTGATGGTTACGGCTACATGGTCTCGAGACCATCGCTGATCGGCAGAGATCATGGCAGGGCTATGGAGAGAACTGCGCCAGTCAAGGCCAATTGTGAAATGATCTGCGTCCAGTCGCGCAGTCCACGGACGAAGGCTCCCGTTGGGAGCTTGTAGGGCACAACAATCTGATCGCCAGGATACAAGCGAAGGCGCTCGAACTTCGCTCCTGTGAAGAGACCGTTGACGTTATTGGCCGCGACCACGACTCCGTTCGCGCGCAGCACAAAGGCGTGGTGCAGGTCCGACTGGGGTTTCCCCTTGCCGGCTATTTCGAGATACGCTCCGGCGGTGTTGCGGGGCTCGAAAATGAACGATCCAGGATTGTATACATCTCCCACCACCGAGACGGTTGAAGGAGTGTGGGGAATTGTCAGCCGGTCGCTGTCTTCCAGCACCATGTCGGGGAAATCAGTGAGGTTATTGTCCTTGGGCTTGACCGGGAGTGCGACGCGTCCGCTAGCGCGGGTGTTACGGAGCTGCGCGACTATCGCTTCCTGTGCCGCCAACAGTTGCGGCAATTCTCCGGGGCTGGTGGAAGCTGCCACCGACACAGCCGACTGCCGGATTTGTACCTCCATGGTGCTGGCCAGTTGGTCCAGGCTTTGTTGTTGGTCTACCCGTGCGGATTCGCGGGTCAATTGCGAACCGTAAACGTAGGCATTAGGAGTGAGACCGCCCGCTCGTTGAAGAACCGAGCGGAGCGTTTCATTGATTTCGAGTTTATAAACGCCAGGGCGCCGTACTTCGCCTTCGACGATCACATACTGAGACCTTTCCGTTTGCGGGACGGTGATATCACGCTGAGAGAAAATCGTTATGATATCTCCCGGCTGCAATTCCAAATTGCTTGCCTCGTCATGTTCCAGAATTGCCTTTCGTGGGCTCATCCAAAGAAGCTTCGAGGAGAGGTCGGTGGGATTGACCCGCTGGATAATGGCATAATCCCAGTTGATCTCGGGAGCATACCGCCGCACATCCTCCGCAATATCCCTGACCGTGTTTGGGTTGGGATTGTTCGGATTGATAGCAGCCGTTTGGGCAGGCTGTTGATTGCTCGAGGTGTTATCGCTCGGATTGGACGATCCATTCCCCGCTGAGTTCAGCTCATTTTGCAGGTAGAGCGAATCTGCCAGATTCGAAGAACCCGCGGCATCGGGGGGCAAATTATCTGGAGAATTATAGTTCTGCGTTGAATCCACGGCTCCGGGTGTTGCCGTGCCATTGGGCGTTGTGCTGTTGGGCACGGTGCCGTTGGTCCGTTGTTGATTGAGACCAGAAGGGTTGGTCTGTGGAGGCGGCTTGCGAACGGGATATTCAGTTGCGCTGCCGTTGACAATTGCGGCGCGATTGCGCCAGTAGCGGCGCGTGAGCAGTGCTTGTGGGTTGGGAATCAGGTCGCTGACGCGCATGCCCGGCTTCCAGGGATAGCGACCGGGGTTGGCGACGTTGCCTCGCAAAGTTACGGTATCTTCGAAACGGGGAACGATTGAAAACACGCGGACAATATCACCATCCTGGAGTGGCAGAGCACGGGACTGCGCATCGTAGGGAAACTCCAGAGTCTTGCGTGCCTGGTGATCCACGAAGCGATCGATGGTGATCTTATTGGTGTCGGCGACGGTGCTCAGGTCGCCAGCAATCTCAATCAAGTCGTTCAGGGTAGAACTGTCCTTCATTTCGTAGATGGCGGGTGAGTTTACGGAGCCGGAGATGGCCACGAGGGGACCAACGTGAGGAATATAGAGGACGTCGCCGGGCTGGAGACGGACATCCTTTGACTTGTCGCCCTTGATCAGCAGGTCGTAAAAATCGAAATCTGTGATAGTGGCGCCATCGCGCCGGACCTGGATGTGCCTCAACGATCCCTGTGGAGTGGGGCCACCGGAAGCGAAAATCGCATTCACCAGCGTGCTTAGCGAACTGATGGTATAGGTTCCGGGATAGCGGGCATCGCCTACGACAATCACCTGGATGGAGCGAAGCCGGCCAACGCTTGCCGTGACATTGAAGTTCTTGAAGATCTTCGAAATCTCGCTTTTCAGGTGTTGTTCGAGATCTCCATAGTGGATGCCGGCAACGGATACTTGGCCGACCTGCGGGATGTAAATTTGCCCAGAACGGTCTACGATTACCCGCAGGTTGGCTTCAACCTGGCCCCAAACCTTAATCTGTAGTTCGTCGCCGGGGCCGATGATGTAATCGCTCGGAACCTGCATCCAGTCGAGTGGGGAAAACGTGCTTGGGGCTTGAACGAATAATGATTGGCCGAATAACGGCAATGGCCTGCCAACCGAATCAGCCACCATCTGCTCGAACTCGGTTTCTGGCCGGGTGGGGATTTGCGGGTGCCAGATTTGCGACGGATTGAGCGGAGGCCGGAACGAGGTGTACTGGTCTGGGCTGAAACCGTAAGGTGTCGTCAACATCGGCGTGCGCATGGGGTAAGACGAATTGTCGCCTAATTGCGTGCTGTTGTATCTCTGAGCCTGCGCAGCGCTGCATAGCGGGCTTCCCGCCATCGATGGATCGGAGCAGTCAACCGTTGTTCCCTGAGACGTTGTGCCCTGCGACGTCGTACCCTGAGACAAAGGATCATTGAGGGATTGGGAAAGACACACGCCGACGCTGAAAACGATGAACAACGCAAGCAGCAGCGATTTTTGCATGATGGACTCAGGAATCCTGTAGATCCGTGAAATGTAGGGGTAGCACCTGGTCATTCTACCAACACCCCGATGCAAGCGGAATGGCTAGATCGGACGCGAGAATCAAGAATGACGTTTGCAGCGAGTGTTCATCGTATGTGCATCGCGTACCGGTTTTGAAGCCAAAGAGACTGCGCCATGCTCCACAGCACCGTGTTGAGCGTCTCGAAGTACAGAAGCAGAGCGGCTGGAACGTTTTGCGGCCCAGGTCCTCGGATCTTCCCAGGAATCTGCCCGAGGCGCATCTTCTGACCAACGGGATACGACCCGGCCCCGGCATTAAGTCGATGTTCCGAGTCTGCCTTTGCCCGTCAGTCCATGAGTGATCAAGTTTCTTCTTCCTTCGTCGCTACTGCCACGACGTATGGTCCCCAAATTCTGGCTGGTTGAGTTCTTCGAGGGCAGGAGAGAGTCTGTAAAACAGTCGGCAAGTATACAAATCATTACTTTACATTTCCGTCTCTTCACGTATGATTTTGCGCGAATTAGAGATGGTCTGCCGCGAAATTCAAGGGCGCAGCTTTGGCTGCCGGCCAGGTTCTTAATTCTAGGGGGATAACCAGAAAATGAAACAATCGGTTCCGCTACAGCCGCTCTGTTTGTTAGTGATGTTTGTTTTGTGCGGTTTCATGATTGCCTGCGGGGGAGGAGGCGGAACCAGCTACCCGGCACCCCGAACGTACGTCCAAGCCACCGCCAACCCTTTGGTAGCGCAGTATTCGGTCGCAAGCCCCTGTCCGGGACAGGCCATGGTTGAATTCGGCCCCGATACTTCCTACGGCAGGAGTACCGCTTGGTATCCCGTCTCGCCGATGTTCTCCGCTTCCCGTACCTTTCAGCCGACCAACATTCTGGTCGCAGGTATGCGAGCCTCGACCACCTATCACATGCGCTCCCAAGTTCAGTGCACGGGCGACGCGGTTGTCACCACTCCGGACCTAACTTACACAACCGGACCACTTCCCTCCCTGCCTTTTCCAACGCTTACCGTGACCCGCCCCAATCCTTCTTCAAGCTCTCCCGAGAACCCGGGGATCGAGATGATAGATATAACTACGGCTGGCACGCCTGCCTTCTTCACTGATCGGGATGCCAATCCCATTTGGTATTACGATGTAGGACAGGCAAATTTCCCATACACATTTAAGTTGCTCGCCAATGGGCACATCATCTTGAGCATTACTACAAGCATTACCGCGCCGGTGGTTTCTCTGATACGTGAAGTCGACTTGGCCGGAAACACCATTCGTCAAATGTCCATCAATGCCTTGGGCGCGAAAATGCAAGCCGCAGGATTCGATTTCGTCCCGCAGAGCTATACCCACGATTTCGTTCCGCTTGCCAATGGACACCTGGTGGTTCTCGTCAACTACGCGAAAAACTTCACCGACCTTCCGGGGTATCCCGGATCGTTGGCAGTGTTTGGGGATGGCATAGTTGATTTAGACCAGAACTGGAATCCGGTTTGGGCATGGAACAGCTTCGACTACATAGGAAAGGGCCTCGACATCAACCGGCATCTGAACGGCTTGCCTGACTGGACCCACAGCAACGCTCTGCTCTATTCTCCGGCCGATGGCAACCTGCTCATTTCGATGCGCCACCAGTCGTGGGTTCTGAAGATCGACTACAACAATGGCGCCGGCGCAGGGGACATCATTTGGCATCTAGGCTATCAGGGCGATTTCGCTTTGACTCAAGGGGGTGTCCCAACCGATGATCCAATCGTCTGGTTCTCCTTTCAACATTTTCCGTCGATCATAAGCCAAAATGGGGCGCAAACTATGCTAGCGATCTGGGACAATGGAGATAGTCGCGTATTGGATAGCAGCGGTGACATCTGCCCGTCAGTGCTTTTGAACATACCGTGCTACTCGCGTGCCACCATTTTTCAGCTCGACGAGAGCGCCATGGTTGCCGATCTCGTTTGGGATACTTTGCCGGGTGCGGAGGGCTTTTCCCTCTGGGGAGGCAGTGTCAATCAACTCGACAATGGAAACGTTGAGTTTGATATAAACGCTGCCGCACCACCTCTAAGCCCGAACCTCGCTTCGCAGGTCGAGGAAGTCACCCAAACCTCTACCCCCCAGGTGGTCTGGCAGCTCGATGTATATCCGGCTGCTCTAGACGCCTATCGTGCTTATCGTGTCCCCAGCCTCTATCCAGGGGTGGCTTGGCAGTACTGAGTAGGTGGTGGGCGTGTGGCCCCCGGAGGAGTCCAGGGTTTGAGCGTAGAGTTCCCCCGCAGAAGGATCTAAGGAACCTCTGAACAAGTATTGCTTGTAACTGTCTGACGTCAATAACCAGGATATCCGGCGATGTTATGCGGCCGGGGACGAGCGGCGGCCCGCCGCGTCTGGGCTCTTGCCGGCGGTGCGGCAGGTTTCCGGACCTACGCTACCGTCATCCCCAGCAGTTTCCTGCGGGCCAGAAACAGGTTCACCAGCGCGCACGTCGCAAACAGCCGGTTCGCGTTTTTCGCGATCCCCCGGTAGCGCACTTTCACGAACCCAAACTTCAGCTTCATCACCGCAAACACGTGCTCCACTTTCGACCGTACCTTCGCCTTCGTGCGGTTCTTCGCCTTCTCCACCTCGTCGATTCGATCCTTGTACCGGTACCGCTGGCAGGTGAAGTCTTGGGCTCGCGGCGCGCACTCCTCCAGCACCGAACCCTGTCCGCGATACGCCTGATCCCCCCACACTCGTGTCTCGTCGCCGTGCAGCAAATCCGGCAGCACCCGCGAATCCGACACATTCGCCGGCGTCGCCACCACCGCGTGGATCAATTTACTCTGGCTCTCCACGCCCACGTGCGCCTTCATCCCGAAGTACCACTGCTTCCCCTTGCGCGTCTGGTGCATCTCCGGATCGCGCTCCTGCCGGGCGTTCTTCGTTGAACTGGGAGCGTGCACAATCGTCGCATCCACGATCGTTCCCGTGCCGATCCTCAACCCTCGCTCTTGTAAGTGCTCCTGCACTCGCTCGAAGATCCGTGCCCCCAGCTGATGCTCCTCCAGTAGGTGCCGGAACTTGCACACCGTTGTCTCATCTGGCACCGGCTCTCGCCCCAGATCAATGTCCACAAATCCCCGCAGCGCCGCCGAATCATAGAGCGCTTCTTCCACCCCCGGGTCCGACAAGTTGAACCACTGCTGCAGAAAATAAATCCGCAACATCCGCTCCACTCCAACCGGCGGACGCCCCTGCCCCGCCTTCGGATACACCGGCTCGATCAGCGCACACAGCTCCGCCCACGGCACCACCAGCTCCATCTGCTCCAGAAATTCCGCCCGCCGTGTCTTCTTCGCATACTGTTCAAACCCGCTCTGCGCCGCCAGCGTCCGTTGTTTCATGCTCCAATGCCTCCGATGCTCTCCGCAATCTACACTGAACCCCAGTGGAAATTGGAGAGCTTAATCAGAGTCTCCCTAAGGCGTCGATCACAGATACGGACAAGGTCCAATTAGTTTTTCTGTGGGGGTGCGCCACGCAGTTGATGCGAATTTCTTCGAAGATTCTCCAAGCGCGATCGAATAAAGCTACCGCAGCGTTCTCTAGCGCCTCTCTTCTGCTTGTCTACTGCACTATGACAGTCAGGATGGTTTGGTGGCTCAACGTTCCGGATATCGCAGCGATCGTAGCCATATAAGTCCCGGCTGGCGTTCCTTTCGAGCCGGTTGAAGGCGGCGTGGAGGAAGACGAGCCGCCGCAACCTGCCAGTGCAATGAAAGCCAGAACAATCGTGGCCGCGGACAGAGCGGGCGGGCGCCGCTTGCCAGCATACAACAGGCCCAGAACGCCCAAAATCATCGTCCATGCAAGCAGCCCGATGCCAGACGGTAAGGTCGCTGATGGTCCACCCCCTGTACCTCCGGCCGCTGTTGTAGACACCGTTACCGTCACCGGAGTTGCCGAACTTCCCGTGATTATGACCGATGCCGGAGCGCTGCATATCGGCGCCGGTGTGGCTGAGGGCGAAACACTGCATGTCAGGCTCACTGTCCCGCTAAATGATCCGGATGGCGCAATTGCCAAATTGAAGGTTGCAGTGCTCCCGGCAGATATCGTCGAAGAACTTGAACCTCCCGATGCCACACCAATCGTGAAATCGGGCGCTGCCGGCACAGTCGTGTTTAGGAGCACGAACATGCTCGCTGAACTGTTCTCGATGATCAAGTCGGGCTTTCCGTCCCCATTCATATCTGCAACCTGAACCACCGGAGGGGAGATGTGAGGAGGGTTGCAGCAATAAGGGATGGTGATCGGCGATGGGTTAAATGTACCGTCCCCGTTACCCAAGTAGATCAGATCGTTGGCGACGGCTCCAGAATAGCCAATGGCGAGTACATCCAGCTTGCTGTCCCCGTTGAAGTCGGCCAAAGCGACAGCAGTAGGGTAGACAGGACTGCCGAACGGGGCCAATGCGTTGAAACTGCCATTTCCATTGCCGAGAAAGACAATGTCGCCGATAACGAGGTCGACCTTACCGTCTCCATTCAGATCTGCCGCCAGCGGGTTGTAACCCAATGGGGTGGTAATCGGAAAGGCTGCATTCTGGAAGGTCCCGTTGCCGTTCCCTAGCAAGATAGCCAGGCCTGATTGGCCATCTTCGGCGATGTCGAGATTGCCGTCACCATTGAAATCGGCGCTGACGATAGGACCGCCGTCTCCATCGAACACATAGCTTGGTGCGCTGAAAGTCCCGTCACCATTTCCCAGCAAGACGGCGAACGTTTGATTGCCTTGAGCAAATGCGAGGTCTAGCTTGTGGTCGTTATTGAGGTCCGCGATCACAATCGGGTACGCAAGCTCTGTTTCCTGAGCGCTCTGCTGATACAGCACTGGTGCTTGGAAGCTGCCATCTCCGTTGCCCAGCAGAATCGTGTAACTCCAATTTTGGGAAGTCGGATCCATGCCTTCGACCACCAGGTCAAGGTTGCCGTCTCCATTCACGTCGGCGGTTGCGATCACGTACCCCGCCTGTGGCAAAGTGTAGGTGTGCGCCAGGCTGAGCGCCCCAGTGCCGTCGTTGGTCCAGATCTCCAGGCTGGTGCCGGGATTGACGCTGCCGGGAATGCTCGGGATCACCGCGACCCCCGGAGCCCCATTTTTCACAAAAGCACCTACGACGTCCGGTCCGCCACCACCTTGGAGCAGCACCGCTGGAATCCCCTGGAAGCTGCCATTACCGTTACCGAGCAGGATTGCTCCGTCGAACGCGATATCCGGCTTTCCATCCAAGTTGAAATCCGCGATAGCGAGCTGCAAACCACCAATTGCCAGCGGTTCGTAGTTGTTGGGGGAACTGGAGAAAGTCCCGTCGCCATTGCCTAGATAGACTCCAATCACGTCTGCTGTGACCACCAGATCCAGCTTGCCATCGTTGTTCACGTCCGCCGCCGCGAGAGTTGCGGATTCAGTTTCACTCCCACCCAACCCTGAATATTGAAAGCTGAACGCTGCCGTAGGTGCCTGAAACGTTCCGTCTCCGTTGCCGAACAGAAGGTAAACAGTTCCCGCAGTGGGACCGCCGCTAACGCTTATCTCCAGAGTCGCGACGTCAAGTTTGCCATCCCCATTGAAATCGCCTAGCACAGTTGGCGCAGGGGTTGGGGTCGAATTGGTTACCCCGGTCGAGATGTGCAGAGTCGGTTGAAGTGTCCCATCACCATTCCCCAATAAGACAACTTCCTCTCCTGGCTCACCAGCGACTATCAGAGCGACATCTGTCTTATGGTCGCCATTGAAATCGCCAAACTCCATTAGTGCCGTAGATATGTACTGAATTGTGCCCAAGGCGTAGGGAACGCCGGCCGCGAACGTCCCATCTCCATTGGAGAGGTAGACATAAAGGGAGTTATTGAAAATTCCGATCGCATCTGCCTTCCCGTCTCCGTTTAGATCGGTCGCCCCAACCACCGTTAAGTTGGCGCCAATGTTTGTGATAACTGGAGCTTGGAACGTCCCATCCCCATTTCCGAGCAGCACCTGGAGACTACCCGTGCCGACTTGCAGCAAGTCGGGCTTGCCATCGCCATTAAAATCTGCCACGGCCAACGTCGTTCCAGCTACCGTAGTGCCGCTCGTGAAAGTTCCGTCGCCATTTCCCAGGCTGAGATTCCCGGACGAGGACAAGATGCTGGGTTTGCCGTTAAAATTGGCCACGAATATGGACCCGGTTCCGACGGGCCACGTTGGAGGCGTGGAAAAGGTAACCTGGCACCGCGCGACCGGCACCAAGGCGCCGAGTATTACAAGAGGAATAAGAAGGTGTACTAAAGGAAAGTTAGATACTTGCGAAGTCTTCATAGCGCGTACTCCTCAGAAGGATAACCGCGCAGCCCGACTGGCTTTGTGGAACTTGTCGCACAGTCTTGGAGTAGAAGGACCAAGAAACCACCAATTATAACCCCGTACATGAGGAGCATGGTTTTCGATGTGATACGCGACCTACTTGGCAAGTCCAGTCTGAGAGCTCAGGAAGATGAAGCCGCATCCTGAAGCCGGAGGAACTAGTCTTTTTTGCGAAACAAAGCCAAGAGGTGCTTTGTTGTCAACGATGGCGATTAGAAAGCCATTCAGCTTCTAGACGCACATTCACTTTCAGAGGATGTTAAACCAGTCTGCTATATCAGTTCTGGAAGTATCGCCGAAGCGCCGGCCACACTGAATTCGGTCAAGCTTGCCATGCTTGCGCAAATGCAAGCGTGGGCTTTGGACTCAAGCGATGGAGCGGTTAACGCAATACCCGCCTCGTCAGCTGTTCCACGGTTGCGGCCAAGGTAGGCAAGCGCGCGGCTACACTCTCCGATAATTCTTCACCGTGTTCAAAGCAGTGACCGGTAAGAGTTACGCAGAAGGCTTGCGGAGTTGCGCCATATAATTGGCCTGCCAGTCCGAGGAGTTCGGCGGGAGAGAGCTGGTGGGTGAACTGCACTTTCGCAGGCGGCGGTGTGACCGGACGGCAACGCAGTTCCCCGGGTTCGCCGTCGCAACTCGCATCAACAAAAATCACGGTGTCAGCGTGGCTGAGGGATTCTGCCACTTCCGGCAGGAGCTGAAGCAACTGCAGGACTTCTACTTCCGGCAATGCCAATCTCCGGCGCAGTTCCTCGGCAACAACCCAGCCCACGCCGTCGTCGCTGCGCAGCGGGTTGCCGTACGCGATAATAAGCACCCGAGGCATTTTCGTTCGCGATTCAGCCGCGCGTTACTTCGTCCAATAGCTCGCCGCCGGGACCGAGCAGTTCAACGCGAAGGGCCATCTGGCCGAGCGCATGGGTAGAGCAGCTCAGGCAGGGATCATAGGTGCGAATCACTGCCTCCACGCGGTTCAGCATTCCGGCGGTCAGGTGATTGCCGCGGACGAAATGCTTGGCCACCTGCAGAATGCTGCGGTTCATCGCCAGATTGTTGTGTCCAGTGGCGATGACGAGGTTGCACCAGCGAATCAGGCCCTGTTCGTCAATCTTATAATGATGAAACAGCGTCCCGCGCGGAGCTTCACACGCGCCCACTCCCTCCAGCGCATTCGGCCGTGCGACCGCGCGCACGCGCTGGGAAAGAATTTCGGAATCGTTCAGCAACTGCTCCATGCGTTCGACACAATACAGCATCTCGACCAGCCGGGCGTGGTGATAGTGGAACGAACTCAGCACGGCAGTGCGCTGCAGTTCATGGAACTCCG
>Ga0208820_1000406_pt1 | contig 33694 bp, 38 predicted proteins | sample June2015DPH_16_5_FD_184713 | JGI IMG/M metagenome (GOLD analysis project Ga0208820, IMG submission 184713) | Peatland microbial communities from SPRUCE experiment site at the Marcell Experimental Forest, Minnesota, USA - June2015DPH_16_40... | ecosystem: Environmental > Terrestrial > Soil >...
CAAGTACGCCGCGGCTTTTTCGTCGTACCGCCGCGACAACGAGAAATTCGGCCGCATGCGCGTCGTCAACGACCTGAAGGCGAAGGGAGTGCACGGCGACGTCATCGAGAAAGCGGTTGCTTCCGTCTATGACGACGTGAAAGAAGAAAATCTCGCGCGCGACTATCTCCGCCGCAAACGCCTGCAGAAACCCAAAGACAAAGATCAAAAACAAGCAGCCCGCATCTTCCGCCAGCTGATGCGCGCCGGATTCGGATCAAAAACCATCTTCACGATCCTGAAAAAATGGGAAGTGGACGAAGAAACCCTCACCGAACTCGAGAACGAGACTTCCGAGACGTCTCACTGAGCCGGGACAAAACGTTGTAGAGAAGAGGCAAGCGTCGTCTCTGCGGCGCAGAGTGCAAATCGAAACGAGTTCTCGGCGAAATTAGGACACAATCAAGTTCCTGCCTTGGTTGCGCCATCCCTCATACTCTGATACAACTCTGCAACTAGAACCCTTTGAATTTCTTGGAGGAAGTATGAAAACAAAATTCTTCTTGAAGTTCGCTTTAATGATCGCAGCTGCGCTGCTGGCTTTGACTGCGTTCTGCTATGGCCAAGCCGGGACCGACGTGAAAAAGGCAGCCGACGATACTGGCAAAGCAACCGACACAGCGGCAAAGAAAACGGGACACGCCACCAAGACGGCAGCCGTGAAGACCGGCAAAGCCACCGGAACCGCCGCCAAGGACACCGGCAAAGCCACGGAAAAAGGCGCCGAAAAAACTGGCGATGCCACCAAGACCGCTGCTAAGGATACCGGGAAAGGCGTGAAAAAGGGCGCCGAGAAAACCGCAGATACGGTGAAGTAAATCTGCTTTCTCCGGACGGCGTCGAAGTATCGGCTGCGAGCTGTTTGCGCTGCAAGTCTTCGACGTCGCCAATTCTTTGCTTTCCGCTCGCCGGCTGACTTCGTATTGAACCGCTGTGTTCCCCTGTGCCCCCTGTGGTGAAGGTTTGCCTTTCATTTAGAATTAAGTTTCCATGCTCACAGGCTCCGAAATTCGCCGCAAATTCCTCGACTTCTTCATCCAGAAGCAACACCGCGAGGTGCACTCCTCGTCGCTCGTCCCCGCCAACGACCCGACGCTGCTTTTTACCAACGCCGGCATGAATCAGTTCAAGGACGTTTTCCTCGGCCTCGAAAAGCGCGACTACGCGCGGGCCACAACCTCGCAGAAATGCGTGCGCGCCGGCGGCAAGCACAACGATCTTGAAAACGTAGGCTTCACCAATCGTCATCACACGTTTTTCGAGATGCTGGGCAATTTCTCCTTTGGCGACTACTTCAAGAAAGACGCCATCGCTTACGCGTGGGAGCTGATCACGTCGCCGGAGTGGTTCGGTATCGACAAAGCGAAGCTCTACGCAACGATCTTTAAAGGCGAAAACGGAGTCCCGCGCGATGCCGAAGCATACGACCTGTGGCTCGGACAAGGTGTGCCGAAAGATCGCATCTACGAGTTCGGAGCAAAAGACAATTTCTGGCAGATGGGCGACACCGGCCCCTGCGGCCCCTGCAGCGAGATTCACTACGACATGGGTACGGCCGCCAGCGATCTGGGTCACACAGACTGCACGTTTGGCTGCGATTGCGGACGCTACGTCGAGCTCTGGAACCTGGTGTTCATGCAGTTCGACCGCGATGCCAGCGGCAAGTTAAATCCCCTGCCCAAGCCGTCGATTGATACGGGCGCCGGGCTTGAACGGATAGCGGCGGTTCTGCAAGGCGTGATTTCGAATTATGAGACGGATCTGTTTACTCCGCTGATCAAGCGCGCAGCAGAGCTGACGGGCACTGCACGTGCGGAGCCGGGTCTTCGACCCGGCGGGGCGGGTGAGGGCACCCGCCCCTACGCGAGCATTGGCAATGCCCACGTAGGGGCGGACGCCCACGTCCGCCCCGGCGAGCAAAGCTCGGCGGGATCGAAGTCGGCAGCATCGCTGCGGGTGATTGCAGACCACTCGCGAGCCGCAACGTTTCTAATCTCCGATGGCGTGATTCCTTCGAATGAAGGTCGGGGTTATGTCCTGCGCAAAATCATCCGGCGCGCCATCACACACGGCCGCTTGCTCGGACAGACGAGGCCGTTTCTGCATGAAATGGTTTTCACCGTTCGAGACTTTATGCAGGATGCGTATCCGGAGCTCAACGAAACAGCGGAGCGAGTATCTAAGGTCATAGATTCCGAAGAAACTCGTTTCTCCCATACTCTAGAAATAGGCTTAGAAAAGCTGGAGGAATTGATAAAAGCAGCCATTGTGGAACATCGGCCCCGGAGTTTGAATCGAATCGCAGCGGAATGGCGGCGGGACGGCAAACCCTATCCGGACGAGGTGTTCCGTGTTTTTGCAGTAGATCCTCTACAGAGTCCTGCGCTTCTGCTGGCTCAGCTAAGGCCAATTCTTCATCTTACTCATGCCGATGATCTTGAGCGCCAGATTCAAACAGCTTTTGCCCGGCCTGCCAGCGTTCCGGGTGAGGATGCGTTCCGACTCTATGACACCTTTGGTCTGCCTGCTGATTTCATCGAGGACGCTGTTCGCGACGCTGGTTTAATCCTGGATCGAGACGGCTTCGATCACGCAATGACTGAGCAGCGCGAACGCGCTCGCGCCTCCTGGAAAGGTGCAGCCAAGCAGACGGCGAACCCCGCCTACCAGCAGCTCCCGAAATCCGACTTCGAAGGCTACCGCCAGACGCGCTCCGACAACTGCGAAGTTCTCGCCATCATCAAGGGCAATCAGGGCGCACAGGAACTCAAGCCCGGCGACTCCGGCGAAATCATCCTCGACCACACGCCCTTCTATGCCGAATCCGGCGGGCAGGTCGGCGACCGCGGATGGCTCTACTCCGACGATCACAACACAATCGTCACCGAAGTGACCGGATGCTACTACCCAGTGCAGGGTGTGCGCGCCCATCAGGTCACAGCCAAGCAGGCAATTCGCGTTGGGCAGAAAGTGGATGCCGTAGTCGACACTGCGATTCGCGAAGCCACCATGCGCAATCACACGGCCACGCACCTTCTCCACGCGGGCCTAAGAGAAGTGCTGGGCAAGCATGTGAAGCAGGCGGGATCGCTGGTCGCTCCCAACCATCTGCGCTTCGATTTCTCGCACTTCACCGGCGTCGAAGACGAAGAGCTGCAGGACATAGAAGACATCATCAACAAAGAAGTTCTGCGCAACGAGCGAGTCGAGATCGTCGAGAACGTTCCGATCGACGTGGCCGTCAACGAATATCACGCGATGGCGCTGTTCGGCGAGAAATACGGCGACCGCGTCCGCGTGATAAAGATCGGCGATTTCTCGACCGAACTGTGCGGCGGCACGCACACCGGCGCGACGGGCGAGATCGGCCTGATCAAGATTTTGAAAGAGGGAAGCGTGTCATCAGGCGTGCGGCGCATCGAGGCCGTGACCGGCGAAGGCTCGCTGCGCCACTTCCGCAAAGATCACGAACTGGAGAGCGTGGTCGCCGCGCTGACCACGCACTCGGATACGGCTACTCCGGCCGAGGCATTGAAACAGGAACTGGAAAAGAAAGATGCCGAAATTAAACGCTTAGCGCGCGAACTCGATCAGGCGCGGATGAAGTCGGCATCGTCGAGCACAGCCAACATCAGCGACAAAGTCAAAGAAGTTCGCGGCGTCAAAGTTCTGACCCACCGCGTAGACAATCTGGAGCGCGCTCAGATGCGCACGCTGGTCGATCAGCTTCGCGACAAGCTTGGCTCCGCCGTAGTCGTGCTGGGCTCGGCCTCGAATGGCAACGTCTCGCTGATCGTCGGCGTAACCAAAGACCTCACCAGCCGCATTCAGGCGGGGAAGATTATCGGCCCGGTGGCGCAGAAAGTCGGCGGCAAAGGCGGCGGGCGTCCGGATTTGGCCGAGGCGGGCGGAAAAGACGCAGCCGCGCTGGACGCGGCGCTGAGTGAGGCTTACAGTGTCGTGGAGTCGCTGTTAGGGTAACAACCATTCGGAGTCCGAAATGGATGATCGTATCCAGTTCATCAAGCATCAGGGCAAGCAGATTCTGCTGCTGGACTTTTCGCACGCCAATGCACATGAGATGCAACTTCTGCTTGAGCATGTGCGGATCACGGTGGCGAAGCACGCGCGCGAGTCGCTGGTCACGCTCGCCGACTACACCGGCGCCACAGTGGATCACACGGTTGCTACCAAGCTTAAAGAAGTGCTAACGCTCGACCGGCCATTTGTGAAGAAAACGGCGTGGGTCGGCACGGAGAGCATCCCGCACGCGTTCATGGAAAACTTCCAGAATTTTTCCCAGCGCGAGATTGTGACCTTCAAGACGCGGGAAGAGGCGATGGACTGGCTGGCGAAGGACTAGTTGCCTGGGAACGAAATGATATGGCAAAGCTTCGGGTTGGCATCCTTTTTGGCGGACGCAGCGGCGAGCATGAAGTGTCGTTGCTGTCGGCGGCGTCCGTTCTGAATGCAATCGATAAGACGAAATACGATGTGGTTCCCATCGGCATTACGAAAGACGGCCGCTGGCTCACCGCAGAACATGCCGAGAGACTGTTGCGGGGCGAAAAGCAGGCCAGTGTCCTCCCCACGCCGGAGAAGCACTTGCGGGCGGGCGATCCGGAAGCGACTCCGGGGGCGGCTGTGCTGGCCACCGGCGAGTCGGTGGTGTTTCCTCCGGAACCGTCGCGGCGCGAAGCTGGGATCGCGCCGTTCCAGACCGACGCCAAGACCGATGCTGCGACGCTCCGTCGTGCCTCCGACCGCGCCATTAACGTCGATATCATCTTCCCCGTGCTGCACGGAACCTTCGGAGAAGATGGGACGATTCAGGGTTTGCTCGAACTGGCCGACATTGCGTACGTCGGCGCCGGTGTGCTCGGCTCTTCCGCGGGCATGGATAAAGACATCATGAAGTCTTTGTTCCGCGCGGCTGGATTGCCTATCGTGAAGCACGTGACCGTGTTGCGCAGCCAATTCGAGCCCGAGTCGAAGGAAGTGCCGAAAAAAATGCAGAAGCTGATCGAGAGCAAGCTGAAGTACCCCGTGTTCGTGAAGCCGGCGAACCTGGGGTCGTCGGTGGGAATCTCGAAGGCGCACGATCGCAAGGAACTCGGTCCGGCCGTCGCGGAAGCCGCAAAGTTCGATCGCAAGATCGTGATTGAGGAAGGCGTCGGCGGAAAAAAGAATAAGGCGCTTGAGATCGAATGCGCGGTGCTCGGCAACGACGATCCCAAAGCGTCGGTTGCGGGAGAAATCGTTCCGTGTAAAGAATTCTATGACTACGACGCAAAGTATCTGGTCGAAGGCTCTGAAGCGGTGATCCCCGCGAAGCTCACGAAAGCGGAAATGAAAACGGTGCAGAGGCTCGCGATCGCGGCGTTTCAAGCGGTCGATTGCACGGGCCTGGCGCGCGTCGATTTTCTTATGGAGCCCAAATCGCGCAAGATTTTCGTCAACGAGATCAACACCATGCCAGGCTTCACCGCGATCAGCATGTATCCGAAGATGTGGGCGGCATCGGGCGTATCGTATCCCGAGCTGATTGACCGCCTGATCCGCCTCGGGATCGAGCGGCACGAGGACAAGAAGCGGAATCAGTACAGCCGCTGAAGTGTGTGCGGAGCGCCCGTCTTCGGTTTCTGCCGACTTCCGTTTGCTCTGGCTGTACAGAAACAACAGCAGGCAACGCTTGCGTCAGCTCGCGACCCTCACATCGTCCCTAACCGACCCAACCGGCTCGTGGATTTCCTGAATAGGAGACGTGACAATCGGTGTGCTGTATGCCGGGTGATGAAACTCCAGGTGCATACCCCGACCGATGAAGCGCATCTTGAGCATGGAACCGCCCCAGGTCGAGCCGGCTATGGTCACCTGAACTGGTTCGGGACAGTATTGCGGATGTCCTGAGATCAGCGCCGAACCCTCACCCAGAAGTAGTGCCGTGTAGAAGTGGTGTTGCGTCCGAATCTGCAGCACGGTGTTTCGCGGCAGACCTTCAAGGAACACGCCTCCCTCGATTTCGGACTGGACGATATTCCGATTCACTTCGTCGCTGAGATTGGGATGAGGTACGCCCATTGCTTCCACGACCCTTGATTCCACCACCCTTGATTCCACGACCAATGATTCACTGTACCGAGATTGGCTCCCAGCCACAATACTAATATCTCTTTATGTGGGACGATTTATGCGGGACGATTCCGAAATCGGACCTTGGTCCCAGACCTCGCCCCCCTCAGGCATATAATGTAGCGATTTCGCAGGCTTGATCCCAGCCCCATCGGAGGCCCAGTGTCCCTTTCGCTCGACACTCGCGAGGTTGGACGCGTCACCATAGTGCGCTGCAACGGAAGGATTGTTGCCGGTCAGGCCAGCGAATCCCTGCTGGCGCATGTTGCCTGGTTGCTGCATACCCGCAGCTCCATCGTCCTCAATCTGGGCCAGGTGGGATTCATTGACAGCAGCGGCCTCGGCGCCATGGTCCGCGTCCTCGCCAGCACTCGCCAGGCCCGCGGAGACCTGAAGCTCTGCGACGTGCCGGAACCGGTGCGCAAAGTTTTGGATATGACGCGCCTGACGACGGTGTTCGACGCCCACGAATCGGAGGAGAAGGCGGTCGCCGCCTTCTACCGCCCCGGAGTCTCTGCCGAGGCGCCTGCCCTCACCGGCCGCAGGATTCTGTGCCTCGACTCCAATGTCGACGTGCTCGCCTACTTGCGCGAACTGCTGCGCCGTGCCGGATACGACGCCCAGAGCACTTGCCGCGTAAGCGACGCTCTTCTCTTGATGCGCGTCACGCCTTTTGATCTCCTGCTGGTAGGCCCCGACAGGACCGCGTCCGCGGCCTCGCCCCAATCCTTCCAGGACGCGTGTGCCAGACTTCCAGTGATCGAACTGGGCAGCGAGTTTTCTACCCGCGATGCCGGTGAAGCCGGCACCGCATTGCTGCAAACGATCGAAGCTCGGCTCCGCCTAAAGCCGGCGTGACACGGGAGCGGCTGCTGAAGTCTTGCCGCTCAAAGGCGAAATAATGAATTCTCCGCGGTTTACCCCCTTTTGGGCGGTTGAAAATCCGCTTGACAGACCAATTTGTCGGTTGTACTATCTGATCCCAAGTTTGCTCATTTTTGAGCAAATGGGAATTTCATGCAGAGTGGCTGAGGGACGAGCCCTAGGACGCCACGGCAACCGGATCGGGATCATAAATCTCGACCGTCAGGTGCCAACTCTCGCCCGGCAACGGGGACCATGAGATTCGGGGTGAAAGCGATTTGTTGTTCGCGTATCCCGAACCTCTTTTCCAATCCGGAAAAGGGGTTTTGCCGTAAATGGGGAATTTTCCCCGGCTCGTCCCGCAGTCACGGAAAGAAGTTGCAAAATGGAGACGAGCACCTACCAGCTCCGCTGCCGCGAATGCGGCAAAACCTGGGGCAACCAGCCCCGCAGTTACTGCGAAGATTGTTTCTCGCCGCTCGAGATCACCTATGATTACGATTCGCTCCGCTCGCGCCTTTCGCGCGAACTGTTCGCCTCGCGCGCGCCGAACATGTGGCGCTATCGCGAACTGCTGCCGTTGCCGGCCACATTTCAGCCGTCGCTTCCGGTGGGATACACGCCGCTCGTGAGCGCTCCGCGGCTCGGCGAAGAGATCGGATCCCGCCAGCTCTTCGTCAAGAATGATGCGGTCTGCCTGCCCACCTTGAGCTTCAAAGATCGCGTGGTTGCGGTCGCGCTGGCGAATGCGCGCAGCTTCGGGTTCGATACCGTGGCTTGCTCGTCGACCGGCAATCTGGCGAATTCGCTGGCGGCGCAAGCGGCTCGCGAAGGTTTGAAGGCATGGATTTTTATTCCTTCGGATCTCGAGCCCGCGAAGATTCTAGGTACACAGGTGTTTGGCGCGGAGGTGGTGCGCATCAACGGCAGCTACGACCATGTCAATCGCCTGTGCTCGCAGATCGCCGAAGAACATCGCTGGGGATTCGTGAACGTCAATCTTCGTCCCTATTACGCCGAAGGCTCGAAGACGGTAGGCTACGAGATCGCCGAGCAACTGGGCTGGCGATTGCCCGATAACATCGTGGTGCCGATGGCGGGCGGATCGCTGATCACGAAAATCAAGAAGGCGTTCGATGAACTGATTCTTTTGAAACTGGTCGATCCCAAACTGGTGAAGTTTTTTGGCGCGCAAGCGACTGGCTGCTCGCCGATTTCCACCGCGATCAAGCAGTACAGCAACGAGATCGCACCGCAGCGTCCCAAAACGATTGCGCGGTCGCTGGCCATCGGCAATCCGGCCGATGGACATTACGCGGTCAAGGCCATCACCCAAAGCGGTGGATGGTCGGAAGACATTTCCGATCCCGAAGTTGTCACTGCCATCCAGTTGCTGGCGGAGAGCGAGGGCATCTTCACCGAGACCGCGGGCGGCGTCACCGTGGGCACAGCGCGCAAGCTGATTCATCAGGATCGAATCCTCCCGGATGAAACCACCGTGCTCTGCATCACCGGCAACGGCCTCAAAACCACTGACGTGCTGGCGAACGCGTACGAGGAGGAAGCGCCGATCGCACCGAAGCTAGTCGAGTTCGAAGCCTACCTGGCAACCAAGTCGGCGAATTTGCCGGCGGCCTTCGAAGAGACGGCATCGGAGGCTGTGGTCGCTGGGCGTTAGACGCCAGTCGTTAGTCGCCAGTCTTTGGTCGTTCGCGGTTCGCAAACGCTGGCGGTCTTCACGTGAATCGGGCTCGCTAACGACTAACGACCGACGACCAACGACTAACGATTAACGCCTATCGCATTTTCATTCGGGCTTCTGGCCCGGGAGGTTTTTTTCATGAGCATCACCGTTCAAATTCCCACAGCTTTGCGGCGGCTAGCGACCGGGACGCCGCGCGTTGTCTGCTCGGCGGCCAATCTCAGTGAGCTGTTCTCGGAGCTCGACCGGCAGTTCCCCGACTTAAAGCCCCATCTGCGGGATGAAGCTGGGGAGACGCGGCGGTTCCTGAATATTTATGTGAATGAGGAGGACATTCGCTTCCTGGGTGGCGCGTCGTATTCGTTCCAGGACGGCGACGAGGTACTGCTGGTGCCCTCGATCGCGGGCGGATCGCGATAGACCACACCTGCTCGACCACTCTCAAGACCTGAAATTCCCAGTTGGTGCAATCGCCTGTGGGTGTTGAAAAGCTCTTTTCGGAGAATTTCAACAACGAAGTTCGTTCGTAAGTTATTGAATGTTGGTTCGCCGCAGACGCTGGAATTCGATGAAATCTGCTTTGGTTCCCTTTTCAACAGCCGCGCCTGATTTCGACAATTACCCGAACAAAAAGGAGAAAACTCTCTCCGTCGGTGTCCCGCAGCGGACTTGCTACAACTTCGGCAGCTTAGAATCGGGCTCTTCCACCACCTCTCCATGGTCGTCATTCTTGAGCGAACGCGGCTTCGTCCGCCAACTCAACTCTTCCAGCCGCTTTCGCATCTCATCCGCGGACGTTTCGCGAGCATTGCAATGTTCACAGTCTGGGCTGTGGATTCTCAGGAGAACCAACAGATAGCAGATCCGACGGTCATGATGGGAGCTGGATGCGAGCATCATGGGCTAATCGCTTCGGAGTCGGGACCGCGCTTTTGACCGATTGTGGCGTCTGATCCCAAGCCTCACAGCAGCTGGCAATACGGCTGCACCCCAGATCGAGAACAGAAGCAGGTACACATCCTTCAGGGAAATGCCGATGTTCTCTAGAGACCAACGAACCACGAAAGCGCCCGTGAGTCCGAGGAGAATGTCGGCACCTGTTCCGAATCCGTCGTCCCCTGCGATCTTGCCACCCGCCCAACCGGCCAGCGCTGCGGCAAGTAACCAAATGGAATAGAACATCCCCAGCCTCGATAAACCATGTCACGCTAGTCGTGCAGGACAACATGGAGCAGCGAGCTGTGAACTTGCAGCCCGCCGTTGTAGTGAATAAATCCCAACTTCCTGAACCGGTTCATGAAAAAGCTGACTCGCGACCGGGTTGTGCCTATCATCTCTGCGAGGGTCTCCTGACTCATCTTGGGAACTACACTTTCGGGTTTGCCTTCCTTGCCGAAATGAGCGAGCAGCAAAAGGATCCGGGCCAGCCTCTTTTCGCTCGAATTGAAAAGCTGATCAACCAGATCTTCTTCGTAACGGATGTTGCGCGACAACAAATAGGCCACGAACAGGTCGGAAAATTCGTGTTCTCGATGAAGCGCTTCCATCAGGGCCAGCTTGTCGATTCGCAGAACAACGCAATCCGTCATTGCGGTTGCCGAGTGCATGCGGAGCGCTTGGCCCGCAAGCGAACCTTCGCCGAAAAAGTCTCCTTCACCTAATATGGCGATCGTTGCTTCCTTGCCAGCCTTCGAGACCACGGTGAGCTTCACCTTGCCAGTCTGGATATAAAACACTGCATCAGCGGCATCCCCTTGCGCAAAGATTCCTTGTTTCCTCTCGAAAAGCACAGATTTCCTGCCCTCGCCGATCGTCGCGAGGAATGCATGGGGGTCAAAATCGCGTCTCTTCTTAGCCGCCGCCCGGGGACCCATTAGTTCCACCCGTTGCACTAATATCACATTCCAATTTCATGGTCTGTTGCGCATCCTACAGACATGGAAAGTCTTGTTCGTTCTCACGCCCGATTTCGAGGGCCTGTGGGATAGTCCACCGCAGCAGTTTCTGTTAGTTGGAGTCCGTTCTTCGTATAGTGCGAGCCGATCTCTTTCGAGCAGCAATCGCGTGCGGCTACTGCTTTTGCCCAGGCTGACGCAGCAAGCTCAAGATGTGCAGTGCCCGAGTGATAACGCCCTGCTCTTTTTCGTTGTTGCCTGGCGACTTCTTTAAACTTCGCGATCGCTCGAGAATCGCAGCCTCTGCGTCCTCGATCCGCTGCAGCAACTTGCTCCGGTCAAGCTCGAGGAGTGCGGCGCGGTAAAGCTTCTCCCAATCTTGGCATTTTGAATTATTCAGTGTTTTTGCTCCTCGCGCTCTGGGCTCTTGGGTGATCGGCGCAAACATGGGATGTAAACTCTTTGTCGCGCTGTAACTCGAACTTGTGCATCATTTCATCTAGAGATGCGCCGGTGGGTGTACCAGAAGGCTTGAACCGCCAGCCACATTCGGAGCAAGCAAAACCCCGAAAATGCGGTTGCTCAATCCATACCAACTCCCGGCTCATGACCGCCTCTGTCGCTGCGCCTCAACGAGTACCCACTTGCGGTCAGGGGGCGAAACGTTCTGGTTCGCCATTAACGGCTCCTTTCGCGGCGGCGTACTGCCTGATTGCAGCAGAAAAGCGTGGCGGAAGATTGCATGCATAAAAAGCTGGGCGAAGCTTACATGCGCGAATTTGGATGGTCTGTCGCGTATCCTACATACATGGAAAACATGGAAAGGTTTTTGTTCGTTCGCACGCCCGATTTCGTGGCGTCCTATGAAGTAGCGGAATCGCTTAAGCCTGGGTCACGTTTCGTGCGTCGCGATGCGTGCGCGTAGCAGCGGCAAAGCCAATGTAGGATGCCCTACCGAAGCGTTGTGTTTGGGGAATACAGTATAGTTTTCCGAATGGCGCGAATAAGCCGGGTTCCTGTTTCCCGTGTCTGGGAGAGGTTTTCGGTTTTCGGCTGTGACTCTAGTGTCTTAAGGATCGTTTGTGGAAAGCAAAGGGCTCCAAGTCGTGCAGTCTGGCGAGCGGACGAACACCGAAGGGAAACCAGTCAGCAACTTAATCCTTCTATCGAGCTCCGATGGCGACTACAACTCACTGCGTCCTCATCTCGAATACGTCAGCTTGCCAAACCATCTAGTCCTTCACGAGGCGGGAAAGCTGGAATTTGCGTATTTCCCAAATCGAGGTTTGATTTCCCTTGTCGTCGTAATGAAAGATGGAAAGACGGCCGAAGCCGGCATAGTTGGCAACGAGGGCTTTATAGGAACACCGGCGGCGGTTGGCCTGAGCCGGAGCCCGCTTCAAGCGGTGGTACAAATCACAGGGGATGGGTTTCGGGTAGAGGTCGCAGCTTTGCAAAACACTTTGGAATCCACTCCACACCTGCAATTGATGTTGAGCCGCTATGCAGTAGTTCAGGGAATGCAGGTTGCACAAACAGCCGCGTGTAATCGGCTGCACGGCATTGAGCAGCGCCTTGTGCGGTGGTTGCTAATGGCTCAGGACAGAGTGGATTCGGAGTCGCTGCCCATCACCCATGATTTTCTCGCAACGATGCTAGGGACCGATAGGCCAAGCGTGAGTTTGGCAGCTGGTGTCTTGCAGAAGGAGAAGCTCATCAAATACACCCGTGGCGCAGTGAAGATCGTGAACCGCAAGAAACTTGAAGACTCCGCCTGTGAGTGCTACGGGATTACTCAACAGTACAATGGCGAGCTGGGCTTGAAATAAGTCCGCAAGTGAAGACTCGCCCTGCTTTTGTTGCCGACCGAGTGCGAATCGAAACGATTACGCGCCTCAATAAGGTCACCTACTGCACGACTACTGGAGAAAGAAGGGCGGTTCTCCCCAACCCACCTCCTGTTTGCCGAGTCCGCCCTGCAAATCGTTGGGGCAAAAAGGCCTGTGAATGCAAAAGGCCACGTCCAAAGCGGAGGGTTTCGAGATAGTTGGCGAAAGATCGCCGTTGCACTAACCGACCCGGTTCTGACTATCGCCCTCGTAGTCTTCTTCTTCGTTGTTGCCGTCGTTTCTTCGGACCTTTTTAGCGACCTCCTGCACGGCTGCGCCAACGACCCTGCCGGTTCGTAAAACGTCTTTGTTGTATCTTCTGCTTATCTTCATAAAATATTTCTCGCGTTCATTCGTCTACATCAGTAAATGGATGAGGCGCTGGGAAGACAGTGGGCGATGGCGGAGCAGGACCAGCGGATCTCTTAGGCGATCGTGCGGGAGCAATCCCGGCTTCGCAACTTCATACGGCGACGCGTGGCCGATCGCGAGGACGCAGAAGACGTCCTGCAGGATGTCTTCTATGAACTCGTGGAAGCCTACCGTCTGATGAAACCGGTGGAGCAGGTTACGGCCTGGTTGTTCCGCGTGGCCGCAATCGAATCACCGATCTCTTCCGCAGAAAAAGGCGGGAGGCGTTGAGGAGCGAACCAGCCGCGATTACCGAGAATGGGGAGACGCTTCAGTTGGAGGACCTGCTTCCCTCGCCCGACGCCGGGCCGGAAGCGGCTTACGCGAAAAGTGTGCTGCTGGAAGAGCTGGACGCCGCTTTGGACGAGTTGCCTGAGGAGCAGCGCGAAGTTTTCGTCGCCCACGAGTTAATGGGTTACAGCTTCAAAGAGCTTGCGGCACAAACTGGCGTGAGCGTGAACACGCTGCTCTCGCGCAAGCACTATGCGGTTGTTTACTTGCGCGAGCGGCTCCAGGCCATCCACGACGAGTTTACGAAGGCATGAGGACAAGGGACATGAAAAGGAATTGGGCGGTGAGAGCACTGAAGTTCGCACTATTTGCCGGGCTATTTGTCACGGTGCTCGGCTTTGTAGTCATGCGCCTGTGGAATTGGCTGATGCCGGCTCTCTTTGGCTGGCATCCGATCGGCTTCTGGCAAGCGGTAGGAATCTTGGTCCTGAGCAGGATCCTCTTCGGCGGATTTCGCGGCCGGCACGGGCGCCATATGTACTGGCGCCACCGCATGAGGGAAAGGTGGGAGCAGATGACTCCCGAAGAGCGCGAGAAGTTCCGGCAATCCATGCGCGGTCGCTGCGGTTCGATTGGACCGCCCGCTGCGGTGCCGAAGGCATGAAAGAAACGGCCCTGATGGCGTTGGCCTTCCACGTTTTTACGCCTGTATAATTTGATTTAGCCTGCCGGTTGTGCTACAAATTAACTAACTGGTTAATTATATGAAGAGATCTGCGGATCTGGGCGGGCGCGTCGCCCGTCCCCCCACGAACGAGCACCGTTTGGGAACTCGCGGTCGTCCGGAAGAGAGCCGCGCGGCGATCCTTAAGGCGGCGGTCGCGGAATTTGCCGAGCATGGGATTGCGGGCGCTCGGACCGACGCGATCGCGCGTGCGGCGCACGTCAACAAGGCGCTGCTCTATTACTACTTCAAGGACAAGGATGCATTGTACGAAGCAGTGCTCGACCATGTGTTCAGCGGGATGCGGGCGCGGGTAATGCCGGTGCTCGAAAGCAACCTGCCGCCGCGGCAGAAGATGCTGGAGTATCTGGGGGCGTACTTCGATTACATCGCTGCCAATCCGCGGTTTCCGCGGGTGGTGCAGGGGGAATGGATGCGGTCGGGCGCGAAAGGCAGCGCGCGGATGCAGCGGGTTGCAAAGAAATATTTCCGTCCGATTTTCGAGAGGCTGGCTGAGGTGTTGCGGGAGGGAATTGAGGAGGGGGAATTCCGGGCGGTGAATGCGATGGACTTTGTCCCGTCGGTGGTGGGCGTAATCATTTTCTATTTCAGCGCGGCGCCGCTGATGAAGACGCTGATGAAGGTGGATCCGTTGTCGGAGGAGCGGATTCGGGAGCGTCGGGCGTTTGTTCTGGATTTTATTTCGGAGGCGCTGTTTAAGTGAGCTCTTGGCTCTTGTTCCTTTGGCTTCCTCGGTCAAGGATGAGAACCGAGGCTAAGAGCCAAGAGCCAAAAGCCTTCCGAAGAGTGCTGGATACTTAGGAGATTCTCAATGAGTGTTCGGAATAAATTCTTGATTCTGTTGGGGGTTATTCTGGCGATTGCTTCGGGGTACTACTTTTTTTCCACGCCGCGGGGGAATGATCTGGTTTTGGTGGGGACGGTGGATGCGAACCAGATCGTGGTGAGTCCCCAAATTCAGGGACGGATTTTGAAGCTCCTGGTAGAGGAAGGAACGCAGGTAAAGCAGGGGGATCTGATCGCGTTGCTGGATCCCTCGGAGTTGGAGGCGGAGGAGCGTGCGGCGGCGGCAACGATTGCCAGTTTCCGGTCGCAGGTTAGCGCCAACGAGTATACGCGGAAGTCGACGAAGGGGTCGACGTCGAGCGACGTGTCGAATGCGCAGGCCAAGCTGCAATCGGCGCGAGCGCAATTGGCGCAGGCGGAAGCGACTCTGACGCGGGTGGAGAGCGACAGCCGCCGGACCATTGGATTAGCGCAGGCAGGCGTGGCATCGGATCAGGAGAGGGTGCAGGCGGAGATGAACCTGAAGGCGCAAGAAGCCAGCGTGCAGTCGCTGAAGGACCAGGTGACCGCGGCGCAGGCGGATTTGCATTCGGCGATGGCGCGCACGAATCAGGCGACGGCGGCGCAGAGTACGGTGGCATCGACGCGAGCGCAGGTGGATAACGCAGTGGCGCAGTTGAAAGAAGGAGAAGTGCGGCTGGGGTACACGAAGATTTATTCGCCGGTCACGGGAACGGTGCTGGTGCGGGCTGCGCGCGAAGGCGAAGTGGTGAACGCGGGGCAGGCGATCGTGACGGTGGTGGATTTCAGCGACACGTGGGTGCTGGCGGCGATTCCGGAGACGGACGCCGATCACATTGGATTGGGAGACACGCTGCGCGTGCGGCTGCCGGGAGGCACGGTGGTTCCGGGGAAAGTTTTTTATAAGGCGGCGGAAGCGGATTTCGCGACGCAGCGCGATGTGGGGCGTCGAAAGCGGGATATTCGGACGATTGCGTTGAAGGTGAGGCTGGACAATCCGAAGGGGGCCTATGTGCCGGGGATGACGGCGGAGGTGTTAGTGAGTCCGCAGCAGTTGAAGGGGGGATAGTGCAAGGTTTCAGAGTTTCAAGGTTTCAGGGTGCAAGGTTTCAGGGTGCAAGGTTTCAAGGAACACGCAATGGGTTTTGGGTTTCTCATTGAAACCTTGAAACCCTAACTTTGAAACCTGATTACTCAAGCTTTCAGGGTGCACACCATGAGTGAAGACACGAACAAGCCTAACGGGAACACCATGAACGGCATGAGTGTTCCGGCGTCGGAAACGAGCCTGCGTGGCGAGGTTGCGGCGGACGCTCCTAATGCTATTGAAGTGGAACACATCGTGAAACGATATGGCGAGTTCACGGCGGTGGACGACGTTTCGTTTGCGGTGAAGGAGGGCGAGATTTTTGGGCTGCTGGGGCCGAATGGGGCGGGGAAATCGACGTTGATCCGGATGATGACGACCCTGATTCCGATCACGACGGGAGCGGCGCGGGTGTCAGGGCATGATGTGGCGGCTGATCCGGAGGCGGTGCGTCGGACCATTGGCGTGATTCCGCAGGCCCTGACCAGCGATCTGGATCTAACGGTGGAAGAGAATCTGAGTATTTACGCGAAACTGTACGACGTCCCGACGAAGCAACGCAAGCAGGCGATTGAAGAGTTGCTGGAGACCGTCGACCTGACAAAGTGGCGGGGAGCGCAGACCAAGACGCTATCGGGCGGGATGCGGCGGCGGTTGGAGATTGCGCGGGGGCTGGTGCATAGTCCGAAGATTTTTTTTCTGGACGAGCCGACCACAGGGCTCGATCCGGTTTCGCGCGTGGCGGTGTGGGAAATGCTCACAAACATTAAGGCGAAGCGCAAGCTGACCATCCTGATCACTACGCACTACATGGACGAAGCGGACCGGCTGTGTAACCGGATTGCGATTGTGGATCACGGGAAGTTGGTGGCGCTGGATACTCCGGAGGCGTTGAAGGCAAGCGTGCCCGGATCGAACGTGATTGAGGCGCACTTCGAGCATCCGCCGGCCGATTGGGAAGAGCGGCTGCGGGCATTGCCGGGAGTGACGTCGGTGCAGAATGAGAGCGGGGGGATGTTCCGGGTGCTGACCTCGAATGGCTCGGGCACGACGACCGATCTGGTGGAGATGGCGGTCGTGGCGGGGGCGGCACTGAAGACGCTTACGGTGCAGAACACGACGCTGGACGATGTGTTTGTCCACTATACGGGGCGGCAGTTGCGCGATGAACTGGTGAAGGCGCATGGCTTCACGATGCCGGATAGCCCGGGGTTGCGGCCATGAACCGGATGATGGCGATTATCGAGCGCGAGATGCGCAAGTATTTCCGGTCGCCGACGCTGATGATGGTGTCGATGGTGATGCCGCTGGTACAGCTGATCGTCCTGGGGAATGCCTTTGGCGGAAAGATCCGCGACGCGAAGATGGGGGTCGTGGATGAGGATCATGGGACGCAGGCGATCCGGATCAAAGAAGCGTTTGACGCGGTGCGGGCGAATATGCGGACGTTTGTTACGATCCCGTATGACAACGAAGTGCAGGCGCGGGAAGACGTGCGCAACGGTAAAATTCAGGGCGCGGTGATTATTCCGCCGCAGTATTCGAAGCTGGTGTACGAAAAGAATCATCCCAGGGTTGCGCTGATTGTCGACAATAGCGACAACTTCATGAGTTCTACCCTCGAAGACGAGATGAATGCGGTGACCGACGCGTTGAACCAGCCCGACGTGTCGCCGCGACTGTTGCAGCAGACGGCTCTGGAAACAGTGGAGCTGTATCCGTATATCGAGTACATGAAGTTCCTGTTGCCGGGATCGATCACGTTGGCGATGTTCGTGTCGGTGATGATCGGCGGCGGCATGCTGTATATCGACGATAAGGCGCGCGGTGTTCACGAGGGATACTTGGTGACTCCGATCACCAAAGCGGAGCTCGTGTTTGGGCTGAATGGAGCGGGGGCGATCAAGGCAGTGATGACCGGAGTGGTGACTACGGTGATCGGATCGTTGCTGGCGGGAGTGGGGACGATATTCCATCCGGCGACGATGCTGGGGCTGATTTTGATGATCACGCTGACGTCGGCGGCATTCAATTCGATGATGTTTTTGTTGATGGTGCGAGTCGAGGATCCGCTGGTGCCGCGGGCGATGTTTGGGATTCTAAATACGCTGTTGTTTTTTCCCAGTGGAGCGATCTATCCGGTGCAAGCATTTCCGGCGTGGCTGCGGGCGATTACGAAAGTGGATCCGTTTACCTATGCGGTGCACGGATTCAAGTCGCTGCTGCTGAAGGAAACGGGGCTGGGGGCGATTGCTCCGGACTTGATTTATCTGGGGATTTTTGCGGTGGTGACGCTGGCGTTGGCGGTGCCGCTGTTTAAGCGGACGCTGTAGGGGGCAGGTGTCAGGTCTCAGCTCTCAGGTCTCGGGAAGACCTTGGTCAGCCCTCGATCGATGGTCGCTCGGTGTCCGGCACGACTGAACAGGCTGCGGAAAAAACTCAGGTTTCGCAATCAGGGTATCGCTTCAGCGATACCGCAAGTTCTTCCAAATCAGACGCCCCTTTAGGGGCTGGCCGTCGACATCTGACTTTTTCCGTAGCCTCTGAAGTCGTGCGTTCCCCAAAAACAATTTTCTGAAGTTGCCTGCGGCGAGTCGTGGACCGATGCTCTGCGCCCGGCTGGACGGCCGAACCACCCCAGCCCGCGAAAAGCGCGCGGTCTGGGGACCCCGGTGAGGGAGGCCGTCCCTACGTGATCTGTGGCGCTGCCAAGCCTCGCTCGGGGCGGGTGAATGGGATTGCGCTGGGGGAATCGGTGGGCAGGCGGAAGACGAGGTTGGTGGTGTTGGAACGCATTTTGGCACGAGCGTTGGAACGAGCATCGCGATTGACATCCAGGCGCAGCCAGATGAAACGGCCGACGCGGCTGAGGCGGACTTGTTCGGGACTCAGTCTGGCGGTATAGCTGGAGGCTATGCGGGCCATTTCGGCAAGGTCGTTCATGGGTCCGAATTCCACTTCAGAGGGGCGGGGCAGTTGGCGCATGGAGTCGAGTTGGCGGGCGATACTTTTGCGTCCGGCAACGCAGGGCTGGGTGCGGCAATCGAGAATCTTTTCGATGGCGTAGAGAGCGGCGTGGTCGACGCGTTCTCCGAAGGCAAGGTAGAGGGTGTTGGTAGCGGCGGCGTAGTTGAGGGGCACCATCTGAAAAGCTTCGAGGATGGGAAGCGGAATGCTCCCCGGAGACGGGATGGTGGAAGGATCGAAGGAAGAGGCGACGGGACATCCCCATTGCAGAGCTAGGGCGGTGGTGACTTCCTGTTCGGTGGCAAAGCCGAGTTTTTCGATCCACTCGCCGATTTTTCCGTAGCGGGCGCGGCGCTGGGCTTCGAGGGCGGCGCGAACTTCGATGTGGGTGAGCTTGCCGCGGGCGACCATGAGGAGGCCCAGAGGAATGCGGTTGGGCGGCTGCGGCGATGGAGCGGTCACGCGCAAGCGGGAGAGCTGGCCGATGAGGGCGGTCTCCAAGCATTGGGGCTGGCAATAGAAGACGCCCTGGAGGAGCGTCCCACTCGGGCGGTGACGGAGGCGGTGCCAGAGCGAATGCGGGCGCGTGCAGGAGGCGAGCGCGCACAGCGGCTCCGAGGCTTCGATTTTGTGGCGCTTGATCCAGTTAGCGGACCAGGTTAGCGGCTTGAGAAAGTTTGGCATGGGGCGATCCTCCGTAAAAGAAAATCGTTGCATTCATCGCAATTCGGCTCTTAGCTCTTAGCTCGTAGCCCGTAGCTCGTAGCTCGCAGCTCTTGGCTCGATCGACTCGGGATAAGGATGACAACCCAGAGCCACGCGCTAGAAGCCAAGAACTCAACAAACTCAAACGAAAATCAGCCGGGAGATCCGGGGGGTGGTGCCGGGTCGACGACGTCGGTGACGCGCAATCCGTATTTGCCGTCGACGACAACGACGTCGCCGTGGGCGATCAGGCGTCCGTCGTCGAGCAGGAGATCTACCGGTGAATGGATAGTGCTATCGAGTTCGACGACGACTCCGGGATTGAGGGCGAGCACATCGCACAGCAGCATGCGGCGGGTTCCGAAGCGGAGTTTGACGTCCAGGCCGACATCCATGAGGCGGCGTAGGGCGGAAGACGGGGGCGCCGATGTTTGCGCCGATGCTTGCGAGGGGGACGCGGGCTGCACGCGCGGCTGGAGCGCGGCGGCGAGGGCGGGGCTGATCTGAATCTCGACGGTAATCGCCGTATCGCCTTGGGCTTCGTTCCCGGTTCGCAGGCAGACGATGGCGTCGGAGGACCAGGAGGGCGCGGCAGAGGGGGAGAGATGGAGCTGAACTTCGCCGCCGGCGGTCGCGGCCAGGGCGGTCGCGGCGAGCCCGGCGATCTGGCGCAAGAATTCCTCAAGCGCTTCTTTGTGGTCTGGGGTAATGCCTTCAGGCGCGGGTTCGGTTTCGCCGACGAACTTCTGGGCGAGGCGGGTGCCGGAGGCGGCAGGCAGACGCAAGGTCATCTCGCCATGAGCGGCACCTGCGGCGACGACCGTATACCAGAGGTCGGAATCGGTGGATGACAGCGGCTCCGAAGAAATTTCGAAGGCGGCCGGTTGTCCGGAAGCGTCTCCGGAAATCTGGGAGAGCACGTTCTGGAGACAGGTTTTCCAGGCTTCGCACCAATTGCGGAGTTCGGCGTGAAGTTCAGCATGAAGTACGGGGGCCGGGTCATTGGCCGCTGCATCGGGAACGTCGGTCATAGCTCACCTTTGGGTGGAAGCGGGGTTTCAAGAGAGAGGACGCTGGCGGCGCGGTGGTTGTTGACGCGCACCGGGGTCGCCGAGCATAGAGGAACTCCATCGATCAGCATCTCGGCTGGGGCGGAGGCGTTCCGGGAAAAAGAGAGCAGGTCGCCGGGAGCGAGTTCGGTGATGTTCTCTAAAGGCACTTGCAGGCCGCGCATGGAAAGTTCGACGGGGAAGAAACAGTTGAGCAGCTTTTTCTGAATCTGGAGGCGGCCTTCGATCGGACCGCGGCGGCGCTGATAGCTGAAGTCGGCGGAGATTTTTCTGAGCAAGGCGTTGGAAACCACGGCGGGGATGGCGAGGTTGAGCGTGCCGCGGGTTTCCGACATTTTGATTTCGAAGCTGAGGCAAAGACTTTTTTCTTCGGGAGGCATGAGCCGCTGGGTTTGCAAGAGCTGCTGGCGTGCGCCGAAGTTGAATTCGAGCGCAATTGTCTGCCAAGCTGTTTGCAGCTCGCGGCACATGATGCGGACGACGCCTTCGAGAACCTCTTCCTCGATCTCGGTGATGGCGCGCGTAATTTCGCCGCTATTGCCTTCCCCGCCAAGCATGACGTCGATGATGGGGAAAGCGATGGTGAGATCGAGTTGGAGCACAGCCGTGGCGCCGACCGGGGCGAGATCGATGGAGGCGAGGTAGGCTTTTTCGGGGATGCGCTGGATGAACTCGAGAAACGTGAGATGCTCGGCGGAAACCAGGCTGCAGTCGAAAACGATGCGCAAGTAGGCCACGTAGCCTTCGGCGTTCGCGTCGGGATGTCCCGGCTCGAAGCGCATTATCGGCGGCCGCTGATCCGGAACCACCGCCGCCACGCGCACCGCCGAAGAGCTTTCGCGTTGCAAGCCGGCGAGCGCGAGCGCGAAGCGGGGAACACGCTGCGCTTGAAATACCACCAACTGGCGGCGATACGGCCCGCCCGCCGGGGTGCGCGTGGTTTGGGCGTTGGCCATGTTGCTGGCCACCACCCCCGCGCGCTGCCGCTCGGCCCCCAGCGCCGAGCCACTGAGTTCCAGCATGCCGAACAGGTTCATGATGTACTCCCTCCTCCATTAATGGCGGAGGCCATGGTGTGAAACTCGGATTTCAGGAACGCCACCGCCACCGTAAAGCGCAACTGGTTCTGGGCCAGGAGCAGCGATTCGCGCTCGACCGAGACGTTGTTTCCGTCGGGACGTTCGAGCAGTCCGCGGATTTCATGCGCGACCGGGGTGAACGATTGGGTTGCGAACAACGGCCCGGCCGACGGCGGCTCCTCGCCGGCCATGGCGTGCTCGATTTCACCGGCGAAGGGACGAAGGTCACGGGTGCGGTATCCCGGGGTATCGACGTTGGCCAGGTTCGTGGCAATCACCTGATGGCGGAACGCGCTCAGGTCGAGCACGCGCTCCAGGCCGCGCATCAGCGGAGTATCGATCATGGACATGGCTGCTCCTTGTTATTGTTACCGTTATTCCGGAGATCTTTATTCCGAAGATCGTCATTCCGGAGATCGTTACTGCGAAGATCGTTACCGCGAAGATCTTGGTTTTGGAGATCTGCGCTAATAATATCGTTGCGATAGTTGTTCCTCGGCGGCAGCCCAAACTCGCGGACCTTGTTGCGCACCGTACGCAGGCTCACGCCCAGCAACTCGGCCGCCCGCGCCCGGTTGCCGCCGGTGGATTCGAGGGTCATGGCAAAAAGCTGGCGCTCCATTTCGCCGAGCGAGAGGCCCGGTTTCCATTCCGGAGAGTGCTGCAGGCGAGGCAAGATTTTTCCGTGCTGACTTTGCCCGTGCTCGAGGGCTTCGACGCCAATCTCGCCGCCGCGGGACAACGCTACCGCCCGCCGCACGAAGTTTCCGAGCTCGCGCACATTGCCCGGCCAGGCGTTTTCTTCGAGGCGCGCCACCAGTTCGCGGCCCAAGACGGCCTGGGTCCCGGGCGCGGCATAGAGGCCGGCGAAATATTCGGCCAGCTCGCGAATGTCGCCGGTGCGGTCGCGCAGCGGCGGCAGAGAAATCGGAATCACATTCAGGCGATAAAAAAGATCGGCGCGGAAGCGGCCTTCGGCGACCGCGGCTTCGAGCGGACGGTTGCTGGTGGCGATGACGCGAATATCGACGCGCACCGTCTGGTTCGATCCCAGGCGGTCGAACTCGCGCTCTTGCAGGGCGCGCAGCAGTTTCGGCTGCAGCGCCAGCGGCATCTCGCCGACTTCATCGAGCAGCAGGGTGCCGCCGTTCGCCGTCTCGAACTTGCCCGGCCGCGCGCCCACCGCTCCGGTGAAGGCGCCGCGGGCGTGGCCGAACAATTCGCTCTCCAGCAGGCTCTCGGGAAACGCGGTGCAGTTCAGCGCCACGAACGGGCCCGCTTTGCGATGGCTGAGGCGGTGGATAAGGCGGGCGATCAGCTCTTTGCCCGTGCCGCTCTCGGCCTCGATCAGGACGTCGGCGTCGGTCGAGGCCGCCTGCCGCGCCCGCTCAAGCGCCCCTTCCCATGCCGGGGAGTGGCCGATGAGCGTTTCCGTGTCTTTGCCCAACTCCCCGGCGCGGCGCAAGACCTGCTCGACGGCGAGCTCCAGTTTTTCGAAGCAGACCGGCTTGATCAGGTAATCGCACGCCCCGTTACGCATGGCTTCGACGGCGTCGGGCACGCAACCATACGCGGTCAGCAGGATGACCGCCGTGCGCGCGGAAGAAGATTGCACTTCGCGCATCAGCTCGAAGCCGTCGCGGCCCGGCATGCGCACGTCCGTGATGACCAGCGAATGCAAGCCGGCGCGAAACTTCTGCAGCGCTTCCGTGCCATTGACGGCGACATCGACCAGCCATCCGCGGCGGCGGAAGCGGGCCTCGAGGGCGGCGCGCATGCCGGCATCGTCGTCGGCGATGAGCAGGCGCTTCATAGCCCGGCTCCAGACGCGGCCGCGGAAGAATGCTCGGAGGAATTTCCCGGCGAATGCTGGGTCGGATCTTCGGACCGCAGATCTTCGCGCGTTGGATCTTCGGGCCTCGAATCTTTGGGCCAATGCCCAGCCCTCGTCTCGTCCGCCGTTCCCAGCGCTCGGTTGCGGGGAAGGCGGAGGCGGAACGTGGCGCCGTGACCGGGGCGGCTCTCGACCGCGATCGAGCCGCCGTGCTGTTCGAGAATACGCCGGCAGACTGCCAGTCCGAGTCCGGAACTGCCGGCCCGGGTGCTGAATCCCGCGTCGAAGATGCGCGGCAGGTCCTCCCGGGCGATGCCCGGCCCGGTATCGCGCACCTCGATGTCCACGCCGCCGCCCTCCAGGTCTTCGCGCCGGTCGCATTCCATGCCGCGAATCGAGAGCCATCCGCCGCCGGGCATAAAGCGCAACGCGTTCAGCGCCAGGTTGAGCAGCACCTGCTCGAGGCGGTGCCGGTCGGCATGAATGGCGACCCCATGCAGGCCGTTGACGATCTGCATTTCGACGCGCGCCTGCTTCGCCAGCGGCAGGAGAAAATCGTAGGCCCAGTCGAGGAGTTGGCCCGCGTCGGTTGGTGCAAGCTCGGGCTGGGGCGTGTTGTGCAGGTGAAGCACGTTGTTGACGGTGGCGGAGAGCGTGCGCAGCCCCGCTTGGACGTGCTCGATCCAGCGCCGGCTTTCGCCTTCGAGATTAGCCTCGGCTAAGAGTCCGGCGAACAGTTCAAGGCTGCCCAGGGGATTGCGGATTTCGTGCGCGAGCAGGGCCGACATTTCGACGAGCGCCTGCTGCCTGCGAAGATGCTCACGATCGTGTTCCAGCTTCTTCGCCTCGCTGACGTCGCGCAGGATAAATACCGAAGTGGCGTGGGCCGGACCTTGCTCCAGCCACGCGTGGCGGATGGCGACCCACGCGGGATCGGCCTCACTCGAACCAGACTGGCTCAAACCAGACTGACTCGAAGAGGACTGCTCTAAATCCAGAGAAAACGAATCCAACCCAGAAGGCGGCAACAATAGCGCCAATTCGGATTCTTCGCCCGTCTGGCGAGCCCGATCGAGTGCCGCGGAAAGTGCGGCGGGCAACGCGGCGGCCGATTCGAAGCTCGCGCCGAGCAGGCGGGCTGCCTCGGGATTGAGAGTCGAAATCCGGGCTCCCGCTTCGATCACCAGAACGCCGCACGGCAAGCCTTCGAGAATACGGCGCAGGCGTTCGCGGATGCGGTGGTTCTCTTCCAGACTGGTCGCCAGGTCGCGGTTCGTGACTTCCAGTTCCTGGCGAAGATGAGCCACCTGCCCCTGTAGTTGCCCATAAGTACGCTCGAGCGAACCCGCCGCCTCGGTGAACGAAGCAAAGGCGCGGGCCAGCGGATGCTCGGGGTCGCGCCCCGGATCTCGTGGTGCTGGAAAAGTGGTGGACATGAGGATCGCTCTGCAAGAGCGATGCCAGCCCGGCATAAATTGCCTTAGATCGCGCTTATGCGGAGTGCGGATGAAGACGACCTATTGCCCGAAGTATTGAATCATTGGGTCGTTGAGTCATTTTGTCATTCAGACGTTTCGCAGTTGTTCCAATCGCCCAATGATTCAATGACAAAATGATTCAATGACTCAATAACAAATGTTCGGGGCGAATCACCGCTTGATCTTCCGAGAGGATCAGCGCGCGTTCGATCACGTTCTGCAGTTCGCGAACGTTCCCGGCCCAAGGCTGTGTTTTCATCAGTTGCAGGGCAGGCGCGGACAATTGCGGCGCGGGCAGGCGTGAGGCATATTTTGCGAGAAAGTGCGCGGCCAGTGGCGCAATATCTTCGGACCGGTCGCGCAACGGCGGAATTTCGACAGGGAAGACGCCAAGACGGTAGTACAAATCCTCGCGGAACTTTCCCTCGCGAACCAGGGACAGCAGGTGCGCATTGGTGGCCGAGACGACGCGCGCATCGACGCGCACGACTTCGGCGCTGCCCAGGCGCTGCAGTTCTTTCTGCTCCAGAAAACGCAGCAGCTTGGGCTGGAGGCTCAACGGCATCTCCCCGATTTCGTCGAGGAAGAGCGTGCCTCCCTGCGCCGCCTGGATTCTTCCCGCATAGGCTTGCATAGCTCCCGTGAAGGCGCCGCGGGCGTATCCGAAAAGTTCGGCTTCGAGCAGGGTTTCGGGAATGGCGGCGCAATTGACCACCGCCAAGGCGCGCCCGGCGCGCGGGCTCAACTGATGAATGGCGCGGGCGACGACTTCTTTGCCGCAGCCGGTCGGGCCGGTGACGAGCACGGTGGTGTTGCGCGGCGCCAGCAGGCGCGCCAGACGATACACCGGCTGCATGATGCGTGAGTTTGCCGATCATTCCGGGCAAGGGTGCTTCGAGAATGGACTGAGCGGCGCAGGCAGCGGGCACAACCTCGTCTGCGGCATCGCCCTGGTCGTTTTCCTGGTGCTGGTTTTCGTTGTTATCAACGGGGAACGCGGCCGGCCACATTTCCCGAAGCAGGTCCGCTTTCTCTTCGGGCTCGGTTTCGGCATCGCTCTTTGAATCGCTCTTTGAATCGCTCTTTGAATCGATTTCTGAATCGAGCTCTGGATCGAGCAGCACGACTTCGATTCCCGGATATCGCTGCCGCACGGTGTGGCTCAGTTCCTCGGCGTCAAGGTCGGGCAGGTGGCGATCGAGAACGAGCACCTGCCAACTCCCGCTCTCCAAATGGACCAGAGCTTCGGCTCCGCCGCTGGCCTGCTCGAAGCGCCGGACCGGGGAACGTAGACTTTCGAGCACGTGCCGGCGCACGACGGTACTGGGGCTGGCCACCAGGATGTGCTCAGCATAGCCGGGAGCATAGTTGGGCGGGATCGGGAAACTCGTCATACCGCTGATTTGAAATGGATGCGGTTAGAAAGAGATTAGATGGAGATTAGAAGACTCTGTGAAAAGGAAACCATCGTGTAGCACGCCGGGCAAATTTTGCTTTACAGGCGGATGATTTCGTAGGTGGCGGGCACTTTCTGCCGGGTGGTCGTCTTCAGATAAGTTTCTCTGTGCTCCTCTGTGGTTCGAGCTGTGAGCTACGAGCTACGAGCTTCGGGCTACGAGCGAATCCCCAATCTTTGTTTGCTCGCGGCTCGTAGCTCGTAGCCGTTATTTTTCCACGAATACCAGTTCGCCGTTTTCGACTTTGAGGTCTTTCACATTATTGGGCAGCTTGAGCTGATCGTGCTGTTCCGCGAGTTTTTTCTGCAAGACCTCGTTGACCAGCGACGCGGGCACGGAGAGATCGCCGACCTTGACCTCGGTGGCATCGAAGGTGGCGTAACCATCTTTGGCGCCGAGATGTCCGGCTAGGGTGAGGTAGACGTCTTTCCCGGCGATCTGGGTGAGAAATTGACCGCGAACGATGTCTCCATCCATGGAGACCTGGTAATCCTTGATATTCGGAACCGCGCCGGGGAACTCCGTTGCTGGGCCTGCCGCGGCAGGGCTGGAGGGAGCGCTGGTGGAACCGTTCGCGGGCGCAGCCGTGGTTGCGGGCAGCACTCCGGCAGCTTGCGCGAGCGCAGCCGACAATTCTCCGGCATTTATGCGGACTTCGCTCTCGCCTTCGCCGACCACCCTGGGCTGCTCCAGCCGGTTCACCTTTTCCTGAAAAGACTGCGCATTGGCGGCAGCCGCAGCTGGCGCGGCCGCGGGCGCAACCGGCGCGGGCCGTTTTAATACGAGGACGAGCGTAAGAATCGAGATTGCCAGGGTTGCGAAACTGATGATGCGCTGCACCTTCACGAAGAGACCTCCCGCGGTTGCGGTTCTATCTGTCGCTGCCTTCCATGGTACGCGCGGCGCGAGGGTTGTTAGAGATGACGTAAGTGCTGAGGCTGCGGACGGTTTGGGCAGTAGGCTTGATTAGCAGCCCATCGTGCAAGTACGGTTCGTATCAGGGCATGCCTTCAGGCATGCCAAACAGGTGCGCTATGACCGCGCCTTCAGGCGCTGTGGACGGAGATCGGACTTTCCCATGGGCTAAAGCCTACCTTTTGGTAAGCAATGTTGCTTGTGAGGGATCTTCCGACTCATTAGCCGACTGCTTCATTCCACAATGGCCAAGACGTCGCCCGGGTTCACCGCCGCACCAGGGGTCGCCGATATTTTTTTCACGACTCCCTTTTTTGGCGACTTGATTTCGTTTTGCATTTTCATCGCTTCGACTACGACGATGCCCTGCCCGGCTTCGACCTCCGAATTTTCCGCGACCAGCAGTCGCACCACGCGGCCGGGCATGGGGGCAAGAATTTTTTTCGGTCCCTTTTCGTCTCCGCCCGCTTTCTGGCGTGAGCGCAGCGAGCGCGGATCGCGCAACTCGACCACGAAGCGGGAACTGCCCACCCACATGTGGAGATCGGTGGCGGTCTGCTCGCGCTTAATTTCGTAGGCGTGCCCGTCGACCAGGAGGGACAAAACGTCACGGCGCGGGATTAACGCGTCGATAGGGACCGCTTGGCCGTCCAAGCGGCACTCCCATCCGCCCGCGGCTTTTTCCAGCTCCAGCCGGTGCGGTTTGCCCCCCACCATGATTTCATAAACCATAAGATCAGCGCAGCGCTTCCGAGCGTCCCTTCTGTTTCCAGTTGGATGGAACCGAAGCCGGCCCGCCGGTGTTCCCATTCTTGTTGGCGGGCGAAGCGGGATCGAGCACCGCGAACATGCCGGCGGCAATGGCCGCGATCGTCTCGAGCGCTTCGATTTGGGGCTCCGCTCCGCGCGCCGTGGCGGCCCGGTTGTTTTTCGCGAGCAGCCGATCAAGGTAGCCGGTGTCGAGTTTTCCGGCCCGGAAATCGGCGTCGCCGAGGATGCGCTGGAATAGCGAAATGTTGGTCTTGATGCCGGCCACGAAATATTCGTAGAGCGCCCGCTCCAGTCGCATGATGGCCTGCTGCCGGTCGCTTCCGTAGCCAATCAGTTTGGCGAGCAGCGGATCGTAATCCATGGGGACATTCCAGCCTTCGTACATGCCACTATCGCGGCGGATTCCCGGTCCCGAGGGCTGGAGTAGCACCGTAATCTTGCCCGGGCTGGGGAAATAATTGTTGTCGGGGTCTTCGGCGTAGATGCGGCACTCGATGGCGTGCCCGCGAATCGCCAGGTCGGACTGGGTGAAGGGCAGCTTCTCGCCGGCCGCGATGTGGATCTGCAGGTGCACCAGATCGAGTCCGGTGGTCAACTCGGTGACCGGATGTTCCACCTGCAGGCGCGTGTTCATCTCGAGGAAGTAGAAGTTCTTTTGCTGATCGACCAGGAATTCGACAGTGCCGGCATTGGTGTAGTTGGCCGACTGCGCGGCTTTGACGGCCACTTCGCCCATGCGCCGGCGCATGTCGGGATCGACAATCGGCGAAGGCGCCTCCTCGAGAACTTTCTGGTGGCGGCGCTGGATAGAACATTCGCGCTCACCCAGCCAGACGGTATTGCCGTGCTCGTCGGCCAGTATCTGCATCTCGATGTGGCGAGGATTGACGATCGCCTTCTCGATATAGACTTCGCTGTCGCCGAAAGAACGCTGCGCTTCGCTCTGCGCCGATTCGAGGGCGGAACGAAGTTCCTGGCGCGTGTGCACCAGGCGCATGCCTTTGCCACCGCCGCCGGCCGCGGCTTTCAGCATCACGGGGTAGCCGACCCGCTCCGCGACTTCTTCGCCTTCTTCAGGAGAGGCAAGGCCGCGCGAGGTTCCGGGAACAAAGGGCACGCCGGCTTTTTCCATCTCCTGACGAGCGCTGGTTTTCGAGCCCATCATTCTCATGGAGTGCGGAGTGGGCCCTATAAACTTCACGCCCGCATCGCCGCACGCCTGCGCGAACTTCGCGTTTTCCGAGAGGAAGCCGTACCCGGGATGGATCGCCTCGGCGCCCGAGCGTTGCGCGACGTCGAGAATCTTGTCCATCCGCAGATAAGACTCGGAGGCTGGAGCCGGTCCGATGTGGTAGGCCTCGTCGGACTTCCGGACATGGAGCGCAGCGCGGTCGACATCGGAATAGACGGCGACAGTGGCAATGCCCATTTCGCGGCACGCCCGCATGACGCGCACCGCAATCTCTCCTCGATTGGCGATCAGGATCTTCTTGAACATCTTAGGTTGAACGCGAGGGCTCCCGTCCTCACACCAGCGCCTTTACTTGTTCTGATCCATGACGATGCCGCCTGCGCCCGGCTGTTTTTCTGCCTTGGCTTTTTTGGTGGCCATGGTTTTGTCGACCCACTCGTCGGCGGTCTTCAGATCGGCAGCGCGGGCGGCCGGGTCATCGCACTGGATATCGGCGCGTTCCCGGTACATCAGGTTCATGTAGGCCATGGCGTCGTCATAATCGGGACGAAGCTGCAGCGCTTTGTTCAGGTTATCGATACCTTCCTGAACGTTGGCGGTATTTGTTTCCTTCATCGTGGCACAGACCTTCTTGTCCTTGGCCGGCAGAGAGTCATCGGGCTTCATGCCGAGCTTGGCGCGCTCTTCCTGACGCGGCACGTAGGTTTGCGTCCAGTCGATGACCGCGACCGAGTAATAAGGTTCGGGATCGTTGGGATCGACCTGGGAAGCTTTCTTGTAGTACTCCTTGGCCAGGTCGAATTTCTTCATCTGCAAGTAGAGATAGGCGATGCCCTTGATGCTGTTGATGTTTTTGGGATCGACCTGCAGCACTTGCTTGTACTGGTCAATCGCCTGCTCGCCATAATGGTTGTTCTCGGGAGTATCGGCGCCCGGAATGTATTGCTGGGCAAAAGCTGTGGCCAGATACAGTCGGGCATTGATAAGAGTCGGGTCCAGCGCGACGGCTTGCTGGAAGTGGTCGATCGCCTGCTCGAACTTGGAATTCTTGTAAGCCTGCACACCCTTGTTGAGGTGGTCGCGCGCCTTAAGCTTGTTGCAGCCCGTGCCGGAGAGCAGCATCAATGCGGCGGCGAACACCACCAAAAGCCTTTGCGTAGTTTTCATTGCTTTATGAATCTCCCTTTGCTGCGGAGTGTCGGAAAAAACCTGAGGCGGAGCAACCAGCGAGGCGCAAGACCGGGATGCAAGTCTTTCGCCATCGGATCATCGTGCTCAGATCATCCGATGACCCGATCGCCCGATTCTAGCCGCCCGCTTCGATTCTGGCTGTGATCAAACCGACCTTGTCGACGCCGGCCGAATGCGCGATATCAATAACGCTGGCGACGTCCGCGAAGGGCACATTGTCATCGCCCTTCACGAACATGACCTTCTCGGCGCGGGTTTTGAAAATATCTTCCAAGCGTCCCTGCAGATTTTCCCAAGTAGCCTCGTCCTGATTGATCTTGAGACCGGGGGGATTGCCGGCGCCGTGGTCAATCAACTGCACCACGATGGTGCGATCGGGCGTGGCCTGTTGTTTCTGATTGGGCGGCGGAGGCTGGGGCACCAACGCCTCCAAACCTTTGGGCGTCAGTGGCGTGATCACCATGAAAATGATCAGCAGCACCAGCAAAACGTCAATCAGCGGCGTGACGTTCATGTTCGCGTTCTGACCACCCTTGGCGCCTACTGCCATACTCATAATTCGATCTCCTATTTACGATTGCGTGCTATTGCCCACCCGTCGGCGAAGTGGCGCCTGGCGGTGGGGTAAGGTTTCCGGACTTTCTCTGATCCGTCAATAGGCCAAGCTGGTCCACCCCGGCGGCGCGCACATTGTCGACGACTTCGACCACCCAGCCGAACTTCGCCCGCATGTCGGCTTTGAGAAAGACCCGCTTGTCGGTCCGGTTCGTCAACTTGTCCTTAATCTTCTGGGTCAGATCGTCGGGCTTGATGAGATCGTTCCCGAAGAAGACCTTGTCATCGCGAGTGATGGCAATCTGCAGCGCGTCTTCCTTGTCGGCGTCGTGCATATCCGTCGGATTATTAACTTTGGCCATGTCCACCGGGACGCCATGTTGCAACATGGGCGTAACCACCATGAAGATGATGAGCAGTACCAGCATCACGTCCACCATCGGCGTGACGTTGATGTCGGAGGTGACGTTGGCCCCTTCGTTTCGCTTTGCTAATGCCATGGAATTCTGTCTCCTGCCTGCGCTTGCCCTAGTGCCGCGACCATGTGATTGCTACTGCTGTCGCCCCAAACTTGCTCGATGGAGAGCCGGGCGTCCCCGCCCGGCCGGACGGGCGAGACGCCCGTCCCTCCACCAGCAACTCATGGGTGCGGCCCTTGGAACTACGACCGGCGCATGCTCCGGCGCTTCAGGAAGTAATCGATCAGTTCGCTCGACGAGTTATCCATCTCCACGTCGAACGCTTCCACGCGGCCAGTCAGATAGTTGAACATCATGACCGCCGGAATCGCCACGAACAAGCCGACTGCCGTGGTGACGAGCGCTTCGGAAATGCCGCCCGCGACCGCTGCCAAGCCGGTTGCCTTTTCCTTGGCAATACCGTTGAAGGCGTTCAAAATGCCGACCACGGTTCCGAACAGTCCCACGAAGGGAGCCGTCGAACCGATGGTCGCCAATCCGCCCAAGCCACGTTTCAGTTCGGCGTGGACGATGGCTTCGGTGCGCTCCAAGGCGCGCTTGGAAGCTTCAATGGTCTCGCCCGGAATTTCACCCGGGCTATCCTGGTGGGCCTTGAATTCCATCAGGCCCGCGGTAACCACCTTGGCCAGGTGACTCTTCTTATTGCGCTCGGCGACTTTGATCGCTTCGTCAATCTTACCTTCGCGCAGCGCTCCGGCTACCGCGGGAGCGAACGAGCGGGACTGATTGCGCGCCGCGTTGAAAGCCATCCAGCGGTCAATCATCACGCCGATCGACCACCCCGACATGATGAACAGAATGATAACCACGACTTTCGCCAGAATGCCCATCTGCTTCCAGAGCGAAATCGGGTCCCAACCGACCGAGCTGTTGTCTTGTAAAAGCCAGGCGGCGAAAAGATGGAAATTGCACAGTGCGACTGCTGCCAGGTTCACTACCATGAGTTGCTTCTCCTCCTCAGAACTGTTTGGAACTCGCTTCGAACTCTTCTCAGCCAGTCATTCCACTATACAGCGATCCGGGCCCCCTGTTGCCAACAACTGTTGCCAACTAGCGGTTCGCAGCATGATCAGAATCGTTTGATGCAGAAAACCAACGGCGGAATTGCCCGCGCATGCCAACCGCACCACGGCTTCCCGTCTCGGCAAAAGGTGGGACGGGGAGGGCCTTAAACCGCCACAAACCAAGAACGAGATTTCATAGTTTCAAGGTCTCAGAGCCAAAACAATCTTGACTTGTGATCCTTGAAACCTCGAAACCTTGAAACCTTCAAAAAGCTCACCGGAGAATCTAGCCTCCCGACAAGCTAAAGACCACATCCACCTGCGTCTCCACCGCCACCGGCTCGCCATTGAGCAGATATGGCTTATATCGCCACTGCTTTACGGCCTCAATCGCTGCCGGCGCCAGCATCGGGTGCCCGCTAATCAACTGCAGGTTCTGAATCGTGCCGTCCTTGCTGATTTCCGCCTGTAGCAGCACATGCCCCTGAATGCGGGCCTGTTTTGCCAGGGCCGGATAATTAGGCGTAACCTTCTTGATCAAAAGACCGGTCGACACGCCCGACGAAACGCGGATGCGCGCTGGAGTCGCGATTTTCGGCACAGCAACCGCGGTCGAACTGATGATGCCCCCGATCACGCCACCCGCCGAGCCTCCGGGAATGCCCCCCGGGACACCACCCGGGACGCCGCCACCACCCAGATCCGGGGGCGCTTCCTCTTCTTTGATCATCTGAATTTTTTCTGGAATCTTGGTCGGAGTACGCAACTGGCCGTTGATGACTTCGCTTTGCATCTTCACCACCTTAACGGCAACGGCCGCCGGAGGGGGTGGTGGCGGGGGCGGCGGTGGGGGCGCCACCAGGAAGGTCATCAGCTGCGTCTTGGGCAACGCGTCGGTATAAATCAGGGGGATCAGGATAAGTATCCCGATGAGCATGACCTGCAGCACGAAGGAAAGGATCGTGGTGCTCAACCGCCGCTTGGCCCTGAACCTGTTCCCTGACTCAATAAGGCTGTCTTCAAACATAAGCTTCTCCTACGCACACCAGAGCATTACGAGAATTTAGACACCGGCCACATCCTCTTTGCTCCCACTCTTTCGCAGCTTCCCCCTGCGAACTCCTGCCTCTCCGGGCAGGTCAATGATTTTACGCCAGATGGCCCGGATTTAGACCTTAACTTTTTCCTTCGGCTG